>Ga0315268_10002571_pt1 | contig 20401 bp, 19 predicted proteins | sample C1_top_MG_FD_204535 | JGI IMG/M metagenome (GOLD analysis project Ga0315268, IMG submission 204535) | Sediment microbial communities from Yellowstone Lake, YNP, Wyoming, USA - C1_top | ecosystem: Environmental > Aquatic > Freshwater > Lake > Sediment | place: USA: Wyoming | collected 2017-08-01
GCGCCGGCCCGTCGCGCAGATGCAGGTGCCAGTCGTCGGGGCGGGTGAGCGTCAGGGATCGCATGATGCCGATTATAGCTGCTCGCCTTTCCACGCCAGTGCCAGCTCGTAGAGCGCATTCTTCGGCGCGCCGCTGATCTCGGCGGCGAGCCCGACCGCCTGTTTCAGCGGCAGCTCGGCCATCAGGAGCCGCAGTACCCGCTTGGCTTCAGCCGGCAACTCGGCTTCCGGCGGCGGCGCCGAGACCAGCAGCACGAACTCGCCGCGGCCGCGGTTGTCGTCCGCCGCCAGCCAGGCCGGCCCCTCGGACAGCGGCATGTGCGCGATCTCCTCGAACAGCTTGGTCAGCTCCCGCGCCACCACCAGCTTTCGTTGCGGCTCCAGCAGCTCCGCCAGGTCGGCCAAGGTCGCGGCGATGCGGTGCGGAGCCTCGTAGAACACCAGCGCCGCGGCGATCGGGCGCAGCGCTTCGATCGCCTGCCGGCGCGCCCCGGGCTTGGCAGGCAGAAAGCCGACGAAGAGGAAATGCGGATCGGCAAAACCGGAGGCCGAGAGCGCCGCGATCGCCGCGTTGGCGCCGGGCAGCGGGATCACCGGGAAGCCCGCGGCGCGCACCGCCGCCACCGCCCGCGCGCCGGGGTCGGAGATGCCGGGCGTGCCGGCATCCGACACCAGCGCCACGCGCTTGCCCTCCTTCAGCAGCGCCAGCAGTTTCTCCGCCGCTTGCGCCTCGTTGTGCTCGTGCACGGCCAGCAGTGGCGCCCGGATGCCGTAGTGATCGAGCAGCCGGCGCGTATGACGGGTGTCCTCGCAGGCGATCAAGTCGGCGGCGCGGAGCACCTCGATGGCGCGCAAGCTGATGTCGCCGAGGTTACCGAGCGGCGTCGCCACCACGTACAATGCCGGTGTCCTAAATTGTTGCGGTTCCATCACATGTCCTGTCTGAAAATGCTCCCCGGCGCGCTGCCGCTCATTGTCAGGCCCGGGGCCACCCCGTGCAAGTGAACAAGACGGCCGGCGCTGCTGCCGAGGCGATCGCCGCGGCTCACCTCACGCGTCGGGGTTTGCGCGTGCTGGCGCGCAACTGGCGGATGCGCGGCGGCGAAATCGACCTGATCTGCGCCGACGGCGAGACGCTGGTGTTCGTCGAAGTGCGGCTGCGCACGCGCGCCGACTACGGCGGCGCGGGCGGGAGCATCACCGTCGCCAAGCAGCGCCGCCTGATCCTCGCCGCGCGCCACTACCTGTCGGGAAAACCCGAGACACCCTGCCGCTTCGACGCGGTGCTGATGGACCGCCTCGATGAGGCCGGCCTGGTATGGATCAAGAATGCGTTCTCCGCATATTAGTCCCTGGCTCATTGCATCTGCGGTTCCGGCAACGCTTAGATCGTCGCATGGGTGCTAGAATCGCCGCCAACCAGCGCCTGAGCGAACCTGAGCGAACTCATCCATGGATCTCGTCGCCCGCATCTCCCAGCATTTCCACGACAGCGCCCAGCTCAAGCTCGACGCTGCGGCCAGCCTCGCCGCACCGATCGCACAAGCGTCCGAGCTGATGGTGAAGAGCCTGCTCGCCAGTGGCAAGATCATGGCCTGCGGCAACGGCGGCTCGGCGGCCGACGCGCAACACTTCGCCGCCGAGTTGGTAAACCGCTTCGAGGCGGAGCGTCCGCCGCTGGCGGCGCTGGCCCTGACCACCGACGGCTCGACCCTGACCTCGATCGCCAACGACTATCGCTTTGAAGACGTGTTCGCCAAACAGGTACGGGCGCTCGGCCAACCCGAGGACATACTGCTGGCGATTTCCACCTCGGGCAACTCGGCGAACGTGATCGAGGCGATCCACGCCGCCCACGAACGCGAGCTACGCGTGGTCGCCCTGACCGGCAGGGGCGGCGGCGCCATCGCCGGTCTGCTGCACGACCATGACGTGCACCTGTGCGTGCCCGCCGAACGCACCGCACGCATCCAGGAAGTTCATCTGCTGACGTTGCACTGTCTGTGCGACGGCATCGACACCCTGTTACTGGGAGAAGCCACATGAATCTGAAATCCGCGACACCGCACACCAGACGCATCACCACCTGGGTCCTCCTGGCGGCACTGACACCGGCCCTGTCCGGCTGTTTCGGCGCCGCCCTCGTCGGTACCGGGGCCGGCGTTCTGATGGCCACCGACCGCCGCCCGGCCGAGACCTATGTCACCGATGAAGCCATCGAGGTTCGCGCCGGCAACCGCATCAAGGACCGGTTCGGCGATCGGGTGCATGTGAGCGTCACCAGCTACGACCGGAGCGTGCTGCTGGTCGGCGAGGTGCCCGACGCCGCCACGCGGTCGGCGGTGGAGAAGGTCGTCAGCACCGTGCCCAACGTCAAGTCCATCAGCAACGAACTCATGATCGCCGGCGCCACCTCGCTCAGCGGCGAGAGCAACGACGCCTACATCACCACCAAGGTCAAGGCGCGCTTCGTCGATGCCAATCAGTTCTCAGCGAACCACGTCAAGGTCGTCACCGAGGCCGGCGTCGTCTATCTGCTGGGCATCGTCACCCAACGAGAGGCCGATGCGGCAGTGAACATCGCCCGCACCACCGCCGGCGTGATGAAGGTGGTGCGCGTCTTCGAAATCATCCCCGAGGAGCGGGCGCGCCAGATCGACAGCAGTCCCGCGACCAACACCACGCAAAAGGCGGCGCCGGCCAGGCCATAGCCCGCGTGGATACGCCAGCCCCGGCGTTCGAGGCCAAGCTCTGTCCGCCCGCCGATCTGGCCGGCCGCGTTGCCGCGCTGGCGCGGCCGCTGGTGTTTACCAACGGCTGCTTCGACATCCTGCATCGCGGCCATGTCACCTATCTCGCTCAGGCGCGAAGCCTCGGTGCCAGCCTGGTGGTCGCCGCCAACTCGGACGCCTCGGTGCGCCGACTGGGCAAGGGCAGAGACCGTCCGGTGAACCGCCTGGAGGACCGCATGGCGCTGCTCGCCGCGCTCGAATGCGTCTCCCTGGTCACCTGGTTCGACGACGACACGCCGCTGGCGACCATCCTGCTCTGCCAGCCCGACGTGCTGGTGAAGGGCGGCGACTGGGCGCCTGAGAACATCGTCGGGGCGCGCGAAGTGCTGGCTGCAGGCGGCAAGGTGGTGTCGATTCCCTTCATCCACCAGAACTCGACCACGAGCCTGCTGGAGAAAATCCGCCGGCTCTAAATTCGTAGGTCGGGCTGCCACCATGAAGGTGGTCCAGAGAAAGGCCGACCTACAGGACGGCGGTCTTGCGCAAGATGGTCTCGCGCACCAGCCCGATGTGGCCGCGCAAAGTGTAGTACATGTCGGAAAAGGCCAGCGGCGTCGGCATACGATTGACATCGTGCTCGATGGCATCGAGCCGCTTCAACCATTCCTCGCGGGAACGGACACCCGGTTCGCGCTCCACCTCAGCTTCGAGAAACTTGAGCTCGCCGTAACGCCGGAAGATGCGTGAACGCACGCGCCAGCCATAGAGCTGCGGCGCAAACTTGAGGACGGGAATCAGCAGCGCCAGGATCGGCACCAACATCACCACCATCCGGTCGATCAGCATCGCCGCCCAGAACGGCAGGTAGCGCTGCAGCAGCGGCTTGCCCGACTTGTAGTAGCGCTGCGCTTCCGGCGACAGCGGGAAATCCACCTCGGTGGCATTGGGGAACTCGCCCGGCTTCTGTAAAATCCCCGGCCCGCCATGCACCTCGGTCGCCGCTTGCAGCAACAGGTCGATCAGCGCCGGGTGCGTATCCTCGCGCACCAGGAGGGTCGCCATCGGCGACACCAGGGTGACGTCGTGCGCCGGGATGTTGCGCGCCAGATCGACCGCACCCGCAGGCAGGGTGAGCTTCTCCAGATGGGGGAACAGCCGGGTGTAGGCATCCGCCTGACTGAGGCTCATCAGGCGCACGCCATCCGAGTAGAGCAGCAGCCACACCGCCGCCGATTGCGTCGCGCCGACGATGAACACGGCGTCCACTCGACCGCTCTTGAGTGCCTGCACCGCGGCGAGGTCGCTTTGCTCGCTGAGTCGCGCGTGCGCGCCGGTGATGCCGTTGGCTTCGAGCAGTTCCATCGCCAGCTTGTGCGTGCCGCTCGCGGCCGGCCCGACGGCGATGCGCCGGCCACGCAACTGGGTGATGCGGTCCAGTTGCCCGCCGGGCGCCAGGTCGGAGCGGTAGAAAATCCACAGCGGCTCGTAGAACAGGCTACCGAGGGAGAGCAGCCGGTCGTTCTCGCCGGCATAGCCGGTGCCGCCCTGGATGAAACCGGCATCGACGGCGCTGCGATCGTCGCGCAGGCGCTGCAGATTCTCCACCGAACCGGCCGAGGGTTTCTCCACCAGATCGACGCCGTAGCGCGCCAGCACGTCCTTGTAGCGCGCGGCGAAACGCTGGTAGGCGCTGCCCTCGGCGCCGGTGCTGAGGATCAGTTGCTTGGGCGGTGCCGGCCGGATGAATTGCGCCGCCGCCCAGAAGCCGAGCACGAGCAGCAGCAGGGAGGGCAGGCCGACCAGCAGCAGGTCGCGCAAGGAGGCCTTGCTCAGCCGTGACCGAAGCTTGCGCACCATGCCGCGATCGCCTCAGTCGCCCGTCTCTCCCTAGAAAGGGATGTCGTCCTCGAAGTCGTTGAAGCCGCTGCCGGCGTTGCCCGGGGTATTACCCGAGGACTGGGCCGCGGGCTTGGCGGCGACGCCGGCCGACTGCGCCGGCCGCTCGCGCGGCGGCTCGTCGGCCTGGCCGCTGCCCTGGCGGCTGCCGAGCATCTGCATGGTGTCGGCGATGATCTCGGTGGTGTATTTCTCCACGCCTTCCTTGTCGGTCCATTTGCGGGTTTTCAGCGCCCCCTCGATATAGACCTGCGAGCCCTTCTTCAGGTACTGGCCGGCGATCTCGGCCAGCTTGCGGTAGAAAACGATGCGATGCCACTCGGTCGCCTCCTTCTTCTCGCCGCTGGTCTTGTCCTTCCAGGTGTCGGTCGTGGCGATGGTGCAGTTGGTCACCGCCTCGCCGTTGGGCATGTAACGGGTCTCCGGATCGCGGCCGAGATTGCCCACCAATATCACTTTGTTCACCGATGCCATTTCAATTCTCCTCGTCGAGTCAAGCTTGCAGCAGTCTGTTCGCGCCGGCCTCGTCCCACTCGCCCATGCGCACTTTCAAATAGGCGACGCTTTCGTCGGCGATGACCATGGCCTCGCTCACGCCGTCGATATTCGACAGGGCGGCGGAGAGCCGCCTGGCACGCTCCTCGTTCATATCGCCATCGACGTGGAACATCCGGGTCCGCACCTGCGGCGGCGGCGTCATCGACAGGGCCAGAAACAGCCAGACCAGTCCCAGGGCGGTGGCAAAAACGAACACCGCAGAACGGCTCACGTGCTGGGCGAGGTAGCCGCCGAATGCACCGCCGAGGAACAGGCCGAGGAACTGGAAGGTGTTGTATACGCCGATGGCGGTCCCTTTGCTGCCGGCGGGAGCGATCTTCGAGATCAGCGAGGGCAGCGTCGCTTCCAGCAGATTGAAGGCCAGGAAGAACATGAACAGGGTGACCACCACGCCGGTGAAATTGCCGATGAAGACCGCCATGAGCAAAGTCGCCAGGGTCAACAGGGCCACCGCGCCGCAGAAAACCGGTTTCATCTTGCCGTACTTCTCGGCAACGATGATGGCCGGGATGACAGCGAAAAAGGAAATGAGCATCACCGGCAAATAAACCTTCCAGTGCTGGGCGACGGGCAGGCCGCCCACTTCCACCAGCACCAGGGGAATGATCACGAACAGGCCGCGCATCGCGGCGTGCAGGGTGAAGATGCCGAAGTTGAGCCGTTGCAGTTCGGTGTTCTTCAATATCGAGGTAATCTGGCCCGGCACCGTTTCGGCGTCGGCATGGACCCGGCTGACGATAGGATTGGGAACGACGAAACGGGTGACCGCCATGGCGGCAATGGCCAGGACGCCGGTGAGCGCAAAAATGCCCGACACACCGATCAGGTGACCCAGGGTGGGCCCCGCCACCATCGAGACGGCGAAGGTGGCACCGATGCTCAGGCCGATGGTCGCCATCCCCTTGGCACGGTGCTCTTCGCGGGTCAGGTCGGCGATGAGCGCGATGATGGACGAGGCGACGGCGCCGGTGCCCTGGATCAGCCGGCCGAGGATGATGATGTAGATGTCGTGGCCGCCGGCGGCGATGAAACTGCCCAGGGCGAACAGGGTCAGGCCCATATAGATGACCGGCTTCCTGCCGATGCGGTCGGACAGCAGGCCGAAGGGGATTTGCAGAAAGGCCTGGGCCAGCCCGTCTATGCCCAGCGCCACGCCGATCAGGAAGGCGCTGCCGCCGCCGGGCAGGTCGCGGGCGTACAGCGCCAGCACCGGCAGGATGGAAAACATGCCGAACATGCGCAGGGCGAAAATGAATGCAAGGGAGACCGTTGCCTTCTTTTCCAGGGCAGTCATTTTGTCTGCAGTATTCATGGAGCGGGCCGGGAAACCAAAAGCAGGTATATTACTTGGTTCGCCCGAACCCTTGCCAGAAAAAACCATGGACAGCCTCAAGATCCGCGGTGCGCGCACGCACAACCTGAAGAACATCAGCCTCGACCTGCCGAGGAACAAGCTCACGGTAATCACCGGCCTGTCCGGCTCGGGCAAGTCGTCCCTGGCCTTCGACACGCTCTACGCCGAGGGCCAGCGCCGCTACGTCGAATCGCTCTCGGCCTACGCGCGGCAGTTCCTGCAACTGATGGAAAAGCCCGACGTCGATCTGATCGAGGGGCTCTCCCCGGCGATCGCCATCGAGCAGAAGGCCACCAGCCACAACCCGCGCTCGACCGTCGGCACCGTCACCGAGATCCACGACTACCTGCGCCTGCTCTATGCCCGCGCCGGCACGCCGCACTGCCCGGAACACGACCTGCCGCTGGAGGCGCAGAGCGTCTCGCAGATGGTCGATCACGTGCTCGCCCTGCCGGAAGACACGCGCCTGATGATCCTGGCGCCGGTGGTCGCCAACCGCAAGGGCGAGCAGCACGACCTGTTCGCCGAGCTGCGCGCCCAGGGCTTCGTGCGCCTGCGGGTCGACGGCAAGGTGCATGAGATCGACGCCGTTCCGCAACTCGCGAAGAACGTCAAACACACCATCGACGTCGTGGTCGACCGCCTGAAGGTGCGCCCCGACGCGCGCCAGCGCCTGGCGGAATCCTTCGAGACGGCGCTGACCCACGCCGAGGGACGCGCCATCGCGCTGGAGATGGACAGCGAAGTCGAGCACCTGTTCTCGGCCAAGTTCGCCTGTCCGCTGTGCGCCTATGCGCTGCAGGAACTGGAACCGCGCCTGTTCTCCTTCAACAATCCGATGGGCGCCTGCCCCAAGTGCGACGGCCTGGGCAGCATCCAGTTCTTCGATCCGGCGCGGGTGGTCGCCTATCCCCACCTGTCGCTCGCCGCCGGCTGCATCCGCGGCTGGGACAAGCGCAACCAGTTCTATTTCCAGATGCTGGAGAGCCTCGCCAAACACTACGGCTTCGACACCGGCCTGCCCTTCGAGGAACTCGCCGAAGACATCCGCCAGGTCGTGCTCTACGGCTCGGGCCGGGAGAAGATCCCCTTCCGCTACCTGACGGAAACCGGACGCCCGACGGTGCGCGAACACGTCTTCGAGGGCATCATTCCCAGCCTGGAGCGGCGCTACAAGGAAACCGACTCGCAGATGGTGCGCGACGAGCTGTCGAAATATCTCAATCACCAGCCCTGCCCCGACTGCAACGGCACACGATTGCGCCGCGAGGCGCGCCACGTCTTCATCGGCGGCCGCGCGCTGCCGCAGGTGAGCAATCTGGCCTTGGGCGCCTGCCGGCAGTTCTTCGCGGACACCCGGCTGACCGGGCAGAAGGCGCAGGTGGCGGAGAAGATCATCAAGGAGATCGAGTCCCGCCTGTCCTTCCTGATCAACGTCGGTTTGGACTATCTCTCGCTCGACCGCTCGGCCGAGAGCCTCTCCGGCGGCGAGTCGCAGCGCATCCGCCTGGCCAGCCAGATCGGCTCGGGCCTGACCGGCGTCATGTACGTGCTCGACGAGCCCTCTATCGGCCTGCATCAGCGCGATAATTCCCGCTTGCTGGAGACGCTCGCCAATCTGCGCGACCTGGGCAACACGGTGATCGTGGTCGAGCACGACCAGGAGGCGATCGAGTCGGCCGACTATGTGGTGGACATGGGGCCGGGTGCCGGCGAGCACGGCGGCCACGTCGTCGCCGAAGGCACGCCGGAGCAGGTCGCCGCCAATCCGAAGTCGCTGACCGGCGCCTACCTGTCCGGCCGCAGGAAGATCGCGGTGCCGACGACCCGCACCCCGCCTGACCCCGAACGCATCCTGAACATCGCCGGCGCCCGCGGCAACAATTTGAAGGACGTGACGCTGGCGCTGCCGGTGGCGCTATTCACCTGCGTCACCGGCGTCTCGGGCTCGGGCAAGAGCACGCTGATCAACGACACGCTCTACGCCGCCGCGGCGCGCCACCTCTATGGCAGCGCGCAGGAGCCGGCGCCGCACGGCGAGATATCCGGCCTGGAATTCTTCGACAAGGTGATCAGCGTCGACCAGAGCCCGATCGGCCGCACGCCGCGTTCCAACCCGGCCACCTACACCGGTCTGCTAACACCCATTCGAGAGCTCTTCGCCGGCGTGTCGCAGGCGCGCGAGCGCGGCTACGGCCCGGGGCGCTTCTCCTTCAACGTCAAGGGCGGGCGCTGCGAAGCCTGCCAGGGCGACGGCATGATCAAGGTGGAGATGCACTTCCTGCCCGACATCTTCGTCCCCTGCGACATCTGCCACGGCAAGCGCTACAACCGCGAGACCCTGGAGATCCGCTACAAGGGCAAGAGCATCCACGAGATTCTCGGCATGACCGTGGAGATCGCGCGCGAATTCTTCGACCCGGTGCCGGTGGTGGCAAGGAAGCTGCAGACGCTGATCGACGTCGGCCTGTCCTACATCACGCTCGGCCAGAGCGCCACCACGCTCTCCGGCGGCGAGGCCCAGCGCGTCAAGCTGGCGCTGGAACTGTCCAAGCGCGACACCGGCCGCACCCTGTACATCCTCGACGAGCCGACCACCGGCCTGCACTTCGCCGACATCGAGATGCTGCTGACCGTGCTGCACCGCCTGCGCGACCACGGCAACACCATCGTGGTCATCGAGCACAACCTGGATGTCATCAAGACCGCCGACTGGGTGGTCGACCTCGGCCCCGGCGGCGGCGACGGCGGCGGCCGCATCATCGCCGCCGGCACGCCGGAACAGGTGGCCGGCGTGCCGGAAAGCCCGACCGGAGGCTATCTGGGAAAACTCCTGGGCCTTGCCAAGGCTCCGCCCAGCGCCAAACGCGGTCGGCGCAAGACATGAAGCGCTTAGCGCCGGGACCCCCGGCCGATGCTAAAACCAACTTTTCCAGTATGGTTTTAAGTTTTTGATTTAAAAATGATTAACATCAAGTTTTAGGCCCGGCTGGAAAGCCATAATGGTCTTCCCCCATCCGGAGATATCAGCATGAACCAGCCTCACATCCATCTGTCGCCCGACGCCATTTATCCCTTCGACGCCCGCGGCATCGCCAAGCGTTTCCGCCATGCCGCCATTTTCGGCGCGCTCGACGCGCTGCGCGCCGGCGAAACCATGCGCTTCGTCAACGACCACGATCCGCTGCCGCTGCTCGAACAGCTCGGCCAGCGTTATGGCGCCGCGGTGGACATCGCCTACCGCACTCGCGAGCCCGGCCAAATCGTCATCGACTTCGTCAGGAAACAGTGAAGCTGCTGCCACTGCTCGCCATCAATGCCATCGCCATGCAGGCGCTGGCGGTGGGACTGTGGCTGTTCCAGTCCAGCCCGCTCCCCAACTCGGCGGGGATCCCGCCAGCGGTGATCGCCCACGTCGCCTTGGCGCTCGGCATCCTGCCGCTGATCCTGGCGGCGATGGGTTATTTGGTGCCAGTGCTCAGCCACAGCCGCAAGCCGCCGCGTGCGTTGCAGGCTATTCCGCTGCTGGCCTGGCTCGGCGGCGCCAGCCTGATCGCCGGCTTGAGCGGCGTCGTGGCGTTCGCTGCCGCCAGCCATGCCGCCGCCGGCTTGGCCCTGACAGCCGCCGTCGGCATGGGTTCATGGATGGCATGGCGCGCCCAGCGCATGCTCGGCCCGCCCCATGCGGGACTCGCCTGGTATCTCGCCGCCACCGGCTTCCTCATCCTGGCCCTGCTGGCGGTGCCGGCAATGGACCTCTGGCCGGGGCAGCGGGCGGCGCTACGGCTGTTCCACCTGCACGCCAACCTGCTCGGTTTCGTCGGCCTCACCGCCATCGGCACCCTGCAAGTGCTGCTGCCGACCGCCGCCGGCCGCCCCGATCCGACAGCGGCCGGACGCCTCTCCAGCGATCTCGGCTACGCCTGCGGCGGGGTGATGCTGATCGCACTCGGCGCGGCCCTGGCCGCGACCAGGCTGCCGATGGGAGGATCGGCCACGCCGTTGGCCTTGCTCGGCGCGGCGCTGTACCTGCTGGCGCCGCTGCGCATGGGCACCCGCTGGGCCGCTGCTTACAGCGAGCGCATCGGCCGTCTGCATGGCGCCGCGGCTTCGCTGGCGCTGGCCTGTTTCGGTCTGATCGGCCTGCTGTTCGCCGGAGTCGGCCACACCCTGGGTTTTCTCGCCGGCCGCGATGCCATCGCCGGCTTCATCGTCGCCTTTCTGCTGCCGCTGGTCAGCGGCGCGGCGACGCAATTGCTGCCGGTGTGGCTGCGCCCCGGCCTGCAACAGGAATGGCACCTCCGCCTGCGCGACCGGCTCGGCCGGCTGGCCGGCCTGCGCGCGCTGCTGATGGTGTGCGGCGGCCTGGCCCTCGGCTTCGGCTGGCTGCAAGGACTGTGGCTCGCCGTCGCCGGCGTGGGGTTGTTCGCGTTCACCGCAATCCCGGCATTGCTGGGGGCGCTACGCGACCGACGGACGACATCGAGCGGCTTTCGCCAGGCGTAGCACGCTACTTGCGATACGCGTACAGCCCCACGCACAAACCGGCGCCGACGGCATACAGTTGCCAGGTCTCCGATATGGCATAGGGATACAGCATCAGGGCGACGCCGATCCACTTGAACCCCCCCAGGGAGGCTTTCTTTCCATACCGGTAGGCCGCATAGCCGATGATGCCGAACAGCAGGGCGCCTGCGAGGTAGGCCGGGCTCGGCAGCGCAAATCCCAGGGATTCGAGGGTCTTGAGTTCATCCATGGCGCAAGAAAAGTGGTCCGTCGAACAGTTGGCGCATAAGGTCTTTAACTCTCTCGATCGTTTTCGCCGGCGATGAAGGCCCGCCATTCGGACATCGCCTCCTGGAGTCCGGCACGCAACGCCGGCAGATGCCGCTCCGCCCGATCGAACTGTTCTTCCCGGCAGAGGGTTTCCAGCAGCCGCGCGATTTCGCTCAGGCCGCGCGCGCCGCCGCCGGCCGCCAGGCCTTTGAGGGTATGCGCTTCGCGCCGGGCGCGCTGCGCATCGCCGGCCGCCAGCGCCTGCGCCAGGTTGTCCAGCCGGACCGGCATGTCGGCCAGCAGTTCTTCCAGCATGATTGTGGCGATAGCGCGATCACCCGCCAGGCTACCCAACATGCCCTTGACATCAAAACGCGGCGCGGGAGCTTGGCCAGCGGCGGTGTCAGCGGCGGACTCCCGGGGCGAACCGAGGGCACGTTCGATGGCCTCGATCAGTTGTGAAATGCCGACCGGCTTGGCGAGATAGTCGTCCATGCCCGCCGCCAGGCAACGTTCCCGATCCCCCTGCAGGGCATTGGCGGTCATGGCAATCACCGGTATGCGCGGATCGAGCACCGGCGGATCGCCGGCGCGCAGCCGGCGAGTCGTCTCGAAACCGTCCATGATCGGCATCTCGCAGTCCATCAACACCAGATTGTACACGGTGTTCCGCAAGGCGCTCAGCGCCTCCTGGCCGTTTGCCAGCGCATCCACGCGGTAAGCATGCTTGCGCAACATGGCGCAGGCGACTTTCTGGTTGGTCAGGTTGTCCTCGACCAGCAGAATGCGGATTCCGGACTGGACCGATTCAAGCATGGCGGGAGGGGTAAACGTCGGCGCGGATGGACCGCCCGTATCGGCGCGACGCAATCCCGCCAGGCAACGGCGCAAGTGATCTTCCTTGATCGGCTTGCTCAGATAGGCGTCGAAGCCGGCCTCGCGGAAGCGTTCGCCGTCGCCGCGCAACGCGGCGGACGACAACATGACGCGTTGCGTCGCGGCAAGCAGCGGTTCGCCTTGAATCAAACCGCACAGGGCCTCGCCATCCATTTCCGGCATGAACATATCGATGATGACCATCTCGAACGGCATACCCTGCGCGGCGGCAAGGCGCATGTGTTGAAGCGCGGCGTTGCCATCGGCGGCTTCCTGCGGCAGGCAGGTCCATTTCCGCAGCCATGACGAGAGCGTGCGTCGGCAGGCGGCATTGTCATCGACAAGCAGAATCCGGCAACCGGTCAAATCGTGCTCGGGCGGCGGCGCCGTGTCCGGCTCATGCGGGATTTGCCGCTCGAAGGGCACGGTGAACCAGAACGTGGAACCCACGCCTTCGACGCTGGCGACGCCGACGTCGCCGCCCATGAGTTCGGTCAATTGCTTGCAGATCGACAAGCCCAGGCCGGTGCCGCCGAATCTGCGCGTAACCGTGGCATCGACCTGGGTGAAGGGGGAAAACAAGCCGTCAAGCTTGTCGGCGGGTATGCCGATACCGCTGTCGCGAATCGAGAACCGCAGCACCACGTGGCGCTCGGCGATGGCTGAGGCACTGACTTCGATGACGACTTCGCCGGAGGCCGTGAACTTGATGGCGTTTCCCACCAGGTTGATCAGGATCTGCCGCAGCCTGGCGGGATCGCCGCGCAGCCGGCGCGGGAACCCCGGGGCGAGATCGAGCACCAGTTCCAGGCCTTTTACATGGGCACGAATCGCCAGGATATCGGCCGTCTGTTCGAGTGTGCCGGTCAGGTCGAAATCGATGCTGTCGAGATTCAGCATGCCGGCTTCGATCCTGGAAAAATCGAGGATGTCGTTGATGATGGTGAGCAAAGATTCCCCGCTGCTTTTGACGAGCAGCGCGAAATCGCGCTGCTCGTCGTTCAACGGCGTGTCGAGCAGCAACTGGGTCATGCCGATCACGCCGTTCATGGGCGTGCGTATTTCGTGGGACATGGTGGCGAGAAACTGGCTCTTGGCCAGGTTGGCGCGCTTGGCCTCGTCATGCGCGGCGATCAGTTCCTGCTGCGTGCGGTAACGTTCGGTTATGTCACGATAGGAAAACACCCGGCCGATAATCCGCTCTCCGTCGCGCGCCGAATGCGAGGTACGCTCGAACACGCGCCCATCCACAAGATGCAGGATATCGAAGGTATCGCCTTCGCTGTCGCCAGCGGGCGTCGATTCCCCGTACTCGGGAATGCCGGCCTGCCGCGACAAGTGCCGCAGAATGCCGGCATCGTCGCGATCCAGCAGCAGTTTCCGGGGAATCTCCCACATTTCCGAAAAACGCCGGTTCATGTTCAGGATCGCGCCGTCACGGTCGATCAGAAGAATGCCGTCGGCGCTTGCCTCCAGGGTCGCGCTCATGTGCAAACTGATTTTTTCCAGTTCGTCCGCGATGCGTTGCCGATGTCCGACTGGCGTCGCGCGCACGGCGAACTGAAGTTTTGCGTCACCTACCCGGCGTGCCGCTTTGGTGACCTCCAGCACCGTCCCGTCGGCGCAACGGTAAGCGCCCTCCACCTCGCTGCTGCCGTGGTTGGCGCGCACCTCGTCCCAAAAAAATATATCGGAGAGGGCGCACTCGATTTCGCCCACCGGCAGGCCGATCAGCGCTTCCCGTGAATAGCCCAGCTTCTCCAGCGCCGCGCGGTTGGCCGCGCCGATCTTCAGGGTTTGCGCATCGACGAGAATGAGAATTTCGCTGGATGCCTCAAGCAGCAAGCGGTCCGTATCCACTCAAGGGGCCTTCGGTGACGATGCAGTGTCTGAGCTGCCATCGAAAAAATAAGTGACCCGCTTGCGCGGATTGAGGTAGGCCGCCACTTTGGGCGGCAACAGGGCTGGCCGGATGGATTTGGCGATGGTGATCTCCGGCTCCTGCTCGAGATCGAGCATGCTTGCCTGCTGTTTGGGCACCTTCGGATCATAGACCAGCACCCAGGGACGCAAGGGATTTTTGGGATTGATGGAGAAAACCGCCGCCAGGGCCTTGTTCGACAAATACACGATGGAACCCGGCGGATAGACACCCAGGCTGCGGATCATCAGTTGCAGCGCGCGCGCCTCATATTGATCGCGTTTTTGCGCGAACAGGAAGGACAGTGCTTCGTGCGGCGTCAACGCCTTGCGGATATCCACCGGATTGCAGAGATTGTCGTAGCTATTGACCAGCGACACCAGGCGCGCGGCGGGCGTCATTTGCGCTTCCCCGAGCGCCTTTGGGTAGCCGCCGCCATTGGCCAGTTCGTGATGCTGCGCGATGACCGCCAGGGCGGCTGGCGACAAGCCGACGCGCCGCCCGATGTCCACGCCGTAGTCGACGTGCATGGCGCGCAATTGGCGCTCGGCTTGGGAGTATTCATCGGGACTCTTCATCAACACCTGGCTCGGAATTTCCGTCAGGCCTACGTCGTGCAGCATCGCCCCGATGCCAAGCTGGCGCGCCTCCTCGGCGCTAAAGCCGAGATCCTTGGCCAGCATCATGGCGAGGATCGTCACGTTCAGGCTGTGATGATAGACCTCCTCGCCCCCGGCTTTCTCTCCCATCACATGCAGCGTGGCCTCCGTGCTTTCCAGAAAGGCCGTGACCATCTCGCCGACCAGCCCGCCCATCTCCTCCAGGGTTTCCTTCGGCCGCGACATAAGGTTCTTATGGAGATTCTTCATCACGGTGGCGGCCTTGGCGAAAGACTTTTCGACTCGGCCGATTTGTTGCGCGCGTTGCGCCAGGCGCTGCATGCGCTGGCGCCTGGCGAGTTGCTCAGGGTCATCCCCCCCCGCCGGCTCGGCGGACGGCTGCGCTCCGGCGGGCGGCGCTGTCGCCGCCTCGTTGGCCATGAGCACCGCGGCATCCGGCAGCTTGTCGCTGCGCTCCGGGTCGTAGCGGTAGCGGGGAAGTTTCAGGTCAAGCACCTCGTGCAACTGTCCAGGCGTGCGTATCTTGAAGCTGCCGAGCGGAAAGTTGTGCTTGTACCAAGGCAACTCCAGCATCACGTAAACGCCGACGGCCAGTTGCTCAGGCTTCAGGTAGCTAGGGGTGGCGGACAGCTTGTCGTTGCTCATCGGTTTTCGTCATGAATGCCCTGGTCAACAGTTTCTCACGAGGATAGCCGCAACGGCAACCAACCGCGGCGCCACTATATTTTAAACAAACTGAATACTCGCAATAATTGCCATGCTGCCCGCACCCGGCCGCGGCGGGCAAGGGCGCGCCGTGGTATTGTCGCGCTGACCGATGTCGGGTCTTCCCTCGTTCCACCCAGAATCCTCGCAAAGGAGCATCCCATGTTTCCCGGCCGCGCCTTCAACGAACTCAGGATCGGCGAAGCATTCGAATCCGCCATGACCTTGACCGAGACCCACATCGTGCTCGGCGCCGGGCTGTTCGGCGACTTCAACCCGCTGCACGTAAACCAGCCGTTCGCCGCCCAGACCCGCTTCGGCGGCCGCATCGCGCACGGCTACCTGACCAGCAACGTGATGGCGGCGCCGATGGGCATGATCTTTTACGACACGGTGGTGGCCTACGTCGAACACGCCATCCGCTTTATCGCGCCGGTGCGGGCCGGCGACACGCTCAGCGTGAAATGGGCCGTCACCGCGCTCGATCCAAAACCCAAGCACAACGGCGGGATGGTCACGCTGGCCGGCATCTGCACCAACCAGGAAGGCATCAAGGTTGCCGAAGCCGATGCCAAACTGCTGGTGCAGAACCGGGCCTAGCCCTTGCCGGGGGCGTGTTCATCGGCATACAGCCGCTTCGCCGCCGTGACGAAAACATGGACTTCGCCCGAGGAAAGATCGGGGTAATTTTCCCTCATCACGCGGAAGGCCAGGTGATCGAGCGACTGTCCTCCCCAGGTGTTGCCGGGATCGAAGAATGGTTCGAGCAAGGCGAAGCATTCTTCGAAAATATCACGCAAGCGGGCATTGGCGCGCCGCTCCGGCTGGTCGATGGTGGTTTCGCTCATGGGGTTCGACTTATCCTGTAGCGTTCTTCTTCGCGCAATCTTAGCACTCGCCGCTGCACCTTGCCGGTGGTGGTCATCGGCAGGGCATCGATGAACTCGATGGCCTTCGGGTATTCGTAGGGCGCCAGGTATAGTCGAACATGCTGCTGCAGCTCGGCCTCCAGCTCGGCCGTGGGCAGTGTTTCCGGCTGCAGCACGATGAAGGCCTTGACGATGGTGCCGCGCGTGGCGTCCGGCGCGCCGATCACGGCGGCGTTGGCGACAGCGGGATGCCTGAGCAGGTAGTTCTCGATCTCGCCCGGGCCAATGCGGTAGCTGGCGCTCTTGAACATGTCGTCGGCGCGCCCCTGGTACCAGAGATAGCCATCCTCGTCGTATTTCGCCAGGTCGCCGGTGCGCCCCCACGTTTCCGCTCCGCTGCCAAAGTATTTTTCGCGCGTGGCGTCCGGATTTTTCCAGTATTCGAGCAGGAACACCGGGTCCGCCTCGCCATTGCAAGCGCGCTGCACGCACACCTCGCCCACTTCGCCGACCGGCAAGGGCTGGCCGGCATCGTCGAGCACGGCCACGCGGTGCCCCGGGTAGGGCCGTCCCATGGCGCCGGGCTTGGGCGGATAGACCGCGGCGCAACCGCCGACGACATAGTTGATTTCGGTCTGGCCGAAAATCTCGTTGATGCTCACGCCGAGTTCCTCTTGCACCCAATTCATCACCGTGGCGCCGACCGACTCGCCGCCGCTCATCACGGTGCGCAGGTTCAGTTCATACACCTGCTTCGGTTTCGGCACCGCCTTCATCATCATCTTCAGCGCGGTGGGGAAGAGAAAGGCATTGCGCACGCCATATTTCTCGATCAGCCAGTAGGCTTTCTCCGGGTCGAAGCGGCCGCGATAGCCGAGGATGGGCTGGCCGAAGTTCCAGGTCGGCAGCAGCGCGTCGAACAAACCGCCGGTCCAGGCCCAGTCGGCCGGCGACCAGAACATGTCGCCCGGCTGGGGGAAAAAATCGTGCGAGCAGACGAAGCCGGGCAGGTTGCCGAGCAGCGTGCGCTGCGCCATCAACGCGCCCTTGGGGTTGCCGGTGGTGCCGCTGGTATAGATGATCAGCGCCGCATCGTCGGCCGAGGTGGCCACCGGGGTATACCGCGTCGAGGCGTATTCGAGCAGCTTGCTCCACGCATGCACGCCCGTTTCCAGCGCGTTCTCCCCCACCCCGATGATATGTTTCAGGTGCGGCAACTTTTCGCGCACCGCCCACAGTTTCGGCAAGGAAGTTTCGTCGACGATGGCGATGCGCGCCTCGGCGTGGTCCAGCCGGAATTCCAGCGCGTCGGGACCGAACAAATGCGACAAGGGCAGCGCCACGGCGCCCATCTGGTAACAGGCGATATGCGCGATGCCAGTCTCCGGCCGTTGCGGCAGGATGATCGCGACGCGCTCGCCGCGCAGCGTGCCGAGCGCACCGAGGGCATTCGACAAGCGATTCGCCTCGCGCTGGATATCCCAGAAACTCCAGGCCTGGCTGAAACCGCTTTCGTCCTCGTAGTAGAGGGCGAGGCGGGAGCGCTCGCCGGCCCAGCGGCCGCAACACTCGTGGGCAATGTTGTACTGCGCGGGTACCTGCCAGCGGAAGCTGTCGTGAAGCTGGGTGTAGTTCCTTGCGTTATTGTCGAGTAGCATCTTGTGCCCTCTCATCCGGCCGCTGGTTCGGCGAGGCGCGCATCGAGGTATTCGATCCAGTGGCGCACCGGCAAGGCGGTGCCGGATTGCAGGTGCGCCAGGCAGCCGATGTTGGCGGTGGCAATGGCGCCGGGTTGCTCGGCACACAGAGCAGCCAGCTTGTTGTCGCGCAAGCGCGTGCCGATCTCCGGCTGCAGCACCGAGTAGGCACCGGCCGAGCCGCAGCACAAATGGCCATCGGCAACCGGCGTCAGGACGTAACCGGCGGCGCTCAGCAGTTCCTCGGCCGTACCGCGTATCTTCAACCCGTGCTGCAGGGAGCACGGGGAATGGAAAGCGAGTTTTTGCGCCGCCGCTGGCGCTGGCACCGAAGTCTCGGCGAGCAGGAGCAGCAGACGCTCCTGCTCGGCGGCGATCACCTCGCTGACATCCCGAGACAGCAGCGACACGCGCGCCGCCTTGACGGCGTAGGCGGGATCGTCCTGCAGCAGGTGGACATAGTCGCGCAACTGCGTGCCGCAGCCTGAAGCGGTCGCGAGGATGCATTCCGCGCCGGCCTCGAGCAGCGGCCACCAGGCGTCGATGTTGCGGCGCGCATCCGCGCGCGCCGCTTGCTCGGCGCCGAGATGCAAGCGCAGCGCGCCGCAACAGCCGGCCCGCTCGGCCTCGATCATGCGTATGCCGAGACGGTCGAGCACGCGCGCCGTCGCCGCGTTGATACTCGGCGCCATCGCCGGCTGCACGCAACCGGCCAGGGCGATCATGCTGCGCGCCTGCCGCGCCAGCGGTCGAGGCCAAGCCCCCGGCGCGCGATAGGGCAGCAGCTTGGCCTTGAGCGCACCCGGCAGCAGCGGGCGGAACAACTGGCCGAGGCGGTAGGCCGGCCCGAACAGCCATCGCCTGGGCAGCAACTGCCTGAGCGCGCCGCGCAGCAGCGACTCGGCGGCGCCTCGGGCGACGCGTGTCTCCAGCACGGCGCGGCCGATGTCGAGCAGACGCGAGTAATGCACGCCGGAAGGACAGGTCGACTCGCAGGAACGGCAAGCCAGGCAACGGTCGAGATGCAACTGGGTCTTCCCGGTGACCTCCGCGCCTTCCAGCATCTGCTTGATCAGGTAGATGCGCCCGCGCGGACCGTCGAGCTCGTCGCCGAACAACTGATAGGTGGGGCAGGTGGCGGTGCAAAAGCCGCAATGCACGCACTTGCGCAGGATTTCGTCGGCCTCGCGGCCGGCCCGCGTGTCGCGGATAAAATCGGCGAGATGGGTTTCCACGTTACAGCTCCCGGTACATCCGGCCGGGATTGAATATGCCCCGCGGATCGAAGCTCTGCTTGAGCTTGCGATGCAGGGCCAGGAGCGCCGGCGGCAAGGGCTGGAAAACGCCGGCGGCGGTTTTCTGCCCGTCGCTGCCACGGAACAGCGTGGCGTGGCCGCCCGCCTGCGGCGCGGCGGCGCGGATGTCTTCAGGGTCCGCGCCTGACTTGAGCCAGCGCAGGCTGCCGCCCCATTCGACCAGTTGCGCGCCGGGCAGAGCCAGCGGCGGCGCCACCGAAGGCAGCGACAAACGCCACAGCGCAAGATCGCCGGCGAAGAAGTCGCTTTTCTGCTCGCGCAGATCGCGCCAGAAGTCCGCATCGTCCAGCGCTTCGCCGCCGATCCGCTGACGCGCCGCGGTGACCGCGCTACGGGCACCGGAGAGTCGCAGCGTCAGCAGGCCGTCCTGCCAGCAGGTGGCGGAGATCGGCAGCGGCTGACCGGCCCAGCGGTTCATCAGTTCGAGCGCCTTGTCCAGCGGCGCTTCCAGGCGCAGGGTGGCTTCGACTGGTGGCCGCGGCAACACCTTAAGCGAAATTTCCAGCAGCAGGCCGAGGGTACCCAGCGAACCCGTCATCAGGCGCGCCACATCGTAGCCGGCGACGTTCTTCATCACCTGCCCGCCGAAAGTCAGCGGCGTGCCCTGGCCGTCGAGCATCTTCACGCCGAGCACGAAGTCGCGCACCGCGCCGGCTGTGGCACGGCGGGGGCCGGATAAGCCCGATGCCACACAGCCGCCGATGGTCGCAACTGAAGCGGCGGCGGTGGCGCTGAAATGCGGCGGCTCGAAAGCCAGCATCTGGCCTTGTCCGGCGAGTGTTGCCTCGATCTCGGCCAGCGGCGTGCCGCAGCGGGCGGTGACCACCAGCTCGGTCGGCTCGTAACTGACGATGCCGGAATATTCGCGGGTGTCGAGAATTTCCCCGCGCGGTGCATTGCCGTAAAAATCCTTGCTGCCGCCGCCGCGCGGGCATAACGGCTGTTCGCCGGTCGCGGCGCGAATGCGCTCGACGAAACGTTCCATGGCCTGCTGGCTCATCAGAAGCGCTCCAGCTCGGGGAACTTCAGCGCGCCCCCATGCACATGCATGCGCCCGAACTCGGCGCAACGCTGCAGCGTC
>Ga0315268_10002572_pt1 | contig 20384 bp, 13 predicted proteins | sample C1_top_MG_FD_204535 | JGI IMG/M metagenome (GOLD analysis project Ga0315268, IMG submission 204535) | Sediment microbial communities from Yellowstone Lake, YNP, Wyoming, USA - C1_top | ecosystem: Environmental > Aquatic > Freshwater > Lake > Sediment | place: USA: Wyoming | collected 2017-08-01
TTTCAAGGCTAATTTTGAAGGGTGGTCGAGGTCAGAGCTGCAAAAGAAAGCAGGTGGTTTTCATGGTTTTCTCACGCGCAAAGGTTGGTATGAGATGGTTGTGACTCCAAGTAAGAAGGAGAAGCACGAGTTCTGGAAACTCGAGACGCTTGATAATGTTAAGGAATACTATGAGCAGCATTTTGTCGGCTTGAGTTGTGAGGAGCTCAAGGCAAACAAGGCAGGTTCTGCATTTTATGATCATGTTATAGAGAAAGGATGGCTTGCGGAAATTTTCCCGTTCGCGAAGAAAGGTCCTTGGTCATCCATGAAGACCGCTGACGATGCAAAGCAGTATTATGACGAGCATTTTGCAGACATGAGCAGGAGCGAGATTCTATCATGTGGCATCAGGAAGTCTATATCTTTCATAAGCATGCTTAAGGAGAAATGTTGGCTTGATGAGGTAGTGCCTTCTAACCTTTTGGATTGGTCAGAGCTCAAGACTCCTGAGGATGCGAAGAGACATTATGAATCGCATTATGTGGGCATGACAGGCCATGCGCTGCGCTATAGCGAGGATGTCGAGGCCAGGAGGTTCCTTGCTTTCCTTAACAACAAAGATTGGATTAAGCAGGTCATACCGAAGAAGAACAAGGATTGGTCATGGATGAGGACGCCTGAAGATGCAAAGAGATTCTATGAGGATAACTATGCAGGCATGTCTAGAGGAGAGGTCAAGCATGACAGGCAAGGTGCAGTATTTTACATCAACGTCAGGCAGAGCGGCTGGCTTGATATTGTGTTCCCTCCAAAAGAGCGGAATGATTATTCAGGGTTGAACACCCCGCAGGATGCCAAGGGTTATTTCGATAGGAATTATAAAGGATTTACAAGGAAGCGGCTGGTCAAGGAGGCAAGCGGTTTCTATTCATTCCTCGTATCGAAAGGCTGGCAGGATGCTATATATCCTACCCAACGTCAGGAGATAGACTGGTCAATGATAAAGTCAGTAGAGGATGCGATAGAATACTACAATAAGAACTATGATGGGATGAATAGGACCCAAGTATCTAAAGATAAGGAAAAGAACGGCTCGAAGTTCTATGATTTCTTGAGGAATAGAAGATGGGTGCACATATTGCCGAGGGTGAACAACGATTACTCGCGCATAAAGACTTTGGAAGATGCGAGAAGGATGTATGAAAGCAGTTTTGCAGGTGTGGGCCGGAGTGAATTGCTGGATAAGAATGGCAAGTTCTACCACCTGTTGAAGGAGAAGGGCTGGATAGATGCTTTGATTCCTGATAGGCGGGGCAAGTATGAGCGTCGATGAAATAGTGAAAAGCATCGTGGAAGGTTGCACCAGGCAGAGGAATGATTATTCTGTTCTCCGCACCATCGATGATGCCAGGGAGTATTATGTTGATAACTTCTCAGGCATGAGCAGGATGGAGGTGATGCGTGATAAGGAAAATGCAGGCAGCGGATTCTACGCATATTTGTTGAGAAAAGGGTGGTGTGGTGCCGTTCTTCCGAAGAGTAAAAAAACTGATTACTCATTTATCAAGACGGTAGATGATGCCAAAAGGCATTATGAGCTACGATTCGCAGGCATGAGTAGAAGCAGGCTACAGAAAGATAAGAAGGACGGCGGATGCGGGTTCTACCATTTCCTGGTCAAGAAAGAATGGAATGATGCAGTCCTCCCAGAGAGCAAGAATGTTCTTCATAGGGACTATTCTGCATTGAAGACGGTTGATGACGCTAGAAGATATTATTCTGATAACTTTGCAGGGATGGGCCGCAGCGAGCTTTCAGCTGACACCAAGCGTTGTGGCGGAGGATTCTATGTCTTTCTCAGTACCAAGGGTTGGCGTGATGCAGTGCTTCCAGAGAGCGAACATGCAGATTACAAAGATTATTCAAAGATCAAGACAGTTACCGATGCTGTCCGATTCTATGTGAAGGTATTTCCCGGCATGAGCCGCACTGCTCTTATGACTCACAAGGGAAGTGGTTTCTACCAGTTCCTTAAAAGGATGGGCTGGCTGGATGCAGTGGTCCCTTCAAGGGAAAGGAGCCGTAGAAAAAAACTGGTCGACTTGTAAGGTCAGCGCCGCTCTCATGGCAGATCCATTTGTATCAATAAGCCAATTCTACCGCAACCTTTTTAAAGACTCGTCTTAATATTATTGCATAGGGTGTTTCTATGGCAGAAAAAGTATATGACCTCATAATCATTGGCGCGGGCCCTGCAGGAATGACAGCAGGCATCTATGCCGCAAGGTATAAGCTGGATTCTATCATAATCGGTCCGGACATAGGTGGCACTGCTAACCTTCCTCATGATATCGAGAACTGGCCAGGGTTCAAGGGTCCTGGGATGGAGCTCATGCAGAAGTTCAGGGAGCATGTTGAGTCATTCAAGGTCCCTATGGTTGATGAGCTTGTGCAGAGCGTCAAGCAGCAGAAGGGTGCTTTTGTTGTGACCACTGCAAAATCCCAGTATATTGGAAAGACCATCCTTCTTGCGACAGGCACAAAGCACAGGAAGCTGGATGTTCCTGGTGAAGAGGAATACTTTGGCAAAGGCGTATCATACTGCGCTACTTGCGACTGTGTTTTTTTCAAGGACAAGGCAGTGGGTGTTGTTGGCGGTGCTGACGCTGCAGCGATGGCTGCCCAGATACTCTCCCAGCATGCGAAGAAAGTTTACATCATCTACAGGAAAGAGCATATGCGCGCAGAGCCTGCAAGGGTTGAGGAGTTGGAAGCTGATCCTAAGGTCGAGTTTGTCTACAAGGCGAATGTCAAGGAGATAATCGGTGACAGCATGATGAAGAAGGTCAAGCTGGATACTGGCAAGGAGATTGCGCTTGACGGGCTATTCATCGAGATAGGCGGGATTCCTCTTACTGCCATGGCTAAGGACATGGGGATAAAGCTTGCAGAGGACGGCAAGATCATAGTTAGTGCAGGCATGGAGACTAATGTTCCAGGCATCTTTGCTGCCGGAGACATCACGACAGGCTCGAACAGGTTCAACCAGATAGTCACTGCAGCCGCTGAAGGCGCTGTCGCGACATTGAGCGCCTTCAATTTTGTAAGGAAAAAGAAATTTACAGGTAAGTGAAATGGTGAAGAAGAAAAAAGCAGAAGTCAAGTATGAGGAGACTGAAGATGATTTCTGGACAGATGAGGATGATGATGAGGTCGATACAGAGGATATCGATGTCAAGAAGCTGAAATTCACAAAACTAAAGGACCTTCAGGTCGGTATGACTGGTATCAATATCCTTGCAACAGTCGATTTTGTCGGTCCTACAATGGGCACAGGTTATGGTGACCAGCCTTTCGCGCCAGGTTTCCTTAAAGACGAGACAGGCGAGATTAAGATAACATTCTGGGGCGACGATATCAAGAAGGCAAAGCCTAAGAAGAGCATACGGATTATCGGCGCTACAGTGACTGAGTTTAGGGGCACTCCGCAGATAAACGCAAGCAAGAAAAGAGGGATTGATTTCTTATAATGGAAAGGAAAAGCATTGAAAAAATATTGCTTGTTCTGGTTATCCTTCTTGCGTTGAGCACTGCGCTGATGATTTATCTTTCTGATGCGAGGTCTGTGTCGTTTGACAGGAATCTCTACACAGAAGGATTCCAAAAATATGATATCCAGGCATCTTTCAATTCCAGCGTAGACCTGATGAATGAGACAGGATTTCTTCTCAATTATCTCGAGTCCGGAGAGGGTGCAATCCAGTCTGATTTCTTCAACGAGCGCGAGAAGTCGCATCTAGTCGACGTCAGGGGATTATACAAAGATATTATCCTTGCCAATAAGATTGCAGCATACTCATCTATGGTCCTCCTCGTGTTGCTCGTGTATTTTTACAAGAGGCTTGCTGCGCACATGACTGACGCTGAACAGAATGAGAAGTACAAGCATCTTCTTTCAAGCCTGCTTATCTATACAGGAGCTATAGTGGATGTAGTCGCTGTGCTTTTCGTCATTGTGGCAATCACTTTCGACACGTCCTTCATAACATTCCACCAGATTTTCTTCACAAGTGATACCTGGATGCTCAACCCAGAGACAGACAACCTTATCCGCATGTTCCCCGAAGGGTTCTTCTATGACATGTTCATAAGGATAATACTGATGAGCATTGTATTCGCTACGCTGCTGCTGGTGATTGGCTTTGTGATGAGGCTGGGAATGCCGAAGCTGTGGAAGAAAAAGCAATAGCATAACTTATTTGGCATATTGCTCTGTAATTATCTTAATGGAAAGTTCGCTTCCTTTATGTGCTTTTCAAAAAAGTTGAGATGCCCACAACCTGTCAATATCAATATTGTCCCTTTTTCAATCATGGTTTTTTGAATATTTCGGAACATTCCGATTTCACGTCTTTTTTCTTTTTCTGGATCCACAAGCTTTTTTGCTGATGCAGTATTCAATTTCTTTAGATTCCTGGATTTATTCAGGTCTTTCCAGGTCAGATCTTTCATCAATTTCTTCTGTTCTCTGATGACTCTCTGATTATCATCCGCGGTCATGCCTTTTCGCAAAGTGTTCAAAGAGCAATCGAAGCCATTGACAAGAATATTTCTTTTCCTTGCCCAATTAAGCGCATAAACCATCTCTGTAGGATAGGAGTCTAATCTATCCCTACGCAGATCTGCTTCTGCAATCTCGACTAATACTTGATCAGGTTTTGCATAGTCCAAATATTTCTTCAATTCATTTTTGGGAGTGATACCTGCATGAAGCGTTCCTATGATGATGATCTTTCGCATATTTGGAACAAAGTCATCATTATTTTTAAATTTGTCGCAATCACTCCTTTTTCCTCTTGCCACCCATCTTCTTCCTGATTATCACAACTCCTACCAGTATGATTATCAGCCACACGAACCAATAGTCTATGAGTACAGCCCTTAACAAGGACTTTGACTCAATCGTGAAGGATGCTTTTGCAGTGTCCTGCATGCTCTTTCCCTGCGCATCTTCGTAGTCGACAAGTATGTCAAGTCCGTATGTCCCTGGTGTCGCTGATTTGTCTATGTCCATCAGCATCTCTATTGTCGCTGATTTTCCAGGCGCAAGCGCATCTACATACCTTACGCTTCCGTCTGTGGAGAAGGGGTACTGTGGCAATAGCTTTGCTTTGAGCTTGTATGCTGTATCACTACCCGTATTTGTCATTGTCAGCTTTACGTGCATTCCTGCCTTGTCTGCATAAAGTGTCTCGCTTCCTGCCTCGCTTGTATCGAAGAGTGCCTTTTTCTTGACAGTGAACATGAGCGTATACTCTTTTGTCTGCTCCTGCATCTTCTCATCGAGGTAAGTCGCTGTGAGCTTCATAGGATATTTGTCTGCTTTGGCATTCTTAGGTATCTCTACTGAAAAATCAGCTGTCTTGCTTGCTTTTGCGTCGAGCATTCCTATCGAGCTGAATGATTTTGCCCATTTGACTTCAAGTGGTGTGTTCGCAGATAATTCCATCTTGACTGCCTGCGCCGGGAAGCTACCGTCATTCTCGACATTCACTGTTATTGTTGCAGTATCGCCTGCGTATGTGTCTATGGGGTCTGAGTTGATTATGTATGCGTTGATGTCTGGCGTCCCTTCGACAAATATGTTTATCACGTTCGAGCTTGAGAAAGGTGCATTGGTGACTGTCTCATAGTTGCTGTTTATTGTGAGTTGGTATGTGCCTCCGACTGCTGTCGGGTCTATCCTCATTGGGAAATCCACTGACGTGACAGCGCCCTTGCACAGGTCAGCGGCCTCGACTGTCGACACGCCTCTCTGGATGAAGGGAAAGCCAGCAGAGACAGTTGCCACGACCCGGTATGCGCATGCCTGCGGCTCGATGTTCTGCAGTGTCACAGATAGCGTGAAGTCCTTTCCTACTTGTGCAGCTCCTTCCTTTATCTTGAAGTTTGTGACAAGCAGGTTTGGCCGGATTGTTGTGGCCTCTGCAGGCAGAGCTATCAGTAATAGCGCGAGTGCCATGATCAATAATATCTGTTTTTTCATATGAATCACCTTCATTCGATATTTCTCGTGAATACCATGAATACGATGCTGAGCACTATTGCGAGGAAGACCAGCAATATTGCTATCGGGAATATTACCATGCTGATGGAGAATCCTTTTATCATGAGTCCGCGTAAGGCTTCTCCTCCATATGTGACAGGAAGGAACTTTGCGACGACCTGGAGTATCTGCGGCATTGCTTGTATTGGGAATAGCGCGCCTGATAGGAACATCGACGGCATGGAGAAAAGCATTGCGACTGCCATGAATTGCTGCTCAGTGCGCACTATGCTGGAGACAATGAGTCCCATGCCTGTGGATACGCCTGCATATATGAACAACACGACGCCGATTGCAAGAAGGCTTCCCTCTATCTTTATGTTGAAGATGAACATCGACACGATGATGAGGAATGAGGACCTGCACATCTCAAAAAGCATGTAGAACAGTAGTGTGCCTGCTATTATCGTCGCATTTGATGTTGGCGTGAGGAATACCCTTGTCAGGGAACCTTCACGTTTCTCTCCTGCGATGGCGCGTCCCATTCCCATCAATGCTCCCTGGAATATCGTGAGCGCGATGATGCTTGGTATCACGAAATCTATCGGCCTCTTGCCTGTGCCATAGGCAGGCTTCTCGGAATATGTGAGTGGCTGTAGTATTCCTTTCTTGCTGTACCTTGTGAATACCTGTATTGATTTCATCGGGGCAGCAATTGCCTTTTTCCTGACAGTGTAATCATTCCGTGCCTTATCCGCATTGTCTGATTTGGTGGAGACCGCTACTGATTTCTTGACATCCTTTGCAGCGGCTCCTATGAGCGCTGACTGCTGCTGGAGCAGGCCTATCTGTGCCAATGTCGAATAGTATCCTGCAGGAACATCATAGTATGTGTTGCTCTCGTTGAGCATTACTGTCTTGCTTGAGACTACAAACATCAGAGGCGCAGGTGCAGCAGCTTTCACTGCTTTCAGCTGGTCATCAGTCAGTTTCTTTGCCGTCTGGAGGTTTGCCTGTGCAGACGACGTACTGGCTTCAATCACATCATACTGTTCTGGACGCATAGCTTGTGAGACCAGTATCTGGCTTGCTGCAGAGACAGACGCCTGGAATTGTCCTATCTTCTGCTGGCTGATTGCTGCGGACATCTTGTTGACGATAGCTGTCATGGTCTGCTTTGCAGTTGATGCTACAGCAGAGTCTGACTCGTCGACTATGACGACAATTCCGGCTTGCCTGCCGTTCTCGATGTCGTTCTGCAGGCCTGGCGGTATCTCTATTATGACGCGTATGTCTCCCTTGTCGAGGAGCTTTCTGGCTTCACCCTCTGTGCTGACTCTGTACCTGACTGCGAAGACTTGGCTGTTTGCTATCTCCTGTTGTATGGCTTGTGATATCTCAGAATTATCATATGCAATGACTGCAGTGCCGATATGCTTGGGGATGTTGCCTGTTGTATATCCGAAGACAAGTATCATGAATATCGGGAAGAGCATGAGAGGGATTATCCTTACCTTGTCCCTTGTCATGACTATGAAGTTTTTATGTATTATTGCAAATATCTTGTTTATATCAATCGTTCTCTCTCTTGACCCGTTAGTCTTTGGCTCCATCTTTTTTAGTCCCTCAGGTCCTTTTTCGTGAGTTCTATGAACACGTCCTCTAGAGTGGGCTCCACAAACCTTATCTCAAGCACCTTCTCCTTGTGCTTGTGGAAAAAATCAGATAGTACATAGAATACTCCGTCTTTTTTCTTCACGTTGATTATTATCAGCTCTCCTTCCTCGTGGAGCTCGACCTTCTCGACAAACGGTAGCTTGCGCAATGCATCCATCACTTTTTCTGAAGGGTTCTCTATCTCGACCTCGACAGTGTGGTATTCTGTTATCATATGTTTGAGTTCTTCGCTAGTGCCTTGTGCAGCAATCCTTCCCCTGTCCATGATAGTTATCCTGTCGCATATCTTTTCTGCCTCGTCCATGTCGTGCGTCGTGTAGACTATGGTCATGCCCTGGCTGTTGAGCTGTTTTGTGATGTCCCTCATCTTTATCCTGCTCTGGGGGTCAAGGCCAGTCGTAGGTTCGTCCATGAAGAGTATCTTAGGTTTTGGCATGAGGCTTGCTGCGAGTGAAAGCCTCTGCTTCATCCCTCCGCTGTAGACTCCTGCCAGCCTGTCGCGGTGGTCATACAATGAAACTTCCTTGAGAAGGTATTCTGACCTTTTCTTTATCTCCTGGCTAGTCAGCCCGTAGAGCTTTCCGATGTAGGAAAGGTTCTCTTCTGCAGTCAGTTCAGGGAATAAGGCGAATGTCTGGGGGACAACGCCGATTATGCTCCTTATATGGACTCCTTCAGAAACAATATCATGGCCGTCTACCTTAGCCACTCCGCTGGTTGGTGGTATCAGTGTCGTCAGCATGCTTATCGTCGTTGTCTTGCCTGCGCCATTAGGTCCTAGGAAGCCGAATATCTCGCCTTCTTTTACTTTGAGGTTTATCTTGTCGACGGCAGTGAACTTGCCGAACTTCTTTGTGAGATCCTTTAGCTCGATGATGTATTTCGCTTTTTGATTGTTATTTGTCTTGGGCATTAATCATACCTTTGTGCCGTGCTCTTTTGCGGCGATGCCTTCTATCCTCTTGCAGATCTCATCATTACCGGATAGTTGAGTCACGAGTTCTTCCATCATCTTTATCATCTGTGAGGATTTTTTGTCGCCCATCTTGATTATGCTCTTTGCCAGCAGGTCATCCTTTGCGACCATGGGCACTTTTGAAAGTATGTCTGCGCCTTTCTGTGTTATCAGCAAGGGATTCTTGCGTCGGTCATTTGGGTCGCTCCCTTTCTTTATCAGACCGTGGTTGTCAAGGGTATCGATGACAGGGACGAGGCTTGCAGGCGCTATCATCATCTTCTTGCTTATGCTGCATATCGTAGAAGGTTCGTGCTTGATGAACCGCAGGACTGCAAGTGCCAGCGGGTTTATGTCGACACCGACATCAGAGATCCTTTTCTCGATATCATGCCTGCAGAGCTTCATCATCACAGTAGAAAGAACCTTCAGGCGAAAAGCCCTCTCCTGGTATCTCTTGTCTTCCATTTTCATTAGCTACCTAATAATTAATAAACTAATAATTAGGATACTAATGAATTTGTAGTATTTAAACCTTATGGATTTTCAACTCAAAATGCCAATGCCGCGCTCGCATCGATTAATATTTCACACGTGTTTGCCCAACTGCAATAATTCTCGATTCATTTTCCACAGCTCGCTAGGCGGCATTGGCGCATATTGTATTATATTTGCTCTTGTCCACGAAACCTATTTAAATCCCCTTTCCCCATTCACCATCCATGCAGATCTTCATCGAAAAGATAAAGGACCCTGTCGAGTCTCAGGCAGTTGAGTTTGTCGAGGCTAAGGGACGGGGGCATCCTGATTCTATATGCGACTCTGTGTGCGAGGTCTGCGCCAAGGCATTGGCTGACAATTATAAGAAAATGTTTGGTACTGTCCTTCATTACAACATAGACAAAGCATTGCTTGTTGCCGGCTCTTCATTGCCCAGGTTTGGTGATGGCAAGGTCCTCTCGCCGATAAGGTTGACTATTGCAGGCAGGGTCACAGAAAGGCTGGGTGACAAGACAATTGATGCAAAGGCAATAATCAAACAAGCTGCAAAATCATATCTCTCGCAATTCAAATATTCGAATTTCGAAATCCTGGTTGACGTAAAATCCGCTGCTGCGAATCTTGCAGTGATATCCAAGAAGAAAAAGCCTGTCGCAAACGACACAAGCTTTGGTGCGTCACACTATCCGTTCTCGAAGACAGAGAAACTGGTGAGTGATGTTTCAAGGTATATCAGTTCAGCAGATTTCAGGAAGAAGTTCCCAGCGGCAGGGTTGGACACTAAAGTCATGGGCGTCAGGATAAAGGATTCGATAAGCCTCACTGTCGCAATCGCATTTGTTGCAAAGCACGTCAAGGATATGGCGGATTATATCACTATCAAGAACAGGATGATTGATGACCTCATAAGAAGGTTCCGTGTCAATGTGGAGCTCAATACCCTAGACGATGTCAGAGGAGACGAGAGTTCTATATACCTTACAGTCTCTGGTCTTAGCGCTGAGATGGGCGATGATGGCCAGGTAGGCAGGGGCAACCGCTACAATGGTTTGATAACACCTTCAAGGCCGATGTCCTTGGAAGCGACAAGTGGCAAGAATGCCAGGCATCCAGGCAGGAGCTATCAGATTGCAGCGTACAATATCGCAAAGGGATTGGTCAATGTTGCAAAGGTCAGGAGTGCAGAGGTTCAGCTTGTCACAAATATTGGCGGGCCTCTTGATGAGCCAAAGGCAGCCTATCTGAAGATCGACGGCAAGCTAGGTGTTTCTGCTGCAAAGAAGATAGTCACTAGATGCATCAGGTCTGCAATTATTTGAACACCCACTTTCCTTCTGCATAGTAGTTCGCTGCGGCTATCATTATCGCTGCTATGGTTATTGAAAGCAGGTAGTGGAAACCGATAACCTCCACCATAAACACAACAAGTGACCAGTTGAGGAAAATATCTCCTATTATCAGCACCAGGAACCGTTCTGCGCTGGCGCCTATTTTTCCAATAGACTTGAATGTTATTCTCCTGTTGAGTAAGAAGTTTATCACTTCAGCAGATATCAGAGCTGCAGCATATGCTAAGTAGTATGCGATGTGCGCAACTTCAGTCAATGTGAGTGTTATGCACAGTTGCACGATGAATGTGGATATTCCTATGAAAGAAAATTCCAGTATCTTTGAAATGTTACGCTTTTCCATCATACCTCTTTTTTACACAAATGTTTTGTTTACTGATTTAAGTAATTGCTGATTATTTGTAAGAGCTTCTAAAGCACGTATTCTGCCATTTCCCGTCAAAACCTTTATAAACCCTGAAACTCTAGATTTGGTGTTTTTAGGTAATGTAAATGATAAAAGGGGAATGGTTTGCAATACTGATTGGTATAGTGTTAATTCTATCAGTTTCAGTCTCAGCAATGCCTAACCCTGCAGCTGTATATTGTACGCAGATGGGTTATGAAAGTAGTACTGTGACAAGTGATGATAGCTCCCAAAAAGATATCTGCCACATAGCTGACTTAGGTATTGATTGCGATTCATGGGAATTCTACAAGGGTACATGCGGCAAGGATGCGAACGCTTGCGCAAAGAATGGTTATGATACTGTTACAGAGAACAAGGGTGAGGATGCATACTCCCCAGAGTATGCTGTGTGCGTCCCTAAGCAGGATGCCTTGACAGGTTTAGTCACTCTCACAGGTCCCCATGTCCGGAATTTTGTTGCATATCTGATAACAGGGAATGCTGTGGATGACGCAAGCGAAAATGTATCTGCTATCACTGCATCTAGTTTAGTGAATCTGTCACAGGTCGTAAATTCGCAGTCTGAGAAATTCACGCCGCCGAAAGATGTGCCAAAAGCGCAAACAGTGGGTGTATCGTCGATTAACTCAAGTACCCAAAGTGTTCCTTCGTCATTCGACTGGAGAAGTTACTCTGGATATAACCTGGTTACACCTGTCAAGAACCAGGGTGGTTGTGGCAGCTGCTGGGCTTTTGGAGCGACTGCTGTCGCAGAGGCTGCCTTGAAGATTAGCAGGTGGGATTCGACATTCAATCCCGACCTTTCAGAGCAGGAAGTGGTCTCATGCAGCGGAGCAGGCAGTTGCAACGGTGGCTATCACACTTCTGCTGAGAGTTGGATAAAGACTAATGGTCTTGTAGATGAGAGTTGCATGCCTTATACAGCTACAGACAGCTCGTGTAGCGCTTGTTCCGGAAGCGCGCAGAGGGTGTGGAAGATCGATAACCAGGGCAATGAATATTCTCCTTCGACAAGCACGATAAAATATGATATCTACAATGCAGGGCCAGTCGCCATGAATCTTTGCTGGAACAATGGTCCTTACTGGGACGGCAACGGCATATACCGCTGCAGCTCTGATTCCTGGTATGACCTGACATTCAACTGCAATGGCGGCCATGTCATCACTGTCGTGGGCTGGAATGATGCTGGTGGTTATTGGATAGCGAAGAACAGCTGGGGCTCATCATGGAATGGTGATGGATACCTCAAGATAGGCTACGATGAGTGTGGTATAGGAGACAGCGTAATAGGATATGTTGTCTGGGCTCAGAAATTCTGGCCTTCGCATAGCATAAGATGGGTGTCAAGCGTGAATGTCGACCGTGGCACCTCTTCTGGATCATATCCGAACACATATTACAGGGATGGCTCATATTTTACAGCGCAGGAATCATGCATCGGTTCCACCTGCTCAGGGTTTGATCAGGCATTGAACATCAATAATGTCAATAATCCTCAATATCTCGATGTCTTTGCATATATCCGGGCGAGGGAAGATAGTGCGAATGTCATCTACTACCAGGACAATGTATGGGATTGGCCTTTCTTAGGCTACATCCCGTATTCGAGCAGCTTCCAGCTGATAAAATATAATTTATGCAATTCAGCCGCTTCATGCGCCGCATACATTGCAGGTGGTACTCCCCAGTTCAGGTTTGATGTCAACCGTGCCAGCTGTACATCCTGCAGCGCCAAGCATGTCGACATCGATTGGCTTGTGGTAGAGGGTGAGATGGATACTGATGGTGACGGCGTGACAGATAGTAATGACGCCTGTATTTCGACATATGGCACTTACTGCCATGGCTGCCCTACCCCTACATGTGGTCCCTGCAAGGCAAACCCGACGTGTCCGTCTAGTGGAGCACCTTATTGTTCAACTTCTCTCTCGTCGAATACTCAATGTGATTCTGCTGACCGCTGCTCGATGGCGTCTGGCGATAATAATTACAATATAGGCGGTATATATTATTGCAAAGGATACTGTGATGGATCAGGCACTTGTGATTATGCCAATGGCTGCTATTGGAGTTCTTCATGCGATCCCGACCCTGATGGAGATGGCGTCTGCACTCCTGGTAGGACAGCTAAGCCAGGAAGGAGTTGCACAGGAAGCGACCAATGTCTTAACACTCCTCAGGACGAATATGTAGACAGCAATGGTTGCACTCAGAGCGAGCTTGATTATGATATGGACGGCAAGTGCAATTCAGGCAAGTCAAGTCCTTCATCATGCTCTTCTCCTTTCCATTGTCCGCAATGCACAGGGACTGACATTTGCCCAAGCACTCCTACAGGTCAATTGGTCGACTCAGGTGGATGCTCTTGGACTCAGGCAGATACTGACCAGGACGGATACTGCAATTCAGGAATCACCAGCAACATCTGGTGTTCAGGCTCTGACTCATGCCCAGGCACCCAATCTGGAACAAGAACTGATAATGCCGGCTGCAACCAGACGCAAGTAGATGGGGACAAAGACAGTTACTGCGACCCTGGCAAGACGAGCAATGAGTGGTGCGCAGGTTATGATGCATGCACGTCCATCTCTGCCCATGCGCCGTCGTGCAATGGATGTCCAGCACCAACTTACAATGCATGCATGAGCACAATAATCTGCCCGACGAATGGTGTCCCATACTATTCAGGATTCAACAGCACGACCAGCATGTGCAATGCCAATATCAGATGCGCATCAGGTATTGGAGACAATAATTATTTCAATCCAGGCACTTGGGCTTGCCAAGGTTTCTGTGATGGTGCAGGAAATTGTGATTATGCTGGAAACTGTCAGAACATTGCGATGTGCAACAATGATGTTGATAATGATGGGATAAACAATACCTTGGATCTTTGCCCAAGTACAGTCGGCGGGCCTGTTGACTCAAATGGCTGCAACCAGACACAAGTGGATACTGATAAGGATGGTGTGTGTGATTCTGGAAGATCCAGCCCTACTTGGTGCACAGGCATTGATACGTGCGCAGGTACTGTCGGGTCTCCAGTTGATGCTAATGGCTGCAGCAGAAGTCAGGTGGACGCAGATGCTGATGGCATCTGTGATTCAGGAAAGTCAAGCTCTTTATGCACTGGTAGCGACCAGTGCGCAGGCACTACTGGAACTCCTGTTGACTCAAATGGCTGCAACCAATTACAGGTTGACGCTGACCTTGACAGCATTTGTGACACTGGAAAATCAAGTTCATTATGCACTGGCAGCGACCAATGCGCAGGCACAACTGGAATCCCTGTTGACTCAAACGGCTGCAACCAGACTCAAGTAGACGCTGATATGGACGCTATATGCGACTCAGGAAAAGCAAGCACATTATGTAGTGGCTCTGACTCGTGCCCATCAACATTATCTGGACAGACTGTTGATGTTTCTGGCTGCTCTGCGATACAGGTCGACGCTGACATTGACGGAGTATGTAATGTATCTGTCACAAGCACTCTCTGTACCGGAAGCGATAACTGTCCTTTGGTTTCAGGACCATTGTGCAATGGCGGTTGCCCTGACTCTTCTGCACCAGTGATTTCTATTACCAGCCCGTCGAATATCACTTACAATTCGTATGATATCCTTATAGATATCGCAGTCACTGACCCGTGCTATGGTTCTTCATGGTATCTTGATGGGATACAGAACATCACGCTTGGGAATCCTTACTCATCTCATGTTTCTTTCCAGAAAGGTAATACAACATTGAGATTCAGTTCTGCTGATTCTGAAGGTAACATGAAAGAAGCTGATATCATGTTCAGGGTAGCATTCCCTCCGGGAATGGATTTGGTTTCACCTATCAACAAGACCTATCTGGATGATAGTATCCATTTCGAGATATCTACAGATGAGACAGTGAAGAATATCTCTGTAGATATAGATGGTTCTAACACTACGCTATGCACAGACTGCGACAACGCATCATCTCAGGTCATCCTTTCTGACGGTTGGCATGATGCTACCTACATGATTATCGACAAAGCGGATGATGCGTACTATTCCTATTCGAGGTTTTTTGTGGATGGCTCGCCTCCCAAGGTTCATAATTATAATTATGATTATGACGAAAAGATAGAAGGCGATGCAACAACCGTATTTGCGGTCAATTACACTGAGAGCTATGTAGACACCGTGCTGTTCGTTCTGAACTCGAGCGAAGAGTCTGTTGCGTGCACCTCAGGTGTCGATCAGGTATGCTCCATAACTAAGGATCTTTCTTCTGTCAGCGACGGCTCAGAGCTGTATTACTATTTCATGGTCAATGATACGAGTGGAAGGAAGGATGTGCTCTTCACGCCAGCTGATTCACCTTACAACTATTCTGCATTCCTTGTCGTTGTCGACAGGTCGCCTCCAGTGATAGAGATTTCAAGCCCTGTAGAAGGTGCAAGCGTAGGACACATAATAACCATCAATGTTGTTCTTGATGAAATAGGTTCAATCAAATATGCCATAGATGGTGGGACGAACAGCACCCTCTGCGCAAGCTGTAAAGAAGGCTCGGCACAGATTGAAGGCCTCCTGTTTGGAAAGCATAACCTGACTGTCTGGGCAGAAGATGAATTAGGGCACAATAGCAATTCATCATCACATTTTACAGTCGATACAGATGTTAATCAGGATGGCACTCCTGATGTCATAGGTAATGATAGCAACGTCACTACCAATCTTGTCAATCTGTCTATTGAGATAAACGGTTCGTCTGATTTCAATTCAGTGACTGAAAATGTTACTGATGTCATTTTCAAGGAAAACGGTACGATCATTGTGGAGTTTGATTATAATTTCTCGACTCCTCTGAACTTCTCCAACATAACAGTCAAGAAGCAGAACACGACAGACAAAGGTTCTATAATCATCACAGGGGTCGATCTTGGTGGAAGGACCAAGACAGTTTTTGTTGACCATCTCAGCAGCACATATACATTATGTATAAAGGATAATGATGTCGCGTCGATAAGCGAGGTCACTTCAAGCTGCGGCGCTGCAGACGAGATATACATCGGTTGTCCTGGTACTGTTGGTAGCTATTCATGCGTCATGGATGGTAGTAGATACAGAGTTTCAGGTCTTTTGCATTCAGCAATCACTGAGCTTTATGTACCTCCTTCATCATCTGGAGGCGGAGGAAGTGGAGGAGGAGGTGGCGGTGGTTCAGCAACCAGGGTGCAGGATATACTCCCAACCTCGGATGGTGTTGAGGTCTCCTTCGTTAAGAAAGCGAATGCACGCCTGATTTATGGCGAGATGTATTCATTCACTATGTTGAATATAGGTTTGCTTGACACAGTATTCAGTATCGACGACATTTACTATACTATTAGCAACATGCAAAAGGTTGTTAATATCGATCTTGATGGAGATGCAGTTTATGATGTGGCTGTGGAACTAGTGGAGATAAAAGCTGATAAGGTCACTTTGATTTTCAGCACATATTCTAAGCCTATTGGGATTGCTGTGTTGCCTCCGGATTACTCGTTGCGCAGGCGGCAGGTAGCCTCGCAGCAGGAACAACCCTCGCAATCTAGTGTAAATTTAGTCAGTGCACCACAAGAACCTGCAACAAAATCATCAGAACCTATAGCACCTATTAAAGAGACGCCGATGCAGACAGGCAGCGATAACTCGCTATCTTTGATAATCTTTGTTGCTATTGTTGTATTTGCAGCCGTGTTATTGATTATTTTTATTAAGAGAAAGCCTCATACACAAGAGCGGCCGATACAGGAAATCAAAAAAGCATCCCCCATCATCATACCGACTAAGGATGTTCCTATCAAGCAGACTGTGAAAGAGGATATCAAACCTGTTGAGATAGCTCCTCAAAAAAAGATTGTGCAGGCAGTTCCTGAGAAGCCGCCCGTACATGCTGAGGATGCCCATGAGAAATCCATCCACGAGTTGAATGATGATATCAATAAGATCAAAGACAGGTTGAAGAAGATAGGAGTATAGTTTAAAATAAAAATGGTTCAGAAAAAGAGGTTCGATCGGAAAGCGCAATTGACTATGTTCATGCTGATAGGTATGTTTATGGTAGGTGTTTTTGCGCTTCTTTGGTATCTTAATACCCGCGTGGCAGAGCAGCAGCTGCAGGCGCCTACTGAGAAGATAATCGCAGACCTGTTGAAGACAGGCAGCATCCCTTACTATGTCGGCGTCTGCCTTGAGCAGGATGCGAAGCAGGGATTATTGTTTACAGGCCAGCAGGGCGGAAGCATCTTTGTCGATGAGGAAGGTCCGGCTCCTAATCCGACGAGATTCCTGCCTCTGAGCTACAGGGTGTTGTATGGCATATCTCTTCCTAATCTGAAGAATTTCACGCTCTATCCTTTCCCGCCAGGTTATCCTGGTGGAGAGAAGACTATGAAGCAGGTTCCTGCCCTCGAGTTCAGCCATGAAGGCAGGTTCGGTGAGGTCTCATTGACTAGGCTGTGCGATAATCTAGGAGCAAATTCGCCTTATGCGCAATATGCATTGGGCCGTGGTGGCTTGAGCATATCTCAAGTGTTCTGTCAAGCGCCATACATATATTCTGCTAATTTGTCTACGCAATGGCAGCTTGAGCAGTATATCCAGAGGAAAGTCGTGAACTGCACCAACTGGACAGCTATCCGAGAGGAGACTGGTTATAATATCACTCCTACTGGTGATCCTAATATCACTTTCAGGCTTGGTATCGATGATACCTGGGTTGATGCGTTTATCCCGCTCAGGATAGAGGTTGGTGGTCGTGAGCCAATCTATACTATCGGTGACTTCCACGCCCGGGTTCCTGTCAGGCTGAAGCGTATTGTTGAGCTTGCTTCATATCTTGCGACTTATGATTCTTACAGGCTGAATTTCAATATGAGCCGGGATTATAGTGGGTATTTCCCGTCGCTGTTTGACACCAACATCAGGGTGACTGTTGATACTCCTTTCAGGATGTCTGGTGTTTGGGATGATGTCATTACAATCGAGGATGCTGCGTCTGTGATGGATGGCAAGGATTATGTCTATCGTTTCGTAAGGCAGAACCGGTATCCTGCATTGGATTGGATACATCAGATGACTAACTGGAGCGATTACGACATCGTCGTCATGGAGAATGACACGATAATACTTGATCCTAATCCTCCAAGGTGGAAGACTCCCTCTGGTGATGAGATGGATGTCATCTATGACCCTGACGAGGATAACCTGACATATTACTACACTGGCTGGAAAGAGACATGTGACGAGAAGTTTGATTTCACGCTTGGAATACCTAACAGTGCATGCTCAGCTCAAGAGCCTACCCTGCCTTCAGATTATTTCAAGTTCCCCAACCAGGGTGCTGATTTTGATAACACCATATGGACAGATGAAAACAGTTGGAAAAGCATGACCACTTACCGGTACAGTATAGAAGCTGCAGCCATAAATGCTCCTTCAATGACTGTGGCTGACAGATATCCTGACGGTCCTGCCCGTAATTGGACAAGTTCTGAAGCATTCATTACTACTGGCAGAAATGCTACCTATGCCCCGACGCATGATGATATAGGACCTCATAATGTCACAGTATGGGTTTGCGATGAGGCAGGCCTGTGCGATTACCAGGTCGTCCGTATCATGGTTTTCGATTTCCCTATGCTACACTTGAATGGCACGAATCCTTACAAGGACATCCCTTACGACAAGGCATCTGTAGAGGATTTCTATCGCCTGACAGCAGAGGGCTCTGTTGCGTATTACACTCCGTTGCTTGGCTATATCTTCTCAGACCTTACTGAGCCGTTTGAGATAAAGATAGACCATCCATTGCAGATTCTTGACTTGCCGAAGGTTCCTCCTGATCCGTCTTATGCTCGTGATATCCGTTATATCCATAACTTCACTTTCAACAGGAGCGCATTATGCAGCACACCTCCATGCATACATGTAATCAACCTTTCTATACCTGAGATATCGGTTCCACCAAAGCACATGAATGTCTCAGTCTATCAGTGCTTGCCGCACTTGAATCCGCAGCATCCTCTTCCTTGGCCATATAATGATACGCCTGATGTCTATCTTACAAGCCATACTTGCTGCAGTCTTGGCAAGAGCTTCAACCAGACATTCAATGTATCTAGCGACCTGACAGGTGGAAAGGCAACAGTAGCGAATGGCTACGGTCTTGATTTGGATACTATTCAGATTTACAAGCCGAATGGTGATTTACTTTGCGGTCCGGATTTCAGCAATCCTTGCCCGCCTCTTACTGAAAATCCTGTAGCAATTGATAATTACCGCGTCAGTATCACTTTTGCATTACCTGTGTCTCTTGACGATGAAGGTATCTACACTGTCGAGGAATTTGCCAAGGATACATCTGTTTACTCTGCAGCTGACTGGGGATATTGGCTACCTGTAACCACAGTATGCTTTGGTGGCGAGCCTAAGGTTGGTGCTTATACTGTCATGAAAGATGAGGGTGACCCTGCGGGGCTGGTAACTGAAGAAGATGTCACGAACGAGATTATCAGTGGCACAACTTTGAGTTATGCAGGAAGCGAATCATTGCCTGATGGCTGGATGAATGATATGTTGATATCTTTGTTCTCGAGAAAGTGCAGCGGTAACCGCGGTAATATATGTAATGGTATCGCAGATAAATATTTCAGGCAGTTGCGTGACTGCAAAGACCCAGTTGGTGCAGAAGTAGAGTCATGCCAAGGCCCAGATGTAGAATTCTTCACTGCATCAAAACCTCTCATAGTAATTCCTGGCAAAGATCCTTGTGTAAATGACATTGATTGCGGTAATGATGCACTCTGTGTCGATAGCAGATGCTATAAGAACCCTGACACAGTGCAATGCGCGAATTATCCTCTTCCATATTCCACAGGGACGCTCTATACGTTTGAACAGGCATTCAAGCTGAATAAGAAAGGTTTGGATGTTCTAGCAGATGGGATTTGCAATCCAACAATCACTTGCAGTAGTAAGGCAACAGTATACAAGCCTGAAGAGAAGCAAGGTCCATGGCTCATTAATGGAGCAACATGCGACGGTGAAGGTAAATGTGCCAGACCAGTGCCGGATGAATTAGTAGCCAACGGTATTACCAATTGCGCAGATGCGTACAATGGTTTGAAATCCAAGGATGCTGACAGAAGTCTTCCATCAAGTTATGCCTGTTATCTTGGCCAGGATAAGCACCTTCAGAGCAATAATTATTCCTGCAATGAGATTGGTAGTATTGATTGTAAGCCAGATAAACGAGACAATCCTGATTCACATCCAGGATTATGCGATGCTTGCCTGAAAGCGCAACCTTTTATCTAGATTACAGCAAAAGGCCAAAGCACGACATACAAGAGCAGCTCTGTATCTGAGCTCAGGTGCTGCGGGGATGACCCTGGAGAGGGAGGGTATCCGTATGGATCAACAACCGTTCTTGTAAGTACTG
>Ga0315268_10002573_pt1 | contig 20382 bp, 14 predicted proteins | sample C1_top_MG_FD_204535 | JGI IMG/M metagenome (GOLD analysis project Ga0315268, IMG submission 204535) | Sediment microbial communities from Yellowstone Lake, YNP, Wyoming, USA - C1_top | ecosystem: Environmental > Aquatic > Freshwater > Lake > Sediment | place: USA: Wyoming | collected 2017-08-01
TTCGCTCGCAGAGCGAACCGAAGGCTTGAGCATTAACTCCTTTTCTGGCTGAGCGAGGGGAAAGGAATAAAATGAGCATTAACGAAGTTAAAGAACGAGCGAAATAGAGAAACCAGTTTGGAGAACACGAGGATATTAAAAATAAGGATGAGAGATAATTTTATGGATTTGCTCTCTGCTGTCTTTTTAGTGGGTGAACTAGTCGTTTTGGGACTGGCCGTTTATGGAATTACAGAGTATATTCATTCTGTTCTATCTCGAAAAAAATGGAAGATTACCGAATTATTGTGGACGATTCGGGGTTTGCGGATACCCATTTTAACGTACGAAAAGATGCTGCCCGGCATTCGTATCAAGAAATCGTTTGGGCACACCTACATGTTGTTGAAAACAAACTCTGGTTCGTTATACCCCTTTACAAATCCTGGTTTATTGTTATTTACCTACGCGATGGAAGAGAAATAAAACTCCATTGTGGAAAAGGCGAAAAACAAGCTGTAGAATTGCTAAACTTCTTACGTGTCAAAGCACCCTCGGCAGTTTTTGGTTACTCTGAAGAACTGAAACGAAGGTGGATGATGAGTCGAGGAAGGTAAGCTTGGATTAAAGAAGAAGATCAGTTTGCACATTTTAATGAAAGATTTGCCTCCAACAAAGAGCCACCCGAAAATGAGCACGACGGGAGGCGAGAACGAAGTGACTAGAAAGAATATAAATTTAATAAGAGTTATTCATCTGGTGCCGCCAGGACTGAGAAAATGATAAAAACGCCTTTGAATAATGAAGTCAGGAAGTTCGATTTGAACATAGAGAAAGTTCTTGAGCACTGGGAAATCCACCACGCGATACGTGAGATAATTGCTAACGCTATTGATGAACAACGATTAACTTATACAAAAGAAATAGACATTTTCAAAGATAAGAAGGGGAACTGGCACATTCGGGATTATGGACGGGGAATTAAATATATTCATTTAACTCAAAAAGAAAATGATGAGAAACTAAAAAACCCCGATAAAGTAATAGGAAAATTTGGAGTGGGTCTAAAAGATGCCCTCGCAACATTCAATCGAAAGGGTATTGGAATAATAATAACATCTAAATTTGGTAAGATAACCACTGCAAAATTCCCTAAACATGGATTTAGCAATATTGAGACCTTGCATGCTTTGATCGAAGAATCAGGAGATACAGAATTCGTAGGGACCGAGGTCATTTTAGAGCATTGTGAAGATGAGCACATTGATGCAGCAAAAAATTTCTTTTTGATTTTCTCTGATGAAAAAATACTCGAAAAAACAGGGGTTGGAGAAGTTTATACAAAAGGCAAGGCCGCTAGGATATATGTTGGGGGGTTATTAGTTGCAGAAGAGGAAAACTTTCTGTTTTCATATAACATTACTTCGATTACTAAAGTAATGAGAAAAGCATTAAACAGAGAAAGAACTAATGTTGGTAGAACTGCATATACTCAAAGAATAAAAGACGTTCTTTTACAATGCACGTCTGAAAAAGTTGCTGAATTATTGACTACAGATTTATCGAAATATGACGCGGGACAATGTCACGATGAACTTACTTGGATAGATATAGCAGTACATGCTTGTAAGTTATTAAACTCGTTAAAAAAAGTGATTTATCTTACTTCTATGGAAATGTTTAATGCTAGAAATATGGTTGATGAAGCGAAAACATCTGATTACCAAGTAATTATAGTACCTGAAACAGTTAAGGAAAGGATACGGGGTACAAAAGATTATGGAGGGAAACCGATTAGAGATTTAGAACAATATGTGAGAGAATGGAATGATAGTTTTGAATTCAAATTTGTATGTGAAAAGGATTTAACAAAGAAAGAAAAGGATATTTATTCTAAGACAAATAAAATTTTTAATTCGATAGGTGGCAAACCGCGTAACATTAAACAAATACGAATTTCTGAAACCATGAGGCTCGATAGTTCATATAGTGAAGCCTCAGGCTTATGGGATGGAACGAAAATAATTATTAAAAGAGATCAATTAAGGGATTTGAGATGTTATGCAGGTACTCTCTTACATGAAACAGCTCACGCAGTAAGTGGAGCATCCGATATTTCTAGAGAATTTGAATTGGAATTAACCAAGATTCTAGGGATTATTTCATCTAAAAAACTGTGAGATTCAGAGTGTCTTTTCCTGCACCCTTCTCACCTTCCCCAGAATTCCATCCTCCTGCGCCATAGCAATGCTCCGATAAAGTTCCTCTTTGCCGGTGTGGATGTAGGTCATCGTCGTCTCCACGCGGTGGTGGCGTGCAAACTTGCTCGTCAGGACGACGTTGCCGTTGTTCTTCTTTGAGAAGTTAGTGATGGCATAATGCCTGAGGCTGTGCGTCGTCAGCCGATGGAGCTGCTTCGGAATGCTGCCATCGGCTAGACCGTAGGTTTCATCCAACTTCAGCTTCCGGATACACAGCCGGAAGACGTTCCGGGCATAGTTTTTATCCAAATAAGGACATGGATTCCTCTCCGGATAAGTTTCAGCCCAGAAAAGGTGGCCCTTGGCCTTGGCTATCGCATCCTCGTAGTCGCTGATGTACTTCACCGCCTGCTCGAAGAGTTGCGATGGAATCGGCAGACAGTCAGCCCTGCTGCCTTTTTGGTTGTCTATCTTCAATTCCTGCGTTTGGAGGTTCAGATCCCTCACGTGAAGCTTGACGGCTTCCCCTATCCTGAGTCCCAGAATAGCCTGGAAAGTGAAAAGCAAGGCCATTCTCGGGTCTTCTACGGCATTCAGGAACCTGATTAGCTCCGGCTCTGTGAAGCCCTTGTTCATAGTCCCGTATTTCGGTATCCTCCTGCGCAGGAAACGCCGCTTTCGGGCATCCGAAAGGAGTTCGATTGCTTGGATAAGGCGCTGTTTGGGCAGGAAACGCCCGTAGAATTCTAGTGCTTCCTTGGCATCTGGCCACATTTGCTTGGTTTCGCGTCTCGATGGTTTCGAGTTCAGATTGCACGGGGCCCAAGGACGGGTTTTGGGTTCTGTGTCGTGGGTTCTGTTCGCTTTTGGCAGGGCCCAGACCCGCCGTTCTGCGAACGGCTCGGGTTTCGCGTTCAGCGTTACCTGTTCTGGCAGCAGAAACTCCGACGTAAAAGTCCAAAACTCAGAACTCAAAACAGGAAACCAGAAGGATGGATTGGGCCCGCGCGGGATCGAACCGCGAATCTCCACTGCACTCATATTTTCTGGGAACGAGGTTTTTGATCAAACTTTTTCCCAAAAAGCCTTGTGAGAGTGGCGTCTTAACCATTGCCGGTTCCATGAGGATAATAATTCCTCATGGCTTTTTCCAGGGTTTTGCCATAAGCCGTACATATGACAAAAAGCCTTTCGACTACGGGCCCAGACTTACGGTATTGAGACGCGGAAGAGAATAAATACCTAACGCTATTCGCAAAGCACGATTCCAATCTTTGAATGGAAACTCACGACCAGCCCTGGTTGTTTTCCCTCGTTCATCCTCTTTTGTGAGATGTCACTCGCAGTATCCAAGGCGCTCTCGAAACCTTTCCATGGATCAGGTTTTGATTCGGAGAACTCCGGCAATGGGAGTATCTCTTTGAACACGATTATAGAGCGTCCTGGCCTCCGGTCGACCAATGTGCAGAAGAAACTCGAGCCGTCCTTGCTTATACCTATGCCGTATTCTGGCAGATCGACCAGCAACACAGGCGGGACTGTAGGTTCAGTGACATTGCGCGGCACCTTGGAGAAGAATTCAAAAAGCGCTGCGACGCTTTTCTTCGGGTCGCTTGAGAAAGATGGCAAAGCGCCTTGGCCGACCGAATAGATTTTCTCAGGGATCTGGAGATGGGGGACAAGGGAATCTGGGATCTTATCGAATCTCCCCAAGGACGCCAAGCAATTTTCTTTTGAGACGAAGGCATCCAACATAGGCTCAGGCGGGCGGCTGCTTCCTAAATTCATCGCAGTCTTCTTTTCCGCTCTTTGGATGAAAAGAGCTTTATCTGAAGGTCGGTCTGAGGGGATTTTTTGCATGTTATGAAGCATTAGACGAACTGTTTAAAGATATTTGCGACCGATGAGAGCTGTTTAATAAAACTAACCGAATATTTTTCATATGACGATAAATTACAGCCCCGTCGTCTAGAGGCCTTTTTGGCTTACGCTCCTCTAAGGGCAAAAAGCCCTGGGAAAAACCAAGAGGAGAAACAATCGAAAAGGCCGGAGATCGGTCAAGGATAGTGGACTTTGGATCCATTGACACCGGTTCGAATCCGGTCGGGGCTATAGTTTTTCTTCCGGTGTTCTACTCTCTTTAGGAGCACAAGATATTTTTCCGGAGCACAAGGGATTCGAAGGAGCACATAATGCCTGCGGACACCGATTCGCTTAGGCCGTGGGAGCCAGGACGGAATTATGCTCCGAGAATCAAAATCAGATTCGAGCGTTCATCGATCCGTTCGTCAATTTCCTCTCTTCTACGATCATGAGATTCGGGTAGTGCTCGAATATCATCCAGGTGTCTAATGGGGAAAGATCCAGATTGTTCCCTTCAGGGCTGATCAAGCCATGGTTGCCGAGGGCCTTCAGGTATAACGAGAAATAACCGGACCCTATCGAATAACCTGGGTCCAGGACTTCCCTGATGTTAGAAGGCTTCTTGTTTGATTCGTAGCATCTGATGATTCCTCGGAGGATGTTCTTTATCCGGTTTTGCATGGCCAGGCTGCCCTTGAAATGAAGTTCCGCGAGCTCCTCGAGAGCCCCGAAATGCATCCTGGCACCTGCATCCGACCTGATGAGCTGGGATACGAACTGGATGAAATCGGCCAAGACTTCGGCCCTTGCCCCAGAATCGCGGAAGTCGACCATGCTTGCTTCTCTCAGGACAGCGCGGTACACGGTAGGGCCCGGGGTCCGGAATTGCGCACAGCGGCGCCGGGCGTACCGCTCAGCCAGCTGCTCGGACGCTGTGAAATAAATCCCGATTCCGAGCGTATCATTGCCAGGCCGGCTGAATTTCTCTATATCCGGCTCGAAGCGTTTTATCCCTGGGACAGCCGAGCCATGGAAAAGCGTGACCTTTTCGATTCTCGAGCCGTATTTCGGTGTTGCCACCAGTATAATATAATGATTTTAATTTTAAAATGGCATAGATTGGTCCGGAGGATGGGTGTCGGCAGGATTTGGGTCATCGAAGCCGAATAGTTTCACCTGATTGTGTCGCGCTTTTGCGGATCGCTGGACTCTTTCCTCGGCTTCAGATAGCGGTAGAGGAAGAACAAGAAGACCGGGAGCAGGACGATTACGATGCATGAGACTGCAGGCGGTCTTCCGAAAAGCACTGGAAGAAGGGATAGGGCAATGAAAACTGCCAGCAGGATGCCTGTTATGACAACCAATCCCCGGTCGTTCGCCCTCCCCAGGCGTTTTTTTTCTTCCTGGGGAATGGATTTCTCGAACTCGATTTTTTTCGTTCTTGCCTTTGTGAATTCCAATGACAGGTATACGATCACGATTGCACCGAGCGGGATCCCCACGAACGCGCCGTTCGGGACATAGAAAGCCAGGAAAACAGCGATCAAGAGGAACATCACCCCTGCGACCAGCTTGAAAAGGAATGCCCTGCCCGAACGCATCAATTCCTCGGGGACATTTTCTTCAGGGGCGTCTGTTTTGCCTGCCAACATATCACTCTAGTACTGCCTCGCCGCATATTCATATACCGTCGCCGGCTTCCCGCATGCGATGCATATCTTGTTCTTTGGCGCATCACTGGATTTGAAGAGCGAGCCGCGGATGTTTCCGGCGTGCTTCTCCTTTACGATGTCAGCGCATTTCTTCCCTTCCATCGAATCTGTGCAGAACGGCACGCGGACAAATCCATGGCCAGCCTCGAGCTTCTTGCCAAGGTCCTCCATGGATTCGGCATGCGACACTTTCCCTTCGAAGAATTTGTCAGCGCGCTCGCGGAGATTTTTGTCTATCGCTTGGGCGATTTCATCGAGCTTCGCATCGATCTCGGATGTCTTGACCTTGATTTTTTCGCCAGTATCGCGGCGCACCACGATAACGACATCGGCTTCCACATCCCTCATGCCGATCTCTATCCTTATCGGCACGCCTTTCATCTCCCATTCGTTGAACTTGAAGCCCGGTGTCCGGTCCGAATCGTCGATCTTCGTGAAGAAGCAGCAGGAAATCATCTTCGCGACCTCCTTGCATCGCTCTAGCACTTTCAGTTTCGTCTCTTCCTTTAGTATCGGGACTATCACGACCTGCATCGGGGCCAGGCGGACCGGCAATACAAGGCCTTTGTCATCGCCATGCGTGGCTATGACCGCTGCGTAAATCCTAGATATCGCAGGGCCGTAGCAGGTCTGCCAGACGTACTGGTCTTTGCCAGTCTCATCAGTGAACTTGATGTCGAATGCTTTCGAGAAATGCTGGCCGAGCATATGAGTGGACGGAAGCTGGAGGGCGCGCCCATCCGGCATCAATGTATCGGCCGCATAGGTATCCTCTGCGCCTGCGAACTTGTCCCACTGGGGCCTCCTGAAAAACAGGAAAGGCACGCAGAACTGCTGGTGAATGACCTCTTCAGCCATCTCCATATCCTCATGGACCTGGGCAATTGCCTCTTCGCGCGTGGCGAAGCAGTCGTGCGCCTCTATCCAGTAGAATTCCCTGCTCCTGATGAACGGTTTCGTTGCTTTGGTCTCGTGGCGCCATACCTGGCAACGCTGGTAGATCTTCAATGGAAGGTCCTTTGTCCCGTGTATCCATAATGAATACATAGAATACATCGCCGTCTCGCTGGTCGGCCTCATGGCATATTTCTCTTCGAGCTTGTTGCCTCCTGCTTCTGTCACCCAGAAGACTTCCGGCACGAAGCCTTTCACATGCTCGCCTTCTTTCATGAAGTAGGATTCAGGAATTAGGGCCGGGAAGAGCGCCGGCACATGGCCGCGCGACTCCACAGCTTGCTCGTACATGCCGTACATCCGGTTCATGGTTATCACCGCCCAAGGCCGGAAGACCACGAAGCCTTTGATGCCGTACCGCAGGTCGCAGAGTTCAGCGTCTTTTGTTATGGTGTTGTACCATTCCGAGAAATCCGATTTCTTGATGTCCATAAGAACCACTGATGAATCTCTTGATCTTGATGCGAATTAGTTTGATAAAGTTTTATAAGATGCCTTAACAGCCCTACCGGGAAAGGAGCGAGGATGGACAGTGGCCTTGCTATCATATCACTCTTATCATCGCGGCCTCGATCCCTTTCAGGCTCATGAAAAGCGATTCCAACGGGAAGCTCACCGCGACCGCGACAGCTAGCAGCATCAGCGAGAAGATGAGAGCGACAGCAATGTTGCCTTTCTTCAGCGCGCCCATCTCGTCGATATCGGTAGTTAGCTTGTCCACGAGATTTATCGAAAGATATAGTATCAATGTCCCGAACCCCAGCGCTATGATATAGTTGATGAGTGCGAAGACGAGCCCGAGGATTGTTATCTTGATCGGATAGTTTGCAGAGATCAGAAACAGGATATCCTCGATCCTCGGGAGCAGGAAGATGATGAAGCAGATTATCGCAGCGGAATAGAAGATGCCGACGGCTACGTTGCCTTTCTTGATCTCTTTCCATTCCTCTATCCCAGTGGTCATGCGGTCGAGCACCCGAAGGCCGCTGTAGAGCGCTGTGGCCGTGAGTATGATGGCCGCGACGATCTGGACGAATGACAGAACCAGGAATACAATCAAATCTTGGTACATAAATGATGAATCGGATACACGGATTATAAAGTTTTGGATGAAACGGTTGCAGCGAACGCTGACGCGGGCGTATGCGGATTTTCTTGCGTGCTATTACTTACTATTATAATCAGCGACATCGTATATTTTTTGATGGCGCGCAGCGTATCGAAACGGAAGAAACCGTCCAAGGACGATTACCAGCTCAAGGAGAGGTTCAAGACCGAGAGCGAGGTATTCGACCGTTCGACGCTACTCATACTCTCTAAACTTCTGAAGAAGGAGATAATTTCGAGCATAGATTATCCCATTTCGACTGGTAAGGAGGCGAATGTCTTCCGCGGAGTCGCATCTTCCGGGGGATATGTCGCGATCAAGATCTACAAGATGGAGACCGCGCCGTTTTTCCGCAAGGAGGAATACCTGGATGGAGACCCGAGGTTCGAGCACATCAAGCACAAAGACAAGAACATCGTGCTCGCTTTCGCACGCAAGGAGTTCAAGAATCTAGAGATTTGCAAGGAAGCGGGGGTGCACGCTCCGAAGCCGCATTTTCTATTGGGGAATGTGCTTGTCATGGGTTTCCTGGGGGAGGGAGACCTTCCTTACCCGACCATGAACATGGTGGGGCCATTGCATGGCGAGAAGGATCTGGATTCCGTGCTCGAGGATATAAGGAAGATGTACAAGGCAGGGCTTGTGCATGCTGACCTGAGCGAATACAATATCATGATGGGCGATGTGCCGTACCTGATCGATTTCGGGCAGGGAGTAGTTCTGAGGCATCCCAGGGCAGAGAGATTCCTGGAGCGGGATGTCGCGATTGTCCTCAAATATTTCGCGAAATTCGGTTTCAAAAGAGAGCTGGATAAGACGCTTGAATGGATAAGGGGATGAACAGGGGGCGCTCATTTTCGTTTTCCAGCTTCGATCAGCTTTCCAACCGCCTTCAAAAATCCTTCAGCAAGCTTGATGGAGCTGTCAGCTTCGGTTTCCTGGACCTGCTTCACAACAATGTCTTCATCGCCATAAAAAATCCTGTGCCTCTGCTGTCTTAGGACGTCCAGCTCATTCAGGTACTTCATCTCCAGGATTCCGCGGTATCTCTCCCGCACATAGACGCACAGGCAGAAATGGCTCCTCTCTTTCACCCCGTCCTTGAACAGCAAAGCCCTTGAAGAATGGAACATGGAAGCATACGAGGCGATGAGCGCCCAGTTGTAAAGTTTGTTTCCAAAATGGGTTTTGGCATCCTCCAGGTTCGATTTGGCGATCTTCAGCGATGCCCCTGCCTTTTCAGGCTCTGGAATGGACTTCCTGAGCTGGCCTTTCCCAAAACAATCATCAAGCTCTGTCATAGAACCACCGGCTTCTGCCCGAAAAGAATGATTGAATCCACAATGACGTTATCATAGAACGCTTTGTCCACGGTCGCTTTCTTGCGCCATTCTGAAGGGGCGTATACCTGGATGTTGACCTCTCTTCCTATTCCTTTGGCCAGAGATAAAAGCCCTTTCTTTACGGCTGGATCCACATCGGCGATGATAAGAATGTCAAGGTCGCTCGATTCATCATCCTTCCCCATCGCCGCGCTCCCATAAAGCAGGATGGAGGAGATGCTCTTCGACTTCTTCAGCAGGCTCTCGACCAGCCGGGCAGCGTGCAGCCCTTCGACCGAGAAAAGCACCTTCCACTGCCTGGTGAGATAGCAGTCCAAATCCGCCTTATACTGGTAGGTGCGCCCGATCTTTTTTAGGGAGATCATGCCATTGCGGTATAGATGATCGAGCGCATGCTTGGCGGAAAATACGCTCACACCGGATTTTTTCGCCGTCTCATGGACAGAGTAGCTGGTGCTGGCGTTCACCAGGACCTGGGCCATCACCTTCAGAAGCGCGTTCCGTTCCATCATTATTTGTATATAATACATGTTATTTTTAAATCTTTATTTATCCTGTTGTTATTTCTAGATAATATATGTTATTTTAAAATAACAAATAAAAAAAGACGCTTGAATGGATACGGGGATGATTGGCTTATCCAGTTCCAATGTCTCGAGTCTCGTGATTTGTGTCTATTTCCATCCGTATTTTCCTCTTTTTTCCCAAACTTCCATCGCTTTTTCGCCATTCAACTCCAATGCCATATCGCGCCGCAGCTTGGTTATTTCGTGATAAGCGAACTCATCGCCGTTTACAACGCTGGTGTAAAAGTTGTATAATTCAGGGTATTCATCGATATCAAAGGCCAGCCTGCCTTCCTCATGGAAGCGCCTATAGTCATTGGTTCCCGGAATCGGGGTGTGCAGAAATACGCAGGTGTATACTTGCGTTTTTCCGGCAGACTGTTTCCCGATTAGGCGTGTGAATTCTTTGAGCTTTCTTTCCGTATCAGCCAGCGAATCCTTTGTCTCTCTAGGACAGCCTATGATGATTCCGACCGTGAGCATCGGAACATGATGCGTGAGGATCGAAGCAAGCAACTTCTTGTCTGTCTCGAACGGGACAAGTTTCCTATAGGCAGGGATGTCGACACGCTCCAGCGGCATGTTGACCCTATAACAACCCGAAAGGCCATCGAAACCGAACAATATTTTGATTAACTCCTCGTCGATTTTTCCTTCCGGCACTAGTTTTCCCAGTTCTATACCGTTCGAGAATTCCCAGGCAAATCCCTCGGACCTCATATGGGTGAACCATTCGATCACAGCCTGCCTGCCGCCGGGGATATCTAGCCGGGACAATACGTTGTCTTCAACCAAAACCAAGGTCCTGATCCCCGCATCCTTGTAAAATTTCAATAGCCCTTCGATCCTTTTCTGGCTCATGAACCTGTACTTCCCTTTTGTGAACGGAGTGGCGCAATTGTCGCAGCATTGCCTGCAGCCTCTGGAAGTCTCCAGATATATCAGGGGCGGGTTCACTCCATCTGGCAGCGGCCCTTCATGATCCTCGGTAGACCTGCTTAGATCTATGAGATGAAGGGCCGGATTGAGCACATCATCGAAATCAGGCAATATCCTGCCAGCCAAACTTTTTGGCATCAGGCTCCCGCGAAGAAGCAGGGGCAGGATTATTTCCCCATCACCAAGAGGCGCTACGCAATCAGCTTTGCGGGAATAGAAATAGGCCTGCCGGTTCACATTTCCGATCGCTACGCCCGCATCAGAGCCTCCGATAAAGACCTTGATTCTTGAATTGACCATTTTGGCGAATTCGATCAGGTCGCCAAGGACGCCGGCCTCTTGGCTGAAGTTGCCGGTGCATATCATGGCATCGGCATCTTTGATTTCTTTCTCTATTTCGGCAAAGTCCTGGCCGGTCTTGAAGACCTCGATCGTCTTGCTGCCATAGGGGATATCCCTTACCTTCGTTTCATTCGAAGGGTTGGCTGATTTCATATCGATTATCCGGACATCGGTGTCCGGGAATTCCTTTTGGATGATCGCCGCAAGCGTGAGCTGGGATATTTTCGGATGATTCGTCCTGACAGAGCCCAGATTCTTACCTTCTGTTTTTAGTTTGATGCCAGGCCCCTCTACAACTAAGATTTTGTCATATATCACACCCACCACCTGTTTTAATTTATGGTTAAACGAATATTTGAATATTATCATTGAAAAATAGAACAAAAGAGAAATATTTATATAATAAATATCCTATATATTGAATTATGGCCAATCTAGACCTAAAAGACAAGAAAATACTATATGAGCTGGATCTGAATAGCAGGCATACCTTCAAGGAGATAGCAAACAAGATAAGGTTAAGCAAGGATGCAACTTTCTATAGGATCAAAAGGCTGGAGAACGAAGGGATCATCGAAAGGTACCAGACCCTGATCAACGTCGGGAAGTTAGGTTACATAAGCTTCAGGATTTTTTATAAGCTTCAGAACACGACATCGAAAATCGAGGAAGAGATAGTAAAGTTCCTGAAGGACCAGAGAATAGTCGTCTGGATGGCAACGATCGAAGGCTATTGGGATATCAACACCTGGATCCTATGCAAAGAGGTGTCGGAGCTTGAAGACTTCTGGGGAAAGTTCACATCGAGATACCTCAATTATCTGGCTGATAAGCAGCTCTCGATATTCACCGACATAACATATTATTCCAGGGCTTACATGCTGGAAGGGAAGCAGAACGAGGTGGAATTCAAATTCGTCACAACTCCGAGAAAAGCAGAATGCGATGATACAGACGTGAAAATATTGCAAAGGCTGAACTTGAACGCACGGATGCCGATTCTGGATATCGCCAAGCAAATCGGCTTATCGGCGAAGCAGGTGTCGCATAGGATAAAGAATATGGAAAGGAAAAAGATAATCATCGGATATCGGACGATGTTCAATCTGGAAAAGCTGGGGTATCTGCACTATCACCTGAACATGAAGGTCAAGGATCTGACAAAAGAAAAAGAGAGAGAATTCATAAGCTTCTTTTTCAGCCATCCCAACATACTCTACAGCCATCGTTGCATCTGCGGTCCTGACCTTGAGATAGATATCGAGGTCGAGAGCGTGGAGAAACTAAGGGATATCATAAACGAGATAAAAGACAGATTCTCGCCCAATATCCAAGGTTATGATATTTTGCACTATCTCAAGCAGCATAAATACATCTATATGCCTGAGAGATGACCTGCCTGATTGCTTTTGTTTGATTCATCTGAGTGACAGGATTGCCGCACCCACGACGATCGAGATCAGCACGAATGTCGGCGTGCAGTTCACATGGGTTACCGGTGTGTTCGCGTCAGTGACAGGGCCATGCGGACCCGCGTTATAATTAGCGGCCTCGCACTGGCTGACACAAGCATCGTAACCTTTGGCTGGATGCAGGCAGTCATCGAAATCATCATCCCAAGAGGCGTTATAAGTCCTGCAGCATGTCTTCGCGCAATCTGACGCGGCATGCGACAACGGAGCGAACGAAATCAAAAGCAACAGACCGAACAACAGATACTTGGTACGCTTTATCATAATCATCACATCTTTTCGGGCGCTCGATCGCATTTTTTCATTTTTTTCGGGCGCTCTTTCTCTTTCACATCCTCTTCGGGCACTCTATCCCGATGAGCGAGAGCGAGTTTCTTAGGACTATGCTTGTAGCGAGGACAATCGCCAGGCGGGTTTTGCGGACTTTCGGATCCTCAGCCACTAAAACCGGAGACGCATTGTAGAATCCGCTGAAATCCGCGGCAAGGTCGAGCGAATACTGGGCGATATGGTGCGGCGAGAGCTCTTTCGAGGATTTCTGCACGGCCTCGGGAAAAAGCATCATCTGCTTGATCAATCGTTTCTCTGAATCGTTGAAGCTTCGCGATTCTATCCCGGGTTTCTCCTCTGTTTTTCCCAATATCCCCTGCGTCCTGACATAAGCGTATTGGAGGTACGGCCCCGAATCGCCTTCCATGTTCAGCGCCTCATCCCATTTGAACGTTATCCGTTTTTCCGATGTAGTGCGCAGGAACGAGAATTTTATCGCCGCGGCCCCAACCATCTTCGCTACAGACTCCTTCTCGGATTCGCTGAAATCAGGTTTTATCTTGTCTTTCACCCGAGTCCTCGCTTCGGCAAGGAGCTCGTCTGCAGTGTACCCTACCCATGTGCCTTTCCTGCCTGAGAACTGCGCATCAGGAAGTCCGACCCGCTCATATGACAAGTGATAGAGCGATGATGCCTCCTTCTCCAGGCCCATCCTGCGGAAAACCTCCACTATGACCCGTTGCGGATATTTCTGCTCAACGCCGATGACATTAATCGCCCGGTCGCAATTGCCGAAATCCATTTTTTTACCGTCTTTCGCTTTCGAAATCTTGAAGACATTCTTGCCATTCGGCTGCATAACCATAGGCGCGTACTTGAACCTGCCTTCGAGCTTGCCGAATTTCCAGAGATGGAAGATGATATCCTTGCCTGTGTAGACAGCCGTGCCGTCGCTCCGGATCAATACTTTATCCGGGTTCTCCATCTTCCCGAATTCCTTCTCGAATTCTTCCCCGAGGCTGACGACCCAGCAACCGATGTTCTTGCCTTCCTTCGACAACATGACATTCTTGTTCTGCTTCAGGAAGCTGATGCCATCATGGAAAATCGTCTTTATCAGGTCGCTCTCGAAAAACACCACATCATGAAAGATGCCGAAATCGAAAGCCGTTTCGTATTGGGCTAGGACGCAGCGTTCGGCCAAGGCCCGGCCTGCTTTCGCGATTTCATTGCCGCCTTCGCCTTCCCCGCCGTCTCCGCCTTCCTCGAGCGCTTTCACTACATCGCGCACGCCTTCGACGACATTTTTATCTTCCTCGAATTTCTTGGCGATGCCTACGTATTGGTGGCCGAGCCATGTGTCGAATTTCCCGCTCGGGTTCGAATCATAGTTCAAGAAGCCCCAGACGCTCTGCGCGACCTGGAGCCCGAGATCGTTTATGTAATCCATGCGCTCGACATCATAACCGTCGAATTCAAGAATGCGGGCGACGGCATCGCCGAGAAGCGCGTTGCGCAGATGACCGATGTGCCATGGCTTGTTCGGGTTCACTGACGGGAACTCGATTATGATCTTGCCTTTCTTCTTTTTCCCCTTCCCCAATTTCTCTTTCTTCGAAAGCGCATCCTCGAGAATCGTGGCATACGCATCATCGCCCAAATAAAAATTTATATACGGGCCGATCGCTTCGATCTTGGAGAAAGAAGTGGATGTGTTGAGCGCACGCGCTATATCTGCTGCGATTTTGGCTGGGTTCTCCTTCTTCTCCTTGGCTAAAACGAAAGCGAGCCTGCTCGAGAGATCGCCCATCTTCCCGGGTTCGATGGTGGGCAGTATATCGTCTGTAGGCATCCCCGATGCTTTCGAAAGCATTGATGCGATCTCTTCCTTGAATGAATCTAGCATAAATCAAAACCCCGCGACGTATCGGCTGGATTATTCATATCCCTTTGTTGTAAGCCTCTTTCATATCCTCGACGGATTCGTTTATCAGGTCCTGCGGCCCTTTACGGATTATGAAACGCTTGTCCCCGCGGACTCGGCCGGCTTTGGCATAGAGCGTCCCAGTAAGCGCTTTCTCGAACCTCTCCACCTTGTCGGGCAATACCGTGACAATGAACCTCCCTGCGCTCTCCGAGATCAGCAAGGACTCGAGCTTATCAGTCTCTGCCTTAATGAAGTTCAGGTCAAGTTCTGCCCCTATGCCCATTCCGAGCGCGCATTCCGCGAAGCAGACCGCGAGGCCGCCATCTGAAATATCATGCGCTGAATCCACCAGGCCTTCTCCCATCGCATTGGACAGTGCCTTGTAGAGCGGGATGGTCTCGTCCTGATGCAGCTGCGGCGGGGTGTTTCCGACTCCTCCGAATAGCTTGTAGAACTCGCTGCCTCCGAGCTCGTCGCGCGTCATCCCGAGGATATAGATGAATGCGCCTGGGGATTTGAACTCCGCACTCACGGCCTTGCGGATATCATCGATCTTCCCCACCACGCTCACGAGCAGGGTCGGCGGGATCGAGTACTTGTGCTCGCCGCTGTAATAATCGTTCTTCATGCTGTCTTTCCCTGAGATGAACGGGATGCCATAGCCGGTCGAGCAGTCATAGAGGCCGAGGCAGGAACGCACCAGGTTGCCTAGCTTCTGCTCGCCATCAGGCGTCTTGGGCGATTTGACAGGGTCTGGCCAGGAGAAATTGTCGAGCGCTGCCATATAGCCGAAGCGCGCCCCGACCGCGATGGCATTGCGCACAGCCTCGTCGAAAGCAAGGCATGCCATGGCATATCCGTCCTGCACGTACCTCGGGCAGATGCCATGCGAGACAACAAGGCCTTCGTAAGAATCGTATATAGGCCGCAATACAGCAGCATCGTTCGGCCCGAGCATGATGGGTTTTATCACGCTCATGCCCTTGACCTCATGGTCATAGCGCCTGATGGTCTTCTCTTTGGTCGTGATATTCGCTGAAGAAAGCAGTTTCTTGAGCACAAAGCCTGGCTCAAAAGGCTCGATGTGCGGCTCTGTATGTATGAGCTTCTTCCATGATGCTTTCAGCTTCAGCTGCGGGACGCCGTCATGCAGGAAATCCATGTTGAGGAAGGCTACTGTTTTCCCGTTGTATTTGCAATGGAATTTGCCGGAATCAGTGAATCTCCCTACGACTGTGGCTTCAATGTCGTGCAGCCGCGCCAGCTCCATCACTTTCTCCAGCTTTTCAGATGAGACGGCCAAAGTCATGCGTTCTTGGGATTCTGATAACAATATCTCCCACGGGTCCAGGCCTGGATATTTCAGCGGGCACTTGTCCAGGTCAATCTCGCATCCGCCGGAGAGCAGGGCGAGCTCGCCTACGCTTGAACTGAGGCCGCCGGCCCCGCAATCAGTGATTGCATCATAGAGAAGGGCGTCTCTTGCCTGCATGACGAAATCAAGCACCTTCTTCTGGGTTATCGGATCGCCGATCTGCACCACGCTCTGGGGGACGGAGGCATCGATATGCATGGATGAGAATGTCGCGCCATGGATGCCGTCCTTGCCGATCCGCCCACCGGCCACTACGACCAGATGGCCGGGCTTGATGCTCTTTTCTGATGTGCGCCTGCCGTTTATGGCTGTCGGCATTATGCCGACTGTCCCGCAATAGACAAGAGGCCTCGCGGTATAGTCCCGCTCGAAGACTATGGAGCCGTTCACTGTCGGGATGCCCATCTTGTTGCCGCCATGCTCGATTCCTAGGACGACACCTTCATATATCACGGATGGGTGGAGCACGCCTTTGGGGACCTCTTTAGGGGGCGTATCAGGATAGCCGAAGCACAGGACATCGATGTTCGCTATTGGGTTCGCGCCAAGGCCTGTCCCGATGACATCGCGCTGGACGCCAAGGATGCCAGTGAGCGCACCTCCGTATGGGTCAAGGGCGGAGGGGGCATTGTGCGTCTCGACCTTCACAGCGATATCATATTCAGGATTGAACTTGATGATCCCGCCGTTGTCCTTGAAGACGCTGACGACATATGGCTTCTTGACCCGTTCTGTCGCGCCTTTGATGAACGTCTTGAAGAGCGAGTTTATCGCATGGCGCTCGCCTTCCTCCTCGTAGCTGATAGAGGCGTTGAAGATCTTGTGCTTGCAATGCTCGCTCCATGTCTGTGCGATACACTCCAGTTCGACATCGGTTATCTTGCTGTCCAGGCCCATTGTCTTGCGCTTCTTCTGGACGCGCTCGCCTTTGAAATATTCCTTGATCGCCGTGAACTCATCAGTGGAGAGGGCGAGGAGGCGCTCCTTTGCAAGCGTGTGGAAACGGGCCTCGCTCATGTGCAGGCTTATCCTCTCGCATTTCGGCTCCTTGGGGATATGCACCTTCGGAAGATATGGTTCGGGTTCTTTTTCCGGAGGGAAGATGCGGCAGCGCTCGATAAGCGGGTTGTGGATCAGGCGGGAGACCTGCTCGCAGAAGAATTCGTCTGCTTCGCCGTCTATGGCGTACATCCTCGAGTAATATACAGTGACATCCTTGCCGAGGCGGTCCTTGATGGCGCCTTTGGCGGTCTTGCCGATATTGTCCGTGACGCCTGGGAGGAGCCCTACTTCCACCCTCCATCTGTCCAGGAACATGGATCCCTTGAAGGAGCAGACCTGGGAGACAGCATCCGAGAAAAGGTCGGCTGATAGTGAGGACATCTCGGATTCCGGCAGTATCGTATCGAGGTTGTAGGCCTCGACGAAATGGCAGCGGACGGTTTTGCCTATCGCGCGCTTTATGCGCTCGGCAAGCTGTTCCCCTGCGACATCCTTCAGCCCCTCCTTGAACCTGGTTTCGAAGCGCTGCTCCATTTTGACCACGACAAGATGATTATTATTAGTGCAAACCGTATCGCCGGTTAGGATTTTATAACCATCGAAAGCGAAATCGAGGGCGATAGAAACGAACAAGAAATAAAAATCCTAAAAAGCTCGATTCGATGCGTGCGTTCGTGCGGTTGCGAACGCTCATGCGCGAGACGAACTGGAACGGGCCGAGTTTTTGGAATTGTATCTTGTTTTTTGATTTTTATTGTTTGCTTTTGCTCATTTTTTATTGGATTTTTGTTGGTATTAATTTGCGCTCTTGTTTTCTCTTCTCAATGGAGCTCCACGTAGACCGCGACCGCATCGCTCGGGCCTTCCCGTGTCGCGAGCGTGTAGGGTATCTGGAGCAGGAAGTCATATGTCCCATACACATCCGAGGTGCTCTTGTTTATCTTGGCTATCCAGACCGTGCTCTGGTTGTATGCGTTGCTGTATTCCACGCCGCCGTCATTCATATCCCATAGGATGCCTGTCTTGAAGGTCGTGTTGAAGCTCGTGGAGTTGAACACAGGCACATCGTTGATAACGCGGTCATATACGGTGTAGTTGAGCGTCTCCTTGGGGTTGGTGCCATCTGTCGAATAGGTCGAGGTGATGTTGTCGCCGTAAGTTGAGGAATTGAACGCGGTATCAAGCTCCCAGAAATCGTTGCTCGATGTGCCGTTCGTGGTGTTCCTGCCTATCGCCTGGAGCTGCTCCCAGCTGATCACGGAATCGAAATCCGTGAAATAGATGTTGAGGGCCGTGGCGTTCCACCCGTAGAAGAGCGCTGAGCTGAGGTTGTTCCGAAGAACGATCCCGCCATTGACATCGCCGAAGAACCTGTGCCATAAGTCAGAGCAGCTGAATTCGCATCCATAATGATTGTTCTCTGCCCATGAGATGAATGAATCGCAGCGGTCGAGGGTTCCGTTGTTGGGGACGCCGAGCTTGATTATATCGAGGCCGTTGAAGCAGATGGCGTTCGTGCTCAGGTTGCCGAACTGGCTGTTGGCATCGAATTTGATGCCGTCGTTTGTGTTGCTTGTCACATTGCTGTTTGCCATGCTGATATAATCGCCGTTGTTCGTCCAGATGCCATTGGTGTTGTTGCAGACAATTGAATCGTTGATCATGGTATTATTGGTAAAGGAAATGTTGATGCCGCTCCCTGAGTTGTTGCAGAAGATGCTGCTCAATACCGTTGTATTATCCGAACTGCTGATCGATAGGCCATCGTTCGAATTGTTGAACGCGGTATCATTGATGAGCAAAGCGCCGCTCGAGTTCGCCTCGATAAGATATCCATCGTTGGTGTTGTTGTAGGCCGAGTTGGAATCGAAGATGATGCCCGTTACGCCCAGGAAGACATGGAAACTGGTGGTGAGGGAGAAGCCGTTTTGATTACCGACAGCCGTATTGTTCGTCAAGTTGTTATTGTTAGAGCGGTCTGAGAGCTCGAAGCCGTTGTTTGTGTTGTTCGCAGCGAAATTATCGCTCAACGTGTTGTTTACAGAATCGAAATCCAGCCAGAACCCGTTCTGGGAATTGTTGTAGCAGTTGTTGCCGATCACGCTGTTGTTGCTCGATCCTCCAAGGAGCTGGATGCCGTCGAAAGTGTTGTTGTAAGCTATACTGGAGATGATATAGGTGTAAAAGTCGCTTTGGATGAAGAACCCGTGCTGGGTGTTGTTGTACGCAGTGTTGGCTGTCAGGTTGTTGTAATTGCTTCCGAAGACCGTGAAACCGGAATTGCCTCCAGCGCCGTGCTGGCTGTGCGCTGTGTTGTTGAAGAGCGTGTTGTTCCCGCCCGAGCTGATCTCGAATCCATGGGCCCGGTTATCAGATGCAGTGTTCCCGCTAAGGTAATTCAGGTAGCTGTTCGAGATGTAGAAGCCTATGTTGAGATTGCTTGTGGCGTTATTGTCAAGGAGCGTGTTGTTCTCGGTCTGGTATATGAGGTAGCCGTTGTTGGAATTGTTGTGGGCGGTGTTATCCGAAAGGGTGTTGTTGTAAGCACCATCCACCCGGAAGCCGTCGCTGATACTGTTGTTGGCCCGGTTTCCGGAAAGGGTGTTCTGGTCAGCATCGTAGGATACGACATAACCGATGTAGTTGTCGTGGGATGAAGTGTTTTGGATCGTGTTGTTGTTCGAGCTGTACGCTATCACGAAGCCGGACTGGGAATCGAACGTTTCACTGTTCTTGATCGTGCTATTCTCCTCCCCAAGATACAGGTAGAAGCCGTTGTTCGAAGCGTTCTGTGCAATGCATCCTGTGATCGTGTTGTTCGATCCGCCCAAGGCCTGGAAGCCGTAGGAATCGTTGAAGGCAGTGCTGTTTTCGACAAGCGCACTCGAGGTGGTGTAAAGGAAGAGGCCGTATGTATAGCTGGAGAGCTGCGGGCAGTTCTTGACAGTGACATTGCTAACAGGCCCTATGACAGTGATGCCGACAGTTGAGCCCGCGGTCCCGTTATCAGTGATAGTGTTGCCGTTGCAATCGAAACTGACATCGGACGAGTTGATGAGCACGCAGGTGTAATTAGCCGCTGGATAATCAACATTCGGAGCGCCGACATATGACATGTTCTGGACGTAGATCCCTGGCGTATCAATCACAGGGCAGTTCCCCACCCCATTGTTCTGGAGTATCGCATACACGCTGGCTGGATCCATGTCCGTCAGGCTGAGGATGTTTGACGAGATGTTCGGTGTGTTGTTGAGCATCGTCCACCCGCTCGAGTTGTGCTTCCAGAGCTCGAACATGCTTTCGTTGAGGCTCCCTATTGTCGTATCGTC
>Ga0315268_10002575_pt1 | contig 20373 bp, 18 predicted proteins | sample C1_top_MG_FD_204535 | JGI IMG/M metagenome (GOLD analysis project Ga0315268, IMG submission 204535) | Sediment microbial communities from Yellowstone Lake, YNP, Wyoming, USA - C1_top | ecosystem: Environmental > Aquatic > Freshwater > Lake > Sediment | place: USA: Wyoming | collected 2017-08-01
ATTGAGCTGACCACCGATGGCAAAAGGTTGTGGGTGAAAACGGAGAGGTAAAGAGGGGGGGAACACAACAACATCTCGATTGTGGTTTTGGGGACTCATTAGTTATCTGCAGCTAGGAGAATAATGAAACTCAGTGAAGATGAAGTTAGAAGACTGGGGTATGTATGTACCGAGTGTGGGAAGGTGAATACTTCGCTGAGAGCATGTCCAAAAGGTTGCACAAAGATATGTCGTTATTGCCTTAGTGCTAGGGGTCGTAAATTCGTTTTCTGCAAGGAATGCGGAGATATGACGCTCGTTACTTGGAAAGCAACAGTATAATAGAACACAATCGCAAATTACTGAGCCGTGACTCAGGGGCTTGAAATCGAATCCTAGTGCTTAGGCAAGCTGTTAGTTAAGCTCCCCTCTTTCACCTAGAGAATTATAGACACCCTCTACAATCAATTCTAATTAGAGTTGCAAGGCTACAGATGTAGTTATTTTTCAGTTTGAATCTTTAGGGATACATTTCCCTTGGTCTGGGGGAATTCCATCTGATTCTTCATTCTTGACAATCTTATTCTTCCTAGCCATAATTAGGCATATGCAGCTTACTCGCACAGAAATATCTACCATGCATCTGTCTCTAAGAGTTGAGAAACACACTTGTTTAGCGGAGGTAGCAAAATGAAAAGAGTCCTAATGAGTATCCTAATGGTCACAGCAATACTAGGATTACTTGTTTCTGGAATATCTTGTACTAAAACTGTTACTCAGATAGTCTATGTGACACCTTCACCTACGACTGCTGCACCTTCACCTACGCCAACTCCTACACCTGCTCCCACGCCAACTCCTACACCGAGACCTACCGCTACTCTCACACCCGTACCGACACCTGTCCCCGTAGGCCAGCAAATAATAATCACATATTCCGCCACTACGATGACTCAGATAGGGACTGGCTACATGGCAGACACCCCCAAAGCAGGTTACGTTTATTTGGTGCTGAACATGACCATTCAGAACCAAGGTTATGATTCATTCAGTGTAAATCCTTTCTATTTCTCAGTAGTAGTAAGCAATGTAAAGTATCATACAGTGTTTGTAACTGAGTTAGACAATGAATTAGGGTGGGCAGATGTCATGAACGGTGGTTCAATGAGCGGAAACCTAGCTTTTGAAGTCCCATCGTCAGTAACCTACTCAGGTTTTCATCCAACATACGAAGCTTTTTTGACCACTTACAACATCCAGTGGAGTGGACAATAGCATCGGCACACCGCTTCATTTGAGGCATAAAGGACACGGGTAAGTCCCTTTCTTCTGTGTACTGCATCCCTATATGTTCTCTGATGATTAGGTTTCAATATGCAAACAGAAAAGTTGTGGAAGTCGAATCCTTCCGCTTTGTTTGCCACAGTTAAAAATAGACAAGACAGAACAGCATCTCAATCGTTGTTTGGAAATTCCTGAGATTTCATCCCCTACTTTCGGGGAATCTTGAAACCGATATTCCACCTTGCAGCTATTTTTTGTCTATTGCGTATCAGTCTCCAAAGTGGCCCATCATGGTTCGGATAGTTCGACTTGCTTAGAGTTCCTATCTGTGGTAAAACCACAGGTGGCAGTTATCTCAGTAGGTGCCGATAACGCCTTCGGCCACCCCAGCCCCAATGTAGTGGGCAGGCTGAGCGGTAGTCATCTATATCGCACTGACCAGCGGGGAACCATCGAGCTGATAACCGATGGCAAAAGGTTGTGGGTGAAAACCGAGCGGTAAAGAGGGTATATCAAACCTTATCCTTAAAAATTATAGTTAAGGAGGCGAAAATGAGTCAGGGTAAGAGCAGGGAGTCAATCATTCCCAGCGGGAAGGCTATCGGTTTCATGGTGGTCAGAGGGTTTGGGCTTTTCTTAAGCGTTTCCGGCATGGCCGGCATAGCGATTGTCCTCGGGCCGCTAGACAGCATCATAAAAGGCCTGACATTCACCCCGATTTTCGATAGCAAGGCCTATGCTTTCCTCTTGTGTCTGGCTATGGCAGTGGTGGGAGGCGCTCTGGACTTCGTCGCCAACCTGGGCCTCAAAAGGATCGAAGAATCGTGATGTTTCTTTTTTGATAACGGAGAGGGCGTGGCGCGGTTTGTAAATAAATGAAACTCACTAGCCTAAATGGTGTAGGGGTGGTGGGTTTCGCTACGCTCCAACCGCCCTACTATTCTGTGAATGACAATATCTGCAGCGACCAGCGAATTTCATTGGTAGGGGCGTTCAATTTAACGCCCCTATTTTTTGTTACTTCTGGCGTTAGAATGTTAGAATTAGGGAGCAGAGGAAATTTCTGTGGAAATCGCTCATAAAAATATTCTCGATCTTACCTATCATGAGTTGAAGGAACTGGTGGGCTCGCTGGGACAGCCTGCCTATAGGGCTGACCAGATAGCGTGGTGGGTTTATAAGAAACTGGCCGTTTCCTTTGAGGAGATGACAGACCTTCCCCAATCGTTCCGTCGGAAGCTTGCCGAAGTGGCGTCGTTATCCAGTCTTACGCCTATAGATGAGAAAATCTCTGGGGACGGGCAGACCAGGAAAGTGCTGTTCAGGCTGGACGATGGCAGGACTATCGAGTCTAGCCTTATGCTATACGAGAAGACCGGTTCGAGCCGGGAACGGCGCACAGTCTGCGTCTCTACTCAGGTGGGATGCCCAGTCGGATGCCCCTTTTGTGCTACGGGACAGCAGGGCTTCGAACGCAATCTCCGTCCCGGCGAGATCATCGAGCAGGTCCTGTATTTTATGCGTCTGGTCAGCGCGGAACAGGTAAGCGGGGAGGTGACAACGGACTCAGCCAGACGCCCGGTTACCAATGTGGTGTTCATGGGCATGGGGGAGCCGTTGGCCAACTATGAAGCGGTATGGCAGTCTGTTGAGACATTGAACTCCAAGCATGGCTTGGGACTTGGAGCGAGGCAGATAACCGTTTCCACCGTGGGGCTGGTGCCCCAGATTAAGCGCCTCGCTGAGGAAAGCATCCACGTCGAGCTGGCTATCTCTCTGCACGCTGCCAATGACGCTCTCAGAAACAGGCTTGTCCCCATTAATAAAAAGTATCCCCTGAACCAATTGATTCCCGCATGCCGGGAATACTCTAAGAAAACAGGGCGTCGCCCCACATTCGAGTATGCCCTTTTCCAGGGGGTAAACGATTCTACAGTAAACGCACGTGAGCTGGCACGATTACTGGAAAGCATGAATTGCCAGGTGAACCTGATAGCTGGAAATCCAAGTGCCTGCAAAGAATTTGTTCCGTCGCCTATGAAGAGAGTGCTTGCGTTTCAGGAGATGCTGAAGGACAGCGGGGTTTCCAGCACAGTACGGATATCCAAGGGTGTGGATATAGAGGCAGGTTGCGGCCAGCTACGCAGCCGGTTGACCTGTGCCTGATAAATTTAAGGGGCGACCTTTGGCCGCCCCTGGAGTGCTTAGGTTTTTGAGGCGACTAGCGAGCTCTTCTCTCGACCTCGCAACCCATTTTGCGCAGCTCTGCCATCAGCGAAGTGGGGTCTTCCGAGGTGAGATGGACAACGAAGTTATGCTGGTCTCGCTCTGGAACAGGGAGCATGAACATTGTTTCTACTTCCAGGCCTAGCCTGTTGATGATGCCTATGATTTGCTCAATCTGCTTGGTGCCGCCGCAGTTCTTCACAATCAGTCGAGAGCCGGGCTTGCCTATCCCCAGTATAGGGTTGAGTATCTTATAGAAGAAGTCGTTAGTGGTGGCTATGCCCACCAGCCTGCCGTTGTCCACCACTAACAGGGCACCTATCTTCTTCTCCTGGGCCAGTGTTACGCCTTCCTCAACAGTAGCGTCAGGGCTAACTGTTATCGGATTCTTTGTCATAACGTCTTTAACTGTGACCTTGTTCAATATGCGGGTGAGGTCATGTATGTTGAAGCTCGAAACCTGGGAAGGGCCTACTCTGTCAAGCTGGTCACGGGTGACTATGCCCATCAGTACGCCTCTATCCACCACAGGTAAGCGCCGCAAATGATGGGCCTCCATTACTCTCCTTGCTTCAGCCAGAGAGGTATTGCTGGATATGGTGAACACATTGGTAGTCATTACATCGCTCATATACATGGGTGGCCTCCGTTACAACAAATGAGACTATCTGGCGGCCCCGTCGGGGCAAAAATCCATGTAGTGGAATTCTATGCGGAGTGAGGCACTGTGTCAAGGTCTCAGCCAGGCCTAAACCGGTGAAACTGTGATATACTACTCTCGGCAGGTGCAAAATGAAAGTAGATGTAATTATGGCGCCGACTTTTCTTAAGAAAGACGAACTTAAGGGATGCCTGTGCGCCGTCGTCGATGTCCTCAGGGCAACCAGCACTATCATCACAGCGCTGGCCAGCGGGGCGATTGAGGTGCATCCCTGTATGACCGTGGAGGAAGCGAAGGTAAGCGTTGCCAAACTACCTCGCGACTCCTATCTTCTCGGCGGGGAAGAGATGGGCGAAAACATTCCTGGCTTTGACCTGGGGAACTCGCCCTTGGAATACATGTCTAGGAAAGCGGTTGGGGGTAAGGTTATATACTCCTATACCACGAATGGCACAGGCGCGATTCGCAAAGCCTTTGAAAAGAGTGGTAACCCTGCATATATTGCTGCTCTGCTGAACGTGTCTGCGGTGTCAGCGGCGATTGCAAAAACAGCTTCTGCTGGTAAATTCGAAGGAATTATCATTCTCTGTGCAGGTCGCCAGGGCAAGCCTTCGGAGGAAGACAACTTCTGCGCAGGATTGATGGTTGATGCGCTTACTCGCGGGCTCAGGGCATGTGGTGTTGTACCCGGACTAGGAGACACAGCTTCTACCGTAGCCAAGGACGCGGTTTCCAACAGAGGACACAGTCTGGGAGTGTTGAGGTCAAGCGAGCACGGACAGTACCTGGAATCTCTTGGTTTCGAGGATGACTTGGTATTCGCCTCCAGGATAGACCTGTATGATGTGGTTCCCGTTTTCGACGGAGAACGCGTTATTCTGCCGAAGTGACTTTCCACAAAAAACCTTTTACAGGGTCTTGACAGGGTTTCCTAATTAGTGTAGTATGCTAGGCAAACAGTTTCCTACTGCCGAGCCTGATTATAATATAAGAAGCTTTGTAATGGGTTTTGAAACACAGGATGTCGAGAGAAAATGCCTCTCCATCCTTAAAGTTCTAAGTGATGACCAGGAGCCACTGGGGGCCAGGGTCATTGCCCACAGGCTCAAGAACTATGGAATTGAGCTGAGCGAGAGAGCAGTTCGCTATCACCTCAAGATGATGGACGAACGCGGCTTTACGCGGCTCGAGGGTCGGGATGGACGTTTGCTGACTGAGCGGGGGCTGGAAGAGATAAAAAGCGCCCTCGTAAAATACAAGGTCGGGTTCGCTATCTCCAGAATTGAACTCCTCGCCTTCCGCACCGACTTCGATCTCGAGAGACGGCAAGGTCCTATACCTGTTAACGTCTCCTTTTTCCCCAAGGAAAAGTTCAAGAAGGCATTACAGGCAATGAAGCCTGCCTTTGAAGCAGGCCTTTGCGTAAGCGACCTCGTTGCAGCGGCTTCAGAGGGAGAGAAACTCGGCGAGTTCGTCGTTCCTCAGGGCACTATGGGACTGGCCACTGTTTGCAGCATCGTCATTAATGGCTCCTTGCTCAAAGCAGGGGTTCCCATGGATTCCAGATTCGGCGGGATATTGCAGATCCGGAATCACAAACCATTTCGCTTCGTGGAACTGATCCACTACACAGGCTCGTCTCTGGATCCCTCAGAGGTATTCATCAGAGCCAGGATGACCTCTGTGAATGAGGCTATTCAAAAGGGTGACGGTAAGATACTGGCCAACTTTCGTGAGATACCAGCCCTCTGCCGCGGTATAGCGGAGAAGGTAGTGGAGGGGCTCAAAGCCGCCGGCTTGAACGGCCTATTGGTGATGGGAAATACCAGCGAGCCAGTGTGTGAAATCCCTGTTGAACTCAACAGAATTGGGATGATTCTCTTGGGTGGGATGAATCCTGTGGCTGCTGCTGAGGAAGCCGGCGTGGAGGCTGAGAACCATGGCATGAGCACTGTAATGGAGTATCGAGATCTAATCAAATTTGAGGAGTTGTAGATGGACATAGTGAAAGTCATACCATGCCTGGATATCAAGGATGGCAGGGTAGTCAAAGGAATAAAGTTCGTGAACCTCAAGGATGCCCGAGACCCTGTGGAAGCAGCGAAAGCTTATTGTAAAGAAGGAGCGGACGAGCTTGTCTTCCTCGACATTTTCGCTACTGTACAAAATAGGAAGACCAGATTGGAATGGGTCAGGAAGGTCTGCGACGTGGTGACCGTTCCCTTCGCAGTCGGCGGCGGCATAGGGAGCATCGAGGATATGCAAGAACTTTTCAAAATCGGGGTCAATAAGGTCTCTATCAACACTGCCGCTGTCAGAAACCCGAACCTGATAAAAGAGGCTGTCAAGAAATTCGGGAAAGGAAAGATTGTTGTCGCCATCGATGGGAAAAAGAACCGCAAGGGCAGTAAAGCACCTAGGCTGGAGGTTGTGATAAAGAGCGGTACTGAGGGGACAGGGCTTGATATCGTGACGTGGGCGAAAAAGGTGGAGAAGCTGGGTGCCGGTGAGATACTGCTCACCAGCAAGGATGCCGATGGCACAAAGAAAGGTTATGACTTGGAGATGACTAAGGCGTGTGCTGAAGCGGTCTCTATCCCGGTCACCGCTTCAGGCGGTGCGGGCAAATTGGAGCACCTCTATGAGGCCGTAGTCATAGGAAAGGCATCAGCGGTGCTGTGTGCTTCGGTCTTCCACTTCGGGGAAATATCGATACCTGAAGCTAAGAGGTATCTCAAAAAGAAAGGAATTCCGGTAAGATTCTAAATCTGGGCGGCTGACGCCTATTTAAAGGATTACTAAAATAAAATCCAATGGTAAGGAGCATAAGATGAACCTGAGACGACCAAATTCAAACGAAGCAACCAGAAGTGCCAATCGTTCTCGCGATGTGGCTCCCATGAGTGGCCTTTGCACTCGCTGCATCGACGGCTGCCGGGGCAATTGCGAAGTCTTTAGAGCAACTTTCCGCAGCAGGGAGCTAATATACCCAGGCCCATTCGGTGAGATTACTGCTGGCGGCGACAAGGAGTACCCCATTGATTATTCTCATCTCAATATCCAGGGCTATGCCCTCGGTGCCAAAGGATTACCCAAGGGTGTTAAGGGAAATCCTGACACAGCTATTTTCCCTGCTGTGAATACCGAAACTGAGTATGGCTGGACCAAGAAAGTCAAGATGAAGGTTCCTATCTTCACCGGAGCCCTGGGTTCCACAGAGATAGCCCGCAAGAACTGGGAGCACTTCGCAATTGGCGCTGCCATCAGCGGTGTCACACTGGTCTGTGGCGAGAACGTTTGCGGCATCGACCCGAAGCTTGAGCTTGACTCCAAGGGCAAAGTGGCTTTATCGCCCGACATGGATCGCCGCATTGAGGTATACAGACGCTACCACCAGGACTATGGTGAAATCCTGGTACAGATGAATGTAGAGGACACTAGGCTGGGTGTCGCCGAATACGTGCACAAGAAACACGGGCTCGAGACTATTGAGTTGAAGTGGGGGCAGGGGGCCAAGTGCATTGGAGGCGAGATTAAGGTCAACAGCCTGGATAGGGCGCTGGAACTGCAGAAACGCGGATACATCATAACTCCGGACCCCTTAGACCTGGTTATCCAGGCCGCCTTCAAGGAGGGCGCTATCAAGGAGTTCGAGCGGCACAGCCGCATGGGGTTTATAGACGAAAAAGGTTTTTACGCCGAAATCGAGAGATTGAGGAATGTGGGATTCAAGCGCATCACCTTGAAGACTGGTGCTTATAGTCTGCGTGAATTAGCCATGGCCATCAAGTGGGGCTCAAGGGCGAAAATCGACCTGCTAACCATAGATGGCGCCTCCGGTGGAACCGGTATGAGCCCCTGGCGCATGATGGAAGAGTGGGGAATACCCAGCCTATATCTGCATGCCGCTGCCTATGAGTTCTGCAAGAGGCTGGCTGATAAAGGCGAGCGCCCGCCCGATATAGCCTTCGCTGGAGGATTCAGCAGCGAAGATGGCGTGTTCAAGGCGCTTGCTCTTGGCGCACCGTTTGCCAAAGCGGTTTGCATGGGGCGAGCTTTGATGATCCCGGGCATGGTGGGCAAGAACATCGCCATCTGGCTTAAGGAAAACAACCTGCCCAAGACGGTTAGTGAATTTGGTTCTACTCCAGAGGAGATCTTTGTCTGCTGGGAGGCGATTTCGAATATTGTGGGCAAGAGCGAGATGAAGGATATCCCTCTGGGAGCGGTAGGAATTTACAGCTATGCCGAGAAGATAAGAGTGGGACTGCAGCAGTTGATGGCAGGTGCCAGGTGCTTCAATGTGCCCGCAATCAGCAGGAAGGATATCATGTCCTTGACCGAAGAATGCGCCAAGGTCACCGGGATACCCTACCTGATGGAAGCTTATAGAGAAGAGGCGCTGAAGGTTCTCGACAGCTAGTTCTGAGATTCGACGGTGCAAGTGGGCTCCGACCAACGTCGGAGCCCACTTGCCATAAAACATCCATTATTTTCCTCCTGAATCTCATATTCTTAAGACCTCACGATCAAAATTTGCATCATATCTGTGCTTTGGAGAAAAAGAGGGACTTTTTAAGCCTATTTGTCAAGTAGCTAAAAGAATAGCAGTGAGGAAGCTAGGGCTAAGCAAAAGACATTAAGCACTTCGTCAGATTTTTAAGCCAAGCAATAAACGTAGCTACTTTTACGCTCAATCGTCTCAACGCAAGCCCGGATTTCTAGGCATAGCGTCCGCAGGCGAAACTTTCGCCCAGCTTGCACCACACACAACTACCTGGATTCTGGTCGGCGATCATAAGCTGCGATTCGCATTGGCTGCAGAGATGTTCCTTCCCGGGTTTCATGGGCCCGTCGCAGGGAGTGATGGTCATGGGGCAAATCTGGACGCAATTGCCGCATTGCTTGCAAAAATCAGGCTTGACGCCTAAGACATATTCTACATGCCGGTCCTTGCCCCGTCCCACAAAGCCTATAGCCCGGGCCCTCCAGACCTCGGTGCAAACCCGCACGCAGCGTCCGCATAAAACACAATTTGCGTTCCGGAACGGATAGCGTACCTGCTTGACCCCACACCGTAGAGCGATATCCTGAATAGCACGTGAATTGGGGGCCTGGGTTACCAGCAACTCCGCTAGATTGTGACGCAGTTTGCGGAGCTTGTCCGTATGGGTCAGGACTACCATGCCTTCCTCCACGTTCAAGGTGCAGGAAGCTGTGACTCTGGAACGGCCGTTTTGTACGTGCTCGACAATGCACAGCCTGCAGGCGCCGATGTCGGACAGATAGGAGACGTGACACAGATGGGGTATGCAGATGCCGTATTCGAGCGCAGTGTCGAGGACGCTGCTCCCCTTGGTTGCGCGAAGGACGGCTCCGTCTATACTAACGTTTACATATTGCAGCATTCTAACACCTCGTTTTCTCAGACGACTCGAATTGCATCGAACTTGCACTCGCTGCGGCATATCCCGCATTTCTGACAGAGTTGGGCGTCAATAATGTGAGCTTCCTTTTTCTTGCCCGTGATAGCCCCGTGAACGCACCCGCGCAGACATACACCGCAGCCGTTGCATTTGTCAAGGTCAATCGAGTAGGTGATGAGTGCCTTGCACACCCCGGCCGGACATTTCTTGTCTTTGATATGAGCCTCGTATTCCGAACGGAAATAACGCAGCGTGGAGAGCACGGGATTGGGGGCGGTCTTGCCCAGGCCGCAGAGGGCGGTCTCGGCGACAGTCTCCCCTAACTCTTCTAAAAGGTCTAGTTGCTTGAGCGTCCCCCGTCCCTCGGTGATGTCCGTAATGATTTCGAGCATGCGGTCAATCCCCAGCCGGCAGGGCAAGCACTTGCCACACGACTCATCTTGCAGAAAGGCCAGGAAGTACTTGGCTACATCCACCATGCAGGAACCTTCGTCCATCACCACCATGCCGCCGGAGCCGACCATGGAGCCGACCTCGCGAAGCATGTCGAAGTCCACCGGCAGGTCGAACTTGGATACCGGCAAGCACCCCCCCGAAGGTCCGCCGATCTGGACTGCCTTGATCGGATTGCCGTTAACGGCGCCGCCACCGATATCGAACACCACTGTGCGGATAGGTGTGCCCATAACTACCTCGACAAGCCCCGTGTTTTTGATGCGGCCAGTAAGTGCCAGGATTTTAGTGCCCTTGCTACCCTTCGTCCCTTTCGAGGCAAACCAGGCCGAGCCATTCCGGATAATGGCCGGTACGTTCGCCCAGGTTTCGACGTTGTTCAGTACCGTGGGCTTGTGATAAAGTCCGTCAACTACGGTATGCACGTCTTTAGGACGGGGCTCGCCGACCTTGCCTTCTAGCGAAGCCATGAGTGCGGTTGACTCGCCGCAGACAAAGGCACCGCCCCCTCTGGCGACTGCTACATCGAACGAGAAGGATGTGCCCAGGATGTTGTTGCCGAGAAGACCGAGCTCGCGCATCTGCTCCACCGCAATACGGGAATGCTTGACCGCGAGCGGGTATTCGTTTCTGACGTAGATGTAGCCTTTGCGGGCGCCGACGGCCCAGGCGCCTATCATCATGCCCTCCAACACCAGGTGGGGGTTGCCCTCGAGCACGCACCGGTCCATGTAGGCTCCGGGGTCGCCTTCGTCTGCATTACAAATAACATATTTCTCATCACCGGGCGCCTCCCGACACTCAGTCCACTTGCGCCCTGTCGGAAATCCGCCGCCGCCGCGTCCCCGCAAACCGGAGGCTTTGATATCCTTTACGACCTCCTCCGGCGCAACCCTATCAAGCACGCTGACCAGCGCCGAATATCCGCCGGCCGCGATGTAATCTTCAATCGAGCAGGGGTCGACCAGGCGGTTCAGGGACAGGACTTGGCGGTCCTGGCGCTGGTAGAAGGGGATATCCGACTCGGTCCGGGCTTTCGCTCCCGAAACCGGATCCGTATAAAGCAATCGCTCAATCACCTTGCCCCTGGCCACGGTCTGAGAAACTATCTCGAAGGCGTCGTCCGGCGCAACGTGGCAATAAAAGACGTTGCCCGGTTCGATGATGACTATGGGGCCTTGCTCGCAAAAACCGTGGCAGCCAGTGGCGCGAAGTCGAACCTTTCCCTCCAGCCCCTGCTGGGACAACTCGTGGCGAATTGCCGCAATGAGGGCTCGCGACTGCGAGGCCTGACATCCGGTCCCGCCGCACGCCATTATGGTGGTCGTGATGTTCTGGCGCTCCTCGCACAGCCGCCGGCGCAGGTGCTCGAGCTCGCGAACACTATTGAGTCTGTACATGCTGGATTTCCTCCGTTCCCTGGCGGCGCAGAGACTCAATCAGTTTGCGGAGCTTTCCGGGTGTCATATGGTGATGATAGGACCCGTTTTCCCTGACAATCGGTCCCAGGGCGCAGGCGCCCAGACAGTTGACATGTTCGATGGAGAACAGGCCATCCGGCGTGACTTCGCCGGGCTTGACCCCGAACTGTCCCACTGCCTGCTCCGAGAGAAGTCGGGCGCCCCTGACGTGGCAGGCTGTGCCCATGCACAGGATTAGGTTGTTTTTGCCGCATGGTTTCAATTTGAACGCTTTGTAAAAGGATGCCACCCTGTAGACTTCCATGAGCGGTACGCCAAGTCCCTCGGCCGCAGCTTTCATAGCCTCTTCGGAGATGTAACCGTAATTTTCCTGAACGTCCTGAAGGACTTCAATGAGTTGATGGGGCTGACTGCGCCTTCCCTCCAGTATCTGCTCCAGAGTTTTAATCGCCATTTTGACCTCCTTATATCAAGGAACACTTGCTTATTATCAGGATACCTGATACCATCGTCTAAATGAATACGGAATAAATACCAGCATAATGCCTATGCTTAATAGGCATTATTTTAGATGAAATGAGTAAGAGCGGAATCTAATGGAAAATAAAGAAGAGCCTTTGTCGGTAGCACATAATGGCCTCCTGCCTTTTCCTTCGAAGGAACTGGCCCTTTTGTGGCGGATCCCGTTTCCCACCGAAATCGAGCCCGACAAGGTCGAGTTCGCGCTGCGCGAACGCATCAAGGAATTGAACTGCCTTTATGGGATTTCCCAACTGGCTGAGCGCTATTTGTATTCTCTGGACGACCTTCTGCAGGAGCTTGTGAACTTCTTGCCCCATTCATGGCAGTATCCGGATATCACCTGCGCCCGAATTCTGTTTAAGGGGAAAACCTATACCAGCGATAGATTCGAGGTGACCGAGTGGCGGCAGTCTTCGCGGATCTACATGTACCATGAGGTGATGGGTGAATGTGGCATTTTCTATTTAGAAGAATGCCCGCCGGCTGATGAAGGACCTTTTCTAAAAGAGGAACGCGCTCTGCTTGACGCGGTAGCCGAGCAGATTGGCACCATTGCCACCCGGATATCGGCCGATTTGGAATTGCAGGAGACTAACCGGCAGTTGAGCCTGGAGCGCAAAGCCTTGCAGGAATCTAACACCGCTCTGCGAATAGTCCTCGCCCGGATTGAGCAGGAAAAACAGGAAATCCGCGGTGATATCAAAATGAACGTTGATAAGATCCTGATCCCTATCCTGCGCGCTCTGGCCGCACAACTGCCCCCCGCCCAGGCAAAATATGTAGAGATGCTTCGAACTAACCTCGAGGAAATCACCTCGCCGTTCATCAGTCAGTTGTCAGGTTCCTACCATTCGATGACCCCGACCGAGATCTCCATCTGCAATATGGTCCGGAACGGAATGCGCACGAAAGAAATTGCAGAAATGCGAGGCGTATCCGAGGCTACCATCAACCGTCACCGAGAAAAAATCCGCCGCAAGCTCAATATCACCAACGAAGATGTCAATCTCGCGACTTTCCTGCAGTCGAGCATGTGGGCGGAAAAATAGAGACGGGATATTCTATATCAGCGTAGGACCGCCAATATGGTTAATTCAAATCGAATAACCGAGTGAAATCTGGCGTTCCATAGAGAGTGGGCTCCGATGGTCGGAGCCCACTTTATTTTCTTGACCTCCGTTTGCTTTAGTCGGAAATTGCTGAAGGCTCACCTGACTGTTCCCTGATTCTGTGGCTTTTTGTAACATTTTAGAAATCTGTTTGTAACATTGCACGTATATAATCGCATCAGAGAGGTGGAGGGGGATTGTCTTAGCCCACCAAATAGCCTGACGAGAAAGGAGGGGCTATGCCGTACAATTGGGGGCCTAATTTCATCGTTCCCTCGGAGGCACTGAAGTCCTATTCCGGTATCGTAATGCTGCGGGAAGAATATGACGAAGAACTCTTGAGAAATGAGCTGGAGGAACTTGGCCTTGCAGGGATAATAGATAGAGTCACTAACCCCTGGTACTACCGCAGGAAGGGCACGGATACCTGGATCAAGATTGGAGAATCCCGTAACAGAGCGCAAAACTTTCCTGTAACCTGGGATACTTCCGCTCTTGAAAACGGGAAATACGAAGTGCTGGGACTTATGCATGTCTTCGTGAGGGATGGCAATAAGGAACACGCCATCGCTAGGCAGACCGCAGTGGATGTCACGGTTAAAAATTGATGGCGAGGGCATGCTGCCAGCCTGCTTACTTAAACGAGGCTGCGCTCCCAAGAAGAAGTTCAGGAGCGCAGCATATCCAGCATTGCTAAGGCGGTTCCTCTCTGATACATAGCCGCCAAAAGCTAATCAGTTCTACAACTAATGTAGGTGTTATCTACCACTTTTCCTGCTGCAACCTGGCTATGAGCCACTTCCTCAGCCGCTCGTCCAGCTTGCCTACCCAAGACTCTATCTTGCGGATATCGCCGCTGGCTATAGCTGCCTTCTCATCAGGAGTCAAGTCGTATTCCTTCAGCGCCTCGGCAGGATTCTCCGCCAGTCTGGCGAAGAAGGCGTTATCCTGAGAGGCCCTATCCAGCACCGCCAGCACTGCTTTGACTGCGGAGACCTTGAACTCAGGGATCTTCGCCGATGGGTCTGATGCAGTGTTGGTCACAATGTTTACCGGCAACTCGCTCCAGTGGAAGGCCATGAAGGCGAGTCCAGGCGCAGTTTCATCTGTTATGCGAACCGGCGCCTCTATTTTACCACGCTCAGATGCTATGGCGACTATATCGCCATCCACAATGCCGAGCTTCAGCGCATCGTCGGGATGGATGTCAACCGTGCCGCTGGGGCTCAATTTATTCAACACATCAGACCGACGGGTCATGCTGCCAGTATGGTAGTGCTCCAATATCCTTCCTGTGGTAAGGATGAGCGGATACCCCGCGGAGACTGATTCCGCTGGAGCCTTGTATTCCACGGCATGGAATTTGCCCAGCCCGCGAATGAATTTGTTCTGATGCAGTACAGGAGTCCCGGGATGGCTCTTATCCGTGCAGGGCCATTGCAGCCCATACCCATTCAATCGGTCGTAGTATATGCCGCCATAAATCGGAGTCAGCGAGGCAATCTCCTCCATTATCTGTTCGGGGTTCTTGTAGCCGAAGCGATGCCCCATCTTTTCCGCCAGCAAGGTGATAATCTCCCAATCCGGCTTAGCCTCTCCGGGCGGTTCGACAGCCTTCCTCACCCTCTGTACCCGTCTCTCGGTATTGGTGAAAGTGCCGTCTTTTTCTGCAAAAGCGGCTGCAGGGAGAATGACATCAGCGATGACGGCTGTCTCGGTGGGGAATATGTCCTGTACCACCAAGAATTCCAGGCCGGTCAGGCTCTGGCGAGTATGCCGCATATCAGGGTCGGTGATGATTGGGTTTTCTCCCATGATGTACATCGCCTTAACCACGCCCTCTGGCTTGGTGCTCATCATCTCGCCCATAGTGAGCCCGGGTTTTGCCGGTAGAGCGCTGACACCCCAGGCAGTTTCGGCTGACTTCCTCTTCTCCGGGTCGGTTATCGCCTGGTAGCCGGTTAAGACGTTCGGCAGGGCTCCCATATCGCATGCCCCCTGGACGTTGTTCTGTCCTCTTAGCGGGGCCAGGCCTGTGCCCTCTCGGCCGATATTGCCGGTCAGCATCAGCAGGTTGGCCAGGGTCTTGACGTTATCAGTGCCCGTGGTGTGCTGGGTTATGCCCATACCGTATAAAACGGAGGCCTTAGCAACACCGGCAAACAGGCGGGCAGCCTTTACTATGTCAGCCTTGGGAACGCCGGTTATTTTCTCAGCCATCTCCGGCGTGTATTTCTTGACTGTTTCAGCCAGTTGCTCGAATCCCTCGGTGCGTTCCTGGATGAACTTCTTGTTATGAAGGTTCTCCTCGATAATTACATGCATTATGGCATTGATCAGAGCCACGTCTGTTCCGGGCTTATGCCGTAAGTGTATAGCTTCCATTTTGGCAAGCTCAGTGGTGCGGGGGTCGGCAACTATGAGTTTGGTGCCCCTGAATTTCACGCCCTGGCGAACGAGCCGTCCGATCATAGGATGGCATTCCGTGGTGTTCGAGCCTATCACGAAGAGGAGGTCAGCCTTGGTGACGTCAGCGATTGAGTTGGTCATCGCTCCGCTTCCGAATGCTTGGGCCAGACCGGCCACTGTGGGGGAGTGTCAGAGGCGGGCACAGTGGTCTATATTATTAGTCCCGATTACCGCTCGTGTGAACTTTTGCAGAAGATAGTTCTCCTCGTTGGTGCACTTGGCCGAGCTTAATACCCCGATGCTATCAGGACCATATTTCTCCTTGATCTGGTTAAGTCTCTTGGCCACCAGGTCAAGAGCTTCATCCCAGGTAGCCTCGCGGAATATCTCTCTGAAGTTGCCGTTAACCTGTATATCTTTGCCCTTGCCCTCTTTCCTAATCAAGGGCTTGGTCAGCCTGCTAGGGTGGCTAACAAAGTCGAAACCGAAGCGTCCCTTGACGCAGAGGCCGCCTTTGTTGATGGGACTCTCCTTATCGCCCTGCACTTCGACGATTTCATTGACGCGCATGCCCAGATATATCGAACAGCCCACGCCGCAGTAAGGGCAGATAGTTTTGACCTGGCGCGTCGCCTGCTTGGTGCGCTTGGGGACCAAAGCGCCTGTAGGACACCTGGCGATGCACTCGCCACAGGATTCGCAGACCGATTCATGGATTGGCTTGTCGCCGAATGTGCTGACTTTGGCAGCGTAGCCCCGGTATGCCAAGTCAATGGCTCCTACGCCCGCTATTTCCTGACAGGCACGCACACATCTACCGCAGAGAATGCACTTGTTATGGTCGCGGTCAAAAGCGGGGTGACTCTTATCGATAGGGAGCACTCTCGTGCCCTTGCGCAGCCGATCGAAGTGCTCCTGCTCTATGCCGAGATACCTCGCCACCTTCTGCAGCTCACACTGCTGGTTCTTAGCGCAGGTAAGGCAGTCACCAACATGGTTAGCCATGATTAGCTCTATGGCCATGCGGCGTGCCTGATTTACCTTGAGTGTCTCGGTATGCACTACCATCTTATCTGCTGCCGGCGTGGTGCAGGAGCTTACAATGCCGCGCATTCCGTCAATCTCAACTACACAAAGTCGGCATGCACCATACGGTTTCAGATCGGGGTCGTAACAGAGTGTGGGGATATATATGCCAGCGCCGAGCGCCGCCTCCAGCACGGTGACCCCTTTGGGCGCTTCGACTTTCTTGCCTTCGATGGTCAAGGTAATCATCGCCACTTTCTTATCTTCTGCGGTAGTTGGGGCACTCGTAGTCATCTCATTCCTCCCTTTACTAAGCCTTACCGCCCACGGGAACAGGCTCTGCCAAGGTCTTCACAGGTACTCCGGAGGATATTGCCACTGCACTGAACTTGGCAGGACAAACATCCAGGCAGGTTCCACATTTCACGCATTTAGCCTGGTCTATCACATGCACCATCCTTTTGCCGCCCTTGATTGCCTCAGACGCGCAGGCCCGGGCGCAGATACCGCAGCCCTGGCACTTGTCGGAAATGATGTAGAAGGATATAAGTGCCCTGCAGGACAACGCCGGACACCGTTTCTCTTTTATGTGAGCTTCATATTCATCTCTGAAGTAGCGGATAGTGGTAAGCGCCGGGTTCGGAGCTGTGCCGCCCAGGGCGCAGAGCGAACCGTTCTTGACTGCGTCGCCTATTTCCTGAAGCAGTTCGATGTCTCCCTCTCTGCCTTTCCCGTTCACTATATCCTGCAGGATGTCCAGCATCTGTTTTGTTCCGTATCGGCACAGAACGCACTTGCCACAAGACTCGGATTGAGTGAAGGTGAGAAAGTATCTCGCTACATCAACCATGCAGGTATTCTCATCCATCACTACCATTCCGCCGGATCCCATGATTGAGCCGGCGGCGGCGAGGGACTCAAAGTCTACGGGAGAATCGAGGAAGCTAAGCGGCAGACAGCCACCTGAGGGTCCGCCGGTCTGTACCGCCTTGTATTTCTTGCCTCCCAGGATCCCACCTCCGATACCGTAGATAATTTCGCGCAGGCTGATGCCCATGGGCACCTCGATGAGCCCGGTGCGCACAATCTTTCCAACTAGTGAGAAGGTCTTGGTGCCTTTGCTCTTCTCGGTGCCGTAGCTGGCGAACCAGTTTGCCCCTCTCTGAAGAATGGCAGAGACGTTAGCCCAGGTTTCGACATTATTGATATTGGTGGGCTTGCCCCACAGGCCAGATTGAGCCGGGAAAGGAGGGCGGGATCGAGGCATGCCGCGGCTGCCTTCTATGGAAGCCATCAAAGCCGTCTCTTCGCCGCAGACGAATGCCCCGGCACCCTCTTTTATCTTGATATGAAAGTTGAAGCTAGAGCCCAGGATATTATCGCCCAGCAGTCCGCATTCCTCCATCTGTTTCAAGGCAACTATGAGCCTCTTAATTGCCAGCGGATATTCGGCGCGGATATAGACGTAACCTTCCGATGCCCCTATGGCATAGGCGCCGATAAGCATCCCTTCGAGCACAGCATGGGGGTCTCCCTCCATTACTGCTCTATCCATGAAAGCCCCGGGGTCTCCTTCATCGGCATTGCATATTATATATTTGACTGTGCCGGGCGAATCGTGGCAGAATTGCCATTTCATCCCTGTGGGGAAGCCTGCGCCGCCCCGGCCGCGCAATCCCGATTTCTTGACCTCATCGATGACCTCTTGGGGCTTCATTTTCAGAGCCTTAATAAAGCCCTCGTAACCGTTGTTAGCGATATAGTGGTATATGTTCGCCGGGTCTATGTTCCCGCAGTTGCGCAGGACGATACGAACCTGCGGCTTGAGCACGGGCAGGTCGAAAAGTTTGGGGATGCCCTCCAGAGCGCCCTCGCCGCGAGTTCCCATAGCGAGGTCGGGACGGGGGTTGTCTCCGGCCAGCCAGTCCCTGACAATCTCAGCTACAAGCCCGGGAGTAAGGTTGCCGTAGAAGACGCTGGGCTTGCCCGGCTTGACTACTTCGAATAGCGGCTCAGCAAAACAAAGGCCAATGCAACCCACCTGAATGATATCTGCCTTAACGTTGTTCTTTGTCAGCTCTTTGTTTAGAGCCTCAAGAATATCTTCCGCACCTGACGCCATGCCGCAAGTGGCAGTTCCAATCAGGATGCGGGGTCTCGGGTTATCCTGCATTGCCTTCCACTGCGTTACCGCCTGTTTTTTTATCTCTTCGAAACTCATTGCGCCCCCTATCTGTACGCTGATGCCGGGCTTAAGGTCTCAGCTTTTCTTATCTATTCCAATTGCCTTTTTCGCGGCATCTGGCGTCATTCTGCCATGTACCTTATCGTTTACTACCACGACCGGAGCTAAGGCACAAGAACCGAAGCAGGCTACGGTTTCCAGCGTGTATTCCATGTCAGGCGTAGTCTCGCCGTCCTTGATGCCCAATTTACTCTCCAGCTCACTGATTATCCGGGGCGCTCCACGTACGTAACAGCCAGTGCCCCGGCATACCTTTACTATATTTCGGCCGGTTGGCACGAGCTTGAACTGAGCATAAAATGTTCCTATGCCAAAGACTGTGCTCGGCGGCACATGAACGAATTCCGCTATCCGCTTCATCGCTTGCTCGGGCAGATAGCCGAATCGCTGCTGAACTTGCTGCAGCATAGGGATTAATTCGCCCTTTTCGCCTTTGAAGTGCGCCAGGATTTCAGTCATCTGGTTGTCAACGGCCTTATCAGGCCCTTTCACAACTGCGGGCGCACCTTCGGTCGCTTGAGCAACTTTCATTTTTGCACCTCTCGCTGTCTCTTCATATAAGTGCCGTTTGGGTTGAGCGCCAATCAGCATTAGCTGAGGCTACCATTTCTCTTGGCTGAGCCGACTCCATAGCCAAGTCGCCAGACGCTTGTCTAGCTTGCCCACCCAGCTCTCTATCCTTTTGATGTCGCCGCTGGCGAGTGCTGCCCTTTCCTCCCAACTGAGGACATAATACTCAGAAAGGGCTTTCTCGGGGTTGTCGGCTAACTGAGCCAGGAAGTTGCTGTCGTCAGCAGCTCGGCCCAGTATCTCGAGGATAGCCTCTTTGCCGCTCTGTGCTGCCCTGGCTTCGCCCTTGGGCAACTTGCCCAGTGCTTCCATTCCCTTCTCCTTCTTTGAGCCTAATATTGTAGCCATGGTATCGCCCCCTTTTCTTCCTCTACATAAAGTATATCGATGTCAAGCTTCGCTTACATTGGACTTGGGTTCAATCCTCGGCATGTACAAAGGTACAATACTATGCAAGTATTCAGGGACAATAGCCTTTGGACTTTAGTGTTATTTCCGCTGTTGAATTTTTGATGGCTGACCGCTCATTAAAATTTAGTCTACATTTGCTAAGTACACTCCGATGCTTTAGAATTGACTGGGGCTCAAATCGCCCAAGGGTGTTACATATTAGATGAAGCAGAAAACCAGGGTCCTTATCGCTGACGACCACGCTTTACTACGGGAGTCAATGAGAGCTCTCCTCGATCGGCAGGAGGACATAGAAGTGGTCGGCGAAGCCTGTGACGGGGAGGAGGCCATAAAGTTAAGCATTGAGCTGAAACCAGATATCGCAGTAATGGACATTGTTATGCCCCGGCTGAACGGCATCGAAGCAAGTAAGGAGATAAAAAAGATAAGCCCGGCCACTGCTATTATAATTCTGACGGCCTACGATGATCCTCAATACGTAATGGGCCTGCTTGAGGCTGGGGCTGCAGGCTATCTGCTCAAGAGCGCTCGCGGCCGAGACGTAGTGGCTGCAATCCGCGCTGTGAGGGCAGGAGAGTCGGTCCTTCATCCATCGATAATAGCTATGCTTCTCAAACGGGCAATGGGGATG
>Ga0315268_10002576_pt1 | contig 20369 bp, 20 predicted proteins | sample C1_top_MG_FD_204535 | JGI IMG/M metagenome (GOLD analysis project Ga0315268, IMG submission 204535) | Sediment microbial communities from Yellowstone Lake, YNP, Wyoming, USA - C1_top | ecosystem: Environmental > Aquatic > Freshwater > Lake > Sediment | place: USA: Wyoming | collected 2017-08-01
GCGCAAAGGCGGCCCTGGGCTATTTCTTCCACGCTTGTGGGCGCTACCTGCACCAGATGGTGCGCAAGCGCCGCCGTGTCTTGTTCCGACGCCGTCTCTCGGTTACCTCTTTCTACCCATGAGCGTTGATTTATATAAAATAATCCGCGTCAATCTGCGTTAATCTGCGTCCTGATCTATTCGCTCGGGGGCAGGAAAAGCTCCGCCCCGCAGTACGGGCACTTGACCACACCCTTGCCCACCAGCTCACGCACCCCGCCGCAGTTGGGGCACTTGGTGCTTTGCATCGCCCCGGCCTCTTTGGCGTACAGGGTGCTGCTCTGCCAGTCTATGTAGCCGGTAAACAGCCCTTTGCCCACCAGATCGTAGATGTAGTTCTTGACCTGGTTCATGCTGACCCCCAGTTCCACGGCCACGTTGGGCAACATGACCTTGCCCTGAGTCTGCACCATGTTCAGAATCTTCTTCTCTTTCTCCACCTCCGCCAGCTCCCTGGCCTCCCGCTGCCCCTGCACGATCATGTATGCCCCTACGCCCAAAAAGGGCAAGGCCAGAACAATGATCAGGGCGAATCCCAGTAGAGCGCCGGAGAGACGCAGCCGCTCCTCGGCGATGCCAGAGAAGAGCCAGAGCGAGACTACCAGCAAGATGATCAATCCGATGACGATGAGAATCGTCCCCGTCAGTTTGCCAGTCACTAGGCCACCTCCTTGGAACTCACCCCAACCCCTCTCCGACACGGAGAGGGGAGCATGGCTCCCCTTCCCTCGCAGGGAAGGGGCCGGGGGTTAGGTGGGATTATTTTGGCGATAGCGTCAATATCCCCTCTTTGTTCTTTTCGATGGCTGCCCGGTCGAAGAGCATGGGGTGATGCCGCACCTGACGCCAGGGCTCGATGAAATCGGCGTAGTGCTTGCTGAAAGGATTGCCCGACTGCCCAGTGGTGTGCTGGGAGAGCGACTGGCCCAAATTGCTCAGGTCAACGATCTGGCGATAGGAAGGCACCGTGGTCTGGGCATATTTCTTATTGTAGCCAGCATTGGCCACCGAGTTACCATCACCAGCGGCGGCAAACGGCCCCTTGTTGAAGATCAGGTACAGCGGCAGGGGCTTTTCGACACCCATCTCGTGCTTGAACGTGGCCGTGTGCAGCTTCCCCCACTGCCACTTCGTCATGTCGCTGCCGAAGCGCCCGGTCAGCTCCTCCACCGCTTGCTGCAGGCTCAGCAGCAGGATGTCGTTCTCGCTCTCTTTCTGAGAGGTGGTAACGTTGTCCCACCAGACCGAGTCGGGCGTGCCCCGAATCTGCCGCAGGACGGCCAGGGGCATGTCCGAGGCAAAATAGGTATCGCCTATGGTCTGGTCCCCTATCTCATCGGCGAAGGTGTTGCTGGTCAGCTTGTCCTGGAAGACGCGGAAGATAATCGCCGGGGTACTGTCCGCGGTCAGACGCAGGTCCCAGCCCTTGAGGTAATCAATCGCCTTCTGCAATTGGGCATCGGACGGCGAGAGCCTGGTCACGTAGGGCAGCATCTCCTGGGCAAATAGGGAGTAGACATCGGCCTGAATGTCCCGGAAGTCCTGGGCGGAGAGCTTGGGCTTGGCGTTGAGCAGATCCGTGATGCGCTGCGCCCGGTAGCCGATGTCCCACTCGTAGGAGATGAGGTAGGGATATTGGTCACCGATGACCTTGTGGTTGGCCGTGACCACGTAGTGCTGCGCCGGGTTGTAGACTTTGGGCAGCTCGTCAAAGGGGATGTAGCTCTGCCACTCGTACTCACCGGTCCCAGGGACGGGTAGCAGCCCATCGCCCTGGGCCCGGATGGGGATCCAACCTGGAGTCTGGTAGCCGATGTTGCCGTCTACATCGGCGTAGACGAAGTTCTGGGACGGCACGGCCCAGTAGCGGAGGGCCTCTCGGAAGCTGGCCCAGTCTTTGGCCCGATTCAGCAGCAGCACGCTGCGGAAGAGCTGGTTGGGCTCCAGCGCCGTCCAGCGCAAGGCCAAGGTCTGGGTGACGCCCTTGAGCACCGGGGTCATCACCGGCCCGTGGCGGGTGATTTGCACCTCAATGGTCTTGGATTCGCCGCCCTTGATGCGGATTTCCTCCTTGACCACCTTCATGTCTTCCCACTTGCCCTGAAACTCGTACTGCCTGGCATTGGCCGGGTTGAGCTTCTCGATGTACAGGTCTTGCACGTCCGGCCCCACGTTGGTAACGCCCCAGGCGATGCGCTCGTTGTGGCCGATGATCACACCGGGGACGCCAGGGAAGGAGGCGCCGGTGACGTTGAACCCGCCGCCGGAGAGGTGATTCTCGTACCAGATGGAGGGCATCTGAATGCCCAGGTGAGGATCGTTGGCCAGCAGGGGCTTGCCGCTGACCGTCTTGCTACCGTCCACCACCCAGTTGTTGCTACCTATGCCCTGGCCCAGGCCCAACAACTCCTTGATGCTTTGCTGCTGGGCGAGCAGGGGGGCGACGTCCAGGTCCTGGTAGCTCACCCCCGCTGGAACGATGACGGGGTGATCGGCAGGATAGAGAGGCAGCAGTTGCTTGGTCTTGTCCGCGCCGATCTTCTCGATCATCTTGGCCCGGATCAGCTCGGTTTCGTAGTTGCCGCCCAGGCTCAGAGCCATGACCTTGCCCCAGGCCAGGCTGTCCGCTGGCGTCCAGGGAGCCGGCTTGAAGCCCAGGAGGGTGAACTCCAGGGGCAGGCTGCCCTGGTGGGTCTCCACAAAGGTGTTGACTCCCCGGGCGTAGGACTCCATGATGAGCCTGGTCTCGGCATCCATGGTCGCGGCTTCGGCCTCGGCGGTGCGGCGCAGGCCAATGGTGCGCAGGAAGATGTCATTATTGACGGTCTGGTCGCCGAAGATCTCGGAGAGGGTGCCGCTGCCCACGCGGCGGTTGAACTCCAGTTGCCAGAGGCGGTCCTGGGCATGGACGTAGCCCTGGGCGAAGAAGAGGTCCTCCACGTTCTGAGCGTAGATGTGCGGCACGCCCCACTTGTCGCGGATGACCTCCACCTTGTCCTTGACGCCCGCCACTGCCAGCTTACCGTTGACCGGCGGCAGGGTACGCTGCGTGAAGGCATAGCCAACCGCACCGGCGACCAGCCCAAGAACGATGACGATGATGAGCAGGATAGCCAGGAGCTTCAGGATCACGCGCACGATTTTCACAGTTGACCTCCTTTGGTCAGCGGTCTTGCTCGCCGCTGAGTTATGCCCGCGCCACGTAGGACAAGTTGCCAACTTGTACTATCAATAGCCCACTACTACTTCCCCCACGACCAGAGGGGCGGGCCACCCCTGCTCGTCGAGATCTCAGAACCGAGGAAGTGTTGGGCGGGCAAAATGGCGAAGTTATCCGCTTCATCTTCAGGGGGCGGTTGGTCAGTGGCCTTTCCGCCCGGCGTCAAGGCCGACAGCCCCCAGAGACTCAAGGCCGCGATAACCGCAACTATGAGGACGACAGCCAGACTTTTGAGGATACGCTTCATGGCTCTCCGCCTTCAGACCTGACAGGTCTCCCAGACCTGTCAGGTCTGAAGTATACAACATCGTTGCCGCTTTGTCAATCTAACGACGAAAGATGAAAGACGAAGGACGAAGGACGAAGGACGAAATCATTCGTCCTTCGTCTTTGATCCTTCATCCTATTTGTGAATTCGGCTACTGGAGAATGTTGACTATTTCACAAAGAGGTGGTAAAATAGCTCTATAGTTTGTAGTGGGCGCTTGAGCGCTTGCCCCGCTACATCACGGGGTAAAGCCTTGCCCTTAGTGTACGAAGGGAATGTATCGGGGCCTGAATAACGCGCTGGAAGCGCGCATTACGAACCTCATATCATTGGAGGTTGTCAACAATGCAGACTGCAAGGCCGGCGGTGGGCCGGTCGTGGAAAGAACGAGCCAGGCTGTGGTTACTGGAGACACGCGCCCCTTTCTTTACCGCTGTCGTGGTGCCTGTGCTGCTGGGCACGCTCATCGCCTGGGCGCGGCAGGGGACGTGGCACTGGGGCTATTTCCTGCTGACCCTGGTGGGTGGCGTGTGCCTGCATGCCGGGACAAACATCGCCAATGACTATTTCGATCACCTGAGCGGCGACGATGCAGCCAACGTGGAGTTCGTGCGGCCCTTTACGGGCGGCAGTCGCATGATCCAGGAAGGGCTGATGTCACCGCACGAGGTGCTGACGGAGGCGCTAGTCTTCTTTGCCCTGGCCATCGTCATTGGCCTGTACCTGACCTGGGCGCGGGGCTGGGTCGTCCTGGTGCTGGGGCTCATTGGCCTGTTCTCTGGCTATTTCTACACCGCCCCGCCCTTCAGCCTGGCCAACCGCGGCATCGGCGAGTTTGTGGTGGGGGCGAACTTCGGCCTTCTGGTCACCCTGGGGGCGTACTTCGTGCAGACGCAGCACCTGGCCTGGGAGCCGGTAATCGCCGCTATCCCTGTGGCCTGCCTGATCGCCGCCGTGCTGTGGATCAACGAGTTGCCGGACATGGTGGCCGATAAGAGCGTGGGTAAGAACCACCTGGTGGCCCGGCTGGGCAAGGCGCGGGCGGCTCAGGGCTACGTGGCCATCATGGCCCTGACCTACGTGGCCATCGTCGTGGCCGTGCTTTTGCGCGCCGTGACGCCTTGGGCGTTGCTGGGCCTGCTGACCGTGCCCCTGACCATGGGGGCCGTGCGCACGGCGCTGCGCCACTACGCCGAGTCGCCTAAGCTGGCGCCAGCCAACGCCGCCACGATCCAGATCCACCTGCTGACGGGGTTGCTGCTCTGCCTGGCCTACCTGGTGGAGAGGCTGGTGTGACCACCCTGTCCGGGGAGGCCAAGGAGGTCTACGTGCGGACGATGTTCGGCCGCATTGCCCGCCACTACGACCGGCTGAATCGCCTGCTCAGCGCCGGGCGCGATCTGGCCTGGCGCCGCCTCGCCGCCGACCTGGCGGGCTTGTCGCCGCAGGGTCTGGCCCTGGACGTGGCCACCGGCACGGGCGATCTGGCCATGGAGCTGGCCCGCCGGGCGCCGGCTGGGCGAGTGGTGGGGCTGGACTTCAGCCCGCCGATGCTCGCTCTGGCGCAGGCGAAGGTGCGGCGAGCCGGGCTGGCCGGGCGGCTGGAATTCTTGCTGGGCGATGCCCTGCGCCTGCCCTTCCCGGAGGCGACCTTTGATGCCGTGACCACGGGCTTTTCCCTGCGTAACGTGACCAGCCTGCCCCAACTCTTCGCCGAGATGCGCCGCGTGGTGCGGCCGGAGGGGCGGGTGGTCTGCCTGGAGATCGCCCGGCCGGAGCAGCCCCTGGTACAGCGATTGTACTTTGCCTATTTCTATCGCTTAGCGCCTCTCATCGGCGGGCTGCTGAGTGGCGACCGGGAGGCTTATCGCTACCTGCCGGACTCGCTCATCAGCCTGCCCTCGCCGGCGGGGCTGCAGGCCCTACTGGAGGCTGCGGGGCTGCGGCAGGTGCATTACCACCGCCTGAGCCTGGGCGTGGCGGCGGTGCATGTGGGCGTGAGGTGAAATATGGTTACTGACCCTACGGCCATACCGGAGATCGTTATTCGGCGGCTGCCCTTGTACGTAAGGGCGCTGCAATGGCTGACACAGGAAGGTGTATTGGTTATCTCCTCGCACGATCTGGGGGCTTTGCTAGGCATGACGCCGGCCCAGATTCGCAAGGACCTGTCCTACTTTGGCGAGTTCGGCAAGCAGGGCATGGGTTACGATGTCAAATTCCTGCACAGCCAACTGCGCAAGATCCTGGGGGTGGAACGGGAGTGGCTGGTGGCGCTGGTGGGCATCGGCAATCTGGGGCACGCCATTGCCCGCTACGGGGGTTTCGCTCGCCGGGGCTTCAAAATCGCCGCGCTATTTGACAACGACCCACGCAAGATCGGCCAGCAGGTGGGCGAGCTGGAAATCCTGGGCATGGATGACCTGCCGATGGTGGTCAAAGGGTTGCGCATCCAGTTGGCCATCGTTGCCGTGCCGGCTGCCGTGGCGCAGGAGGTGGTGGATCAACTGATCGCCGCTGGCGTGCGCGGCATTCTGAACTACGCCCCCACCAACCTGCGCGTCCCCAAAGGGGTGCGCGTGCACTACATTGATCCGGTGGTCATGCTGCAAGGGATGACTTATCATCTCAAGAAGCTGTAGTTCGCAGTCCTCAGTCCGCAGTCCTCAGTCCTCAGTCACCAACCCGCTTTCTCCTGACTGTGGACTGCGGACTGAGAACTGAGAACTGAGAACTCTGAACTACACAAAGTCCAGCAGATGCACCTTCTCCTCCCACGGCGTCTCCTTGAGGCGCTCTGTGAGGGTGACTTCTTGCAGGCGGGCGAAGTGCGGGTCCAGGGTGGTGGCTACGTCCCGATAGACGGCATACAGCCTGTCATAGACGGCGTGGGCGGCGGGGTCGGGATCAAGGGTGCGCTTGACGTGCACCAGGCGCTCCACCCCTTCTCGATAGTCCTGGAAAACGCCGATGCCCAGCCCGGCCAGGATGGCGTCGCCCAGGCAGGCACCATCGGTGAACTCCAGCATGGTCACCCGCCGACCCCAGACGTCGGCCTTGATCTGGCTCCAGGTGGGGCTCTTGCTGGCCCCGCCCTGCAGGCGAATCTCCTGCGGCTGGACGCCTGCGGCGGCCAGCACCTCAAAGAGATAGCGTAGCTCGTAGGCTACGCCCTCCATGATGGCCTTGGCGATGTGTTGCCGTCCGTGCAGCAGCGTCAGGCCGAAGATGGTGCCCCGCGCCTGGGGATTCCAGTGCGGGGCTTTCGAGCCCATGAAGTGCGGCACCACCAGCAACCCGTTCGACCCCGGCGGCAGCAACTCGGCCTGCATGTCCATTAGCTCGTAGGCGCGGCGGTGCATGGGCACGGCGGTCTCTTTTTCCAGCAGAGCCAGCTCGTCCCGGCACCAGCGCAGCACGGCGCCGCTGACGCCGGTGCCCGCCTCCAGGCACCACTGGCCGGGGATGACGTGGCAGCCACAGGAGAGCTTGCTGGCCAGGTCAATGAATGGTCTGTCCAGGGTCATGGCTGCCGTCGTGGCCGAGCCGGTGGACTCCTCGATGATGTCAGGCTCGATGGCCCCCGCCCCCAGCGCCTCGCACGGCCGATCGCCCCCGCCACCGACGACGGGCGTGCCAGGGCGCAGGCCGGTCTCCGCCGCCGCCTGCGCCGTCACCTGCCCCACGATCTCCTCGGAACGCACCAGGCGGGGGAACCAGCTCTGATCCAGCCCGAACCAGCGGAACAGCTCCTCGTCCCAGCGCCGCTCGCTGACGTTGAACAGCAAGGTGCGTGAGGCCACGGAGTAGTCGGTGGTCTGCTCGCCGGTCAATCGCCAGACCAGGAAGTCCTTGGGCTGCAGGAAGACGGCGGTGCGCGCCAGCAGGTCGGGTTGGTGCTCCTTCAGCCAGAGGAGCTTGGTGGCGGTGAACGTCGGGTCAGGGCGGACGCCGGCCTTGCGGTACACGGCCGCATCGCCAAAGGTCTGGCGGATCCACTCGGCCTGGGGGATGGAGCGTTTGTCCATCCAGATGATGCTGCGGCCGAGCACCTGGCCGTCCCGGCCGATGGGCACCACCGCCTCGCGGTGGCTGCTCACGCTAATAGCGGCGATCTGCGCTGCGTCCACCTTGGCCAGGCACTGCCGGACGCTAGCGACCAGGGCCTTCCACCAGTCCTCCGGCTCGTGCTCGGCCCAGGTGGGCTGAGGGTAGTAGGTGGGATACTCCTGGCTGCCGGTGACGGCGTGCCCATCCAGGTCGAAGACCATGGCCTTGCAGCCGGTAGTACCGGCGTCTATGCCGAGTAGGTACATCGTCGTCTCCTTCAAAGGTAAGTGGGGGAGCCAGGGAAACAGGGAATCAGGCAATCAGGGAATCAGGACTCAGCAGGGGCCTCAGCTTAGCACATTCTGCGCCACTGTGTCAATGGTTTGCCACCAGTAGGGGCGAAGCATTTGCTGGGCAATACAAGACCAGGGCCTGAATGACGGGCAAATGCTTCGCCCCTATATGCGGCAGCCAGTTGACGAAAGCCCCGGCCTATGCTACAATCCGCTTGTGACCAATTGTGCCGAAGTGCGTATGTATGATGAGTTGCGCGGTGACAGATGGTCAACCCTGGGTTGTATTTCCACGCAAAATGTGGTATATTGCGCCCAGCACGGAAGCCAGGCCCACCGACAACAGCCGTGAGGCTCGTGATTTAGAGCCTCACAAAACAACGAAGGAGGAAAAACCAACCATGGGACTGATACCGAATTTCGTCAAGAAGTTCTTCCAGGACATGGGCCACCGCGCCGATGACCTGGAACTGCTCATGGCCGCCGACGCCAAGAGGCTCACCGAGGAGGCGCTCACCGAGCGCTCACCCCGCGTGCTGGCCGTGCTCATTGAGCGCCTGGACGACGCCATCCTGTCCCTGAAGGAGCAGAAGGGCACCCTGGATGGTCTGGCTCAGAACGCCCTGCGCGAGGCCGCTATTCACGAGACCCAGGCCCAGCAGGCGGACCGCAACGCTGACATCCTGCTCCAGCAGGAAGCCAAGGCCGTAGACCCTACGGAAAAGCAGAAGAAGCACGACATGGCCGCCGTGGAGGACCAGCGGGCGGTGAGCGAGGCTCGCCTGGCCGAGGCGGCCAAGACCCGCGCCGCCACTAACCAGAAGCAATCAGACACGGTGGAAGGCATCCTGGCCCGGCTGGATGCCAAGCGCACCGAGATGGTGGCCGTCAAGTCGGAGGTAGAGGCTGTCCTCACCGAGACCAAGGCCTACGAGACCGGCAAGGAAGCCCTGGTGCAGGCTGGCCAGGTGGCGGACCTGACGAGCCTAGCAGACAAGATCGTCTCCGCCGCTCATCAGAAGCTGGCCGTGGAGCGCGGCAAGTTCATGGCCATAGCCGAGGATACCACCGGCAAGGTGCAGGAGGCCGTGGGCGAAGCCGAGACCCAGGCCCGCCTGGAAGAGCGCAAGAGGCGCCTCGGCCTGTCGTAGGATCGCCTGGTAGGATAGGTTGCTAACCTGTCCAAAAAGGACCCGGTAAGCGCAGCCGGAGGCGGTTGAACTGAGACGACGGGCGACGCACCAAGACGTGCGACGCACCCCTGCCCTGAGCTGTAACCCTGAACGAAGTAAAGGGGCAGCGAAGGGTCTAGGTGCGTCGCACGTCCTACGCAGATCCCCCAAAACGACTTGTAGGGGCGAGGCATTCCCCAGAATATCCCGCCTTAGTCTCTGATGCCTGCGTGACGAGGATACAGGGGAGTTGAAACAGCCTCCCAGGAATGCCTCGCCCCTACGAACTCTGATCGCCCAACCGCCTATCTCCCCGGAGGCATGTTCATGAGCACTCGCCAATCGCAGTTGCTGGGGCTGGTCATCGCCGCCCTGGCGCTGTGCCTTGTCCTGGCTTACGTGGGCCAGTGGGCCTACACCACTTTCGCGCCCAAGCCCACCCCTATCCCGCCCACGGCCACGCCAGGCCCTACGCCCACGCCCACACCGCTGGGGCCGCTGACCATCAACTACTACGTGGCCCCCTCGGCTGAAGACTACTTCCGCCAGGCGGCGCAGAGCTACAACGCTACCAAACCCAGCGTCAGCGGTCGTCCCGTGCAGGTGGCCATCTTCCCCGTGGACTCCATCTCCGCCTGGCGCAAGTTTGAGTCGGAGACGATGACGCCCCTGCCCCACGCCTGGGTGCCAGAGAGCCGTGTCTTCCCGCTCCTCGTCAATGAGACGCTGGGGGCCAAGCGTGGCAAGGACGTGTTCTTCGAGGGCGGGCAGTATCGCATACAACCTACTCTGCTCTCTGTGCCAGTGTTCGTCTACTTTAATAGCCGATACCAGGTGCTGCAGAGCAAGTTCGGGGCGGGCAATCTGGGCTGGCGCACGGTGTTCACGGCGACGTCGGCGAGTGGTTGGCAGACCCTGGGCGGCCCGGCGAGCTACGGCGTGTTTCGCTGGATCGAGGGCAACCCGCTGAAGGACCCGGTGGCCGTGTACGGCATCCAGAACGCCGCCGGCGCCTACTTCGGCCGGCCCGCCGTGGGCCCCGACGACCTGGAGAACGCCGGCTTCAAAGCGTTCATGAAGACGATCCTGGCCTCGTCGGCCAACCTGGGGTTGGGCAGCTACGGCCTGGACGACCTGCGCCTCTTCCGTTATAGCTTTGGCGATGGCGGCGTGTTCATGGAGAAAGACGTGCTGGATCACCTGGCCGAGGCCAGCAAGTGGGACGATCCGCTGCGTGTGGTCTACCCGGAGTACGTGTCCTGGCTGGACTACCCGGTGGCCATCTGGATGGGCGATGAGTTCTCCGCCGACGACAAGAACGCCACCCTGGACTTCTCTCGCTACGTGCGTTCCAAGCCCATGCAGGAGCTGGCCGTGCAGATGGGCTTCCGCCCCGTGAACGAGGAGGTCATCGCCAGCCAGGTGGCGCAGAGCCCCTTCCTGCGCTGGAAGGACGTGGGCGTAGCCGCCGACATCACCCGCCTGCAGGGCATGCGCTTCCTCAACCGGGACGTGCTGGACGCTATCCTGAATTTCTATCGGCAGGATATTTTGGGGCAAAAATAGGCATGGCTGTCTATTCTTTTGAGGACAAGATGCCGCGGCTCGGCGAGGGGACGTTTGTACACCCGTCAGCCGACGTGTTTGGCGACGTCACCATTGGGCGGGGGTGCTGGATCGGCCCAGGGGCGCGGTTGCGCGGCGACTACGGGACGATCATCGTGGGCGACTACACCAGCATCGAAGACAACTGCGTCATCCACGCCCGCCCCGGCGAGGTGACGACCATCGGCAATTGGGTGACTGTGGGGCACGGGGCCATCATCCACAACGCCAAACTCGTAGACGACTACGCCGTCATTGGCATGGGCGCTATCGTCTCCGATTGGGCGGTGGTGGGACGTTGGGCCGTGGTCGGCGAGGGGGCGGTGGTCAAGCAAGGTCAGGAAATCCCCGCCGAGCACATCGCCGTGGGCGTGCCGGCGCGGCTGCTGGGGAAGACGGTGGACGCCGCCTACCAGGCCGAATGGACGCGCTTCAAGCGCCTCTACGTAGACCTGGCCCGCAGCTACCGGCAAGGTTTGTAGTGACGACTTTAGTCGTCGGTTGTGGGTACGGCCAGGTCCAAAACGACTAAAGTCGTTACTACGAACGCCCGTCAAGAGAACAACCCTGGCGAAGGTTCCAAAACCTTCGCCAGGGTTGTTCATCTGACCAGCATAGGAAGTAGGGGCGAGGCATTCCTCAGAATATCCGACGTTAGTCCTTAATGCCTGCGCCACGAGGATATAATGGAGTTGAAAAGCCCCCCAGGAATGCCTCGCCCCTACCTTAGCGCGTAGTGGCCGCTTCTCGCCCCCCGCGCAGGCGCTCTGTCCATCCCGACAAGGCTCCCTTGACCATGGAGACGATCGGCTGGTAGCCCTTCACCACGATCACCGTCTTGGAACAGCGCTTGGCTACCTCTTCCGGGATCGGGCCGAAGAGGACCTGCTGGAACAGCCCCTCTTGCGTGGCCCCCAGAAGCACCAGATCGTAGTCCTTGGCCACCTTAAGGATACCCTTAACCACATTCTCCGCCACTACCAACTCCTGCCGCACGGTCTTGGCACCCTGGAGACCACTCACGGTCTTGGCCAGCATGGCCCTGCCGGTGGCTTCCTGTCCTGGCCTGGCTACGTAGAGGGTGGTGACCTCGGCGCGATAGCGACTGGCGATGGACATGGCCAGCCCCAGAGCCAGGGCGGCGTTCGGTCCACCGGCCGTCGGCACGAGGATGCGGCGCACGTTCTGCAGCCCCCTGGTCTTGACCACGGCTATATCGCAGGGGGCGTCCTTGATCACCTGATCCAGCACGTCGCCAATGGAAGCGCCCGCCGCCGAGCGGCGCAAACGCCCCCGCCAGCCCATGAGGATGAGATGGCTGTTCTCCTCCGCCGCCGTATCCACAATACCCTGGGCGATGGTCGGCGCCGTGCGCGTGACCGTGTGGATGGGCACAGCAGGCTCCTGAGCGTGGAGGAGGACCGCTTCCAGCATGGTGCGCCGCGCCTCAGCCGACTTCTCCTCCTCCCGCGGCGAACGCTCCGTCTGGACGACGTGCAGAGCCGTGATCTCGCCTCGCCGCCCCTGGACGATGGTCTTGGCCAGCTCGATCAGGTCGCCACAGGTGAGTGGATTGGCGATAGCAACCAGCAGGCGATAGGTGCGTGGCCGCTTTTTGGCCAGTTCATCTTTGAAGACCGTGCCATTGCCTGAGCTTCTAGCCATGAATAAATCCTACCACAAGTAATGAATAAATCTATCCATCAAGTATAACGTCCGCAGCGACCATTTTGATTCTCACCTAGTCTATGCTTTCCCCTAACCACAGAGACACAGAGGGCACTGATTTTGATTGTTCTTTCTCCGTGCTCTCCGTGCCTCTGTGGTTCCCGGCCCCCAATAACCAAGACGCTATTGGTGAGTGGAGCCTTTCACCCCACTAGCGCAGGCCAATGGCCTGCAGGAAGGCTTGCAGACAACCACCCTGCTCGCCCGGCGGGGTAGGTGTCGGTGGGAGGGGGTGGGTCTGGCCTAGATAGGCCTTGTAGACATCGCCCCGGCCGTAGCCGTAGGTGAACAGGTCGGCCCCCAGAATCTTAGCCGAGCCCACCAGCAGGTCCTTGAGGGCCTGGGGCGTCAGCGTTGGCTTGGCCTGCAACAGCAAGGCGCACACGCCGGTGGCATGCGGCGTGGCCATGCTCGTGCCGGAGGCTTCAGTGTAGTAGCTGTCCACGGCCGTGCCCATGCTGGTGCCACTGGCCCGGCAGGCGACGATATGGTAGCCGGGGAAGAGGATTTCCGGCTTGAGCCGCTTGTCGGCGGTGGGGCCGCGCGAGGAGAAGCTGGTCACGGCGTCGTTGTCGTCGGAGGCGCCAACGGTGAGCACCTTGCGGGCACAGCCGGGGGAGCCTACGGTGTAATAGTTCGGCCCGGCGTTGCCGGCAGCCACGCATAGCATCACGCCCTGATCCACGGCGGCGTCGCACGTAGCCGACATGGCATCAGTGCCATCGCAGGAGCCATCGGAGCCCAGGGAGAGGTTGATCACCTGGGCGTGCTGTTGTACGGCCCACTCCACGCCGGCCATGACATCGCTCATCAGACCAGAGCCGTCACCTTTGAGCACCTTGGCGGCGTAGATCGTGGCCTCCGGAGCCACACCCTTGTACTTGCCGCTGCTGGCGGTGCCGTTGCCGGCGGCGATGCCTGCCACGTGGGTGCCGTGGCCGTGGTTGTCCTTGAAGCCCTCACCGCTGAAGTCCTTGGTCATGGTAACCCGCCCGGCCAGGTCCGGGTGGTTGACATCCACCCCGGTGTCCACGATGGCCACGACCACGCCCTTGCCGGTGTAGCCCGCCGCCCAGACCTGCGGCGCGCCGATGAGCGGCACGGACACGTCCAACCAGGTATGCACGGGCATGTCCAGCCACACCATCTCCACGTCTGGGCTCTGTTGCAGGGCGGCGATGGTCTCAGCCGTCGCTGTCCCCGCTGTGGCGGGAACCAAGTCGAAGGTCCGCGTCACCTCAAGCCTAGGGTGGAGAACCGTGGCTCTAGAGACCTCTTTCCTGCGCTTGACGATGACCCGGATGGGCTGTCCCGCCGGCGCCGTTTCCATTGTCCGCCGCAGTTCCGTCTGGATGCGCATGTCTTGCATCGCTTGCCTCCTCAATTGTCTAGACCTGACAGGTCTTGGAGACCCTTCGCCAGGCTCAGGGCAGGCTCTGTCAGGTCTGAAGCGTGTGTACCGCTTTATCTTCTTCGACGCTGCTGACCCAGGTCTCTTTAGCCAGAGCCAGAAACTCCGCGGCTGGCATCTGGACGGCCACGGCGGGCACCAGGCGCACCACGCGTCGCACCGTGGCCCCGCGCTCTGTCAGGCGCGCCGCCGCCTCGTCTGGGGCGATGCTGACGCGCACGATGGCGGCTACGGTAGCCTGCGGGTTGCGCCGCAGGCGGGCGGCGAAGGCGGAGGCGATCTTGGCGGGCATGGTTACCTCCCCAGGTGCGTGTTGCGTGTTCCGTGTTCCGTGGGGAGAAACGGAACACGCAACACGTAACACGAGATGACGCCCCACTCCCTACCGTGACCGGCAATTACTGGCCACGCTACGGCGTCGGCGTGACGATGGGCTGGAGCGCGGGGGCTTCCGTGCCGCCGGGCTCTGGCGAGGGAGTAGCCGTAGGCTGGTACGGTGGCTCGCTGACCAGCTTCTTCAGGTCGTCTACCAGCCAGGTGCTGACGAGGTAAACGTTGGGGCTGCCCTGGCGCTGGGCGTAGTAAGAGGTCTCTTGCGGGTTCTTGTTGCCGATGAGCAGCACCTCTTTATTGCCCCCGGTCAGGCCCAGACGTACCTGCACCGGCGGATTGTCCAGGCCGAAGGCGGCCAGGCCGATGCTGGTGTTCGTGATCACCCGCGTAGATTTCAGATTCACCAGGCTGTCCAGGAGGCTATTCACCCGTGCCGTGTCTGCCGGTGACCCGCCAATGGCGCCGATGAACCAGTCACCCGTGCTTCCGCGGGCCAGGTAGACGGATTGGTCGCCGTCCTTGACTTCTAATTCGCCCACGTCGTCACGACCCAGGGTGAACACCCACTTGGCCTTCTCTTGTGGCGACTCGCCCGCCGGACCGCGGCGAGTCTCCCAAACAGCCACCCCGGCGAGGATGGCCAGGATAACCAATAGAATCGCTGTGTTACGGAACTTCATCACTCAGTACCCTTTGTACCTTCCAAAGAGGGAATCAGGCAACCAGGGAATCAGGAAATCAGGATGCCTATGCTGCCCCTGATTCCCCGATTCCCTGCTCACTGATTTCCCTACCTTCGTCTCCACCACACCCAGACCCCGGCCAGGAGCACCAGAAGGGGCAGGCCCACCACGGCGCCCAGGATAATCAGGAGCTGTTGCTGGGTCGTCAGGCTCAAAACGCGCATCTCATATGGCTTGGACCGCAGAGAGATCAGCGACTCCTCCTCGGCCAGCCAGTTGACGCTATTGACAAAGAGGTCAAGGTTTCCCGCCCCCGCTTTTAGGTAGGTGTTAGAGGCAAAATCGGCTCCACCGAACACCGCCAACCGGGACTTACTAGTCGTACTCAGGCTGGGGAGGCTCTTCTCGGCGGACAGGGCAATGGTCAGAGGCCCCTTGATGTCCTGGCCATCATCATACTGCAATTGGCCGCTCTGGATGTTGGTCTCCCCCCAGCTATCAGCGGTAGTTTGGGCTAGGGCCTCAATGGTCACGCCCTGGGGCAGGCTCTGCTCCTGGCTCAGGGAACGCGCCCAGGGATAATAAACCTGTAACTCCCGCAGGTCTTTGGTGATGGTCGTGTAGGCAAAGCGCTGGATGACTATAGCTGTGGGGTTGCCCACGAAGAAGAAGCTACCGGTGTCTACAGCCACATCGTTGTTCAGGCGCACGCCCCACTCCAGGAGCAGGTAGTCCTCCAGGCCGATGGCGCCAAACTTCCCCTCCACAATCAGCGGTGGAGCCAGCAGGAGCAGCCGGCCACCTTTCTTCAGGTACTCGTTGATGGTCTGCAACTCCACTTCCTGGAGAGGCTTCTGCGGCGCCGCCACCACAAGAACTGCCATGTCTGCAGGAATGGTGTTAGTCACGGACAGGTTCAGCGTCAGCACCTTGTAGTTATCCTTCTCCAGAGCATCCTTGGCCTGGCTGAAGCCTTGATTACTAAAATCGTCAATGGCCCGCTCGCCGTGGCCGGTGAGGAAGTATATCGTCTTCTGCCCAGCGCTGACCGCCTTGAGGATGGTGCTGGTGATGCTCTGCTCATCCGTGCCGAAGGTTTCCTGGCGCTTCCCGCCGCTCTCGATCACCAGGACGCCATACTTTTCCGGGCCGATTTGGTACTGCTGTGCCGTCAGTGGGTCAGCATCGGGATCAACGAAGCTGTAAGAGACCTGCGAGGAGTGGCGAGCATACTCGCGCAGTAGGCTCTTTACCTGCGGCAGGCTACTATTGTCATGGGTGTAAAAGCCGGTGATCTTCAAGGGCTTGTCCAGGTTATCCAGGATCTTGACCGTCTGCTCGGAGAGGCTGTACTGTTTGAACTCCGTGAGGTCCAGGCGACGCTCGTAGCGCGAGCCCAGGAAGTTGAGCAGCCCCACAATGCCGATGAAGGCGGCGATCATCAGCAGGGTGTTGCCGCCGTAGCGCACCTGGCGGCCGCGCAGCAGGTTCAGAATCTTCTGCGGCTCCAGGAGAACGTAAAGCAGCAGACAGAACAGGCCCAGGCCCAGCACGGCCAGGATGGCTGGCGTCCACTGCCGGCGAATCAGGTAAGCGAGCGGCGCGGCGATCACCCCCGCCACGCCCACCAGAGCGATCCAATCGCTATATTCACGCCACCGTTTGCTCATTATAGTTTACCCCCAATCGGCAATCGAAAATCGGCAATCGCCAATCCACTATGCCCACCGGCGGGTCTCCAGGGCACGCGTGGCCAGGAAGAGGGCCACGGCGATCACGCTCAGGTAGTAGATGACGTTCTGACTGGAGATGACGCCGCGCAGGAAGTCATTGTAGCGGGCGATAATGGATAGATAGTTCAGAATATCGGCCAGAGCCCCGCGGGTGAGACTGGCGAAGATGTCAATCAGCCAGAGAGCCAGCAAAGTGGCCAGGCTAATCACCGCGGCCACGACCTGGTTCTGGGTCAGCGCCGAGGCCAGGACGCCTACGGCCAGGAAGGCCGCGCCGAAGAGGGCCGCCCCTACGTAGCTGCTGACCAACACGCCCCGGTCTGGATTCCCAAAGCGTATCAGCACCAGAGGATAGACCAGGGTCAGGGCCAGCATGAACAGGAAGAAGAGCAGGCTGGCCAGATACTTGCCCAAGATCACCTCGCCGTCCCGTACTGGCGAGGTGAGCACCAACTCCATGGTCCCCGAACGGGTCTCCTCGGCCAGCAAGCGCATAGTCAGGGCAGGCGCTAGCAGGAGCAGGATAACCGGGGCACTCCCTAACACTGGCTCCAGGGAAATATTCTGCGAGTACGGCGACTGCATGACCACAAAGGCGAAGAAAATGCCCATGATCAGCAAGAAACCCGCCGTTACCACGTAAGCCACCGGCGAAACGAAGTAGGTATGCAACTCCTTACCCATGATGGCCAAAACATTGCGCATACGTAAAACCTCCAGAAGACACGATAGGGACGCAGATTCGGCTCTGGCGAGTAGACAAGTAGCGGGACAGTAGACAAGTAAACAAGTAGACAAGGGGAAGGTAAGTATCAAGTCCTTGTCTACTTGCTCCTTGTTTACTTGTCTACTATACCGGAGCCTCTTCTTTGGTTGTCAGCTTGAGGAAGATGTCCTCCAGACTCATGACCACGGGGCGCAGCTCCAGCAGCCCCCAGCCGCCCTGCACCGCCGCGGCGGCGATCTCCTCCCGGCGATCCACATCCAGGGCGCAGATCACTTCGTAGTAGCCATCCACCCGCGGCTCGACGCTGACTACACCGGGGATCTCCTTCAGCCGGGCCACTGTCTCCTCGGCGGGGCGGCGCACCTTCAAGACGAAGCGTTCCGAGCCTTGCAGCCTGGCCGTCAGACGCTCTGGCGTGTCCTCGGTGACGATGCGCCCTTCGTGGATGATCATCACCCGGCTGCAGACCTGGCTGGCCTCCGGCAGGATGTGCGTGGACAGGATAACCGTGTGCTCCCCGCCCAGGCCCTTGATGAGCTGCCGGAATTCGATGATCTGCTTGGGGTCGAGACCAATAGTCGGCTCGTCCAGGATGAGCACCGGCGGGTCGTGGATCAGGGCCTGGGCCAGCCCCACCCGCTGGCGATAGCCCTTGGACAGCTTACCGATACGGTCGTTGAGGCGATCGCCGATGTTGGTCATGTCCGCCACCCGCGCTATGCTCTGGCCGACGTTCTTGACCCCACGCACCCGGGCGAAGAAGCCCAGGTAGTCGCGCACGCTCATCTCCGGGTACAGCGGCACGGTCTCCGGCAAGTAGCCGATGCGGCGGCGAACCTCCAGCGAGTCGTTGAAAACGTCGTAGCCGGCCACCTGGGCGCTGCCGCTCGTGGCGGGCAAAAACCCGGTGAGGATGCGCATAGTGGTGGTTTTGCCAGCGGCGTTAGGGCCCAGAAAGCCCAGGATCTCGCCCGGTTGGACATCGAAGGTGACGTCCTGGATAGCCGCTTTCGGGCCGTAGTATTTGGTCAGATTGTTGGCCTGGATCACTGATTCCCTCCCCAAAGAAAAAGCACGCTGCACCCTGCGGTGTCAGATGCCTTCTGCGCAGGTCAATATAGCATAAGGGCGCGTCTCTGTCAAGTCAAAGACGTAGTAGCGCCTTTAGTCACCGCTGCCGCGGGAACGACGACTGAAGTCGTTACTACGTGCCCCCAGTCTGTCCTGGCGGCAGGCCACTGGCCTACACTACCACCAAGCGCAGGCGTAGTTCATCGCGAATGATAAACCCGGCAAAGCCGGGCAGCGGCCCGCCGTGGTGCTGCTCGATGCTACCCGCAGCCACCTCGTAGAGCTGGAAACCGCAGCGTTGGTAGAGGGCCAGGGCCGGCAGATCGTCGTTGCTGGTGGCTACCACCACCTCGCCCAGGCCCAGGCGACGCGCCTCGGCCACTGCCGCCTCCACCAGCCGCCACCCCACACCCCGCCGCTGGTACTGCGGCCACACCACCAGCAGAACGATGATCAGCCGCTTGCCCTCCAGGGCGTAGGAAAGCGCACCGGCCACCTCATCCCCTACCGCCACGAAGGCCGGGAGCCGGCGCACGTCGTAGCTCTGCCCAAAGCAGACGACCTCGGTCTCATCCCAGAAGTGCACGGCCAGCCGCTCGATTTCCGGGCAATCCGCCGCCGTCGCCGCCCGCATGACGATTTCCACGCCCGTGGCTGGCGGCGGGATGGCAGGCGCGGCGATGACCGCCAGGCGGGCGTGCGCCAGACACACCGGCTGCCTCGTGTCCGTGGTCAGGTATTGGGCCTTCTCATCACAGAAGTGGCATTTCATCTTCAGTTGGGCGGCCACGAGGGCCGCCCCTACAGGCGACCACACGAGAGCCGCCCCCTACAGGCGACCACGAGGAGGGCCCCGCCTCTACAGGCGACCACACGAGGGCCGCCCCCTACAGGCGACCACGAGGGCCGCCCCTACAGGCGACCACAAAATCGCAGGGCAGGTTTCCATACCTGCCCCCAACTTGGCGGCTATGGAAAGCCGCCCTACTGAGCTACTCGGTTCCCAATTCGGTGTATTTCCGGGCACGACCCTTGGCCAGCGCCGCGGGGTAGCGCCGGGCAGAGATGGCCAGCTTCTCCGCCAGGGCCTGGCTCAGGTCCACTTCCAGGGCATCACTGAGCAGCAGGACAAAGTGCAGGACATCGGCCAGTTCGTGGGCGACGGCGCGGCGCGCCGCGGCGTCGCTCAGGCGCTGGGCGATGGCAGCGTCGTCCTGGAAGCGAAAGTGTTCCAGGAGCTCGGCCACTTCAATGGCCAGGGCGATGGCCAGGTCCTTGGGCTTATGGAATTGCTTCCAGTCGCGCTCATCTCGGAAGGCGATGACGCTCTCCCGTAGAGCCTGGACGGTGGTCGTGCGGTCAGAAGGTTCATCCATCGGCAGGATTTTCTAGCAGCGTTGCTGCTTGGCGCACCATGTCGGCCTCGCTCGGATAGCTCATTACGTCGGGCGCAGTGGCCAGGGGGAACCAGGCGGCGCGGTCGTACTCCCAATCGTGGTGGCTCAGGTCACCGCCGGTGGCCTCGAACAGAAAGAAGTGGACGAATTTGTGGTAGCGGCAGCCCGCAGCTTTGTCCACGTACCAGTAATCCAGCGTGCCCAGCCTGTCCACCAGGCGCACCGTCAGCCCGGTCTCCTCGGCCACCTCCCGCGTGGCAGTGGCGGCGACGTCCTCACCCTCCTCCACCAGCCCTTTGGGCAGGGCCCAGATGTCCTTGGCGGTGCGGCCCACCAGGGCCACCTGTATTTCATTGCCTTCCCGCCGGTAGACCACGCCGCCGGCAGAGACGGCGCGCTTCACGGGCAGCTTAGCCATGCTCAATCCCTTACAAAATCCGCACCTGGGGGTGCTGGCTCCTCCCATGATGGATAAGTCGGGCATCCCCAGATGCTACAAAGCGACAGGTTAGCAACCTAATGGCACTAACATTTCACGGGCTTCTGCTGGCGTGCCGCCAGGACCTGTTGTCGGGCCTCGGCCCGAGAGCCCTTCAACTGCGGGTATACGTTTGGGCGTCGGTGCACTGCCCTTGGTTC
>Ga0315268_10002577_pt1 | contig 20369 bp, 14 predicted proteins | sample C1_top_MG_FD_204535 | JGI IMG/M metagenome (GOLD analysis project Ga0315268, IMG submission 204535) | Sediment microbial communities from Yellowstone Lake, YNP, Wyoming, USA - C1_top | ecosystem: Environmental > Aquatic > Freshwater > Lake > Sediment | place: USA: Wyoming | collected 2017-08-01
CGCAAGCTTTGCCGGTTGTGCTCAAAACCACCGTGGCCCCGCATGAGCTTGTTCAAGACCATCTCGCCGTTGTGGCCGAAGGGCGAGTGGCCGAGATCGTGCGCCAGCGCGATGGCTTCGGCCAGGTCATCGTTCAAGCGCAACGCGCGGGCAATGTTGCGGGCGATGGCGGCGACTTCGATGGTGTGGGTCAGCCGGGTGCGCAAATGGTCGCCGGTGCCGTCGAGGAAAACCTGGGTCTTGAATTCAAGCCGGCGGAAAGCGCGCGAATGAATGATGCGGTCGCGGTCGCGCTGGTACTCGGTGCGCCAGTCCGGCGGGGGTTCGGGATAAACGCGCCCGCGGCTCTCCGCGCTACGCTGGGCGTAAGGGGCAAGGCTCAGCCGCTCGTGCTCTTCGAGTTCTGTACGGGTCCAGGGCATCTTGAGTGCGGAGCGCCGAGTGCGGAATGCCGAATGAAGGAATTGCCGATCGCCGATTTGGTCAAAACGGCCGCGAAATGCGGAATTAGTCGGACATCTCCGACGCGTCTGACTGCCGAAGACGATGTGCCAAGTGCGACGACTTACGAGGCAGTGCTGCTGCTCAAGGCTTGGTTGTCAGCCTTCTGGTCCTCGGCCCAAAGCCAAGCGGTGATTGCCTCCTTGATGTTCTCCAAGGCTTCTTTCTGGTCGCGCCCCTGTGAGACACAGCCCGGCAAAGCGGGGCATTCGGCGACAACCCAGCCGTCTTCTGCATTTTCAAACGTGACGTGTAACAACATAAGACTCCTTCCCCTTTTGCGTCAAAACGCCTTCCACGCCGCTAGCGCCACAAGCGATGAGAATGGCCCGGGCAGCGGCTGGCTGGCGCGAAGCCTAGTTTCGCAATGAAAGGCCGATTCCCCATTTCCGTGTTTCATCCGTGTTTCATCCGTGGCTAGACTTCATTCCGGGCTCAGTTTCAGCCCTCAAGCAACTCCTGCACGGAAACGCCCCGCAGTTCAAACAAGCGCCGGATCGCCTCCTCGATGAGGTTGTTTGGGCACGAAGCCCCCGCCGTAATGCCCACCGTGATCTCGCCCGGCGGCAGCCAGCCCGCCGTCTCGATTTCCCGCTGCAGATGCAAGCTGTAATGGCGGATCAGCTCGTCCGAAACCATCTTGGAGGCGTTCTTGATGAAGTAGGTCGGCAGCCTGGCCTCGCCCATCTCGGCCAGGTGCGAAGTGTTGGAAGAATTGTAGCCACCGATGACCAAGAGCAGGTCCAGCGGTTCGCGCAACAGTTTCTCCAGCGCGTCCTGCCGGTCTTGCGTGGCGCCGCAAATCGTGTCGAAAAAGCGGAAGTGCCGGGCGAGGTTGGCGCGGCCGTACTTCTTTTGCATGGCCGCCCGCACGCGGCGCTGCACCTCCTCGGTCTCGCCGCGCAGCATGGTCGTCTGGTTGGCCACGCCCACCGCCTGGAGGTGCGCGTCCGGGTCGAAGCCGGGCGAGTAAGCGCCTTTGAACTTCTCCAGAAACTCGGCTTTGTTGCCGCCGTTGACGATGTAATTGCAGAGGTAATCCGTCTCGGCCAGGGTGAAAACAACCAGGTAATGCCCATTCGTGGCCGTGGCTTGCGAGCTGGTGGCCTTGGTTTCCTCGTGCCAGGCCTTGCCGTGAATGATGCTCGTCACCCCATCCCGGGCGTATTGGCGCACGCGCTTCCACACACTCATCACGTCACCGCAGGTCGTGTCCACGAACAAGCAGCCCTTGGCCTCCAGCCTGGCCCGCGTGCCCACCTCCGTGCCGAAGGCGGGGATAATGACAATATCGCCGGCCCGGAGGTCTTCGAGGTCGGCGCTTTTCTCCTGGCCGGACAGGAACTTGATGCCCATCGCCTCGATCTGATCGTTGACCTCCGGGTTGTGGATGATCTCGCCCAGGATGTGTATTGGCCGGTCCGGGTAGGCCTTCCGCGCGGCGTAAGCCAGGTCAATCGCCCGTTCCACGCCGTAGCAGAACCCGAACTCCTTGGCCAGCTTCACGCTCAGTAGGCCCTTGGCCGAGAGGACGTGCCCGCCGGCCCGGATGCGCTCGACCAGTTCGCTCCGGTAATGGGAAAGCACCTGTGCTTGCACCGCCTCCATAATGTCGGGCCGGCGCAGGTTGATCTTCCGTGGCGCAGCAGGCGCACCCGTTGACATACGGGCGCAGGTTAACAGCCCAGGAGCGCGCGTCGAGCAAGAAAGACAGCCGAGCACAACGCGGCGGCCCCTGCGGGTTGACCAGAAAATGACGGTTGGGTGCACGTGCGCGAAGCGTCTTGGACTGCGGCGGCTTGCCGGCGCTTTTGGACCCGTCCCGGCAGAAAGCGGGAGCAAGCTCCCGCACTCCAAACGCTTCGCGCCCCCCAGCCGCAGCCCGCGCCATTTTCATCACTTGTGGCGCCGCGCGTGGTCCGCCCCTTGAACCCTTCTCGTTCTCGTTCTCCTCCTCGTCCTCGACTCTTGCTCCTTGCCACCTCATGTCGAGGGCGGCGCTGCGCCCGCGGGCGGGCGGGCCGCGGCCTCCAACTCATCCATCCGGTGCAAGTACTCGAAGACGCAGTTTGCCTCGGCTTCATCCACGATGCTGATGGCGAAGCCGACGTGCACGATCACGTAATCGTCCACTTTGGCTTCGGGCACGTAGGCGAGGTTGACCTCCTTGAGGACGCCGCCAAAGCTGACTTTGCCGGTGCGCGTGAAGGGGTCGTCGCCGGCAATGGTCAGGATCCGGCCTGGAATCGCCAAACACATCGGCCTCAAGCTAAGCGGGGGTGGGCGCGCGCCGCGGCGGCAATCTGTCCCACGGCGATGCCCCCATCGTTGGGTGGCACCCGCTGGTGCCAATAGACGGAAAAACCCTCGCTGCGGAGGCGCAGCACGGCGCGTTCGGTCAGGTATTTGTTCTGGAAACAGCCGCCGGTCAAGACGACCCGCTGCTCACCGACCTGCTGGGCCACGGCCACGATGCACTCAGCCAACGCATTGTGGAACTTGGCGGCGATCTCCCATACCCCAATGCCGGCCCGCAGGTCGTGCAGCAGTTCACGGAGCATGGGCGCCCAGTCCACGACCAGCGCCGGAGGCGAGGGCCGGGCCGCCAGCGCCGGGTCAAGGCCAGGCTGCGCTGGGGCCGGCGCTTGGCCAGGGCCGATGCGCAACGGATAGACCTCATCGGTCTCATCGCCTTCCAGCGCAAACTCCAGGTCCATGGCGGCCTGGCCTTCAAAGCGGCTCTCCTGGCGCAAGCCCGCGATCGAAGCCACCGCGTCGAACAAGCGGCCCGCGCTGGAGGTCAGCGGGCAATTGACGTTGGTGGCCAGCATTCGTTTAAGCGTGCGCAGCGCCGGCGCCGAAAAGGCCTGGATCGGCGGCAGGTCTTTCATCAGCAGCGCCTCCTCCCCGAACATCTCATAGAGCAGGCCCAAGGCGGCCCGCCGCGGCTCCTGCACCGCCTTGACGCCCCCGGGCAGCCGGAAGGCGCGCAGATGCCCGACCCGCTCATAGGCCGTGGCGGTGATCCGCAGGAATTCCCCGCCCCAAATCGTGTCATCGGGACCGTAGCCGGTACCGTCCCAGGACACGCCCAGCACCGGCGGGCCCAATTCGTTTTCGGCCATGCAGGCCAGCACGTGCGCGTAATGGTGCTGCACAGCCAACACCGGCTGCCCTCTCGCCCGCGCCTGGCGGCTCGACAGATAGTCCGGGTGGGCGTCGGCGGCAACGACCTCCGGGCGGGCCGCGTAGAGGCGCTCCAGGTCGCCAATGACGCGCCGGAACGCTCCCAGCGCCGGGGCCGTTTCCAAATCGCCGATGTGCTGGCTCAGGAAGACCTCCCCGCCGGTGGCCAGCGCGACCGTGTTCTTGAGGTGCGCGCCGACCGCCAGCGTCGGGCGCGCCGGCGACGGGCAGTGGATCGGCAACGGGGCAAACCCGCGCGCCCGCCTAAGCACCAACTCGCGGCCCAGGACGATCCGCACAATCGAGTCATCCACGTGCCGGACAATGGGGCGGTTATGCACCAAGAACAGGTCAGCAATGCCGGCCAGCCGCGCCAGGGCCTCGCGCTCATCAGTGCAGATTGGCTCCTCGGCGCGATTGCCGCTGGTGGCCACAACCGGCCGCCCCACGCCCGCCAGCAACAGATGATGCAGCGGCGTGTAAGGCAGCATCACGCCCAGGTAGGGGTTGCCGGGCGCCACGCTCGCCGCCACCGCGCTGCTCGCCGCCAGGGCCGCGCCCTGCCGCCGCCGCAACAGCACAATCGGCGCTTCGGGCGATTGGAGCAGCCGCTCCTCCTGCTCGGAGACTTCGCACTGCTCGCGCACGCTCGTCAGCGAAGGAAACATGAGGGCCAGCGGTTTTTCCTCGCGGCGCTTGCGTTCGCGCAAGCGCCGGACAGCCACTTCATCGCCTGCCGCCACCAGCAGGTGGAAGCCGCCCATGCCCTTGACGGCCACAATGGCCCCGGCGCGCAAAGCGCGGGCCGCGCGCAGAATCGCCGCCCGGTGCGCGCTCACTTGCCGGCCCGCGCCTTCCCATAGCTCTGCGTGCGGCCCGCAGGCTGGACACGCGTTGGGCTGGGCGTGGAAACGGCGGTCGCGCGGGTTCTCGTACTCCGCCTGGCACTGCTCGCACATCGCGAAGCCCTTCATCGCCGTATTGGGGCGGTCGTAAGGCAGCGCTTCAATGATGCTGAACCGCGGCCCGCAATTGGTGCAGTTGGTAAACGGGTAGTAGAACCGCCGGTTGTCGGGAGCAAAGATTTCCTGCCGACACTCCTCGCACGTGGCGATATCAGGCAGCACCAAGGCCGTCTTTTCGGCAGCCGCATCGCTGGGCCGAATCTCAAAGCCAGCGTAGCCGGCTGGCTCGAGCCAGGCGGTTTCGAGGCTCTGGATGGAAGCGCGCGGCGGGCGCTCGCTTTCCAGCCGCAGCAAGAACCGCTGCACCTCCCCGGCCCCGCCTTCGACCTCGACGAACACCCCTTGCGTCGTGTTGTTCACCCACCCGCTCAGCCGGTGTTCCTGGGCCAGCCGATAGACGAACGGCCGGAAACCCACCCCCTGCACCGCGCCGCGGATACTCACCCGCGCCCGCACCCGCGCCGCCGCCAACCCGTCAGCCAGTTCTGCCGGTAGTGTTTCCAAGCAGTTCACCGCAGCCTCCATTGCTCCCCGCGGCTTTGTAACGGGTTGATGGGTGAGGGGTGAGGGCTGGGCGCTCCGGTGTGGCAGACGCACCACGGCCGGGGTAGGTCGGCGGACCCCGGCACCCCTTGGCCGGGCGACAAGCCCCGGGCTCGCCAACTGACGTTCCCGCCGGCCGCGCCGCGCTGGGCGCCCAGATGTGCACTTCCAATCACTGGCCCAATCATCCCACACCACAGACTTTTTTCAAGTGCCGCCAATTTTGGCAAGAATCGTTTTTGCGCCCCGCGCCCTCGCTCCTCTCCCCCATCGGGGGAGAGGCGTGAGGTGAGGGGGCATGAACCTCTTGATTCTCCGGCGCGATTGGCATAATCTGCCGCGCGCTTGTCGAACTCCACGCCCAGAACCGAGCAGCCCGGCCCCCGCTGGCCGCCGGCGGACCGTCCCCCGCCCCGCGAGCGCCTCACACCGCGTGAACGGTGGCTGGCCGTCCTGTGCCGCCAAACCCCCGACCGCGTGCCCATGGACTACTGGGCCACCGCAGAAACCACCCAGAAGCTGCTGGCCTGGCTCCGCTGTGATTTCGACCAGATGCTGGCCCGACTGCACATTGACCAGCCGTTGCGGTTGCGCCCGCCCTACGTTGGGCGGCCATCGCGCGACGATGAAGATGAGTGGGGAATCCGCTACCAATGGGTGAGCCACGGCACGGGGGCCTACCGCGAGGCGGTCTATGCCCCGCTGGCCCGCTTCGCGTCGGTCGCCCAAATCGAAGCCGGCTACCGCTGGCCCAGCCCAGACGATTGGGATTACTCGCACTTGCCGGAAGTCGTGCGCGGGCAGGAGCACCGGCCTATCCGCGGCGGCGGCTCCGAGCCGTTCCTGCTCTACCGCAGACTGCGCGGCGAACAACAGGCCTACCTCGACCTCGCGCTGCACCCGGACATCGTTCACTATTGCCTGGGCGAACTTTTCGAGCTGGCCTACCAAAGCACCTTGCGCCTTTTCGAGACCATTCCCGGCCGGGTGCTCATCACTTTCGTGGCCGAAGACCTCGGCAGTCAAAAAGGCTTGCTCTTTTCGCGCGAAAAGATAATACAATTCCTGCTGCCGGGCATGAAGCGGATGATCGAACTTACCAGGCAACACGGTTCCTACGTGTTCTGCCACAGTGATGGCGCCATCCGCGACATCCTGCCCGACTTGGTAGCGGCGGGCATCCAGGTGCTCAATCCCATCCAATGGCGCCTGCCGGGCATGGGGCGGGAGGGGCTCAAACGCGATTTCGGCGCCCAGCTCATCTTCCACGGGGGGGTGGACAACCAGCAGACCTTGCCCTTCGGGACCCCCGCCGAGGTGCGCCAGGAAGTCGCCGACAACTACCGCATTCTTGGCGCCGGCGGCGGCTACATCCTTGCTCCTTGCCACAACTTGCAGGACCTCACGCCCCCGGAGAACATCGTCGCCATGTATGAGGCGGGCTACGAGTTGGGCTGGCGTGAGGCGTGAAACCTGAAACGTGAAACGTGAGGCGTGACAATTGAGAGGCCAAATGAGTTGAGAGAGATTTGAGTTGAGAGTTGAGCGGCCAACAGCGGTCGTCCCGGGCGGTTCCTCAACTCTCAACTCAAAAGGCTCTCAACTCCAGACCGATATGAATGGATACCAACGAATCTGGGCGCATCTGGCGGCGCAGCCCGTGGACAGCTTGCCGCTGATGCCGATCACGATGATGTTTGCGGCCGACCAAGCCGGCGTCAAATACGGGGATTACGCCCGAGACCATCGGGTCTTGGTGCAGGCCCAGCTTAACGTCGCTGAGAGGTTCGACTTTGACCACGTCTCGTGCATCTCCGACCCCGCCCGCGAAGCAGCCGATTGCGGGGCGAAAGTGGAGTTTTTCCCGAACCAGCCCCCGGCCCTGGTGGAGGCCCAAGCGCGGCTGGCCGACAAGCGGGAGCTGGCCCGCCTGAAAGCCCCCGACCCGCTGGGCGGCGGAAGGATGACCGACCGCGTGCAAGCGGCGGCGCTCTTCCGCCAGAAGGTCGGCGGCCAGAGGCTCATTGAAGGCTGGGTCGAGGGCCCCTGCGCCGAAGGAGCCGACCTGCGCGGCATCAGCACACTCATGCTGGACTTCCACGACGACCCTGGTTTCGTGCGCGACCTTTTCGCGTTTGTTGTGGAAATGGAATTGCGCTTCGCGCGCGCCCAAGTGGAGGCGGGCGTGGACATCATGGGCGTGGGCGACGCGGCGGCTTCGCTGGTGGGGCCGCACGTTTACGAGCAGTTCGTCTGGCCTTACGAGAAGCAGCTCGTGGACGGCCTGCACGCGCTGGGCACGCGCGTGCGCCTGCACATTTGCGGCAACACCCGGCGCATCCTGGCCGGCATCGGCAAGCTGGCGTGCGAGATTGTGGACCTGGACTATCTCTCGCCACTGGCCGATGGCCGGGCGGCGATGGGGCCAAACCAGGTGCTGCTGGGCAACATCAACCCGGTAATGGTGCTGCGGGACGGCACGCCGGAGTTGGTCACCGCGGCCATCGCCGAGTGCCACCGCCAAGCCGGGCGGCGCTACATTGTGGGTCCCGGCTGCGAGGTGCCCCGCGACACCCCGCCCGACAACCTCCGCGCTTTGCAGAACTACGCGCGCACTCATCGCGAGTAGCCGCCGGCCGGTGACGGCATCCGATTCCTCGAAAAGTCTTGCCCACCGTGGTTCCCTGCCCAGACGGTCGGCGATGGCTTGGACGGACAACAGACTGGCTCTGAGAGCGCGGAGCGTTTGGCACAACCCAAGCCCTACCCTGGCCGCGCCTGACCCGAGAATAGGCTTCGCCCGAGACGTCCAGGTGGCCGGAGCGCGGCGTTGATGCTGCATCAGCGTCTGTCGCTCCCAGCGGCTAAACGGCGCGCGCGTTGTCAGTCAGGCCCAACTCGCGCAGGGCGGCGCCAGTGTGGCTGTGGGGGCACGCGGCGATTTGCTCCGGGGTGCCGACCGCCACGATGCGACCGCCCTGGTCGCCGGCTTCGGGGCCGAGGTCAATCACCCAGTCGGCGCACTTGATGAGTTCGAGGTTGTGTTCGATGACCAGCACCGAGTGGCCGGCGTCCACCAGGCGCTGAAGCACCTGGAGCAGCACGCGCACGTCGTCGAAGTGCAGGCCGGTGGTCGGTTCGTCGAACAGAAAAAGGGTTGAGGGTTGAGGGTTGAGGGTTGGTTGAGAGTTGAGGGTTGGGGGATGATAGGTGAGGGGCGGACCGGGCCAGCAGCGAGTAATGTCGGCAGCCACGGACTCGGGCAGGTGGCTGGCGAGTTTGAGCCGCTGGCTTTCGCCGCCGGACAGGGTGTTGATGGGCTGGCCAAGACGCAAGTAGCCCAGGCCGATGTCCTGCAACAGACGAAGGCGGGCCACGGCGCGACCGGCGGGCCGGGATTCGGGAAACGCGCCCAGGAAGGCAATGGCTTCGTCCGCGGTAGCGTCGAGCAGGTCGGCGATGGTCAGCGGACGTGAAACGTGACCCGTGACGCGTGATGCGTGATCCGTGACCTTGCTCCCCTGCCCCGCTGCTGCCCTGCCCTCTGCCTCCTGCCCCCTGCCCCCTGACTCCTGATTCCTGCCTCCTGCCCCCTGACTCGTGCTCTCCTGGGCCCGCGGGCCAACAGCGACTTCGAGCACGTGCGAGCGGTAACGGCGGCCGTCGCAGTCGGGACACCGAATGAATACGTCGCTGAGGAACTGCATTTCGATTTTTTCGAAGCCAGCGCCGTGGCAGCGCTCGCACTGGCCCTGGGCAGAGTTGAAGCTGAAGGCGCTGGCTTTGAGGCCGCGCTGTCGCGCCGGCTCGGAATCGGCGAAAAACGCGCGAATCTCGTCAAACGCGCCGACATAGACGGCCGGGTTGGAGCGCGGCGTCTTGCCCAAAGGCGACTGGTCAACGAGGACGACCCGGCCCAGTCGGCCCCAACCCTCCAGAAGTGCGGAGTGCGGAGTGCGGAGTGCGGAGTGGCCGCCGTCATTCTCCCCCTCGCCCTGGCCCTCTGCCCCAGCGGGGGCGAGGGAAGCGCGGGGTGCGGAATGCGGAGTGCGGAATGCGGAATGGGCGTCCTCTGCCCCCGCGTAGTCGGTTGTGGCGCCGGAGCCGGCGGCGTGAGTCTCTGCCTTTAGCTTGGACTCCAGGGCCGGCAGGAGGACTTCGCGCACGAGGGTGGTTTTCCCGGAGCCGCTCACGCCAGTGATGCACACCAGCCGGCCAAGGGGAATCTGGACGGAAAGGTCGGATAGATTATGGCGGGTGGCATGGGTGATGGTCAGAAACGATGAACACGGCTGCTGGGCCGCGCCCCTCGCCGGTGTGGCTGCGGACGGGTTCGGCTTTGGCTCAGCCGCTGGCTCGGGGCGGGGCAAAAGGACTGGCCGCCGCGCCGGTATTTCAATGCGCTTGCGGCCGCTCAGGTACTGGCCGGTGAGCGAGGCCGCACATCGCAGCAGCTCCTTGAACGGCCCTTGAAACACCACTTGGCCGCCCGTTTCGCCGTGGCCGGGGCCGAGGTCCACAATCTGATCCGCGGCCCGCATCACGCTGGGCTCATGTTCGACCACGACCACCGTGTTGCCCGTGGCGCGCAGATGCTCCAGGATGCGCACCAACCGCGCCGTGTCGCGCGGGTGCAGACCCACGCTGGGCTCATCCAGGACAAAGAGCGTGTTGACCAGGCGCGTGCCCAAGCAAGTGGTGAGGTTGACCCGTTCGGTTTCGCCGCCAGAGAGGGTGCGGGTGGGCCGGTCGAGGGTCAAATAGCCGAGCCCTACTTCGACCAGATAGCCCAAGCGGGCCTGCACCTCCTCGAGCACGAATCGAATCGGGTCGCCGGGCTCGGGCTTGCGTTGTGCCGCCAACGCTTCGATGAACCGCAAAGCGTCGCGGATGGGAAGTTGGTAGAAGCCGGCCAGGGTAAGACACTCCTCAGAGTTCTGGCGCGCCCTGTGCCCCGAAAGCGGAGCGCCGGCTTCCAGCCGGCTTTGCGTGAAGGAGTCAGGCGGGAGGTTGGGAGTGAAGCCGATGTCTGCCAAAGCAACTTTGTAAGCCAACGACTCTGGTTGGAAGCGCTGCCCCTGGCACTCCGGGCAGGTTTGGTAGCTCCGGTAGCGGGAGAGCAAGACCCGCACGTGCATCTTGTAGGCCTTGGATTCGAGCCAGCGAAAATAGCCCTTCACGCCGTACCAGGCATGGGGCCATTCATGGCGGGCATCCTGGCCATAGTCCGGGTCGCCGTTGATAACCCATTCCTGCCATTGCGGGGGCAGTTGGTCGAAGGGCACATCGGTCGGCACGCGCCGTTGGCGGCAGAACTTGAGCAGGTCTTCCTGGCATTCGGCGCTGACCCCGCTCAGCCACGGCCTGACCACGCCTTGGGCGAGCGTCCGCCCCCGGTCCGGCATCGCCAGCTCATAGTCAATGCTGATCGTCCGCCCGAAGCCGCGACAGGCCGGACAGGCGCCCACCGGATGATTGAAACTGAACAGGGCCGGGGACGGCTCGCGGTATTCGAGGTTGCAGGCGGCGCAGTGGAGCAGGTTGGAGAAGGGCAGCGGCCTGAGGCCTGTGGCGCGCTCCGAAGGGCCGGCTGGGGCGACTCGATGGACGACCAGCTTGCCCTTGCCAAAGTGATAGGCTTGTTCGCAGGCTTCGGCGAACCGGGCGCGGCTGGCCTCGGCCAACTGGAAGCGGTCCTGGATCACCGTCAGCGTGCTCGGGCGGGCGCGCTCCAGCCGGGGCAGGGCTTCCTCAAGGCGAAGGACTTCGCCGTTGAGCATGAGCCGCTGATAGCCTTGCTTGGCCACCAGCGCCAGGGACTCGGCGAGCGACAACTTCGCCGAGAGCGGCAAATTGAAGGTGATCACTAAGTCGCACCCCTGAACATGGCCGGCGTTTTGCGCCGTCTGAATCCCAGTCCCCTCCCCTGCCCGCCCGGCCTCGCCCACACCCGCCACCGGCCAGCCTTCAGCCCGGAGGGCCGCCCAGATTTGCGCCGGCGAATCCTTCCGCACCAACTGCCCGCACTGACGGCAGTGCAGTTGGGCCACCTGCGGCCAGAGCAGTTTCATGTAGTCGCAGATCTCGGTCATGGTGCCCACGGTCGAGCGCGTGGTGCGCACGGTGTTCCGCTGCTCGATGGCAATGGCCGGCGGGATACCCTCGATGCTGTCCACCTGGGGCTTGTCCATCCGGTCGAAGAACTGCCGTGCGTAAGGCGAAAATGTCTCGATGTAGCGGCGCTGGCCTTCGGCAAAGAGCGTGTCGAACGCCAACGAACTCTTGCCGGAGCCGCTCAGCCCCGTGACCACGATCAACCGCTGGAGCGGCAGCTCCAGGTCGAAATTCTTCAGGTTATGGTGCCGGACCCCGCGCAAGCGGATGGCCGGCGGCGCCGCGTTCGACATGGCAGAGCCAATTTAGGCTGGGCGGGCGCGGTGTCAACTTGCGGCGCCGGAAGCGGGAGGTAGCTCCGCGCGATCTACACACCTCTTGTGAACCAAAGCGCCGGCTGGCTGACAGGCCCGGCGACCCTATTGGCTCTTTTCCCTCTCCCCCATCGGGGGAGAGAGCCAGGGTGAGGGGGCTGTTTCGGTCCCACCGCGGGCGGAGGCCCACCGCTTTCGGTAAAACGCCCGCTTGCCTCGAGATGGCCCTTGTGCTATTGAAGCTCCGTGCAAAGGCCAGTAGATGCGCGGCGCCGATGGTTCGGCCTGCTGTTCTTGATCTTGGCTGTGGTGATGCTGATCTGGGGCCGCACCTGGCTCAAACCTTGCCTGCAAGGCAGCGGCTACGTGTGCTACTGGCTGGCTTGCATGGTCTTGACTTGGCTGGCGGTCGCGATTGCCTGGCTGGACCTGCGGGAAATTCGCCGCCGGCAGCGCGACCAGCAGCGAGCCCTGATCAATCGCACGCTCCAAGGGCTTGAGGACGCTTCCACGCCCGAGCCCCCTCCACCCGGCCCCAACACCGAACAGGGCGAAGCACCCCGCTGATGCCGCCGCGCAAGGCGCCCTGGCCTCGCGCCGGCAGACCGGCTCCAGTGCGGATAGTCCATGCCGACCCAATTCTGAGAATGGCACAAGTCGTGCATAGGCAAAGGAGACGGGTCTTAGAAAGGGTAGCCTATGACAACGCCGACAGAGGACAGGTCGCTTTGCGGGGCCTCGGCCCGAGGCCTGGAACAGTGCGCCAGATGGGCCTGTGCGGTAGCGCTGGCGGGGGTGCTGGTCTCGTATTGCGCCGAACCGGCGGGGCCAAGCCTGGCGCTGAACCAAGTGGCCAAGCCAGCCGAGTCCGACGGGGATAGGCTGCTCAGCGCGACGGCAATGCCCAGCGGCTTTGGGCAGGAAGGAAAGGGCGTGGTGCGCGCGATTCGCGGCGGGAAGGCTTCCCTTGCCGGGTCTGATTCAGGGTGGCGCAAGCTCTCCATTGGCCACCGCCTCCGCGCTGGGGATATGGTGCTCACCGACGAAGCCGCGACCCTTGACCTGCACCTCGGGGCCAATGGCCAGTTGGTGCGCCTGTTGCCGGGCACTGTTCTGTGCCTCGAAGAACTGCGGTTTTCCTCGGACGAAGGCCGAGTCACCATTCTGACCAAGATGCGCTTGGAGCAAGGCCGCATCCTGGCCGCCGTGGGCAAGCTGGAGAAGGGTTCGGTTTATGAGGTTGCCACGCCCAAAGGCATCTACCGCGCCAGCGGGCAGGCTTTCGAGCTCGCTGCGGATGGAACGTTATCTACGCCGGGAGGCGCGGTGGAGCCGGCAAGTGATGGCGCGCCCGTGGTCGCGAAATAGGGCGAGGCCTTTGACCAGCGAAGCGGGACCGTCCAGCGTGCCTCACCCAAGCTCATCGCCGAACAAAGCCGGGCGCTCAGTGGGGCCGCCAGGGACACCAGCAGATAGGGACTTATCGGCCGGTCTCTTGGCTCTCCCAGGCAGGAAAGAGATACCCAGCAGCGAACCAACTCAACGACGTTGCCCACGCGCACGAACACCAATGAGACTTCGCGGAGCAGGCGGTTGCGGGTGACGTCGCCCGGTCCACGCGCTGGCGCCCAGGAGCTCTCAGGAGCAATCGGCAGCCCTGCCGGGCCAGTTCCAAGGGGAGTGACCGGGTTCGCCGTCGCTACCAAAAAGCGGTAGGCGAACGCTTGATCCTGCCGGGCCAGGTCCTCTTCCAACCCGGTTTCCCGACGCAGCGTTGCCGAGCAGCGAGCCGGGACCGCCTGTGCCGTCAAGAAAAACCGGATGCAGACGCGCGCGCCGGGTTTCGCCCCTCGGAGCACCAAATCCAGCAGCCTCTCGAACGAGGCCTCATCAAGGTAAGACGGCACGTCCGAGAGCGAGAACGCGTCAAAAGATTCAGGCGGCGCGCGAGCCAGCAGTTCGAGCACGTCCGCCGTTCGCGGCTCGATGCGCCCAACTCGCGACCGGATCACCTCGAACTGCTCCGGATCCAGGTACGGCGGCAGCCGGGCGTGACTAAGCTTGCCCTGAAACAAGAGGCACATCATGAAATTGTCCCGCGCCAGCGTGCGGTCGAGCGCGGCAAGCATGCGCTCGTGAAGGTGGCAGCCGACCGGCTTGCCGCAGTCCACGTAGCGGAAGAAGGCCGGGTCCCGGAAGAAGATGCGTGAGACCACCGGGCTACAGAGCACGCGAAACAGCAAACGCCAGGCCGGCGTGTCCCACTCCTTCCGCACAAACTCACGCTGCGCATCCAAATCCCTGAATTCGAAGAGCCTGGAGATTTTGCGCCCCCGGACAAGCCGCGCCACGCGCGAGGCGCGGCGGTAGTAGGTTTCCCACCTCCCCTGATAAAGAACACCCCGGCGCAGCAGGGCGAGGTTCCGTTGCCAATAATCGGCCGCCGGCCCCAACAGCACTGATCGGACGCCCGGCCAATGGCTGAGCCGGTTTGCGGATGCGCCGCTCAGCCCCAGGAACTCGGCGTAATCATCGTAGGGCAGCGTTTTGAGCGCGGCCATCTTGAGTTCCAGCAGATGGGTCTGGGCGGCACTGGCATCAACGGCAACGATGTGGCCGGGGTTTTGGGCGAGCAGATTGAGCGGCCGGTCCCCGCTGCCAGTGATGCATAGGACGCAGTCGGTCGGACCAAGACGCAGCGCCGCGGCTTCGGTGCCCCAGTCCTCATTGCACGAACTGTAATTGAGCGTGGAGAAGAAGCTCATTGGCGACCGCACTGAGGAGAGGGCCGTTTGGTGAGGGCAATGGAGCCCCTAAATTGCCCGTAGCGCGCCATAGAGGACCAGACAAACGGCTACAAACAAGCCGAGGGCGCCGATGCCATGCCCAGCGAACAGCACGGTGTTTAGGCCCCACGGTCGGGGCCAAAGCCCGCGCCGCCCGGTACAGGCGCCCACGGTCATGGCAAAAACAAAACCGTAGCCGCCCGCGATCAGGCTCCAGACGGCCATCCAAATCGCCTCGCGGCTCAGGGCAATGCGGGGCAAGGCCAGGGCGATGATCAACATCAAAAGCCCCTGGCCAATCAGCGTGGCGTGAGCGACGCGCCAAGCTTGGCAGTTGGCCGCCGAGTCGCCGCGCAGAATCGCCAGCCAGAACGGCAGGCCGGCAACCAACCCCGCCAACAGCACAATGACGCCGTTGAGGAAGAGCCACTGGGCGGGGAGATTTTCCAGGCCGGGATCGTTTTGCCGGTTCGCCAGTTCGAGAGTTGCCCCGTAGATGCCCAGCGTGACGCGCGCCAACGCGTCGAAGTCAATTTTGTCCATCGTGTCCTCTTTGGTCGTGTGTGAGGCGCTCCTGAACGCGCCGGTGTCCGTCACCTGCACACCAGGATAGCCGAACTTCCAGAACGAGCTGTGGTCGGACCACGTCACGCCCGGCACCCACTCCGGCGCCACACCGGCCGCGATGGGAAAGGAACTACCTTTGCGGAAACCGCGCGTGGTGACGGTCACGCAGTGGCGGGAAGGCAAGTTGGCGATGAAGGCCAAAAAATCCCCCCGATTCGGATATAGAAGCGAGAACGGCCAGGGGAGCCGCTGCGAGCCGGGCGTGTGCGTGTAGATGCCAATCGAATCCAGCGAGAGCATGGCCCGGATGTCTTCGCCCCGCTCACGGCAGGCCTTCGCATAGATACGGCTGCCCATCTGGGCGGTGCCGAAGAACGGGTCTTCCTCGTTGACGAACTCCACCAAGCGCACGGTGCGGTCCAACCGCTGGCCCTTGAGCAGTTCACTCAGCCCAAACAGCGCGGCCATGCCCGAAGCGTTGTTGTTCGCGCCGGGCGAGTCGGGCAGCGTGTCGTATTGGGCCGACACGATGACGATCTGCGACGGCAGCGTGGCGCCCGGGAGCTCGACCTCAAGGTTGGCGTAAGCTTTGCCCCTGACCGTGAACGGCTGCCGCCGGACGACGTAGCCCTGCGCCTGCCATTGCTGGACGATCCACTCGGCGCAGGTCTGGAGTTGGGCGTAAGCCTTTTCGTTTTCCGAATTGCGCGGACCGAGGCTTTGCGCGTAGGCCACGTCAGCCGCCAACCGCTTTCTGATGGCGCTCAAATCAGCCAGCCCTTTGGCCTCGATGAGTGTTCCCTCCCATGCGCCATCGCATTTTACGAGATACCAGAAGGCAAAGACCAGCACGCCCAGAACCGCCAAACCAAGCGCGAGGAGAAACTTGAACAACCAAAAGCGCGGGCGCGGTGGCGCCGCCGGCAGAGTGGATTCAGCGGCCATTGGGCACCTCCCAAAACAGGTTTCGGAACAGGCGGATTCGCAGCCGGTGCGGCAGCAGCCCGCCGAAGCGGGCGCTCAACCCGCTCAGCGCGTCTGAGAAACCCCACCGCCGGTCCGCGACGAGCGCCCGGACCAATCGCCGCGCGACGAACTCCGGCGAGTGTACGAGGAAGCGCGGCACTTTGCGCATGTCCATCGCCGAGCGCTGCAAGAAGCCGCTGGCGGTGAAGCCCGGATGAAAACACAAAACCCGGATGCGGGTGCCGGCCAGCTCACAGGCGAGTGACTCGCTGAAGCTGGAGATGAACGCCTTGGTCGCGCCATACACGGCCAGGCCCGGATATGGCAACCGCGCCACGCCGGAACTGACGTTGACGATGCGCGCTTCGGGCCGCGCGCGCAACAGGGGGATCAGTCCGTGCGTCAACTGGAGCAGCCCCTGGACGTTCAGCTCGACTACCTTCTGCATGTCGGCAAGATCCGACGCGGCAAAGGAGCCAAACCGCCCGCCGACGCCGGCGTTGTTGATGAGGATATCCGGCGGCGCGGCTTGCTGGCGCAGCCAATCGAGCAGCGCCGCCCGGCTTTGCGGATTCGCGAGGTCGGCCGGGCGGGCGGCCACCGGCTGTCCGGCGGACTCAAGTTCGCGCTGAAGCTTTGCCAAATCATCCGCCTCGAGGGCCGTCAGAAGCAACCGGCAGCCCTGCCGGGCCAGCTCGATGGACAGCGCCCGTCCGATCCCGCTGGAAGCCCCCGTCACCACCACCACTTTGCCTCGGAGGTTCATAGCATTAGGCTTGCCCGGCGCGAAGCCCCGTGGGGCAAAGCCGCCCGCCCTCACGGCACCCATCTTGAAACAAGGCGGCTTTCATTCACTCCCCCGGGGTTCTGTGTTCCCTCCGCTGCAATTCATCAAAGTCGTGCTCCGGGAGCATCGGCCCCGCTCCCCTCAGCCGGCTCCGCTCCCGCTCGATGTCCCCCTCGGTGTAGTTGAAGGTTCGGCACCCGGCGGCCCCCGTGTCAAGCAGGACGAGCAAAAGCGCCCGTTTCATGAAAGAGCCCTTCTCATTCAACGTTTCGCGCCAACGATGCCCAGGCTACAATAGTCCGATGCTTTCCGCAAGCGGTTTCGTCGGTTCCCTTTCGGCCTCTTGCCTCAACGCCGCGGCGCGGTGCAATTGGGGGGGCGAAGAACTGACCGCGATGCGAAGTGAACGCCACGCCCCGCTGCGCCTTCAAGTCTCAAGGCTTGAGCAAGGCGCGGTAGAAGCGGGCCACCCGCGGCCAAATCCGGCGCCCCGGACTGACGCAGTGATTGAAGATCATCACTGCGCACTGATGCGGTAGAACCGACGCGGCTTGCTGGCGGCATCGGGATCGGCGAACTCGGAAATGCCGTTAGAGCTTTGCACTGTTCGCAGCAACTCCCAGCTCACCAAGTCCTCGGAAGCGTCAACCGTGTAGGACCGGCCCGGCTCGCCATAGAGAGTGAAGACAAGTCCCTTGCTCGCCAGCAACTCAAGCCCACAGATGCTGGGAGCAACCCGCACTTGCCTCACTTCGGAGGCAATGGCATCGCCCAGGTTGTCGTAGGCCTTGGCGCTGAGGTCATAAACGCCGGCCGGCACGCCGGTCCAAGTCCATGAATAGGGCTCGGCCGTCAGGGTCTGGAGCAGGTTGGTGCCGGCATAGAACTCGATGGTCGTCACGGTCCCGTCCGGGTCGGAGGCGGACACGCTCAACACTACATCGGCTGGGGCAAAGAGGTTCGTGTCACTGGCCGGTTCGACCCAGGCAACCACCGGCGGCTTGTCCGCTGCCAGCACCGTCACCACTACCACCGCCGTCTGCCCAGTGGCCCCACGATCATCCACTGCCACTGCTTTGAGGCTCCAGTCGCCCATGCTGGCCGGGTTCCACATGCACTCAAATGGGGCGCTGAACACCTCGGCGATTTGGCTGAAGGCGCCGCCGCCAAGCGCGCCCAGGAACCTTACTGAGCTTACCTGCCCCTCCGCGTCTTGCGCCTCGGCCGCCAGCCTCGTCTCCCGCCCGACGCGGGCAACCGTGCCTGGGGTCGGGGCGATGAGCGTCGCGGTCGGAGGGACATTGGGATTGACTCGAATCCCGTATTTGCCGCCCAGGAAACCGCGCACGACCGCCCGTTCTTCCCCACTCAAGGCGCGGCTATAGACGAGCAACTCCGCCACGTCGCCCTGCAGCGTAGCCCCACCTCCGCTGACTCCGCCGATGATCAAATCGCCAACCATCCTGATTTCCAGGTTGTTCGTGAACTGGCCGGCGCCGGCGTAGTCGCCGCTAACCCACAACTCGCCCACAGTCCCGCTCCGGTAGGCCTCGAAGACCTGGAAGTTGTCCGGCACCCAGCGCGGCTGGGCCACGCTCAGGCGGCCGCTGCCCCCAGGCTGGGCGTCGCCGAAATCGAAGATCAGCGAGTCATTGTAAGACAAGTGAAGATTCACCCAATTGTCGTAGCTCGGCGCCCGCCAGGTGAACGTCGTATTGGCACGATGGCCCCCGGCCTGCCGCTGGACGACGTAGATCGTTCCGGCATTGGTGCTGAACAAACGCTGCCCTTCGGCGGCGCCGACGAGCGTGTCATCGTTGCCGTCAAACCTCACCACCGGCTCGCCGTTGATCACGTTCATCACCAAGACCGGTTGCAGCGCTGGCTCAGATTGAGCCAGCCGCTGTCCGCCCCCGCGCCAGTCCGCCCAGCCTTGCACCGCATTGCCGTCGGCAGTCTCGACCTCCGAAGCGGCGTCCAGCCACAACTTCAAGCCAGCCACTGGGATCGGCTCGGTTGCCGCATACACCGCCACGTCAACCACTGCGCTCTCACCGACGTCTCCGCAATCATCCTCCGCCCGCGCCACGAGCTGGTGGAGGCCGGCGCCGGCGCCATCCCAACTCCAGCCACACGCAGAAGGCGGCTGGGCTATCTCCGCTATCACGTTAGTCCCGTCATAGAACGTAAGCTTCATCACCTGGCCATCGAGGTCGGTGGCCTGGGCCTCCAGCGCGATGGCCTCGCCAGTGTAAAAGACCTGGTCCGCCGTCGGGCTCGTCAGGACGACCCGGGGCTTTTGGTTTGCCCGCAAAATGGTCAGCGAGACCACACCCGACTCGCCCTTGGCCCCATGGTCATTCACCGCTACGGCTTTGATCGTCCAAGCGCCCGCTTCGGCCGGGCGCCAGACCGCTGCATAGGGCGCCGCTCCGACTTCGCTGACCAGTTCGTAGGCGCCGCCGCCCACGCTGGCATAAAAGTTCACCGTCACCGACATGCCCTCCGGGTCCCTCGCCTCGGCCGCGAGTCGCACGTCCATGCCCACGCGGAAAGTCGCCCCCGAAGCCGGCGAGCTGATCGCCACCGTCGGCGGTTTGTGCGGTTCGACCCGCAGGGCGTACTTGTTGCCCAGATAATTGCGCACCGCCGTGCGTTCTTCCTCACTCAAGGCGCGGTTATAGACGATGATCTCGGCCACCTCCCCCAGCAGCGCCGCGCTCACAAAACCGCCCACCACTAACTCCCCCGTTTGCGCGTTGTCCAGCGAATCCGTGAAAGTTCCCTCGACGAGCGGATCGCCGCCAGCCCAGATCACCCCTTGGCCTTGGTTGCGATAGGCTTCCACCACCTGATACTCGTCTGTCCACCAAGCGGGCTGGGGACCCATGACCCGCCCACCCTGAGTGCAATCGCCAAAATCGAACATGAGTGCCAGATCGTATCCCAAATGCAAGTTGACCCGGTTGGCGTAGTTGGGCGCCTGCCAAGTGAAGGTGGTGCTCAAGGGCTGCTCGCCGTCTTGTCGCTGCACCACGTAGATCGTGCCCGCATCCGTGCCGAACAGACTCCGGCCATCAACCGTGGCGCTCAGGCTGCTGTTGGTGCCGTTGAAACGCACCGCCGGCAGCCCGTTCAACGCATTGGTCACCCATTGCGGCTGCTTGCTCGCGTCGCCTTGGCTGACATCGTTCCCATACAACCACCGGTCGTGCCACGCCTGCACGTAACCGTCGGCAACTTCCACGCCTTGGCCTGCGTCTAGCCACAGCCCGAGGCCATCGGTTGGAATCGGCGGCTGGGCGCCCTCTAGCTTCAAGGCCGGAGCCACCATCACGAACCTGGCAGGCGCGCCGGGGGAGGCCGAGTCGGTCGGCGACACGTGGGTGAGTCTGGGCGTCTGCCCTTGGGCCTGCAGTTCTGGCAGCAAGGCCTGCCCCGCCAACAGCGCCAAGCCGAGCCAAACCGCGGTTACAAGCCAGCCCCAATGCAGAACCCCAAACCAGCCAGCAGAGTGTCCTTTCATACGCGGACAAAAGTCCCGTTCGCCGAATGACGGACAAACCTCCATGCCGGACTTCCGGTCGGGGCAGCACCAAAGGCCAAGCTGCTCGCTGAACTCGTTGGATAATCCTTACGC
>Ga0315268_10002578_pt1 | contig 20367 bp, 16 predicted proteins | sample C1_top_MG_FD_204535 | JGI IMG/M metagenome (GOLD analysis project Ga0315268, IMG submission 204535) | Sediment microbial communities from Yellowstone Lake, YNP, Wyoming, USA - C1_top | ecosystem: Environmental > Aquatic > Freshwater > Lake > Sediment | place: USA: Wyoming | collected 2017-08-01
AAAGGGAGATCTGGTTATTTTCTGCTGAAGGCATTCCCAGAATTGAAGAGAAAATGCTTCTGGGGTTCAGGTTTCTGGTCGCCTGTAGTATACTTCGACAGCGTTGGAAGGGACGAAGATAAGATGAGGAATTATGTTAGGAAGCAGGGTAATACCACTAGTCTTTGACTAGTGGATATTTATAAAAAAGAAATATCATTATTTCTATTTCTGGTAGTGGCGAACCACTATTAGCGTTTAAAAAAATTATAAAGATGATAGAACTTGCAAAGATGTTAGGTTTAGGGTTAGAATAAATACCAATGGATCTTATATTTTATTCCCTAGATCGAAAGAACTAATAAAAAAATTAAAAGAAAATGGCCTAGAAAAAATTGCTTTTAGCATAGATTATGACCACTTAAAATTTATTTCTTATACAAATATAGTTCGAGCCATAAAAGATACATTGGATAATAACATCAGGGTTGAAATAAAAATCGTAAACCTTACATTTCAACTACCACAAAGAGATGTAAATTTTTCAATTGTTAATTCCATTTCATGGGATGTTTTGGAAAGTAATTCATATAAAAACAATAAAATAATGTTTAGTTAGTAGTTCTTAAGTTTATATATATTTAGTTATCCTTAATAAGAATAACTTATGATAAAAAAAGCTAATATCATCTTTACTAATTATTGCAATTTTAATTGCTCCTTTTGTGGATATAGAAAATCACACGCAAGAAATGCAAGAAGCATAGACTTTGTTGCTGTGAAAAAATTTTTAAGAAAAGCAAAAAAAGAAGGTTATTGGCAATTGAGAATAACAGGAGGTGGTGAACCTACATTAGCTTTAGATAAGCTTCTTAAGACTGTAAGATTTGCCAAAAAAATAGGATTTCGTAATATCGAAATAGTTACTAATGGTTCTTATATCCTTTATTCAAATCCAGAAAAAATAATTAAAAAATTAAGAAAGGCCGATTTAAAGGGAATTTTTTTAAGTGTTGATTCTGATCATTTACGATTTACCTCCTATTCGAAGATTATCTCTGCTATCAGATTAGCTTTAGACAATGGTATTAGAGTTCAAATAAGATGTGTTAACAGGAGGGTCACGTATAGGAGAAATTTAAGTTTGCTTGAACAAATTTCTAAAGATTTGAATGGTAAGTTAATAAAAATTCCAGGTCTGATCGGTAATAAAATCAATTTTCTCATGGTTTTTCCATATAGACCGACTGTTCTAAATTATATTTCTGGCCTCTACTTTAGTTTTTGTAAGGTTCCTTTTAGAAAACTAAAAAATGAAAATTCTTCTAGAAGAATAGAAAAAATAATTTGTGAGTATTGCGGCATTCCAGATTATTTAGTTATAGATCCTGATCTTAATATTTTTCCTTGTATCTTTTTTTATCCAATTAATAATCCCAAATTATATTCTATGGGCAAACTGACAGATATAAAAACTAGTTTTGAGAAAGCACTTGATTCTTTTATGAAAAAAATTATTCATGACAAATTTTTTTTCATCAGAATGTATCTAAAAGTTAAAAATAATGAAAAATTAAAAAAGATTCTTATGAAAGAATCTTTTTTCCAAAACTGTGATTTCTGCCTGTGGCTGCAAAAACATAGAAAAGAGATAGAAAAAATTCCAGATGTTTCTAACTTTCATTTGATTTTTTTTATATTACTGCATTTTCATTTTTTACTGAAGAATTATATCGCAGATTTGATTGACACATCTTGGCGTGAATCTCCATTGCTTCGACGTTATGATTTTCCTAAATTATTTCTTTCATTATTGCGGTTTTTAAAAGACTTTTAATAGATCAAACACTTGCACCTGGACCAGTATAAACAATTGAATGAGGAGGATTAAAGTTTATGTTTACAGTTTCTCTTTCGCCTGGAAGATAAAAATAACTTCCTATAGGTAAAATATAGAATGACAATACATTTTTTGGTATTATGTTTGCATTTAGTTTAAATTTATTTAAAATAAACTTTAGAAAGATTTTGAATGCCTCTTTTTCCTTAAGTAAACTTTTGAATAGTCTAAAGATCACTAAGAGATAATTTTTTTGCGAAAAGTTTTTGTTTATTTTTTTTAATTCATTAGCTGATATAAGCTCTTTTATGCTGCCTATTTTAAACAATATGTCTGGTGATGGTGCTGTGTTTTTTGTCAAATGTAGTTTAAATAAAATTTTTATCACATTATCTTTAAACAAGTTAAATTCATGAACATATTCTTTTTTTATTTTTCCCAACGTCGATTCTTCAACAATATTGAGAACTTCTATAGGAGAAAGTATTTTTTTTACCTTTATTTTCACTCTTCCTTCAGGTGTAAACGGAATGATAGTAACCCCTCGAATAAAGTCTCTAAATTTTATAGCAAACAACAAAATCAAGGGAATTTGATCAATGTTAATGCCATCTACGGCTGTGAATGATATAGTAGTGGGTATTTTCATTTCTTTTAAATATTTTAAAGCAAGTAGTTTTTTATATAGTTGAGTTTTATCATTTCTTAATATCTGGTAAATTTCCTCTCTAAACCCATCAAAGGAAATTCTAATTTCAGAAATACCAGATTGTTTTAATTTCTTTACATATTTTTTATTTGACAACTCAAGACCATTCGTAAAAACAATAGCCCTATTACCAGTCTTATTTGCATATTTTATAATTTTAAAAAGATCCTTCCTTACTGTTGGTTCTCCGCCGAAAAGAAGTATGTTTTTTCCTTTACCTAATTTATCAATTGTTTCTCTGATTTTCTTAAATGAAATATCTTTGTGCGGTATGTTATCCATGTAGCAGATGTTGCAATCAGAGTTACATTTTTCACTAATAGAGAGCAAAAATGAATGATAGCGAATTTTTAGAATTTTCCATAATTTTTCACTATTAAGAGGAATAAGGAATTTATTGGTAGGGAATTCTGTTTCTCTAAAGTTTTCTTCTAATATTCGCTTGAAACATTTAGGATTGTTCGAAAGCAACCAACGATGTATTCCACAAGTAGGACAATTTTTTATTACGAAAAGCTTTTTATCTTCTATAATTATTTTAACTTCTGATTTTCCATGACAAAAGGGACAACTTGTTTCTATTTTTTTTAACACAATCAATGGTCGAATTAAACTCTGGGTTGTAAGTTGTAATTTCATGGATATAATTGAGTTTTATTTAAATATAAATATTATATTTTATTTAATACACAAGCAAGAAATCGTCGGAATTTAGTCCGTTGATGAATTGCTTGCCTACTTTATGTATAGGTAATTTTGAATACAACATTTTCCATGCATATGGAGAAAATTGGTGTGAAAATATATCGCCCGTTCTAATCAAAAGAACTTTTGTACTCATTGTAATCTATTTTTTATATTTTCAATTAGATTTAAATTCATACCTTGAACATACTTCAGTCGGCTGTATATTTATCAATGAATGTTTATGACAAGTAATTCGATTATTGACAATCTCCTATCAATCCCTCAACAATATACGAACAATGCCTATTTAACCCATCATCAATCCAAATCTTTAAATTTTTTAACTTCAATTAATCTAAGAGATAGAAGCAGTATCAGATTTTTCCAGTGTGTCGTTTTAAATGCCATTATGGTCGAGGAAAAATAGAAGGTAAAGTGAGCTGCCAAGACCTTTTTCAATTTTCAAGAATAAATCCCCCCTTTTTCAATAACAAATTATGAGAGTTTTACTTATTTACCCTAAGTCAAGGATACCCGATAAAATTATTTTACCTCCATTAGGCTTGACTTATATAGCGACGATACTTTCAAGAACAGCAAATTGTGAAGTTGAAATAGTAGACGAAAGAATAGATGATGTTGATATTATTTCTAAGGCAAAAAAATACGAGTTAATAGGATTTTCAACCCACATTCACAACATAAAACGTTCTCTCTTTCTTGCACATATGATTAAAAAGAATAATCCAGATGTGAGAGTAGTTTTTGGAGGACCTTGGGTAAGTTGTACAGGATTTTTAAAAAGTAAAGATGTCGATTATATTGTACTAGGCGAGGGGGAGTTCAGCTTTCTGAACTTGGTAAAAAAACTTAGCTCTGGAGAAAAGCCAAAAATAAGAATTATAAGTAGTAAATCAATTGAAAATTTAGATAATATCCCATTCCCTGATTACTCTTTTTACAAAAATTTTAGTTCATATATGAGCAATGAGGGAGTTAGGCCACATGTAATGTTGCTAACTAGTAGAGGTTGTCCTTTCCCTTGTACGTTTTGCACTAAAAAAGTTTTTGGATATAGAGTAAGAATCAGAAACCCAAAAAATATAATTAAGGAGGTAAAATACCTGGTTGAAAATTTTGGTGTGAAAGGAATAGATATAGCCGACGACAATTTTGGCTTTAATAAAAGATTTGCTATTAAAATATGTGAACTCCTTGCTAAGGAAAAACTTGGAGTTATAATTAATTGCACTAATGGTTTAAGAATAGAAACCATCACAAAAAAACTCTTGAAGAAGATGAAACAAGCAAATTTTCATAAAATAAGTATAGGGATCGAATCTGGAGATATAGGTATTCTTCGACATGTTAAAAAAAGAATTGACTTTGAAAAAGCAATTAAGGTTGTAAAATGGTGCAGGGAACTGGGAATTATAGTACAAGCTTTTTTTATGTTGGGATTACCGGGTGATAATAAAAATACTATAAAAAAAACTTTAGATTTTGCAAAGAGACTTAATCCTCATTATGCTTATTTTCATATGGCATTACCATTTCCAGGTACAGAACTGTACAAAGAAATCTTAAGAAACGGTGAATTTTTATTCGACATAGATAATGGTTTAGATAAGGGTTACTTTTCGCATGAACCATTGTTTATATTGCCTGGCATGAACACAGGAGTCATTGAGTGTTATGCTAAACGTTGTTACAAGGAATTTTATTTGAGGCCTAAAAAAATTTTTGATGTCTTATTTACCCTCAGGAATTTTAACCAATTTATTTGGTCAATTAAATCTTTTGTGACGATCGTAAATAAATTCTAACTACTCTATTGATGTGCGAATAATACCTATTCAATCTATTATCGATGACCATCTTTATCAATCTATTCATCAATTATAAGAAAAGATAGAAATTAGCATTTGATTCTCTCTGAACTAGAGGCATGGTCACTTATGTTGAGACGAAAGACGTTAAGATATTCATCGATTCTGTTTTGCTCTTCAAATTAGATACGGTTTAGAAACACGCCCAATCTTTTAGTATATACTTATAGTATATATAAAGGCGCCTTATTTTTTTTGGTAGTGGTCGATTAATTAGATCTCTAACATCATTATTACTCATTTCATTCTCAAAAACCATATGTCTACGGTCGTATTTTGAGAAATCCCTTCATTACAGTTTGAATTACACCTTTCCGTTATTGTAATTAAAAATGAATGGTGCTCTTTTTTAAATAATTGCCAATCTTTTTCAGTTGGTCGAAACATCCACAAAGGTGATGAAAGTTTTGTTCTTTTATTCAATTTAATATTATCCTTAAAAACTTTTTCATTTTCTTCATAAAAAAATAGTGGGGACCTCCTTATTACAGAATAGACAAGGACTCATCGTTTCAAAACTTTTCCTTTTTAATGCACAAACAAGAAATCGTCGGGCTTTAGCCCGTTGATGAATTGCTTGCATACTTTTCCTATCAGGAGTATAAAATAAAAAATAGGAGCAGAGCTCCATCAACAATCCTATATAGTGTAAACTATAGAGTTCTGCTTTCTTAAACGTTGAGGTGTTTGTCATGGATGAATTTGTTAACTATAGCCATAGCATTGGGAATAACATACACCATCTTGAATGGTGTACTAAGTATAGGTACAGGATGTTTAGGAATGAAACATTCAGAGAATACTGCAAGGACATTCTGTATATGGTGGCGAGAAGACATGGTATAGTTATACTGGAATTGGCAGTGATGGAAGAACACGTGCATGCCGTTGTAAAATTACCACCTTGGATGTCTCAATCAAGAGCATTACAATTGTTGAAAGGTGCGTCTTCTTACGAACTGTTTAGGCTAGTGCCGAATTTCAGGTTGAGATATCCAAAAGGAAACTTTTGGAGCAAGGGTAACTTTAAGGATTCTGTCGGAAGACAGACGATTGAAGGAGCGAAGAAATATGTAAGAGATCAACAAATACGTTTGGACCATTTTATCGAAACGTCAGGAAACTGTGGACTTTAGTCCGTAGAGGATGTCATAGATATTTTAGGGAAATTAAAAGATATTTGAGAAGTACAGTTCATTTTTATTAAAAGAAAAATTATCATCGCAAATTTATTGATCTCTGGTATCTGTCTATAATTTATTGGTTAATAAATTCATATTAATTAAACATATTTTAATTATTACAGGTAGATGTTGCATGAATTATGAGATAAGGTTATTTTTGACATTCTTCTTCATTTTTTCTTTTTTTGTCCGTTGGACAACTTGGAATGAAGAATCAAGGTTTGCTTTGTTAAGAGCCATTGTCGATGAAAAAAGATTTGAGATAGATTCCTTTGCTAATCAAACTGGAGATAGATCTTATTATAATGAACATTATTATTCTGATAAATTTCCTGGATCTTCTTTTCTGGCTATACCAACATATGTTTTATGGAGCATTATTTATAAGCCTTTATCCCCATTTCTTACTTCAAAACCCATTTCTTTAGTTTATTACACTGATTCTAAAATTCCCTTAGCTTATTCAGTCAATCCCGGATTTTTTTTAAATACTTCAATGGTGTTTGTCACTCTTTTTACAGTCAGTTTATTTTCTGCTCTAACGGTTGTTATCCTTTACAAATTTTCAAAATACTTTGTGAAAAAAGAAAGCAACAGGATACTTATTGTTCTTGGTTTTGCTCTTGGCGGTTTAACGCTCCCTTATGCTTTAGTATTTCTTGATCATGCTTTGGAAGGATTTTTTCTGTTTACAGCATTTTTCCTTCTTTTTAAAATGAAAACTGAAAAAATTTTTTCAACAAAGAACTTTTTTATATCTGGATTATTAACAGGTTTTGCGTTTGTTTGTAGAATTACAAGTATTTTAGTTATACCTTTATTCTTATTGTATGTGTTACTTATTCAGAAAAAAAAGTCACATATTTTTATCCTAGGTTTAATCATTGGCATTTTACCCGTTATAATTTACAATTCCTCGATAGTGAAAAACTCATATACGTTCATATCTTTTTTTCAAGACACGGCTGCTTGGCCTGGAATTTTCATCAATAAACAACCTGCGTTTATACTAACCACACCATTTTTCCCGGTAGTTTTTTGGGGTGTTCAAGATTATATGAATCTTTATCTAAAAATATTTATATCTCCTGAAAGAGGTTTATTTCTTTATTACCCCCTTTCTGTTCTTTCTATATTTGGTATCTTTTATATGTATAAAAAGTATAAAATTGAAACTTCTTTAATCCTTATCCTTTTCTTTATTTTAACAATAATATATAGTTGCTCATGGTTTGGTTTCTCATTTGGTCCACGTAATCTTTCTTCTCTTATACCTTTTTTGGTCATTCCTTTGTTTTTTGTCATAGAAAAAAATAAAAAAATATTTTATTTATTTTTAATTCCAACAATTTTTATTGGTTTATTGAGTTTAGAATTTTGGTTACCTGCAAGTCAGGAAATTTTCACGATTTCTTCTGATCCCTTCCTTCAACATTACTTTCCACTATTTCTGAATAATGGTCCAAGAAGCATCCTTTTTGAAAATTTGATTCTGAATAAAGAAATAGATATAAGACTTACTCCTCATTCTTGTGGTTTAATATCACCTGTTATCCAAAAAACTGAGATTCCGATTCTTTCATCATCTTTGGGTATAATAACCCTAAAAATGCCTTTTTTATGTTTGATACCTTTAGTAATAGTAGTATTTCTTATTTGGAGAAAACAAATTTTGCAAAAATTTAAATTTACAACCCACAAATGGGCTTTGTTTTTATCTATTTTAGTCTTAATTTTTTTATTAGCTTTCGTTAGAATAAGAACTTTTCTTTATGGAGAGAATTGGCATGCGCCTGAATTTCACGATGGAAAAATCAATGAAAATGAAAGATGGATGTCGCAGGATGCAACTCTAATCTTGTTCAATAAAAATATGGAAAAAGAAAGGAGAAATCTCACATTCGGGATAGAGACCTTTAATAAAACGAGGGTATTAGAATTATATCTAAATAATGGTCTAATCGGTAGATATAATATTTATGACAAGAGAACAATTTCTCAAGTAATGGAATTAGAACCTGGAAGAAATATTCTTAAATTTCATTCTGTTACAGGTTGTGATAGACCCACAGAGCTCGGTTTAGTCGATTGTGACCTAAGATGCCTTAGCTTTAGAGTTGAGAATATTCGAACAAACTTAAGATAATAAAGTTTTAATCATTAAATTAAATAATTCATTAAACTAAAAAAATAAAATTATTTATAATAATAACTTAATACTTCATCCAGTTCTTTGCTCCCTCCATTTTTATATTCGAATCTGCTGAAGAAAAATCCGTCTATTTTATTCTTTCCATTTCTAAGAACTATTTCATAAGCTTTAGCTCTTATTTTATTGCTTTCGTTATTATCTCCTACGAATTTTCCTCCAACAACGTCTATCCCAATTTCCCCTAAAATTATTCCTTTTGATTTGAATTTTTCCCTCAATTCTGTCAATCTTTCTAACTCTTTCTTAACGACTTTTTCATATTCTTCTAGACTTTCTACTCCACAGAATGTTATGTTTGAGTAGACATCTGTGTAGCAAGAAGAGGTAAATGGATAGAAGGTTACGCCAATATAATCAAAACCAGAAAAATTATAATTTTCATAAATTCCTAATTGAACACCTTCTTTAGTAGTTATTTCATTATCAAAAACCTTTTTTACTTCCCTTTTCGTTTCTTGTAACCACTCGTTAGTTAAATCGGTAGAATTAGGAACTTTCAAAAGAGCCAGTCCTAACTCATTCCATATACCATAAATTTCAACACTGTTTTTTTGACTAAAAAGAGCGAGTGTAACTGAAATATTTTTTGCTCCTTTTAAAAATCTTTCCGGTTTTTTTATTTGATTTGCCAGATAATGACCACCAACTAAATTTACAAAAGGAGATAGAAAAACTTTTTGTCCATTCTGGTGAGTAATTTTTATTTTTTCTTCTATTTTTGTAAGATTCGATAACAGAATAAAACTTTCGTTTTCAGGATCATACTCGTAATATACATTTATGTTAACAGAATTTCCTCCCAATGCTTTGATTTTTTTTAAAACTTCTTCATTTATATCATCATCAGCAAGATATCCATACCAACCAAAGCCTTTAAAAGTAATTTTTTTAGGTTTATACTGAAAAACTAACAGAATGCAAAATAAAACTAACAGCAGAAGGACTAATAAAATCTTTTTTCTCAACATCCCATCAGCATATCAAATTTCTTATAAATTTCCTGCCAAGAATATTTTTTAATGAATTTCTTTGGAATTTTTTTATTCTTATTTTCATTTAGTGCTTTAATTATAAATTCGGCAAAATCATCCCAATTATCAACTATTTCTAAGAAGGGTTTCGTTAATTCATTCACTAATCCTTCTGCTCCTTTTTTTGTGCTTATTACAGTCTTACCGCATGCAATTGCCTCTAAGATCTTTATTCTGGTTCCTCCACCTTTTAATAGTGGAGTGATAACAACATCAGAAGCGTTTATATAACGTTCTATGTGATCTACAACTCCAGTAAAAATCATCGAGTTATGCTCAATTTTAAATTCATAACCTCCACCTACGATTAAAAATTTTGCATCTGGAATCTTTTCTAAAACTTTGGGTAGAATTTTCCAGCGAATTGTGTATACTGCCTCTTTATTTGGTGGATAATCAAGTTTCCCATAAAATAAAATCAATGGATTTTTCCCTACACCTAATTTTTTCCTTATTTTTTTGTCATGTTTTTCACTAGGATAAAAAACCTTTTCATCAAAACCATTTTCTATTACTGATATCTTCTTTTCATTAACGTCGAGTTGAATAAGTTTTTCCCTATCATTCTCACATACTGTTGTAATCTTTTTTGCACGTTTACAAAGCAGTAATTCTAACGTTTTCATCAGCCCTGCAAACTTTGCTTTGGTCTGTTCTTTGATTGAGTATTCGATGTTGTGCTCGATCAAAATGTATGGCTTCCCAGTCAAAAGGTGCAACCCAAAGACATAAGTTCCTGACCAAGGATAATCGCATATAATTAAGTCAATCTTTTTTGTGAGTACTGTATAAAAGCACTTGAATAAAAAGAACGGATTTAAATGCTCTATTATTGGACGCTTGAGCAGTTTAACAAACAGCTTGATTTCAAGTATGTTCACTGCAAGCTTTTTGAGTTCGCTTTGATACCTTTTTGAATTTTTGTTTTTAAATTGTTTATAAGAAGGGAAGATAAGATAAATCTCATACTTTCTTGCTAAATGCTTTACAAGTTGATAAGTTCTAACCCCACCTCCCCAGTAGGGTGGTAAAAGGTTGAAAGGGGTTATGAATAAAATTTTCATCATATTTTATTACTCAAAATAAAATAAATAATATAAGATATTTGATACTGAAGATATTTTATAAGTGTTTGAGATGAAAAAGCTGAACCCAATCAAGTTTGTAAAAAAGCACAAAAAGATAATATTTTTTTCTATTTTACTTTTATTTTCTATAGTAATTTTTCTCTCATTCTTATATCCTTGGCTATTTTATAATTCACCAGGAAAAAACGAAGTAGTGATAATTGGCTTAGAAGGAGCGACTTGGAGAGTTATAAAACCTATGATAAATAGAGGCGAGCTTCCGAATTTTAAGTTTTTAATGGAAAATGGTGCTTATGGAACTGTTAATTCTTCTATTCTTTCACATGAAGTATGGAATTATATGGCCAAAGATAAACTGAATAAAAGTTTTTGGGAGATTGCATCAAAAAACAACAAAACCATCATAAGCCTTTACTGGCTAAATTCTATGTACAACGAAAGCAGAATTTATGACTTAAAAGGTTCATTTTTCATTAACAATCCTTTATCAGAATTTTTCAAAAAACTTTATTGCCTAAAGGTACTAATTCCTGTTAATAACGCGGATAAAGATTTAATTTATGACTTCTATTTGCTTGACTATAAGATGAGAGAATATTTTTATTCAAGGGAAAAACTAAGACCGGACTTGTCTGGTATAGTTATATCAGATCTACCAAGATTGCAACTCTATTACTGGGCATACATGGAGCCTGAGAGGTTTCAAAATTTAAGTAAGGATGATATAGAGAAATATGGTAAAGTGATAGAAGAATACTACAAGGATTTTGATTCTTACTTAGGTAAATTAATTGAAGAGAAGAATACTACTATAATCATCCTTTCGGGATACGGCTTTGATGCTACAATACCTCAAAAAATTATAGATAAAATTCTAGTGAATAAAATTCTAGAAATTGGTGAATTATTAAAATTTGATTATAGAGGTGAAATAGATTTTTCAAAGACAAAAGCCTATTCCTTAGAAGAAGGATTAGAAGAAAAAACTATTATTTATATAAATGGTTCAGATAAGGAATTGGAAATCATAAAAACTAAGGCTTCTGACCTTTTCTCTAAAGTTTACTTAGATTCAAAACCAGTTTTTGAAATTTCAAAATTGAACAAAAGCTTAATTTTAAAAAGAAAGATTCCATTGCAAATAACCAATAATGAAATTATGGTGTTAAACAAAAGATATCCCATTGAAGATTTTGTATTAAGAAGAATAGTTTCTGGCAGAGTTACTGAGGAGGGAATTTTGATTATGTATGGGAATAAGATAGAAAAGAGAGAAATTCACAATATAACTATTCATGATATTGCCCCATCGATTATTAGTCTTTTGTGATTATTGTGAAACAGAGGGAAAAATATGAAATTTATTGAAATTTACAGGGTTAAAAATTGGTACTATTATCTTGGGTTTGTCTTAATGGGATTTTTATCAGTTTCATCTTTCAATTTAGAATTACTAATGCTTTTATTCTTGGGGTCTTTTTTGCTTGCGTATTCATTTTCTTTAAATGATTTTTGTGATGAAGGAAAAAAAGCTTATTTCATTTTCCCATTAATCCTATCTATTTTATTCCTACCCCTTCTAAATTTCTCACAAATTTTTCTCTCAGTATTTTTTCTCTTTATAGTAACTATTTATTCTGCAAAGCCTGTAAGACTAAAGGCTAAACCCTTCTTTTCTTCTTTATGCAATGGTGTCGGTTTTTCAATGTTATTTCTTTTGGGTCATTCAACTAAAGCCTTTGATTTTGTTGCATTTCTCCTTTTCCTATTGTTTTTTTCTTTTAATATGGTTGCTCAATTCATTCATGAGGTAGTGGATTTAAAAGATGATAAAAAGAATAAAATCATCACAACAGCAGTTTTTTTAGGTCAGAAAAGCATGAAAAAGCTGTGCTGTTTTTTCCTTTTACTCTCCTTCTTGGTTAGCCTTTACCTCTTTTGCCTCAATATAGTGAGTCCTTTTTTTGTTTTTGTCACGCTTCTCTTTGCATTTTTTTTTATGTACAGAATTTTTACGAGTAAAATAGATAAAAGATTAAGAGAAGAATATAAATTTTTTGGTTTATTTCTAGGGCTGATTTATCTTATTTTAATAGTTTACCGGTAATGATTATTTGTGAAATAAAAAACAATTGTATAAATCAATATATTTTTTACAAATACTTTTCCAATCATAATTTTTAACGAATTTAAATGCATTTTCTGCTATTTTATCCCTCAACCTTTTCGATTTAATTAATCTAACAATTTGTTCGGGAAATTCTTCCGCATCTGCTAAAATTATTTCCTTTTCATTTTTTACTGATATACCCTCAGCACCTTTTTTTGTCGATATAACTGGCTTTTTTGCTGCAAAATACTCAAGAATTTTCATCCTCATTCCTCCACCAGTTTTTATCGGAACAATTGCTATGTCTGCTGCATCTATGTAATCTGGTAAGTTTCTTACTTTATCGGTAAAAATTAAATCTGGATGTGTTATATCTTTTGGAGGAAAGGCTCCAACAGCAAGCACCTTTGCTTTAATTCCTTTCTTTTTAAGTCCTGGTAGTATTTTTTCGATTATTATTTTAACTGCATCGTAGTTTGGTTTGTAAGCATAAACTCCGTGAAAAATCAGAGTTGGAAACCTAAGTTTGTATTTTCTTCTTACAGAGGTTCCATCTGCTTTCTTAAAAAGATTTAGATCAACACCATGAGGAATTACCAAAATTTTTTTGCTGTTAATCCCTAGACTCTTGAGTCTTTTTTCGTCTTCTTCACTAACAGTAATTACCCTATCACAAAATTTACAAGCAAATTTTTCTATTGTTTCTATAACTTTCCTACCTTTTTTATTAATTTTTGTGACCTCTGGAATTTGGAATGTTTCAACATTATGTTCAACTAAGCAGACTGGTACTGAAGTTAAAAATTTAATAAATAGCGCTGGTATCCCAAAACAAGTAAACTCGGCTTGAATAATATCAACCCTCTCTTTTAAGGCAACATAAAGAACTTTAAACCAGAGCTTAAAGTTAATCAATGGATGGTAAAGAACGAAAATATCAGGAGTAATCCCAAGAAATGACAAGTAACACTTAATCCCTTTAGTTATGGGGCTATTTCTAAGAAAGGAAGGATATCTCTTTTTCTTAAAAATTCCATTAACCACTTTATAGTAATATTTATCCTCAGCTGTGACGAAGAAAACGTCTGATCCCAATAAAGAGAGGGATTTAATCGTATAGTAAAGCTTTACAGATCCTCCTTGAGTAGGTGGAAAGAGGTTAAGGTCGCCTCTACTTACTATACAAATTTTCATAAACTAATATATCCTTTAAAAAATAAATTTACAATATGATTGAAAAGTTTATGAAAAAAATAAAATTGGATCCTGAAAACATACTATTTTATTCTATAGTTTTTGGAGTTTTGCTACTTTCAGTAGGAGTTTATGTCATGGGCTCTGGTATTAATAGACCATTAGGAAGCTATATGATAATATTCGGAAGTGGAATTTTTTATATTTCGGTGATAATTTTCACACTTCGATTGAAATAACCGTTTATAATTAATTCTTTGTATATTTAATGAATGAGCATAAAATTTTCTATCCTAATACCAGCATACAACGAAGAAAAAAACATAGGTGTACTTCTGGAATCCTTAATTCAACAGAAGATATATCCACCATTTGAGATGGTTAACATAACTGTAATTGCTTCAGGTTGTATAGATAATACCGAAATTATTGTCAATAAATTTTGTAAAAAGAATCAAAAAATACGATTAATCTCAACTCCCAAAAGATTAGGAAAAGCAAACAGTATAAACCTTTTTCTTAAGAGATCTAAAGAAGATTTGATTGTGATGATCTCTGCGGATGTTCTACCAGCAGATAATTATACGATAAATACACTGTTACAACCTTTTTTCGAGGAAGATGTCGGGTTAACAGGAGGAAGACCGATACCTGTTAATCCCTCTTCAACTTTTACTAACAAAATTTCTGGTCTGATTTGGCATCTTCATCACAAGATTTCCCTTTTCAGTCCTCCAAAGGTTGGTGAAATAATTGCCTTTAGGAATGTTGTTGAGAGAATACCCGAAGATACATTAGCCGATGAGGAAAGGTTATCAGCAGTTATACAAGCGAAAGGTTATAAAGCAGTTTATGCTAATGATGCTGTTGTGTATAACAAAGCTCCAGTAAGAATATCCGAACTAATCGAGCAAAGGAAAAGAATTTTTATGGGACATCTTTTGGTTAAAAAAGAGCTTGGATATACAGTTCCCACTTTAGAATATAAGAGACTTCTAAAAATTGTAATTGATGAGATAGCTTCAAACCCGTATAAAATTTTAACTATAATACCTCTAGTTTTAATTGAATTTTTCTGTCGTTTTCTTGGACTCATTTCTTACGTTACAAAAAGATATAAGCCCGCTTGGAAAGTTTGCAGGACAACTAAGAAATTATCAGAAAGATAAAATTACAATAACTTAGAAAGCTCGTCTCTTATTAACTGATTTGATAAAACTAATGTCGTGCAACATCTTTCACAGTATTTTGGTAATTTTTTATTCAAAAGCTGTTTTCTTCTCATTTCAAAATATTTCCCAAACCATATTTCTTCCAAACCTTTTTCTCTGACATTTTCAGTAGTATTTTGATCTAAAAATCCGCATGGGCATACTAGACCATCATTTCTTATTCCAATTCTCCACCAAGGTTCATAACATGGAATTGAAAGAAAATCTTTTCTTTTGTTCTTTACAAGTTTTTTTATCTCTTCTGTCATTTTGCCAGTTTTTTCTGTTAAGTCAGTGGAAAAGAATTGTTGTAAATTTGTCTCCAAGTTATTTGCGATAGAATAAGCATTTTTTGCTATTTTTTCAAATTCTTTAGCTTCTTGTTTTTTTAATTTTAATCTTTCTCCCATTTCAGTATATACTGTTATTGGTTCAACAAAAAATGCTTGGATTTTTAATTTATTAGTTAATTTTACCATTGAGATAGTTTCTCTGAAGTTTCTTTTATTTAAAACAAATCCAATTTCAATTTTTGGTTTATCACTTTTCATTTTTTTCTTAAAATTTACAAAACTTCTTATGTTCTTTATAATTTTTTTAAAACTTTCTCTTTGAGTTAAGAAATCTTGATTTTTTTTATTTGGTGCATGAAGACTTATCTTTACACGATCCCAACCAATTGCTACAAGAGTTTTTATAATTTCATTTGAAAAAAGAGTTCCGTTTGTACAAATATATCCAAACATACCATAATTTTTAACTACTTTCATTATTTCGAAAGTATCTTTTCTTAATAGAGGTTCACCTCCGCCAATAATCCTTATTTCCCTTACTTTAAGTTGATGAGCTTCTTTCAAAATTCTTTTATATTCTTCCAATGTTAGTTCCTTCCCGTAATTAATTTTTTTTCCATACCTCCAGCAAAATAGACAATTTAAATTACATCTTAAAGTTGGACTTAATTCTATGCTATATGGTAATGCTTTTCCTCTTCTTGCCCATTCAGTTAATCTTTCTATTTTTTCATCCATGATTTTAATTCTCCTCTTATCCTCCTATTTTCAAACACCTGTCCAGCATTACAGATAGAACAATATTTTGGGAATTGTTTGTGTTTAATACCTTCTCTTACCCTTTCAAAAAACTTTCCAAACCAAATTTCACTTAGACTTTTATTTTTTACATTTTCTTCTTTTTCATCATACAGACAACAGGGTTGAGCAAAACCATTAGTTTTTATAACTAAATGCCACCAAGGTTCGTAACAAACTAAAGAAGTGAAATCCCTTGAATTGCTTTCTTTTTCAAGTATATCTTTCATTTTATTTGATTTTTCTAAGAATTCGCTTGTCAATAAGTTTACATCGCTCCAGATACCAAAACTTTCAGCTAATTTCTTTGCAGATTCTGTATTTTTTCTAAATTCTACCTCTTGTTTTCTATTCAATTTTAATTTTTTACCAAGTTTAGAATGAACAGTGAGAGAATCGAAATGAACGATTGAGCAATTAACTTTCTTTGCTAATTTTATCATTTCATAAATTTTATTATAATTTTTTTTGGTAATGACTACATTGAATTTTACAATTGGAAGTTTCCTTTTCATCCTTTTCTTTATCTGGTTGAATAAGTCTATAGATTTAATCGCACTTTCAAAGCTTCCTTCTCCACGTATAGAATCATTTGTTTCTGAGTCTGGACCATCTAAACTAAATGTAACTCTATCCCAGTTAATTTTTACAATTTTTCTTACATCGTCTGAGCTAAATAAGGTACCGTTGGTTGTGATGTTTCCAAACTTTTTGTTTATTTTGATCAATTCCATTATTTTTACTGTCAATTCCTTTCTTATCAGTGGTTCCCCACCACCAGTAATTTCGAACTCTTCAACCCCAAACTTTATAGCTTCTTTAATAATTTCGAGTAATTTATTATCTGGAAGCTCATAGTCTGAGTCAATTTTCCCGAACGCTCTTTGCCAACACTGAATACATTTTAAATTACATTTGTCAGTAGGGTTTAAGTCTAAAGTATATGGAGGTCTCTTTTCGCCATTTGTAAATTTAACCAATCTTTTTATTTTTTCATCCATTTAACCACTCAAGCTTTTCATGCACTCTCTTATCTTTCTATTTTCTTGAACCTGACTGGGATTACATTTTGAGCAAAAATCAGGTAGATTTCTTTTTAGCATTCCTTTTCTTCTTTCCTTAAAAAATTTTCCAAACCAAATCTCTCTTAATGACATTTGATTTACATTTTCACCAGTGTTATCAAACATACAGCAAGGTCCTACAATTCCCCATGGCCTTACTATCATGCGATAAAAAGGTTGATAACATGGTATGGAGACCCAAGGATCTTTTTCTTTTTTTCCCTCAATTTCAACAACTTGTTTCATTTTTGCTGTGCTCTCTATTAATTCATATTCAAGCTTGTCAACATTTGTTTGAAAATTGTGTTTATATGCAATTTTTGTAGCTTCTTGAATGTATTCCAATAAAGATCTTTTATTTTTTTTTGTGAACAACAACTCTTTACCAGCCTTAGTTCTTGTTGCAAGCAAAACAATTGGTTCTATCAACAAATTTCTGCAATTCAAATCATAAACAAATTCAAACATCTTTGGCAAGAGATGAAAATTCTTATTGCATAAAACCATGTGAACGTTTACCATTGGTTTTTCTTTTTCTGCATTGATTTTTTCAATTTGTAGGTTTTTTATTGCTTTAACTATCTTGTCAAAACTTTTACCTCTCAGATAATCGTTTATTTTTTTATTTGGAGCGTCTAGACTGAAAACTATTTCATCCCACCCAATTTTGATTAGTGTATTGAGAATTTTTTCACTAAAAAGTGTTCCATTTGTTATTAGTCTTCCAAAAATATTGTAATGCTTTACTATTTTCATTAAACTTAGAAGATTACTCCTCATCAATGGTTCCCCACCACCAGTAATTTCTATTGTATGAACTTTCATTCTATTGCAGTCTTTTATCATTTCTTTATATTTTTTTGTGTTGATTTCATCAAGGTTTAAATCACCTTTATCAAAATCCCTTAACCAGCAAAATCTACACTTCAAATTACATTTATTTGTTGGATTTAACTGAACTTCAAAAGGACCAACCTCTTCCCCTCTTTTCCATTCTAAAATCTTTTCAGCTATTTTATCTTCGAACATTAGCTCAACACCTTTGCCAATTCTTTTCTTGTTCTTGCTTGTTCTAAAAACTCATTTGAACCACATTTTGAACAAAATGGCTGAGGGCATTTTAGCAATGCTTGTCTTGCTTTATTAAAATAATCTCCAAACCAAATTTCTTTTAAAGACTTATTATGGATGTTATCTCCTTTATCCCCGAATAACCTGCAAGAACCAACTGTGCCATCAGCCCTTATTGTGATCAAATAGAAAGGTTCGTAGCAGAAAGCCTTCAGGAAATGATTTCCCTTAATTTTTTCAACTTCTTTTTTCCCAAGCTCTATTATATTGTTCATTTCAGTGGTTTTTTCTATCACTTCTTTTTTAGCATAACTTTCTAGGTTTGTTTTTATTCCATAATTTCTGCATTTTTTTACAGCTTCTTTAAAATATTTTTTTGATTCCCCTTTCTGTCCTTGATTCAAAGACCAAATCTTTTCTTTTGTATCATAAAGAATGATAGTTTGGACATTCAATATCTTTCCTCTCACTTCATTTAGCAGTTCTACTAAAGATGGAAACAAGAAATAATTCCTACTATTTATAACAGTATTAAAGCCAATTACTGGTTTATTTTTTTTCAACTCTTTTTTTATTTTTTGTATTGTTTCGATATTCTTTATGACCTTTCGATATGCTCCTTTACAATCAACCATGAAATCATGAGTTTTTTCATCAGGAGCATTCACGCTAAATCGCATAACATCCCATCCTATGCTGATAATTTTTCTGATGTAAAATTTGTCCAACAGAGTACCATTTGTAATTATATCTCCATGCATAGAATGTTTTTTTATTTCACTCATCAATTTTGTTGTTGTCGATAATCTGGAAAATGGCTCCCCTCCCCCAGAAATAAGCCAATCTTGTACTTCCAGTTTTGCTGATTCTCTTACTATTTCTAAAAGCTTTTTCTCTGACAATTCATGCTTTCTATCTAACCAGCCAAACCTTTCATGAGAACGCTGCCAACAGAATCTACATTTTAAATTACATCTGTTTGTTGGGTCGATGTGAATGCTTATCGGACCTTGAGGATTTTCCTTAGACCATTCGATAAGTCTTCTGAATAGCTCTTCCATAGTCTTCCTTAATTTTAATCAGCAAATAAATATAAAATACTTAAAAGTTTATATTCAGTTAGTAATATTAGAGAAATATGAGTAGGTTTTATTTTCTTAGGGATCTTGGAAGATTTTTGTGGAGAACGAAGAAATGGTGGTTAGTTCCACTAATTTGCTTGCTGTTTATACTTGCCTTGTTGATCATAACTGCTTCAATTTCACCGGTGCCAATTTTTGTATACCCTTTAGTGTGATTGTTTGATTAAAAGAATTAAAAATGAATTCAAAAAATTAAAGGAGTTTTCCATCTTTATTACAAATTTGTTTGTTGGTACAATTGCATATTGGATTGGAGTTAGCTTATCTTTTTTACTATGGAAAGCTTCCCAATTCAGGAGAAAAAAAGCAAAAAAAACATTTTGGTTGGGAACTGAAAATCTAGAGGAAGATTATAAAAGACAGTATTAGTGATAAAATGTACATACTTGGTATTTCTTGTTATTTTCATGATTCAGCTGCATCTCTGCTTAAAGATGGGAGGGTGATAGCTGCAGCAGAAGAAGAGAGATTCACGAGAGTTAAACACGATAACAGCTTTCCGATGAACGCAATAAACTATTGTCTTAAAGAAGTGAAGATAGCTCCTGATAAACTGGATTACGTGATTTTCTATGAGAAGCCTTTTCAAAAATTTGAAAGGATTCTACAAACCTGTGTTGAAACATTTCCTTATTCCTTCAAAATGTTTAGGGATGCTTTACCACAATGGATATTTGAAAAACTAAGGATGCCTGGAATAATAAAGAAAAAGCTTGATTATAAACGTGAAGTTCTTTTTGTTCCTCATCACAAATCACATGCTGCTAGTGCATTCTTTGCTTCTCCATTTGAAGAATCAGCAATAGTAACAATCGATGCTATAGGAGAATGGATATCAACAGCAATTCATTATGGTCAAGGAAAT
>Ga0315268_10002579_pt1 | contig 20359 bp, 25 predicted proteins | sample C1_top_MG_FD_204535 | JGI IMG/M metagenome (GOLD analysis project Ga0315268, IMG submission 204535) | Sediment microbial communities from Yellowstone Lake, YNP, Wyoming, USA - C1_top | ecosystem: Environmental > Aquatic > Freshwater > Lake > Sediment | place: USA: Wyoming | collected 2017-08-01
GGTTTTTACAGTTTACCCATGCTATCTTACTGGTATTTCCATGCTTTGATTATGGGAGTTCTTTTATTCTTACAGATAATCCTCGGTTATTATACCTATTATTATGTTTACGGTAACGTAATTTCATTTGAAGTAGCAAAATATTTCTTCTATTGGTTTTCAGCCCTTGGTATCGTCAATTTAGTTTACCAGATGATCATAGGAAATTTCCAGATAAAATTACTTTACGTCCTGAACATCTTTGTTTTCATACTCAACTATATAATCTATCTTTATTCATTCAAATGGGCCAAAGAAAAGTTTAAATTTAAAGATGTTTTTGTCTTTATGTTTTTCTTTCCTTATTGGTTTTTCATAATGGTGGTACAGAGTTTTAGTAACATTGAATGGTTTGTATCAAAAGCAAAGAATTGGTGGACAAAGTAAAAACCATATTTTATTATTCCCACTCATTAACGAACACATTTTTTATAAATATCAATGCCATTTGGTTTATTCTGTTTAAAATACGAACAATAATATTTTCTTACTAAATTCTCAATCTGTACATACTTTGGATATTCAGGAGGTGAATAAGAAGAAATAACTGCATAATCGAAAAAATTATTGACTAATGCTGTTTCATAATCTTCCATGGTGGAATTAAGATCGTTTGTTGTCTCATTGGACTTATAATCAAAGTAATAATAACTGAAAACATTATCTTCTGTCGCATTTATATCCCATCTCTTTGCAAGAGTGAATGCATGCGGGTTTAAAGCAAGTATTCTGCCATTTACGTCTTTTAACTTGTTTTCAATGACATTATAAGAAGGATAATTAGAAACAAAAACTGATGCGGAATAAAGATTTATTATCAAAAAACCTGCGATCAATAAAATCGTTCTTTTATTTAATTTGACTAAGATATTACCTAAAAGAATAGATGCAGGAAATTCAGCAAAAGGAAGTTGACGAAGAAGTGATTGATAATTGGTTGTAAGAATGTGAAAAGAAAACAAAGCTATTGCTGGTATGAGGAAAATGAAATATTTTCTGAAAACTTCATTTTTAAGATTAAGTAGGCAGATTATAATGATGATTGGAGGGAAGTATGCTAAATAGACTAACAAGTTTTTGAGATTCTCAAGTTTTATTGTGTTAATCTTTTCTACTATGATAAAATTCAATAACGTTTTTATCAGTTGATTGTACATAATTGCAAAAATCGACACTACAATAACCAAACCTAAGAAGAATTTCCATGTATTTCTTTTCTTTATCAGAACATATGTTGAGATAAAAATTATAGGTACTATGGCAAAGAATTTTGAAACAACCGTTAAGCCTGCCGAAAACCCACCAAAAAACCAAGCTCTTTTGTTTATAAAAAATAAAGATAGCATACAGAAAAAAAGCGAGATAGAATCCAACAGCGAATCACTTGACAATAATATCACACTGGAAGAAAACCCAGCAAATATAAGGGCTATAACAGCATTTCCTTTTGTTTCATTAGTTAATTTGTAGACGATGAATAAAGACATAATAACGAAAATCATGGAAAAAATTCTAGATACTATGATACCACCGATTAAATATCCAAAACCACATATCATTGGAGCGATAGGACTACCCATTATGTATTGGAATGGGTTAGAATAGTGTCCTTGATAGGCAATTTTAAACGGATTAAGATTTCTTTGTAGTATTGCTTTGCCCGAAAGTATGTATAGCGATTCGTCGTCTTCGTATGGTCTAATCAAAATGAACATAATGTAAGTTAGAATTAGTATTGCTAGTACAAAATAACTCAAAAATCTTAACTTCATAATCTTATTTTATTCGTAAATAATAAAAAATTATCCAATTTGATAAAGATGTTGGATATTACTGAAACAGTGAAACTTTTTAATTTAACGTTGAGAATGTTTATATTATGACAATAATCCAAGAACTAATTTTGATATCCCAACAATATGCTCCTGTAGTGCGTGGAATACTCAACAGTGTCCATAACATTACGTTACCAGTGTTTCAATTTCTCTTGATACCGATGATATTTTTCTCCATTTATTTCTATTTGCTGGCTCTTTCGGGGATATTCTTAAAATCAGAGAAGAGGAAGTACAAAGGTCTTTTTAATTGGCCGATAGTTACTATACAGATTCCCACATATAATGAACCAATAGCAATAAGATGCGTGAAAAAATGTTTAGATTTCGATTATCCCAAGAATAAACTAGAAATTATCATCGGTGACGATAGTACAGACACGAATGTTTCCAGATTAATAGATGATTTCGCTAAAAAATATAAGAACAGAATAAAGGTTACAAGAAGAAACTCTAACGTTGGTTTTAAACCAGGAAACTTAAATTATATGTTGAAATATTCTAAAGGAGATATCATCGTAGTTTTTGATTCTGATTTCATACCACCCAAAAATTTCCTGAAGAAAGTGATCCCACCTTTTCTCGAGGATGAAAGAGTTGCATGTGTGCAAGCAAAGTGGGAATATTTGAATATGAAACAAAATAGAATTTCAAAACTGGCTTCTGCTGTACTCATGGTTTACCAAAACATTATAGCCGTAATTAACAATAATAATGGTGTATCACTCTTGTTTGGTTCTGCAGAAGCTGTAAGAAAAAATATCTTATTGAAATTAGGAGGATGGCAATCTGGGAGTTTAACAGAGGATGTTGAGTTCTCTGTGAGATTGTTAAAAAATGGTTATAAAACTGTTTACATATCAGATTTCGGAGTTCCTGGTGAAGTCCCTTTCACACTAAAAGGTTATTATAAACAACAAAAAAGATGGGCATATGGTAATGTCAAAACTTTTTTAGAACATTCTAGATGGTTGCTCTTTGGTAGGTCGCTCTCATTATCCCAAAAATCAACTGTACTACTTACACTCCTTGGATACTTTTCAGCCCCATTTTTAATAATCTTCACTCTTTTCGGTATAGTTTCCTTTATGACAGGAAACCCAGCATCTATAGATTTTTTGAAGTTTTCTAAAGAAACTATATGGCTGTTCTTCGTAAACGGTGGTTTCATTTTTGCTGCAATAGTAGCTCTTTCAAAAGAAGATAAATTAGATATGATCGGATCTGTGTTGGCATCAACAGTCACAGTAGGTTTCTATGTTTCTTTTGGTATAATGTCAGGAGTATTGAATGCTATACTAGGAAAGAAAATGAAATGGTCTTTGATAGAGAAAAAGGGAAATGAAAGCTTAAAGCATAAAAAACTATAGTAACTTTAACTTTCCTGTAATCTTGTCTAACTCTTCTTCTTCTTCTGGACCTATACCTAAAGCCGTTATAGTTCCAGGTTTTAATTCTGTCAAACCAGCATCTTCAACTAAGAAACACGGTATTTTTTCTTTTTTTATTTTGTTAAAATATTCTAACAATTCTTTCTCTGAATTAACTTTTACAACAACTTTTTTCTGGCCTTCAGATTGCCATTTGTCTATTATTTTTTTATCAGTTTTTTTATAGGCACCTAAAGAAGCATGTGAACTTTGTACACATTTTTTCCCAGTGCTCATCTTAAGATCGGACCTGAGAATTATAACTTGTTTGTACATCCTTTAACCTATGTATGTGAGTTCCTCTTTCTGTTTTGGAACTACTCTTGGAAACATTAAAGGAGGTGGTAATTGCATATTCTCAGATAAATCCATGCCTATACTTAAACATTTCCTGAACAGAAAATTCTTAACTTCTATATCAATCTCTTTTGATAGAACCTTTTTTTCCTTCCAAATTTTCAACGTATTTTTTATATCCTTCCCAAGATAGAGAACATTGCCTAAGATTCTTATCTCAGCTATCCTAGGTTCATATCTCGTGATAAATTCAAACTCTATACTCAATGGTTTCTTATTCATAAAATCCATCTTTGATTCTTCGATGGAAATTATTCTGGGTGTGGAGTTTATGTCGATCCTGCCTCTAGGCAAATCCTTTCTATCTGCAGATATTGTTTTGATGCTGAAACCGACTATCATGTTACCAATCATTTATTAGCTTTAAACGTTAAAATATATCCATTAGAGTTTTAATATTTTTGTTTTTTAAAAAAGAAAAGGAGGAATGAAAAATGAAGGTAATGGTTCCTTTTGCGGAAGGTTTTGAGGAGGTAGAAGCTTTGACAGTAGTGGATGTACTTAGAAGAGCAGGTATTCAGGTTGATACTGTTGGTATAATAGGTTCAGTCATAAACAGTGCGCACGGCATCAGGATAATGGTCGATAAAAGATTGAGCGAAGTTACTCAGACCGAATATGATGCTATAATTCTTCCTGGAGGAAATCCTGGTTATATAAACTTAGGGAGAAGCGCTCAACTGATAGAAATGGTTAAGAAGTTTAACAGTCAAAATAAAGTGATTGGAGCAATCTGTGCTGCACCTTCTATATTGGCAAAAGAAGGTTTATTGGACAATAAAAGAGCAACTATATTCCCAGGCCATGAAAAACTATTGGCATACCCAAGGGACAAGCCAGTTGTGATAGATGGAAACATAATAACATCTCAAGGCCCAGGTACTGCGATGGAATTTGCTCTGAAGATTGTTGAAAAGCTTTTAGGTTCAGACAAAGCTCAAAAATTGAGACAAGAGTTAGTTGCTAAGGAATGAACACAGACAAAGCTCAAAAATTTAGAAAAGGACTGGTGATTTCATGGAGCAAGAAAAATTGACAAGAAAAATCATGGAGAGAATGGCAGAAGTTTTGGTGGCAAGAAAGAGTGAACTGGTCGAGTTAATAAAGGGCGATATAAACCCAGAAAATCCTAGAACAGTCGTAAACATAATAACTAGGATGTTGGTCCAGAAAGGATGGATAATGCCACTCTATGCGTGTGAAACTACTTTTGCAATAACACAGAGAGGTATGAAAGAAATAAACAGATAGATATTTAGTAATTCTTATAAAATTTTTAAGTAAACACCGAATCATAAGATTTATTAGTCTAGAAAAGCCCCGTGGTGTAGCGGTCAAGCATAAGAGCCTCTGGAGCTCCAGACGTCGGTTCGAAACTTTAAAAGCGAAATTCCGACCGGGGCTATTAAAACCTTTTTATATTCATGCTTTGTCGCATAAATATTCGTGTTTTTATTAGATTTAACGCACAAGTTCGTTGGTGAAAAGTGAGATCACAACTATTACCTAGGATAACAGCTACTTTTTATTACAAATTATGCGACACACTATATATTCACAATTTTTTAATTTACAAGCAAAAAATTGTCGGACTTTAGTCCGCAGAGGATGTCATAACTTAAAGATCAACTTCAAGAAATTGAAAATACCCAGATAACCGAAGAAAATAACCATTGCCCCGATAATAGAGCCTATAGATATTGAAATGAAAGATTTTTCCCAGTCTAAATCCAAGAACCAGCTCAAAATAGAAGCAGTATAAGTTCCGGTTAAGGGTGTGGGCAAAGCAACGAACAAAGTTAACCCAAAAACACCATACTTATCTATGTAAGGTTTACCTTTATTCCTAACTCTATCAAGGTATTTTTCAAATAGACCTATTTTACTCAAAAATCTTTTGTAGAACAGTTTTAACCCAAAATATACAGGAAAAAACAAAAAACAATTAACTAGCAATGAAGTTATCAAAACGGTTGCGGGATCTAAACCCAACGATAAGCCTAGAGTTATTCCACCTATTTGTTCTGTGGTAGGTAACAAGTTAGCTAATGCAACCATTGCTGTTTTTTCAAACATATCAAGAATATGTTTTTTTAATCTATTTAAAATAGTGCCGATTAAAGGACTCAATTATTACAATGATAAAAATAAGGTTAAAAATCAATAAAAACTAGATTTCAGAGCATTTCCAGCATATTCCATCTTTTCTTTTAGTTATATCCTCTTTCTTTACGAGTTCTTTACAAGCTGGGCAGATTAAATAATCTATGCTTTTACCCCTTAGATACCATGTACCATCCATAGTTTTCACCTTTTTTAATACATTACTGGGGAAAGAAGGACGCGATGGAACGGAACACCTCTTAATTTCGTCCTTTTCCCAGTTTTAACATCTTTGAATTTTGCCTTATAAATAAGTTTTCCAATAAATAGGGAAAAATTTATTAATTTTACGGTATAATTATTCTATAATCCGAAAATCTTTCGGAATAAGTAGGAGGTTAAAGAATGAAATTAAATGAAAAAGATATACTACTCTTGGAAGAACTTCAAAAGGACTGTAGGCAAAGTCTGAAGAAGATGTCAAGAAAATTAGGCATGTCAATAACGACTGCTTATGAGAGAATGAAAAAATTGGAGGAAGAGGGTGTAATAAAGGGCTATAAAGCAGTCCTTGATCCTGAGAAAACAGAGAATGATGCAACTGCTTTCATCCTTATCAGGATGGAATACTTTCATAATCCAGACATGGAACCACTCTCTCAAAGAGATGTTGCTAAGGAAATAGCTAGGATTCCAGGCGTCATGGAAGTTCACATAATAGCTGGAGAATGGGACATGATCGTCAAGGCTAGAGGACAGACAATAAAGGAGATAGGGAATTTAGTCATAGACAAAATGAGAAAGATAAGAGGAATTGGAAGGACTCTAACTTGTGATACTTGGGTAACAGTAAAAGAATCAATGGATTTGAATCTACCCAAGATAATAAAATGAAAACGATTGACCACCTATATCTTGACAAGAATTAATAAACTTTTTCACGGAGGTAAGATAAAATCATACTCACAAGTAGAATTTTTTCTTCGAAAACAAATAACGGCGATGATGCAATATCTACATTAGTAGGAATGTTAAATTGTTGCTCAAAACGTAATCTTTGAGTTGAATTTTTGAAGAGCAATCCTCCCACATAATAGGCGCGTATGATGTTCAATGGTCTCAAAACAAACTCTTCACCCACTTTTTCAATGAATTTTCGTTTTTTAGGATGTCCGATACATGAAGCTAACCTAGTTTGTGCCTCTTTATCGTTAAGAGTTCCTGATGGTATACAACCATACTTATAGAACAAACTTCTTGCGACTTCGTATTCGTCCGAAACTGGAATTCCTTCACCAGTAGTTATTACAATTGGAATCTCATTTTCTTCACAAGATTTGAAAAATTCTTGAGAGCATGGATCATCGACGTTAGCATGGCCAAAACCCCAACCACGAATGACAAATCCGCTAAAATCTCCATTTTTTATGTTTTTTATAAATACCGAGAGATCACTCCCAGTATCTCCTATTACGAAAACATTTTTTAATAAACATCTACCATCAAAATGTGGTTTTAAATTTTTCCAATAACACAACAATCTATCCGCATCAAATCCAATATTTTTAATTAATCTCTTCACTTCTCTAAAAATTGTATCTGCATTTTTTTCCCCATTAATTAACAATCTCTTTAAATCACCATAAGATAGTAGAAAATTGAAGACTTCAATCATCTTTCTTGATCTTGGTAGATATGGGTTCAAATCTAAATCTTTATTTTTAACAGGAATAGGACCCCTCACATCAACTTTTTTTACTTTACCATCTGAACCACTATCAATTATGAAATATCCATCCACTTCATAGAAAGCTGATTCGTGGTGCAGTATCTTTATTTTACCATTCTTTATTGTTGCAAATGAATCAAACGGCTCTGGAAATAGAATCATCGATTTTTTATTCTCGTTCCTCTCTTGCAATTCTTGCAAGTGCTGTATAACAGGATCGTGGAATCTGTACAAATGTTTTCCCCATAGATGCGGGTCCAACACATGACCGAGCATAACAGTAAAGACTCCGGAAAAATCAGATCCCTTGGATGCAAAATATATAGAATCTTCGAAATTTTTAGCCCCATCAGAGAATTTTGAACCACTCGGGTATAAGGCACCAGTAAGGACTACACGTTTAGGATTATAAATCAAATTATAATTCAACACGCATGCTGTATCCTGTAGAGTATCGGTACCATGAGTTACTACAACATCATTTCCTTTTTTTATTTCCTTTGCTACTGCCTCACCTATTTTTATTCTGTCTCCATCTCTAATCAAAGAGCTGTCCTTACTCATGATAGACAAGAATTTTACTTTGGTTCCGTTTATTTTTTTTATTCCAAAATCAAATTTAACTGGTCTCAAACCCACTTCTTCACTCTTTTCATTCCGCTCAGTAGCTATAGTTCCACCAGTCTGTATTACAGTGATTTTATGAGACATATATCATCAGTTTGAGTATTTGTAGCATAGAACTATTTATTTCTTTTCATTTCAGGAATTACTTAAATTAATTTATTAAGTCATTTTAATTATTTATTAAAACATGCGACCACATGAAGTTTTTGAAAAAGTTAAAAAATCTAGAAGAAACAATCTAACTGAATTTGAATCTAGAGAAGTTCTTGGGCATTACAATATCCCTCTAGTAAGGGGCGAGATAATTAAAACAGTGGAGGATGCTAAAAATTTTGTAAAAAAAACTGGTTATCCAGTCGTTTTAAAGGTACTTTCACCACAAATAATTCACAAGACAGAAGTCGGTGGAGTGATCCTAAACATAAGGAATGAAAAAGAATTGTTCGAAGCTTATCATCAAATCATAAAAAACGTAGAAAAGCATGTGCCCAAAGCCAACATTGAAGGATTCTTCATACAAGAGATGTTATCCAGCGACCGTGAAGTCATCGTTGGCGGCAAGTACGATCCTACCTTCGGGCAAACAATTGCCTTTGGTCTGGGAGGAGTTTTTGTTGAAGTTTTCGAAGACATAAGTTTTCGTGTTGCCCCGATAACACAAGGAGATGCAATAGACATGATAAAAGAGATTAAGGCATTCAAGATTCTAAAAGGCTATAGGGGACAAAAACCCGTTGATTTCAGAGCATTGGTAGATATCTTGCTGAAGGCTTCTAAGATGTTGGAAGAAAACCCAGAGATAAAAGAATTAGATATTAACCCTGTATTTACTTTTCCAGATAGGGCTGTAGCAGTAGATGCGAGAATAATCATCGAGTGAACTCATGCCGTCATGGAAAGTGCATTTAATATTCAATTCATTGATTTTATTTCTTTGGATTAGGTTTCTACTCAATTACAGTCTTATCAATAATTATGTTTTACTCATTTTTTTGGTATTTTTTAACATGTTTCTAACGTTATTTCCAGATGTGGATTCTTCAAAATCAAAGATTAGGAATATTTTTGCAGTAATATTGGCTTCGATAACTGTAATTTATTTGTTCTTGAATTCTAATTTCAACTTTGTTTATTTGTTGATTGGTTTTATATCTTTCTACATCATTTTTAGATTTTTCCCGACAAAACACAGAGGCTTCACGCACAGTTTCTGGTTCTCAATTGTCTTATCAATCTTAATAACGCTTATGATATGGATAACATTCGGTTTTTCTCTGTTAAACCTTAGCATCTATTTTTTACTTATATTGTCAGGATATTTGTCACATTTGTTTTTAGACAAGATATTTTAAGAATTAGGGGATAGCTCATGAGCTACCTCTGCAATCATTTATTCATGCTGGAACGATCAAGTCATCGCTATCCCTATCATTAGTTACCTTGCAAGAATTAAAACGTTTTCAATAACGTTTACCGCTTTTACCGCGTCTCACACGCCTTGTATCCTTTTCTTTGGTTTGATAAGAAATCTCGAATTTCTTTGGTCTGTCCCTCGTTCTTATGGTATGGACGATGTAACCAGCGATCATGTTCCTGATTTTCTTGGATTCTGCAACGACTATTTTATCCATTTCTTCCTTATTCTTCTCATAGTCGGTCGTGAATTTATCTGGATATTTCTCTACCAAATTCCTTGCCATGTTCTTGATAGCCAAGTTTTTTATCTGTCCCATTGCTATACCTCTTAAAGTTAAAAGTCTTACAAGAATTTAAATTTACCTTATCTTAAGAAATGATTAATTATTTTAACTGTGATATAAGACTTATGAGTGATTTCACTAAAACCTGGAATTATTACTCTAAAAAAGATGTACAAGATGCTTTGTTAGAGGTCTCTAAAGACAGGGAGGTCGTGGGAGTATTCTCTAACGGTAATTTTGGTAAAAGACCTAATATTTTGATGTATCCGAATGATATCCTTGAGATGGTTAAAGAGGGAATGATTTCTTTTCATGGTTCTGTAGAAAGATGGTCCAATCCCATGTCTCTTGAATCTGGCATGTTAAAACAACAACTAGACAATTTAAGGATTGGCTGGGATTTGATAATAGATGTGGATGTTCCTGATTTTGAAATTGCTAAATTAGCCACTAAAATAATGATTGAAGCATTGAAAGACCATGGGATGGAGAATTATTCTCTCAAGTATACTGGTGGAAAATCCTTTCATATCGGCATTCCTTTCGAAGCCTTTCCTGAGAAGGTCAATTTCAAGAAAACAGAGCTACTCTATCCAGAATTGCCGCAGAGTATAATAGAATACTTGAAGGATTATGTGAGAGAACAGTTGAAAGAATAAATTCTAACTTTAGATAACCCTTTGGCTATTGCCGAGAAAATACAGAAACCGATTACACAGATAACTGATAAGGATGGACTGGATCCGTTAAAAGTAGCTCAGATAGATTCTATGCTTGTTGCCTCGAGGCACATGTTCCGTTTACCTTACAGTTTGCATGAGAAAAGTCTGTTGGTCAGCCTACCGATCGAACCTTCAAGGATTGAGAAAATGGAAAAAGAGGATGCTGAACCTTCTAAAGTGAAGATTGAGAACAAATTTTTGGATAGAAAACTAGAGTTAAAAGAAGCCAATTCACTCGTTATCGAATCCATGGATTGGTCAGAAAAACATAGAATCGTTGAAGAGAAACTTCCTTACCAAGGACCTGCTAGAGTAATAAGAGAGATCAATAAAAACTTCTTCCCGCCATGTATCCTTAAGATACTGAATGGTTTATCAGATGGAAAGAAAAGGTCTTTGTTCATCTTACCTAATTTCCTTCGCAATATGGGATGGGAATGGGAGAAAGTTGAGAACGAATTGATTGAGTGGAATAAGAAGAATATGCCGCCTTTGCTCGAGAGATATATAAGAACTCAACTCAGATGGCATACCAGACAGAATAAAAACTTATTACCGCCTAACTGTGATAATCAGAACTATTATCTTGGTTTTGGTGTTTGTTTGCCAGATGAGACATGCAAGGGTGGGACGGCAAATATTACGATAAAAAATCCTGTGAATTATCCTTTCAGAAAAATGAAAAGAAAATAACGCCTGTGTTCAAATCCCACTTCCAGCATAACCTAAAAAATAAAAAATATTGATTTTTATAACCTATTTTAATCTTTAACTCCAATTTTCTAACGTATGCCAGAAGAACCCATAACTTTCGAATTCATAAGAAAAGTTCAAAGAGATGAACAAGGCGAGCCTAAACTATCCAAAATACCAGAAGATTTCTACCAGAAAGCCAAGGAATACTTGAACCAGAAGAGGAAATTAGCAGAAAAACATACAGATAGAAACATCTCATTAGAAGCCAAGAATGTTGAAATGCTTTTAGAGGACATATACAACAGAAGAGAGACAAAAATCGTCAACCATGCCATAATTACATCAAGGACAGATATACCACCACAGAACCTTATAGAAGATGAAAAAGAGTTCTTCGAGAATGTTGTAACCATGTTAGAGAAGCAAAGAGATAGAGTTTTAAGTTTATTATTCAAAAAAACTAAAGAAAAAGAAAAGGAACAATTCGAAACAGTCATTTTCAGAGAAGATGTGGAGGAATTCGTTGGTGTGGACCTGAAAAAATATGGTCCATTTAAGAAAGGAGATACGGGAAGAATACCGAAAGATAATGCTGAATTGTTCATAGAAAAAAATATTGCTAAAAAAGGTTGAATAGAATGAAAGTACCAAAAATCCAGAGAATATACTGTCCTTTTTGCAAAAAACATACTGAACATGAAGTCGAAGTTACGAAGAAAAAATCAAGAGGCAAGATGAGGCAGGGAGAAAGAAGGTTCAGAAAAAAACTAAAAGGCTATGGCAGTTTTCCAAGACCAAAACCAGATTATGAAAAAGCGACAAAGAAATTAGATATAAGATACAAATGCAAAGTGTGTGGCAAGAAGCATACGAAAGGTCAAGGCTTCAGGGTTAAAAAATTTGAGATAGTGAAGGTGTAATTATGGAACCAGAGAGTAGGTTTTTGAAGGTTGTGTGCACAAAATGCAAGAACGAACAGATTATCTTCAACAAGGCTTCAACTACTGTGAAGTGTCTTGTCTGTGACCATGTTCTAGCAGAAGCAACTGGCGGGATGAGCATAATAAAATCTAAAATACTTAAAGTCCTTTCATAGAATAGATTTTAATGAAGAGAGTAAAACTGACCATTTACCAGGATGAAATCAATAAGCTCGTTGGTAAAGAATTTGAGATTATTCTTAATGATGGAGCCACTATCATAGATGCAATAATAGAAGTAGATAAGAAAATTAATTCTAAAGGGCAATTCCCAGTTAAAGATTATCACAGCATTCTTCACATGGTGTACAACCCTATTGAAAATAAAATATACGATCACATCATAATGGCTGCATTCTCGGAATCCTCGGAATCGCAACCATTCATCAACGTCAAGCGTGAACCTGGATTAAAGTTACCTGAAGGGATTAAGGTTAAAATATTGCTAAAAGATACATGTGGGGATATAATAAAAGAAAAAGCGATTGATTATGAAACTTTCTGTCGGGCAATGTTAGAGAAAGGTTATAAGATTACTTAGAATTAATAATTTATCAACATAAAATTGATAACATGTCAAAGATGGAAGAAATCCAAAAGGTATGCCTTAACAGAGGTATAATCTTTCCAACAGCAGAAATATACTCGACAATATCTGGTTTTTTCGATTACGGTCATGTCGGTACTCTACTGAAAAGAAAGTTCATTGATTATTGGAGAGAATTTTTTGTCAAGTCCGAGGATAACATCCTAGAAATGGAGGGTAGCATAATTCTTCCTGAAAGAGTGTTTGAAGCTTCTGGTCATCTAAAATCGTTTGTCGATCCCATCACTCAATGCTTGAAATGCAATAGCATTCAAAGAGCAGACGACTTGATACAGGAAAAGACAGGTAAATTTGTGGAAGGAAAACCTGTTAAAGAACTGACAGAAATTATCAACAGCGAAAAAATAAAATGTCCCAGATGTGGAGGACCTTTAGGTGAAGTAAAATTATTCAACTTGATGTTAAAAACTGAAATAAGTCCTGTTGGTGGTCAAACAGCATACCTTCGACCCGAGACCGCTCAGAATATTTTCACTTCTTTTCAGAGACTTTTCCGTACAGCTAGGTCTAAATTACCGTTCGGTGTCGCTCAAGTCGGAAGGTCATTCAGGAACGAAATATCACCAAGACATTTTATAATCAGAGTGAGAGAATTCAATCAAGTTGAGATAGAGATGTTCTATGACCCACAAAAACCAGAATGTAAAAAATTCGATGAAATAAAAAACAAAAAAATAATGATGTTCACGAGAGAGGCACAGAAAAAGAATTTAAAACCTGTGAAAATGACAGCGGAGGAATTGTTAAAGAAAAGAATTGTTCCTAGTGAATGGCTAGTTTATTTCATAGTCAAAGAATTTGAGTTCTATAAATCTCTAGGAATTCCTGAAGATTCTTTGAGGTTCAGAGAAATGCTCAAAGAAGAAATACCACATTACTCAGCTGGAAATTATGATCTAGACATAAACTTTGAGTTCGGCTGGAAAGAGACGGTAGGTAATGCTATAAGAACAGACCATGATTTGAAGAATCATATGAAAAATTCTGGGCAGAACCTATCAGTCACAACAGATGACAATAGAAAAATAATTCCTTGGGTAGCTGAACCTTCTTTCGGTATAGATAGAACTATTGCTGGGATACTGTTGCATTGTTTTGTTGAGGATAAAAAAAGAGGATGGAATTGGTTCAAGTTTCCTGCGAAGATAACTCCTTATCCTGTAGCTGTTTTTCCTTTAGTCAACAAGGATGAAATACCAAAGAAAGCAAAAGAAGTTTATCAAACGTTGAAGAAAGACTTTGATGTTTTGTATGATGACAGCGGTTCTATCGGAAGAAGATATGCGAGAGCTGATGAGATTGGAACAATTTTTGCCATTACCATAGACTATCAAACTCTTGAAGATCAAACATGTACTATTAGAAACCGCGATGATACATTCCAAGTTAGAGTTAAAATTGAAAATCTTTCTTCTATATTATCTAGTCTAATTAAAGGACAATTAAAATTCGACGATTTAAATAAGACTATTTAAAATGGATTCCTCCTTGTTAACGGTAGATATTTTTGTTGTAGTTTTTGTTCTACCATCTCCAACATAATATCCAACACCTTCTACAAATATCTCATCGATTTCCAGTGAAGGTAAATCAATCCAAAAGGCATTACAACCAGTTTTTATTTTCGTTAGATTATTTACTATTTCACCCTCTTTTATCTCTAGATAATCACATATAACTTTCAATTCTTTATATAGAAAAGAATAACCTGACTTTCCTTCTATTTTTCTTTTCAAAGTTTTTGGATGAATTGTTAGTTTCATTGAGATTGTATTTATTTCATTAAAATTCAATTTACCAAGAAGCAGTTCTCTAAAATTTTTATTGATCTCCACACGAAAATTTTCTTTATTTTTCAGAATGTTAATTATATTTACTTTCATACTATCACTACATTTTATTATCTATACAATGGACATAATCTAACTTTCGAGACAGTAGAGTTGTGATGAACATAAATTTGAAATAAGGACATGGCTAAGTAAGTTAGAATGAAAATAAAAGATCTTGTTCCAACTATTAACAGATTGATAAATGGAGAAGTGGAATTTGAAAAAGTTGAAAACCTGATTAATTAATTTAATGGTGAATCACATAGATTTTTGTTCTAGAGATAGATTTATTACACCCGTTTTTGAAATTAATTATAAGAGGTATAGAAATTGGAAAAAGAATTTGAAGACATTCTATCTCTGATAAAGAAACACAAAATAATTTTCTTAGCTGTTTTTGTACTGTTAATCATAGTTGGTTTCATTTCTTATGTGTTCATGTCAAGTATGTTGTCTTCTCGTGTTGGTGGAGGTTACTATTCTGAAAATGCCCCTGCTTATGCTCCTATACCAGGCATTAGTAAAACTTCGTATGAACAGCAAGTAGAACAACAAACAAGTGAAATACTCTCAAAATCTTCTGAGTATCAAATCAAGAAAGGTTCAGCAAACATAAAATCAGTCGATGCTAATTCAGATTACGAAAGATTAAAGCAAAAAACTGAATCTTCCAATGGTTGGGTTGAAACTGTTAGTAAAAGTGAAGATTACAGTCAGATATCAATAACAACAAACCTGAAAATTCCATTTGAAAATTTTGATTCATTCGCTGATTGGTTAATGAAGAACTTCGATGTAAAGAATGCTAATTTAGAACTTTATAGAGTGACTGTAGAACAACAACAAGATGAGATAAACATATTGCAAGTAGCTTTGAATCTGTACGATAAATTGTTGCAAAGAGCAGAAGCGATGAATGACACTGAATCTAGTATTGAACTCATCATGAAGATTACACAAAGAAAGTTGGATGTGATGAGGATGCTGAGGCAGTATGGCTATTCTGTTGAACAAGTTGAAAAACAATCAAAATATGCAAGTTTGAGCATAACTATAACTCAAGAAAAAAAGATAGCACTAATGCCAGAGGATTTAGGTAGAGAATTAAGATCGAAATTGAGAAATAGCATAAGAGATATCACAAATGCTTTCACAGATTTAATAACAATTCCAATAGCCATATTTGTCAAGATAATAGTATGGATAATATATGCAATTATAGTTCTAGTACCGATATTTGTCGCATTCAGAATTATTGTAAGAATTTTTAAGTTCATAGGTAAAAAAGTTTAATAATTTTATCTTTAGAAAATCTTTTAAATATTTCAGACAGATTATATTATAAATTACACAGTGGGTAATATTATGAAACCAAAACGTAAGAAGAAAGAACCAAAACGAGAAATTGAATATGAAGAAGAGCAACCTACAGATGAAGAAGAAAGAGAGCAAGAAACACATCAAGAAAGGGGAGATGAAGATAAAACAGAAGACGTATACGAGTCACAAGGTTTAGAAGAACCAGATCATGATGAGGCATATGATAAAGAAGACTATCATGATGAAGAAACAGATAACTAAGAATACGAAGAAGAGTAACTAACAATATCATTCAATCTTTATATGACAAGTAGTCGGCAATTTTAAGTGAGCCCTCTTTAAAGCCTTTTTTGCAATTTCTAAGTTTTTCTTATCAACTTTCAACACGAACATTTCCTGGTTTGCCCTAATCTGAACGGCCCTCCCACTCGGTTTTCCAAAAGAATGTCTCATACCGCTTGAGAACCTATCAGCCCCAGCCCCAGTAGCCATAGAATGTTCACGTAAAATCTGATGAGGGAAAACGAGTACTTTCATGTAAAAGTTCTCAGGATTCAAAACTCTTTCCAATAGTTTGTTAGCCACAACTCTAGCAGATTCCAAGGCATTATCCCTTATCTGTATAGAATGATCAGCAATCAACCAAAGAGTCGTGTCAAACTGTTTATTCTTGTTACCCATCTCGAATATATGTATCTTGGCAAAAGGTACACCGACCACATAGCTAAGCCTTGGTTTAATCTTGGATACTCTAGTAAAAGGTCTTTTCAAAGTCCTTGTAGTTCTCCCAGGTCTCAATGTCATAAAATCACTCTATTTCCTAATCTTTTTTAAGTTATCTATATAAGCCTTACTGTCCTTTCCAATCCAGTCATCTACGCTGTATTTTATTATTTGGCCTTTCTCGTTCATCGTAACTACTTCTTTTATTCCAGCGTTTATCAGGACTCTCCTACATCTAGGGCAAGGCAAACCATGTGATATCCTACCGTCAGAATACATACCAAACAGGTACATTACACCATCAAACACTTTAGAGCCATGTCTGGCTGCATTAATGACAGCATTCTCCTCAGCATGAACAGAAGGACAATTATCATAAGATTCGTACGGTTTTTGTTTTAAAGCGTTTCTTATGCAATCTCCTACTTCGTTACAGTTTCCAACTCCTCTGGCTGGTCCTGCGTATCCTGTGCTTACTATTGTATCGTTTGTGACGATGATAGCACCAAAACCCCTTCTCATCTGTAAACAAATAGATCTCTGTGCGACAGCCTTGGCAATTTGTAAGTAATATTCATTCTTAGATATCCTTTGATTCTTCATGTTTTTCACTTGATATTTTATTTTAACGAATTTATAATTCTCAAAATATTTTTGTGAACTTCTTTTATATCCCTTTCACCATCCACGACAAACCATTTTCCAATAATATTCTCTTTAATTTCTTTCTGGTATAAATCCCTGACTTTTCCCAAGAATTTCAGATTTTTTTCATATCTGTCCAACTTACCATTTTCTTTCATTTTTCTTTTCATGCTCGTCTCAGGTTTTATATTGATGAAGATTATCGCATCAGCCTCAGGATAACAATGTAATTTTATGAACTTCAAAGCACTATCAAAAGAAAACCCATTTGCGCACTGATAAGCTATTGTAGAAGTGATGTAACGGTCAGCTATTACTATTTTTTTCTCTTTTAAACCTTTTTTAATCATCGGTACAGAATTCAACACGTCCATAGCAAATAATAAAAATGCCTGTTCAGGTTTCAAATTTATCTTACCATTCAGATAATCACGGATTGATTTACCTATTTCAGTTTCATATTCAGGCGACTTAACAAAAGCGTACGGAATATTTTTTTTATCAAAAAATTCTTTCAGAAGGCTAGTTTGAGTCGAACCACCTGATCCATCAAGTCCTTCTAAAACGATAAATGGCATTATGTCACCTTACCCCCTTGATATTTTCCTTTGTAAAGTTTATCATTCCCTTTCACTTCTTCAAAAACAATCTGTCCTATCTTCGAACCAATTTCTAATTCAAAAGGATGATTACTCAAGTTCTTCATCCCAAATGTCAACGTGCCGACAAAACCAGGGTCAACCACAGCCGTATGCAAACTGACACCGCATCTGAATAAACTGCTTCTCGGTAGTATTAATGCCAGTAAATCTTTTGGCATGTTTACCTTTTCCATTGTTTCTACGAGAACAAACTCATTGGGGTCAAGGGTAATTTTATCACCAACCTTATCAGAAATAACATCTACATTAGGTGTCTGTCTATTTTTAACTCCAAGGTATCCTCCATTCTTTAGTCTATATACAGTCTTTACTCTTAGATCAACCCCACTCGGTTGAACATTATTCTTATCTACGTTTTCAATCAATTTTTTCTCTTCAATCAACTCTAAAATTTTATCGTATCCTATCACAACCATTCTATCACCTTGTCGATTCGGACGACTTATCCACTTTTATATAACGAGCTAGAAGTGGATGTACTTTTTCTATTTCATCAAAAACTTGTTGTGCAATCTTACGGTAAGATGGATGACCTTCCTTACTGCTTCTCAGTTTTATGAAATGATGAAGTTCACGCAGGTTCCAAGTAAAAAGTGTTCTTTTTCTGAAAGCCAATGGGACAACATACTGAGCTTCCTTTGGAAAATCTTTAGAGATCTCATTGAATGTTTCAACAGCCATTTTCATACATCCTTCAAATTCATCTTTAAAACCTGCATCTGCAATCTCTGGTAGAATATCATAACCATGTTCGACTGTCAATTCTTGATTAGTTTGAGTACAGATTCTGTGTCTTTGAATATCTCGAAATGCACCATAATCAACCAATATATCAAAAGTATAATTGATGTGTTCTAACTCTCTCATGGGTATATCGTATTTTCCCATTTTTTTTAAGAACTCATCTATGATATTCTCTTTCTCTTTCCAATTCATTTTTTTGACTAAACTTTTTATTTGGTTGTAAGAATACTTTGAATAATGATAAAGTAAAGCTGTGACTAATTTATCTTCTGCTTCTTGATCAAATTCCACTAGAGTTACTGAACGGTTTTCAACAATATTATCAAAAATTACAATCTTTTTTGTTAAATCTTCCATAGTTTGATTTGTCTCATTGATGTAAGGATTATAATCAGCATACTTAACCAATGTAGGGATTATTTTGATTACTTCTTCTTTCATTAATTTACCGATATCTTTCATCTCATCTAAAGGATGCGATGATAGCTTGGTGATAGCATGTTCCAGAGTTCTAGCGTTTGCAGTCATCGCTAAATTCGTCAAAGTAGCAGCAGGTAATATGTACCTGACTATATCGCAGGCTCTGGCTTTACAGATACTATCATAAAGTTTTTCATCAATATCTTTTGTTCTTGGATAATTTTCTTTTACAAATTCTATCATTTTTGGAATAACTTCGTTGTAAGTATCAAAAAAATGATTACATGTTTTCTCAAACAATTTTCCATGGGAGGAATTCATTATTTTTTTTGGTTTGTAGTATCTGCTCTTGTCAAATATCTGATAACGCGTGGATTTTTCAGTATAAGAAGCCAATCTATTATCTTCGATGACTTTGGTGGCAAGGATAGAAACATCCTCTATCGCTATAGAAGTAACAGCATGTTCAGCAACTGAAGAATGACCATAACCAATGATCCATTTTTCATGAAATTGCCTGGCTTTTTCTTTTGCTTCCGAATAATCAAACCCTTGACTCCCGAATACATCTATTAACTTCCCTATATCCAACTCTTTTCCTTTGATTAGTTTCAAAAGGTTTTCCCTGAAACTTAAAGGATTCCTACTCACATAACCAAACAAAACAGCTATGACTTCTGGTGGTAGGTTATAAATTACATAAATGTTTTTGTCTATGTTTGAGACATGTTTATTCAACAGAGTGATTTCTTCTTGAGTAAAATTCATTACTTAAACCCTCTAAAGAATTATTATTATTAAAATTTAAGTTTAGATTTTTATTCCATTTTTTTACAATATTTTTCTATGATTTCAACTATCTCTTTGTGTATTTTTTCTGGGTTTCTTTCATCCCCAACTATCACGTGTGTGTTTTTGTGATAGTTTTTTAAGCCAAGATAATTGTTTCTTATTTTTTCCAATTTGTCGGCGGTCTCAAATATCTCAAAACTGAACCTTGCTTTTGCTATTCTTTCAGCACACACTTTACCTGGAACATTTAGTATGAAAGTCAAGTCTGGCTCAGGAAATTTTGAGTTTATCTTTTTCAACCATTTCAAATCTTCTTCTAGTGAACCAAAAGCTAATGTCGACAGAACATAACGATCAGATATTACGTCTATTCCCTTGTTCAAGAATGGTACAATC
>Ga0315268_10002580_pt1 | contig 20351 bp, 19 predicted proteins | sample C1_top_MG_FD_204535 | JGI IMG/M metagenome (GOLD analysis project Ga0315268, IMG submission 204535) | Sediment microbial communities from Yellowstone Lake, YNP, Wyoming, USA - C1_top | ecosystem: Environmental > Aquatic > Freshwater > Lake > Sediment | place: USA: Wyoming | collected 2017-08-01
GGAAGCGGGGGTCGGTGAAGGTACTCTCCGGCACCACCAGGTCGTAGCGCTCCGGCAGCAGGGGAATGAATTCGAGTCCCAGGGCCCGGGCCGCGGCCAGGATGCCCAGCCCCACGTCCGCGGTGTGGGAGAAGACGTTAACCGCCACCGCCATGTGGGTGTATTCCTCTCGGTCATAACCCTGGACGGCCTTCGGGGCCAGGCCCTCTTCCTTGAGGAGGTAATCCAGCAGCAGCCGGGTGCCGGCGCCCCGCTGCCGGTTGATGAACCGCACCTCCGGGCGGGTCAGGTCTTTGATGGTCCGGATATTCTTGGGGTTACCCGGGGCCACCATGAGGCCCTGCTGGCGCCAGGTCAGGTTGATGAGTTTCAGGGGCAGACCGGGTAGATAGCGCTGGATATACGGGACGTTGTACGTATCGGCCTCGGGGTCGAAGAGGTGGCAGCCCCCCAGGTGGGCCCGTCCCTGGCTGAGAGCCATCAGGCCTCCGAGGCTGCCGATGTGGCCGGAAGAGAGGCGCAGGCGCGGGTCCCGGCGCCTGAGCAAAGTGGCCAGCAAATCGAGCGTATTGTCGTGGCTCCCCAGGACCACCAGGGTGCCGTCAATGTCTTCCGGGGGGACCAGGAGTTCGGCGGCCACCGGGCGGTCTTCCTCCAGGCCTTCGCTCAGGGCCGGCACGATAAGCAGGCCGTCAGCCCGGACCAGGGAAGTGATGGTGCCGGCCCCCCGGGGCAGGGGGGTGGCGATGACCTTATCTCCCACACGGCCCAGGGTGACCCGGATGAACTCGGTAAGTCCGGGTTTGGAAGGCAGATTCTGGGCCGGGTGGACCGTCAGGCGCGGGCGGGGCGCCAGGCGCCGGCCGGCCAGGGCAGAGATGAGGGGCGCGGCGAACTGCTCAAAGGAGAGCACCGCCGACACCGGGTAGCCGGGGTTGCCGATGACGGGTTTGCCCTGCACAATTCCCAGGAGAGTCGGTTTCCCCGGCATCATGGCCACCCCGTGCACCAGCACCTCCCCCAGGGTTGCCACTGCCTGATAGGTGTAATCTTCGCTGCCGGCGGAGGACCCGGCGTTGATCAGCACCAGGTCGGCCGCGGCCGCCGCCTCCTGTATGGCCTGCACCAGGTCTTCCAGATCATCGGGCACTATGGGCCGGACCTCCGCCCGCCCCCCGGCCCCTTCCACCAGTCCGGCGAGGATGACGGAATTGAATTCCGGCAACTGCCCGGCAGCCGGTGCCTCAGCCAGCTCCGCCACCGGCACCAACTCCGTGCCCGTGGGGATGATTACCACCAGGGGCGGCCGGCGCACCGGCACTTGCGTCACCCCGGCGGCCAGGAGCGCTCCCTGGGCCCAGGGCGTAATCGTGCTCCCCTCCGGGAGCACCATTTCCCCGGCCACCAGGTCTTCCCCCACCCGGCGCACGTGCTGCCAGGGAAAAACCGGGGCCTCCACGGCGATGGGGTCCGCGTCCGGGTCCGGCACCTGCTCCACCATGATCACCGCGTCGGTCCCCTGCGGCATGACGTGGCCGGTGTTGACCGGGATGGCCTCTCGGCCCAGGGCCAGTTCTCTAGGAGTGTCAGGGGTGGCCCCGAAGGTGCTGGCCGCGGCCACCGCAAACCCGTCCATGGCGGCCTGGTGCATCCCGGGCGACGACCACCGGGCCCACACCGGGGCCGCGGTCACCCGGCCCCGGGCCAGGGCCGTGGGAATTTCCTCGGATTTCCTCATCCCAGGCAAATCAAACCGGGACAGAAATAACTCCCGGGCTTCGTCCGGTGCCTGCATGTGTAAATAAATGCGCCGTTGCATGGGTCACCTTGCAGAAAGATTAACCACCAAGACACCAAGGACACCAAGAGACACCAAAAAATTAGTTTCGTGGCAGGATTTTCCCGCCACGGAAAAAAATCTTTGTGAATCTTGGTGCTTTTAGTGCCTCGGTGGTGTTCTATTCATCTGCCAAATAATTGCACAGTAACTTTGTCGCCTTTAAAAAGACCTTCGGTGCCCAGGGGGATCATGACCAGGCCGTCGCTTTTCACCAGGGGGGACAGCAGCGCCGAGGGGCCGAGGATGGGGTCGGCCCACAAAGTCTCGCCTTCCCGGCGCAGGCGCACCCGCACGTAGTCTTCTCGGCCCGTGGCCCCGGCCAGGTTCCGGGACAGCTGCGCGCTGACCGTGGGACTGGGGTTGGCGGCAAAGTCGGTGAGCCCGGCCAGGCGGGCCAGCAAGGGCCGGCCCAGCACCTCCATGACGATGGCGGCGGAGGCCGGGTGGCCGGGGAGGCCCAGGAGCGGCTTGTCCCCCAGGGCCGCCAGGATAGTGGGTTTGCCGGGGCGCAGGGCCACGCCGTGGGCCAGGATGGCCGCGTCCGGGAGGCTCTTGATGGCCTCCAGGGACAGGTCCCGGGCGCCCACGGAACTACCCCCGGAAATCAGGAGCAGGTCCGCCCGGTTCATGGTGTTGGTCAGGGCGTTCTTCAGGGCGGCGAAATCGTCGGGGATGATCCCCTTGTATATGGGCACGGCCCCCCACTCAGCCACCTGGGCCCGGGTGAGGTAGGCGTTGCTGTCCCGGACCTGGCCGGGGGCGGGCGTGCTCCTGATGGGGACAATCTCGTCGCCGCTGGAAAAGATAGCCGCCTGGACCCGGAGGTGCACCGTCAGCCGGGTGACTCCCAGGGCCGCGAGCAAGCCGATCTCCTGGGGGCGCAGGCAGACGCCGGGACCGAGCAGCGTCTCCCCCCGGCGCACGTCTTCCCCGGGTTGCAGCACGTTTTCCCCGGGGGCCACGGCCCGGCGCACCTCGATGGTGCCGTCCGGCATTTCGGCGGTGTATTCCACCATGACCAGGGCGTCGGCGCCGGCCGGGAGCATGCCGCCGGTGGGCAGGCGCACGGCCTCGCCGGGACCGACGCCGCGGCCGGGCACGGCGCCCATGGCCACTTCGCCGGTGATTTGCAGGTACTGGGGCAGGCCGGGGCCGGCCCCGAAGGTATCGGCGGCCCGGACCCCATAGCCGTCCATGGAGGCCCGGGGAAAGGCGGGGACTGCCTCCGGGGCGGCGATGGCTTGGGCCAGGACGCGCCCCCCGGCCCGGGCCAGGTCCACCTCCTCCAGTCCCACCGGGGGAAAGCGGTTATACAGGGCCAGGACTTCTTCCCGGGTCTGCAGGCGGAAGAATTCTAAGGGGGGCATATTAAAATGTAGGGTGGGCACCGCCCACCGCAATATTTCCTTATTCCTCTTAAATCACCGGCGAGACGCCGGTGCCACTATATTTTTAAGGCCAGTCCGGGGGGCTATAAAAAATTTCCCCCGAGAAGTCGCGCCGCTGGTTTTTTATATTTGGTGGGCGGCGCCCACCCTACATTTTGCTGGAGGGCAGGCCGTCGTAAGCACCCATTGCACAGTCTTTCTTTGGCAATTCGCCCCCGCCCATAATCAATCAGGAAACAACTCCTTAACCCGATCGAGGCCGCCCCACTGCTGAAACAGTCTCGCCCCTTCCGAATTAATCTGCTCGGTAGGCCGCGGTTTTCCATTTCCTGAGCCGGGGAAGACCAGGTAAATTACGTACATTTCCTTGCCAGTACCACCGGTTCTGGGGTTCGATGGTATATCCAGGGATTCGGCCAAGGCAATGGAAGCTTCGCCCAACTGATCATTGGGACCTATGTCAGCAAAGATTGCGTAAGCGAATTTCCCGTTCCTGGCGTTAATCACTACGGCAAAATCTCCTAGCCAGGCTTTACCCTTCCTTTTTACCGCCGGTGGTAAGACTAGGTAGGGGGTTTTTGAGGAATCTACATACCTGGTGGGGTCGGTCTCCTCCTTGGAATTATCCTCCAGGGCGGTTTTAGAGATATAATATCCAGGACATGGATCATCCGGCCCCTGTATCAGCGGCGCGCCGCTGGGTTTGCCCGTATCGGTAACCAAAGCCCACCAATTCCCCTTTTTGCCGGCGTTTCCCAGATTATCCCTGCCGATGTTCCTGGGATGATAAGCGTCAGGCGCGCCGTCAGCGTCGATGTTCATAACAGATTTATAAAAGAAAGTTGTTGGTTCCGGCAAAGTCCACACGGGGATATTGGCGATTTCTAGCAGCTTTATTTTTTGAAGAGCATGGCCTTCGCCAGAAAAAGAAAATAACCCTAAGAAAGTTATAATAATAACAACCATTGATGTGAGCATCGTTCAGCTCCCAACTTCACCCAAGGGAATTGAGCCATATGGGAATCTATTCTTGCAGGATAGATTTACATGAATGTGACGCCTGGCCCACTTTTTGACCACAATTCTGAAGTTATTATGAGACTGAAAGCCCGTCATCAGCGAAGGTTCCGGAGAAACTCCGCGGCGCTGAGGACCCTGGCGTAGACGAAGCCCAGGGCCGCCAGAAAGGCCGCGTGCACCTGGGCCGCGGGGACCGTCTGCTGACCGAAGGTGAGGGCCCGGGTGGCGCAGGCGTCGTGGATCACCGTACATGCGAACCCATAGTCGAAGGCCGCCCGGGTGGTGGCGTCCACGCACATGTGGGTCATCATGCCGCAGACTACTACCTCGTCCACCTGCTTCTCCTTGAGAAAATCCAATAAGGGGGTGTTCCGGAAGCCGTTGGGGAAGTTTTTCTGGATGACCACCTCTCCAGGCAGGGGTGCCACGTTCTCATGAATCTTCACCCCCTCGGTGTCCGGCACGAAGAAGGTAGCCCCGGGCCGGGTGGCCAGGTGTTGCATGTGCACCAGGGGCAGTTGCTTTTCCCGAAAACCAGCAAGGATTTTCCCGGCCTTCTGGCTGGCTTCAAAGCTTCCTTCCAGCTCCATCTTGCCGCCGGGAAAGTAATCGTTCTGAATATCGATTAACAGAAGCGCTGTGGTCATAATCGTTTCTCTCTGGCCGGGGCCTGGTCGATTTTAATCACCGGCGGGACGCCGGTGCCACCAAGGTTTTTGGTGGGCAGTGCCCACCCTACATTTTCTAGCCGGGTCAGGCGGGGCCAACGGCCCCGCCGGACCAGGCCCGTTTCAGGGGGTTGGGAGGGGGTTTGGGGGAGGGCGGGGGAGCTGCGCTCCCCCGATCCTCCCCCCAACTCCTCTCAAATCCGCGAAAAAATCCGCACGTCTACTGCAAATATGCCCTTCTCGTACAGGAGCAAAGGGTTAAGCTCGATCTGGTCCAATTCCGGGTGGTTCTGGGCAAACCGGGCCAGGGCCTTCATGGCGGCCAGCAGCGCCGCCTCGTCCCGGGGCGGCTGACCTCGGAAGCCGGTGAGCAATGGGTAGCCCTTGATGCCCCGCATCAATTCCTGCAGTTCCCGGTCGTCGGCCGGGAGGAGGCAGAATCTCACGTCCTGATAAATCTCGGTATAGATGCCCCCCAGGCCGAACATCAGGGTAGGGCCGTACTGGGGGTCTGTGACGGCGCCGAGAATCACCTCCAGGCCTCCCGGTTTGGCCATGGGGGACACGCTGACCCCGTCGATCCGGGCCCAGCGCTCGTAAAGCTTGGTGGAGGCCATGATATCGTCGAAGGCCTGGCGCACTTCGGCCTCGTCCCTAAGGTCCAGCATCACGCCCCCCATGTCGGTCTTGTGGGCGATGTCCGGGGAGGAGATCTTCAAGGCCACGGGATAGCCGAACTCCTGGGCCCGGCCCACGGCCTCTTCGGCGCTGGTGACTAGGGGCGCCGCGGCCGCGGGGATGCCGGCCTTGGCGATCATGGCCGCGGCCTCATCGGCCCGGAGCAGCCTGAGTTCTTTGGCCACCGCTACGGGCGGTCTTGAGGGCGGGGCGGCCGCGGCCTTATCAAACCGGAAGAACTGGGCCAGGGCCCGGATGCCCCGTTCCGGGGTGGGAAAGACCGGGATGCCGGCCCGGTAGAGCTTCTGGCGCTCTGCTTTTTCCACGTCGGCGCCGCCCAGGAAGATGACCAGTTCCGAGGCGCCGGGGGTGACCTGGGCGGCCGCCCCGGGGATGGGGTCCCCGAAGATCACCACCTGGGTGTCGTAGTCGTCCCGGGTCTTGTCCATCACCTGCCGGTAAAGCTCCGGGGTGCTGATGGCGTCGCCGGTGAGGTCCACGGGGTTCCCCACGGCGCAGTGGGCCGGAAGCATTTCCCGGAGCCGCTCTTTGAGGATGGGGTTGGGCTCGGGGATTTCCAGGCCGCATTTTTCGGCTTCGTCGATGGCCAGGATGGCCGCCCCACCGGAGGAGGTGGAGATCATCAGGCGCCGGCCTTTGGGTTTGGGCAGATAGGCCAGGGCCTTGGCAAAATCAAACAGCTCCTCGAAGCTATCGGCCCGGTAAACGCGATACTTGCGAAAGAGGGCCTCATAGATGGCGTCGGCGCCGGCCATGGACTTGGTGTGGGACTCGGCGGCCCGGCTCCCCTGAACGGTGCGCCCGGCCTTGAGGATGACCACCGGTTTTCGGGCCTCCCTGAGTGCGTCGAGAAAATAGGAAGCCCGTTTGACTCCCTCGAGATAGAGGGCGATCACCTGGGTGTGGGGGTCGGCGTTGAAATAGCTCAGCACTTCGGCTTCGTCCACGTCCACCCGGTTGCCCAGGCTGACAAAGCCGCTCACCCCCAGCTCTTCGGCCGCGGCCAGATCCAGGAAGGCCGCGCCCACGGTGCCGGATTGGGAGGCGAAGGCGATGCGGCCCCGGGTGGTGATCAGCGGCCAGGAGGCGCACATGTGGTGATGCGGCATGTTGACCCCCTGGCAGTTGGGGCCGATTACCCTCAGGCCCGTTTCCCGCACCACTTTGGCCAGCTCATCCTGGAGGCGCTCGCCCTCCGGCCCGGCTTCGGCAAAACCGCCGGTGATGACGATGGCGGCCTTGACCTGGGCCTCGGCGCATTGGGTCAGGGTGTCGGCCACAAACCGGGCGGGAATGACCACCACCGCGAGCTCGGCCGGGGCCGGGGTGTCGGCGATGGATTTATAGACCGGAAGGCCCAAAATCTCGTCGGCCTTGGGGTTGACAGGGTAGAGGGGGCCGGCGAAGCCGCCGTGCTTCAGGTTGGCCAGGATATCGTGGCCGAGTTTGCCGGGCGCGGTGGAGGCCCCGATAACCGCCACGCTTTTGGGCTTGAAGATGGAGTCGAGGTTGGCTAAAGATTCCATGGAACCTCCGGTCGCGAATCTTGATTAACGGGAAACTTGGTAGATCACCGGGCGGTAACGGGGCGGCGGAATGGGTTTGCCAGTCTCACGGGCGGCTTCTAGCCAAGCGTATTTGGCCTGTTCTAATTCTGCCAGAGCCTCCTCCTGGGTCTCCCCAAAGGCGGAGCAAGCTTCCAAATCCTGGATGTCGGCGATATATCCGCAGTCCTCTTCGCTATAGAAAATATTTATATGATAGTCGGCCACTTAGATTTCCTCCATAGAGGGAAGGTGGAAACGCGGCGCTGCGAGAGTTATATTGGAGCTAATTAAAAAATGTAGCACAGGGGCAAGTTGTCTGACAATCTTTTCCTGCTTCCGGGAAGGGAAGGAGGAAGGCCAGGGAAAGGGGTTATATGCGCTATCTGACGCTGGCTGACACTGGACTGCAGGTCTCCGAAGTGGGCTTTGGGGGCATTCCCATCATTCGGCTATCCGTGGACGAAGCGGTGCCGGTGCTGCGCCGGGCTTATGACCGGGGGGTGACTTTTTTTGACACGGCCAACGTCTACCTGGACAGCGAGGAGAAAATGGGGCGGGCCTTAAAGGGCCTGGCGCGCCCCGGCCTGGTCCTGGCCACCAAGAGCCTGAAGCGGGACCGGCAGGGGGTGGAACAGGATATCGACCTGAGCTTAAGCCGGCTCGGCACCGATTACCTGGACATCTTCCAGTGCCACCAGGTCTCCCAGGAAACCGACTACCAGGCCATCACCGGGCCGGACGGCGCCCTGGAAGGAGTGGTCCGGGCCAGGGAAGCGGGCAAAATCCGCCACCTGGGCGTCACCTCCCACAACCTGGAGATGGCCATAAAACTGGTGCAGTCAGACCTGTTCAGCGTTATCCAATTTCCTTTTAACTTCACGGAAGAGGCCGCCAAGGATGAACTTCATCCCCTGGCCCGGCAAAAGGGCATGGGCATCCTGGCCATGAAGCCCTTCGGCGGCGGTCTCCTCGGTAATGCCCGTCTGTGCTTCAAGTTCCTGCGCCAGTTTCCCGACATCATTCCCCTGCCGGGTTGGGATGCGGTAGATCGGGTGGATGAAGTGGTGGACTTGTATGGGGCCGAAAACGTGGTCACTCCGGCGGACCTGGCGGAGATGGCCCGCTACCGGGCGGAGTTGGGGGACAAATTCTGCCGCCGCTGCGAATATTGCCAGCCCTGTCCCCAGGGGGTGATGATCACTCCTGCCATGCTTTACGGGGTGGTCGCCCATCGCATGGGGCCGGCCAAAGCCGCCGGGTTCTCGGCCAAATACATGGAGACGGTGCGCAACTGCATCGAGTGCGCCGAATGTGTCGAGCGCTGTCCTTACGGGCTGCCTATCCCGGACCGGCTCAGGGAATACCTGGCCCTGTATGATCAACATCGGGGAGAGGCTGGGAAGGATGGATGATAGCCGTCAGCCGTCAGCTGTCAGCTATCAGCAGAGAGAAAGGAGGTCTTTGGCTAAATTTCGATAACATACCTGAGGTTTTTATTTCTAATTAGTTGGAGCAAGAAAGGGCATCCTCCGCCTCGAATCAAGGATAATAAGCCGGTGTGTGCCGGTAAAAATTCCTGGGACCTAACAATGTAGTCATGGCTGAAAGCTGGTAGCTTAATTTTCCTGACTCTCTTGAGGTTTAATGAATGGAACACTATACTCATAGCTGAAAGCTGAAAGCTGAAAGTTAAAAAGGAGATGGGAAATGTCAAAGCGGAAATACACGGTGCGGGCCGAGTGTCCCCAGTGCGCCTGTGGGGATGTCACTTTTCTGGGGCCGGAGAAACTCCGGGAAAAATTCATCGGCGATGAAAACGAGATCGAAATCCTCTGCCCCCTGTGCGGCACCAAAACCCGGGGCAAGGTGGAGGAGGAAAAGAAATAAGGCCTTGAGGCGGATCGCGGCCGGGGGGAAACCCCAGGCAAAAAGGCGGGCCAGGCCCGCCTTTTTGTTGGGAAAGTTATCTACAAGCCATTTCAAAACCCCTTTTCCTGTCATCCTGAACGCAGTGAAGGATCTCAAGCTATTAAGATTACGAGATTCTTCGCTTCGCTTAGAATGATATTGAAAGGGAAGGTTAGCTTTTGAAATGGCTTCTAGATGTCTCGAAAATACCTTTCATAAGTCCGGGGACTTTAAACTCGCCCTACCTTGAGGGGAGGGGGCTGGGGGGAGGGTGATAAGGTGAAGGAATTGCAAAGAAAAAATACCACCCCCACCCTAACCCTCCCCCCTCAAGGGGGAGGGAACATGGCACTCGACTTATGCAAGGTATTCTTGAAATGCCGTACTGGTCGCAGGCTTTTATCTGAAAATGCCGGCAGGGTTGGCCACATCCCAAGCCATCCCTAACTTTTTGGGATCAGGCGCAAAAAAGAAGCCGGGGAACCAGATGCTCTCCTCAAATGAGGACAGACTTCTGATGATTCCCCGGCTTCCACCAGGACCACTAGTTCGTTTTCGGTTCTCCCGCAGGAGAAGGGGTTTTGCCCAGTTCCTAAACGTTTCGTGGCCTGTAATAACTGCCCTGGCAATGGCTACGGGCTGCTATTGCCGCCTTCCGCATCTAGCGCCCCATCGGTCCTTCTGAAATTTGCCTTATCCAGAAGGCCGCCTCGGCTCAGAGCCAAGACAGTTACCCCTGAGGTTCAGCCTGAAGGGGATCCCCATTGGGTCCCTCCCGAGGAGCGTTTCCCCGGCACCATCTTGGTACTCGGGCTGAATCTCCCTGGCAATCAAATAATAATCATCCTTGGGGAAGAAACAAGGGGGGCCGGGGACCTGTCTGAAAAAATTTTCAGATTAAAACTTCCGTCTGGGGTTCCCTGGCTAGGGGCGCTGGGAGGGCGCGGCGGCTGGCTGGTGGACGCGGCTGGTGGCCCCCCAAAAAACGGGGGATCTCCAGGTGGAGATTTGCTATTCGGGAAAGCGGTCTTAATTTTTTGGTGATGCCAGCCTGCAAAGGAGGAGGCCCATGGGACCAAAAAAGACCATGGTCTGTGTGTGTGAAAATTGCGGCAACGAGGCGGAGATGACCATCAAATGCGAGGAGATGGTGGCGGAGGGGCAGCCTGCCAAAGGCCCGCCCCAGCCACCGCAGGTGAAGCGCACCATCGTCTGCACCCGGTGCGGTAATGAAGCCGAGATGCTCGTGGAATATAAATAAAGATTGAATAACCCATACCATTGCCGGTGGGGGGCCGGCGCCGCCGGATTTAGCTCAAAGGTGGGCAGTGCCCACCCTACATGATTTCCCGGGCCAGGGCGTCGGCCTGCTCCAGAACCGCGGTTTGGCCGTTAATGTCCCCAGGCCCCCCCACGCCGGTGGCCCGCAACAGGTAGATCGGCTCAAAGCCGAATACCTTCAGAAAGCGCTCATAGCGGGGGAAGATGTCGCTATACTGGGTTTCGTCCGGCTGGGCCTGCACCAGGACCATCACCGCCTTTTTGCCTTGCGGCAGCCGGCTGGAGAAATCGGGGTTAACGTAAGAAAAAGTCCGATCAAGGAAGCATTTCAACTGTCCGCTCAGATCCCCGAAGTAAACCGGCGAGGCCAGCACCAGGACATCGGCCTTCTTGATATCCGCCAGCACCTCGGCCAGATCATCCTCCAGGATGCAGGTTTCACTTTTGGTTTTACAGCCCATGCAGCCCTGGCACCCCTGGAAAGCCATCTGATTGAGAAAGTATACCCGGGTTTCGGCCCCCAATTGCCGGGCCGTATCCAGAAAGCGATGGGCCAGGGTGCCGCTGTTGCCTTGTGGGTGGGGGCTTCCCAATACCGCGACGATTTTCATGGATAAATCTCCTGGGATTGAATAAATAATCATGGTGCAGCAACATTATGCAGCAACATTTGGCTGCTTGAGATTATACACTAAATTTTCGCACCCTGTTTGAATCGCCACGGCCTTTAATGACTGGCGCAGGCACTGAGGTAATGGCGAAATGTTAAAGCAGGTAGCCGCAGGCTTCAGCCTGCAAAAAAACCCTTTCATCTGCTTAAACGGGCTTAAGCGCAGCCCAAAGGCTGCGGCTACCGACAAAATCGCCGACGCGTTCCATTACGCAACTGTGAACCGGCTGCGCGAAAAGTCTCCTTGGGGTGTATGCTGAAGAACGGCAGGGTGGCGATCACCGGCTTATGTCTAAGCCTGATTTTCTGGTGGGCTTATCTGGGGGTAACTCCGGCCCGGGGGCAGGAATTGTCCGAGCACGGCAACCCCTTGACCACGGTGAGCATCGGTAAGGCAACAGTTAAGGCTGAAGTGGTGGCCACGCCGGATAAGCTTTATCGAGGGCTTAGCTTTAGAAAGGGATTGCCTGAGGGCCGGGGCATGCTCTTTGCCCTGCCCGAAAGGGAGAGGCAGGTATTTTGCATGCGGGCCATGGAGTTCCCCATCGACATCATCTGGATTGCCCGCGGACAGGTGCTGGGCCTGGAGGAGAACGTCTCCCACCTGGATCAGGCCAGGGAATACTGTTCTCCGGGGCCGGTGGATTACGTATTGGAGGTCCCGGCCGGGTTCAGTGGCCGACACGGTATCAAGGCGGGGGACCGGGTGAGCTGGTAGGCGAGTCAGCTTTCAGCTTTCAGCAGTCAGCCTTCAGCAAGGCTCAAGGCCCTAGACTATTTCGTCAATTAATACCAGTTTCTGTTAAATAGTATTTTTTGTAGGGGCACGGCGTGCCGTGCCCTTATGACCGCAACCTGGTATAAGAACTGTTGAATCTTGCCAAACCAAGGGTGATTATTCTATAGTTTCGTTTACCTGGCTGACCGAAAGCATGCCTGCTGATGTTATCCGAACTGGAAAAGCAAGTGGTCCTGGTTTTACAACGGGACCTGGAAATCACCCCGGAGCCCTTTCGGGAGCTGGCGGCGCAGCTGGGGGTGGCCGAAGAGGAGTTGCTCAGCGCCATCCGCAGCCTGATGGCCAGGGGTTACATCCGGCGCTTCGGAGCCACCCTGCGCCACCAGAAATCGGGCTTTGCCGCCAACGCCCTGGTGGCCTGGAAGGTCCCGGAGGCGGACCTGCGCCACCTCGGCCGAAAAGTCGCCCGCTATCGCACCGTCACCCACTGCTACGCCCGGATCCCGGCCCCCGAGTTTCCCTATAACCTCTATACCATGCTGCACGGTCGCACCGCCGAGGAGATCACCAAACTGGCGGGGCGCATCTCCAGGGATATCGGCATCACCGACTATGAAATCCTCTTCAGCAGCGCCGAACTGAAGAAGACTACCATGCGGTATTTTAAGGAGGAGGGTTAGAATTTTGGGAGAGGGTGCCAGGGGTTTCCACAGGGGAGGACGCCTGTGCCACTGGTCCCTGCTCCCTCTCCCAAACCTTCACCCCCAATCCCTGTAGGGGCGCACCTAGGTGTGCGCCCAAAGGGCGGACACGCGGGTCCGCGCCTACAGGTTGGCAGGCGAGTTGTAGGGACACGGCGGGCCCGTGCCCTGGCGGGGGGAGCCACGCTCCCCGGACCCTCCCGTCAAAACCATCCACAGGAGCAGACGATGGCGAGCTTGGCCAATTCAGAACGTCTCTTTAAGCGAGCCCAAGAATTGATGCCCGGCGGGGTGAACAGCCCGGTCAGGGCCTGGCAGGCGGTGGGGCTCACACCCCGGTTGATCGCCAGGGGGGCGGGGGCCCGGGTTTATGATGTGGACGGGAACTCCTACCTGGACCTGGTGGCCTCCTGGGGGCCGCTGATCCTGGGACATGCCCATCCCAAGGTGGTGGCGGCGGTGCAGGAGGCCGCGGCCCGGGGCACCAGTTTCGGGGCCTCGACCCCCGGGGAGGTGGAGCTGGCCGAACTCCTGGTGGAGGCGGTCCCGGGCCTGGAGATGGTGCGGCTGGTCAACTCCGGCACCGAAGCCGCCATGAGCGCCCTGCGCCTGGCCCGAGGGGCGACCGGCCGGCCCCGGGTCCTCAAGTTCGACGGTTGTTACCACGGCCATGCGGACTCCTTTCTGGTGGCGGCGGGGAGCGGGGTGTTGACCCAGGCGATTCCAGGGAGCCCGGGCGTGCCTCAAGAGATTGCCGGCCTCACCTTGTCGGCTCCCTACAACGACCTGGAGGCCGTGCGCCAGGCGGTGCGCCGGCACCCGGGAGAGATTGCCGCCATCATGGTGGAACCGGTGGCCGGCAACATGGGGGTGGTTCCCCCCCGGCCAGGCTTTCTCGATGGACTGCGGGAAGTTTGCGACCAGGACGGGAGCCTCTTGATTTTTGACGAAGTGATCACCGGCTTTAGGGCCGCCTGGGGCGGGGCCCAGACCCGGTACGGCGTCAGGCCCGACCTCACCTGCCTGGGGAAAATCATTGGCGGCGGACTGCCGGTGGGGGCTTATGGGGGCCGCCGGGACCTGATGTCCCAGATGGCGCCCTCCGGGACCATTTACCAGGCGGGGACCCTGTCCGGCAACCCGGTGGCTGTGGCCGCGGGGTTGGCGACCCTGAAGGCTTTGCAGCAACCCGGAACCTACGAGTCCCTGGAGGAAAAGGGGGCCTGGCTGGCCGGGGAACTGACCCGGTCGGCGGCCCGGGCCGGGGCGCCCATCACCATCAACCGGGTGGGGTCGATGCTGACGGTGTTCTTTACCGAGGGGCCGGTTGCCGATCTGGATGGGGCTAAAAAGGCCGACCTGGGCCGCTTTCAGCGGTTCTTCCAGGGAATGCTGGCCGAAGGGGTGTATTTGCCGCCCTCCCAGTTCGAAGCCTGGTTCGTCTCCCTGGCCCATAGCCCCGGGGATCTGGAAGCCATCGCCGGGGCGGCGGGCCGGGTGTGGGGGAAGTAGCGGTCAGCTATCAGCGGTCAGCTGTCAGCCGTCAGCTTTCAGCTTCAGGCCGTTACGGCCAGTCTCTTATACAGTGCGCAGTGCGCGCCCTGCTTTGCTGCATTCGAAATTCTTGATTTTTGCGGAAAACAGAAAACAGAAAACAGAAAACTGACCGCTGAATGCTGACTGCTAAAGTGGGGCGAAACACCCCCGGCGCCTGGGAGAAATGTTCCCGGAGGGTCCACTCTGACAGGCGGCCGGTTGGGAAGATTTTTCTTCTGGGAAAAAAATTATTGCAACAATCTTAATGATTTTAGTTGACTCAGAATTTTTTCCCTACTAACATTGCTCCTGGCAGGGACCTTGCACTATTTATCACGATAAAAAATTTGTCCCGGGGAGGAGGTGTGTGTTTCAACAATTTTAGGGAGCGGACCGGCAAGCCAATCATTGAACACCTAACCTAGTCAGCCTTTTTATCCACAGTCATTATTCTAAAGGAGGGAACTTATGGCAGACAAAGTTCCAGGAAGGGCGTGGGTCGTAGTCTTCGCCGGTACGGCGGTGAACCTGTGTTTGGGTATCCTCTACGCCTGGAGTGTCTGGGCCGGGGCGCTGGTGCCAAAAGATCTTAAATTGGCCGGCACAGTCATGACCGGGATGAATGAAGGGTGGAAATACCTGACCAACGCGGAAGCGGCCACCCCGTTTTCCCTCTGCGTCATCATTTTTGCCCTGTTGATGATACCAGGGGGCCGCATCCAGGATAAGTTCGGACCCAAAGTGGGCGCCATCACCGGCGGCCTCTTTCTGGCGGTGGGTTGCATCATTGCCGGACTGGCGAAGAGCTATGCCGGTTTGATCATTGGATTCGGCATCTTCGGCGGCATCGGCATGGGCATCGGCTATGCCGCGCCCACCCCGGCGGCCCTGAAATGGTTCGGTCCTCACAAGCGCGGTTTGATCGCCGGTCTGGTGGTAGGCGGGTACGGCGGCGCCGCCCTTTACGTGTCGCCCTTAGGGGCTTGGCTCCTCAGCATCGGCGGCATTACTTACAGCTTTGTGGTTATGGGGATCATCTTCGCCATCGTCGTGATTATTGCCGGCAGCCTGCTGGCCTGGCCGGAACCCGGCTATGTGGCGCCGGCGGCGCCGGTTAAAGCCGGGGCGGCCCCGGCCAAGGCGGCTGGCACCCTGGTGGATTGGGCCCCCAGCGACATTTTGAAGACCTGGCAGGCCTATGCCTTGATCCTGATGTTCATCGGCACCACCCAATCAGGTCTCTTGATCATCGCCAATGCCTTCGGCATCCTGGCCACCGCCGCTAAGGGCGTTCCCGCCCTGGTGGCCAATGCCTGGATCCTCCCCTCGTTCGGCGGTCTGATCAACGCCCTGGGTCGGGTGGGCACTGGTCTCTACTCCGACAAGATCGGCCGGGACAATGCCTATACCTTGAACTGCCTGGTGTCGGCCCTCTGCCTATTCCTGCTGCCTGCCATCATTGCCAGCCAGAACCTGTTCCTGCTGTTCCTGGCGGTGGGGATCGCTTACTGGCAGTACGGCGGCGGTCTTGCTCTGATGCCCTCTTACACTGCCGACTTCTTCGGACCCAAGAACCTGGGCATGAACTACGGCATCGTGTTCCTGGGGTGGGGCTTGGGCTTCTTCATGGCCCGGTTGGGCGGCTCCATCAAAGACTGGACCGGGTCCCTGACCTGGGCCTTCATCATCTCGGCCTGCGTGCTCATCATTGCGGTCATTGTCTCCCGCATCGCCAAGCGGCCGTTGCTGGAACACGAGAAGTAGGGATAGAGCTATCTCTGGCAACAGGGTGAGCTTTCACCCGGTAATCTGCTAAACTGAGAGGGCAGGGGGGTTCCCCCCCTGCCTTCTTTATTTTCCAAAGTGACCGAGGATTTTGACAATGTGGGAAGCCTGGCCGGTACCATATATCATCAACCCCCAGAACCTAGCGGTGGATGCGGTGGTCGCTTTTTGTGTCTCGGTCCTCCTGACCATTATGATCAACGCCGAAGCCCAGGCTTTCGCGGCGACTTTTTTGGGGGATGCCCGCAAGGACGCCAAGGATCGCTTTAATTTCAACGCCTTCCTGCACCTGGATATCCTGGGGACGATCTGTTACCTGGTGGGGGGCTTCGGCTGGGCCCGGGCCATTGACATCGACCCCGGCAAATTCAAGCATCCTCGTCTTTTTACGGTGTTGGTGCGCGCGGCCGGCCCGATGGCGAATCTGATCCTGGCCTGCATCGGCGGCAGCGTGGTCATGTTCATGAACATTTTTAAATGGAATCCCCGGGTCTTCCTGATGGTCATCGGGGTCAACATTACCACCGCGGTTTACAATCTGTTATTCCTACCGCCGATGGCCGGGGGGACTCTGGTTTACAGCCTGATCCCGGAGCGGTACGGCAAGGTGAAGGGCTTGTTCTGGCAGATCGGGCCGTTTGCCATTCTCTCCCTGGCACTCCTGGAAAGAATTACCGGGAAAGGGATCTTCAGTCCCTATCTCAACCCCCTGATTTCCGCCATTTATGGCTATATCCAGATGTGAGCCGGGGGGCCGAGGACCAGGACAGGCCAAGCTCAGGTTTTGGCAAGAAACCGAAGCAGGTGGGCGCGTCGAGACCGGCTGCCGGGCATTGACCCAGGTACTCGGGGCTGGGCCAAAGTCCGGCGCCGACGGACATTTCCCGCCCTTCCTCCCCAGGGGAAATCCCTGTTACCTGAGTTTGTGCAGGAATTGACGTAAATAGAGGCTGCGCTTGGGCTTGCCGTAAAGCGCGATCAGATAATCAACGTCTGGCCAAATCTTGGCGCCGATATAAAAGGCTAAGTCTGGCAAGCGATGGTGATGGTAAAAAACGGCAAAATAGTCAGTGAAGTGCCACAAGCGGCGGCCTAGCACCAGCCTTTCGGCCCAGAAAGAACGATACGCAGAAAGATTCTCCAGGATGCCGGGTGGTATAGTCTGGGGAAGAGCCTGGACCAGCTTTCGCAGAACCAGATAAACCGGGCGCTGACACCGGAAGCGAGTCACCTCCCCCAGAAATTTCTGCCAATCCAGGGAAAGACCCCTCAAAGCCAGGGCGAGATCGACTAATTGCTGGGCCGACTGCAAGGAGGAGGGAATACCCCAATCATTAAAAGTGTGGAGGCAGAGGTGCATCAGGAGGTGTTCGGCAGACAGCCTCCTTGCCGAGAAATAACCGGCTTTCCAGGGGACAGCCGCTTCACTTAACCTTTCGTAGGACAGGCGATAAAACCCGGCCGTCGCCCAAATCTCCCAGTGCAGGTCTACCCGAAGGGTCTGGGACGGCGGCGGGTCGAAGGTAAGCCGTGATTCATATCTTTCCCGAAATCCGGGCCTGGGGTCGGTTTCTAGGCGGGAGAGGCGGAAACCTGAGTATGCCAGGGCCGTCTGGGCCCGGTGCGCCATGGAGGGCGATACCAGCAAGTCAAGGTCAGCCATGGGTCTGAGCGCTGGGTCAGGATAAAGGCGCCGGCGCAGATCGGCTCCCTTGAGGAGAATTGGCTCGACGCCGGCTGCCCCCAGCGTAGCCAGAACCGAGCGTATTTCTTGTTCCTGCCGTTCAGAATTCTTAAAGGAGACAGCATAATCGTTTCTCAAGGTTCTGAGAAACCGGCCGGAGACAGCCTGGGTCAGTTTTCGGTGCAATAACTCATAATAGACCCACGGACCGAGATGCTGAGCCTGAATCTGTGCTAGGACCGTCGGGTCATCCAGTTGCCTGGCGACGTCAATCGGCAAGGCGCCCGGCTCTAACAAGGGAAAGAGTGCCGGTGGAAAATAAGGTAAGGGGTCCATTTGCCTCCAGTCGGGTTGGTCGGAGGTCCGCCGGTGAGATAAATCAGTAGACTTGAGGCGGTTATTAATGCCATTAATAACACAATGCCGCAGAATGGCAAGGTTAACGACGTCTTAAGGGATCGGCAAGGCGGGTAAGTCCGACTTTGGAGCATGTCGGAAAAGCTAAGGCCTGCCGATAATAAAGAAAAGCCAGAAAAATTTTCTCGGGGTTTCATTAAATCTTTACAAAATGCAGTGATTATGGGAGTATAATGATTTGTGATAGGAGCAGGGCGATGCGGCCGTTGGACCGAGCCTTCGAAAAAGCGATGGAGTTGTGCTATCCCCTGACGGTCCACTTAGACCTGACCTATCGCTGCCATCAACGCTGTGTTCACTGCTACCTGCCGGAGGCCTGGCGCCGGGGAAATGGACCGGGACCCGAGATGGACACCCGTCAGATTAAAGGCATCCTGGACCAACTGGCGGCGGCCGGCACCTTTTTCATCACCTTCAGCGGCGGGGAGATCTTTCTTCGCGCCGATCTCTTCACCATACTGCAGCACGCCCGGAAATTAAATTTTACTCTTTCTTTGATGACCAGCGGCGCTCTTGGGCCTGATAAAGAACAAGCCCGGGAGTTAGCGAACCTGGGAGTGCAGGCAATCCTGGTCAGCCTCCATGGCCTTTCGGCCTCCCTGCATGACCCTATAACCGGGGTTCCAGGGTCCTGTAAACGAGTACGGCGAACCATCGAGAACTGCCGGAGGCAAGGGTTGCTGGTTGTTTTGAACTCTCAGGCCGTGGCCTCGAATTACCGGCATCTTCGGGCGTTGAAGGAACACGCATCCCGGGAAGGTCTGACGTTGAGGATGGATGACAACCTGACTCCCCGCTGGGATGGGAGACCTCATCCCCATGGCCTGGCCTTGAATCCTGAGGAGCGAGCCTGGCTTCTGCAGTCCATCAGCGAAGCTGGGGGTGCAGAACCGGCCACCCCGGGACCAAACGCCGAAGGGGGAGGTTGTAGGGCGGGCCTAAGTCTAGGTTACATCACTCCCCAAGGGGAAGTGTGGCCCTGCTTGGAGCTTCCCTGGCCTTGCGGGCGTCTTACCGGCAACGGGCAGTTCGCACAGATCTGGCGCCAATCAACCGTACTCAATTGGCTTCGGCCACTGATTAAAAAAGACCGGGAGGTGAAGGAGCCTTTTTGCGTTTATCTTCGCAGAAGACGAATCAGCCCTGAGTTAAGCCTCAACTAACTAGGTTAAGAAGGAGACCAAGCCATGGCGGACCGCGTTGCCAAGAGCTCCAAGAAGGATTATCAAAAGCCAACCTGGGAAAAGCAAAAGATGTTTGAGCGGTTTACGGTAAGCTGTCTCAAACACCCGCAGCCCGCCCAAGGTTGTAGCCCACCTCGGTCCAATAGCTGATCTGAAGAACGGGCAGGAGCTTTGCTAATTTCTTGATTGGAAAACTGATGGAAAACCTGGTGGACGCCGCCCCCTCCGAAACCAGGCCCCGAGTCGTGAAAATTATGGGGCTGGAAGGGAAAGAGAGCCTCGCACCCGGATTCTATCTCCTAGTGACCTGGGAAGCCGACAAGAGTACCACAGACCGGACGGGGATGCAGCCCATTTTCATTAGTGACCTGTCCGAGGTCTGGGTGGAGGAAAGCGAAGAGAAATTCTGGCTCAGTCACCCCGGCCTGGACCTCTTCCTGGATTTGCCTAACAAGACTGGGAAGGCCATCTTATCACAGCCGCGCTCCTGGCAAGATGTTCTAAGGATCACTCACTTTCACCTGCTTTTGGAGCGTCGGGGTTTGCTCCTGCACGCTTCCGGTCTGGTCCGTGGCGGGCGCGCCTATGTCTTTCCCGGGCCGTCCGGAGCAGGTAAAACCACAATAGTGCGGCATTCCCCAGGCATGACACTGCTCTCGGACGAAATCGTGGCCTTGGGCCTGGCCGGGGGGGGAGCCGGAGTGACGGCATTGGGCACTCCTTTCTATGGTGAATGGGGGCAACCGGGGGAGCAAATCTCCACCCCTTTGCAAGGGTTATATTTCCCATGCCAGGCCAGGGAAAATCGCCTGGTGCCTTTGGAACCCCGGCAAGTTGTGAGCAGGCTGCTTTCGTGCATTTGCACCTATACGGTCTGGCAATCGAGGTTGGAAAAAATCTTCGCCCTGGGCATCGAATTGGCGGCAAGGGTTCCGGGTTTTGACCTGCATTTCCGTCCGGAGCCCGGGCTGTGGCGGGCCATAGATGGATCCTAAAGAAGCGCTCCTTAGGGACGGATTAAAAAATGGTCGGCTAATCAAGTCTCGACCTTGCGGAGGAAGCATGCTCCCGGCGCTGCGCCAGGGCGATGAGGTCACCATCGCCCCGGTGGCGGGGCGGGTTGGAGATGTGGTTCTCTACAGTCGCGGCGATTGCCTGGTAATGCACCGGGTGGTGGCTAAGTTTGCCGACCGGATAATTACCAAGGGGGATGCAGTGCCAAGGTTTGACCGCTGCATCACTGACAGGGACATTTTGGGGCGGGCCGTTTTCTTTGAGCGCCAG
>Ga0315268_10002582_pt1 | contig 20347 bp, 20 predicted proteins | sample C1_top_MG_FD_204535 | JGI IMG/M metagenome (GOLD analysis project Ga0315268, IMG submission 204535) | Sediment microbial communities from Yellowstone Lake, YNP, Wyoming, USA - C1_top | ecosystem: Environmental > Aquatic > Freshwater > Lake > Sediment | place: USA: Wyoming | collected 2017-08-01
GGATGATAGATCTCGCCGGCGCTCACCATCTCGTGCAGCCACGCACATTGCTCCGCCGCGCGCTGCACCGGTAACAGCAGGGAGAGCAACTGCGCCTTGCGCTTGCCATCCGCAAACTCGGCCAGTGCCTGCGACAGCGGTTGGTGGCGCGCCTTGCCATGCGCCGACAGACTCGTGGTGTAGGTAGCGAGAAAAGCGAAGGGCGCCTCCGCATCCTTGCGATTCTCGGCCAAGTTGAAATACACGCGCCCGACCAGATTCCAGGCCGGATGCCGTGCCTTGAGAAAATCCTGCAAACCGACTTGCGCTGCGCCTAGTTCTGCGCGCAGGGCCGTATCGAGTTCCTCCCACAGAGTACCAAGAACTTCCGCCGTCAGGTATTCCGCACCAGTCATCGGCGGTGCATCGGCCACCAGAATTTCCAGCGCCAGGCTATCCGGCAGGGCAACCGCAATCTCGCCGTCTGCGGAGGTGGCGCACAAAGCGGTTACATAACGAGCAGAAAAATCACGCCACCAGCCCAATACGGGCGGCAAGGCAACGCCGACTTCCGCCGCGCCCAATTGCAGCAGGCCATGGCCGGCACCACGGACGAAGCTGGTAGCCAGATGCAGACGTAGATCGTCCGGTAGCGCAGGCGCGTCGGCATCCGGCGCCAGGCGCAGGTGACCATGAGGCGTCAGCAGCAGCGTGAGCGGGATAGAAACGTCAACAGCCACATCTGTCATGGTCGGCACATACCTATCCAAACTGCGCTGAATTAGAAACTGCTGCAGGGATTACGGGTCTCGAATCTCACGCTGGCGGGTTGTTCGCGTTGCAATTCGCCTCGATACAGGCGCCAGTCAAAATTCGATTGCATTTTGACGCGGTCGTCGCCCCGGCGCCACTCGGTTTCACCGCTGGCGCGAAACGCGCCGGCCGCCGCGCCAGTGTCCACGTCGCCGCTGAAATTCATTTTGCGCGGTGGGCCGTAGGTGGCGAAGATCGTCGCCAGGGTACGGGCATAGTCGGCGTCGGAATGAATATTGCGCGAGTAGGACACCAGATAATTGCCACAGAAATTGAACTCGCCGAGCAAGCGCGGTGGATACGGCGGCGGCAAGGCCATGCCGACAAACCACTGACCCGCCGTGCCCGGCTGTGCCATCAGGCCGTAGGAAGCCGCCCGCGCAACCAACTGCTGCGGACTCATGCCGGACCAGAAGCCATCAACCTGGAAGGCCAGGGCGGTACCCGGCAACAACGCCACGACTAGCCAGCAACTTCGCGCCAAGCCCATGAAACCATGCCCCATTATCCACTCCCCCTTGGCACGGATATTACTATGACGCCCGCCCGCTCATAGCCGTCTCGTTGCGACCAGGCTGTGCAATGCCAGCTTTACGTCGGCGATGACAGCAGCCCAGTTTCCCATGGATTCTTGACGGAACAAGCGCATTACGTTGGGATACCAGGGTGAGTCCGTACGCTCCTTGAGCCAGCGCCAGTCCGTCTGGTAGTAGGGCAGCAAGGTCCAGCACGGCTTGCCGAGAGCGCCGGTCAGATGGGCAACGGCGGTATCAACCGTAATGACCAGATCGAGGTTCATCACGATGGCGGCGGTAGCGGCGAAATCTTCGCTGCGGGAACCCAGATCCATGAGCGCCGGGAATGCTGAACCGTGTGCCAATTCGTCTTCACCCGCCCCTTTTTGCAGGCTGAAGAAGCGTATGCCATCCACTGCCTGCAGGGGTGACAGTACCGCTAGCGATGGCAACGACCGGTCGGCGTCGTTCTCGAAACGGGGATTGCCCTTCCAGACCAGGCCGACACGCAACTCTGCCGTCGTGTGTCCCATCACGCTGGCCCAATGACTGATCCGCTCGGGCGCTGCGCTGAGATAGGGCAAGTCGGCAGGAATCGTGTCAAGCCGGGTGCCGAAATGAAAGGGCAAACTCAAGGGGGGTGTCCAATAATCCCAATCCGAGGCGGGGCAATCTTCATCGAAGGCAATCACTTCATCCACGCCGATCAACCGGCTGAACAGGGATTTAAGCCCGGGATGGCAAAGCACCGAAACCCGTGTCGCCCCTTGCCGCTTTGCCAGCGCAGCGTAGCGGCAAAACTGGATCATGTCGCCATGGCCCGCCTCGAATCCGATCAGGAGTGATTTGCCTGCAAGTGACTCACCCCGCCAGTGGGGACACGTCAAATAGTCTTCCAGCGGGGCATACCAATCGCGGGCTTCCAGGCAACGCCAGCCCTCGGCAAAGCGGCCCTGGCGCAACAGCAGATAGGCGAAATTGAAGGAGGCTTTACGGTAATCTGGGGCCAGGGCAATGGCCGCGCGGTAGCACTGTTCGGCTTCATCCTCGCGCTTCATGCTCGCCAGCAATACCCCCAGGCTTGACCAGGCGCCAGGGGATTCCGGGTTCAGTTCCAGCGCTTGTCGATAGGCGACTTCGGCTTCGGCAAAGCGTTTTTGTGCCGCCAGCAGGGCAGCGAAATTCACGTAGGTTTGTGCCTGCCGAGGGCTCAGTGCGAGAGCGGTGCGGTAGTGCGCCTCCGCTTCCCTGCATTGCCCACCCTGATCCAACAGTAGGCCAAGATTGGCGTGCGCCTCGGCAAATTGTGGTTCTAACTGCAGGGCATGGCGAAAGGCAGTTTCGGCTCCCGCAGGGTCACCTGCGCCCATCATGTCGGTGCCGGCGAAAAACAGGCTTTCAGCCGAGATGGGCGGCAGGTTCATGACCGAAGATTATCGGCCATCCTGACAATCAGACGCGAAAGCGTGCCACCGAACGTTCGAGGTCGCTAGCTAGGTCATGCAAGCGCTCGGCGGCGGCAGTCGTCTGGCGCACGCTGGCGCTGTTTTCTTCCGACATGCTGGCGATACGCTCGACGCCACGGGCGATTTCCTGAGCTGCGGCAGCCTGCTCATTGAGGGCGCTACCGATGTCGGAGACGGCGGCAACGACGCGTTCGGCACCCGCCTGGATGCCGGTGATCGAGTCGCCGGCCTGGTGGGCGAGGTTAACGCCGCCGTTGACGCGGGCGACACCACTTTCGATTTCCTGCGCCGCACGGCGCGCGCCGGCCTGCACCTTGTCGATGACGTTAGCGATGGTGTGGGTCGATTCGGAGGTACGCTCGGCAAGCTTGCGTACCTCGTCGGCGACAACCGCAAAACCGCGGCCCTGCTCGCCAGCGCGGGCGGCTTCGATGGCGGCGTTCAAGGCCAGCAAATTCGTCTGGTCAGCCACTTCGCGAATCACATTGATGATGGCGGAGATTTCGTTCGAGTAGTTTTCCAGCTCGCGGATCGTGCCGGCGGCTTCATTGACGGCTGTGGCGACCTGGCGCATTTCATCCGCACTCGAGTGCACCACCTGGCCACCGGCGCGCGATTCTTCGCCGGCGCTGGCGGCTACGCCGCGTGCGTCACGCGCATGGTCGCGCACTTGGTCGATCGACACCGACATTTCTTCCACCGAGGCTGCCATGCCTGCGGCCGCTTCGCTCTGCGCTTCAGTGGCACTCGACGACTGGCGTGCCGCCAGCGTCAGGTCTTCTGCGGCAAGGGACAGTTCATGCGCGCTTTTCTGCGAACCGCTCACCATGCTGCGTAGTCCATCCTGCATGCGGGCAAAGGCAGCCAGCAAGCGACCGGCCTCGTCTGTGCCACCCTTGGGCACCTGACGCGTCAGATCACCGTTGGCAATTGACTCGGCGATGCTAACCGACTCATTGATCGGTGCGGTGATGGCGCGCGTCAGGAACCAGGCGAATGTAGCGGCGCCAGCCATGCCACCGAGAATGATAAGTATGAAAATAATCGTACCGCTCTGATGGGTGGCAGATTCATGTTCAAAGATTTCTTTGGCCACTTTGGCTTGATATTCCACCAGCGCATCATGGGCATCACCCATCACTTGGCTCTCATTCTTCAGCGCCGCCATGACCTCCTTCATCAATTCAGGCGAGAAATCCCCCCCCTTGATGCGCCCAAGCAGGCCGCTAGCCTTATCCACCCATAACTTGCGTTTGGCGACGAAATCGGCTGCGAGACGCTTCTCTTCCTCGGTGAGATAGGTCGCCATGTACTTGCCCCACAAGCTATTGATTTCGGCAGCACGCTTGGCGAAGTTGTCGATATGCAGGTCAACCGGATGATCGTGGGCGGCAGACAGCGGCGTACGCGGATCGTGCTGCAGCGCGATAATCAGTTCCATGGTGTTTTCGTCGAGCAGTTCGCCAATCTTGGAAAGATCGACCAGCGGTACGGTGCGATCCTCATAGACGCTTTTGAGCGAATTGACGGCATCACTCTCATTGCGCCAGGCAATGCCGGCGATGGTCAGCAGTAGCAGCCCGCCCACGACCATGAGGATGAGAATACGATTGCCGATGGAAAGATTGTTCATTGCGACCCCCAAGATTATTAATGCTGTGCGTTGATCATTCTAGGGGGGGGGGCATGCCAAGAACGCGCACTAAAACGGTGCTTTATCAGGCTATTTCTGAGCGACCTCTGCCCATTTATCGCACAGATCACGTAGGGTTTCGGCAACCGTGGCGGCACTACCGGGGCGGGAAAATAGATATCCCTGTAGCTCCGGGCAACCTTCCGCATCAAGGAAGCGCATCTGGTCTTCACGTTCGACGCCTTCGGCGATCACCGAGAGTTCGAGGTTTTCGGTCATGCCAATGATGGTGCGCACGATGGCTTTGTCTTCGTTGTCGAAAGGGGTGTCGGAAACGAAGCTGCGGTCGATCTTGAGGCGATCGATCGGCAAGCGCTTCAGGTACGACAGTGAGGAATAACCGGTGCCAAAGTCATCCACCGCGAGACTGACGCCAAGCGCCTTGAGCTCGTGCAGGGTGCCTGCCACGCTGTCGATATCCCCCATCAGCGAACTTTCCGTAATCTCCAACTCCAACTGGGCGGCAGGCAGCCCGCTGTTGGCGAGCGCCACGCGCACCTCGTCGATGATCTGCCCACGCTGAAACTGCTGCGGTGCGACATTCACCGAAATTCGCAGTTTCTGGCCGAGTTCCTGGTTCCATAGCGCCCCCTGGCGACAGGCTTCCTCCAGTACCCAGCGCCCGATCGGCACGATCAGGCCGGTTTCCTCGGCGATCGGGATAAATTCGACGGGCCCCACCATCCCGCGCTCGGGATGTCGCCACCGCAGGAGTGCCTCGACCCCAACGACGCGCTTGGCCCGCGCATCGACCTGCAACTGGTAATGCAGCTCCAACTGACCACGCGCCAGCGCGTGACGCAAATCAGTTTCGAGTGAAAGACGATGCGAAACCTGGCTTTCCATGTCGGGATCAAAAAACTGAAAACGGTTGCGCCCCGCCGATTTGGCGCGATACATGGCAGTGTCGGCGCTCTTCAACAGCGTTTCGGCGTCCGGGCCATCCTCGGGGTAACGCGCGATACCGATGCTGGCGCCAATGAATACTTCGGTACTGGCCAGCGCAATCGGCTCAGCCAGGATGCCAATCAGCTTTTCGGCGACCGCTTCAGCCGTGAATTTGCTGGCCCCTTCGAGCAATAGGGTAAATTCATCTCCACCCTGGCGCGCCAGCGTGTCCGCCTCACGCAGGCAGGTACGGAAGCGCCGCGCCACTTCGGTCAGCAGTTGATCGCCAGCGACATGACCCAGGCTGTCATTGACGCGCTTGAAGTGATCAAGATCGATGAACATCACCGTCAGATTCTCGTTGTTGCGCCGCATGCGCAAAATGGCGTGCTCGAGACGATCGTGGAACAGGTGGCGGTTGGGTAGTTCGGTGAGCAAGTCATATTCCGCCAGGTGGCGCAGGTTTTCCTGAGCAATTTTCTTTTCGGTAATGTCCTGGAACATGCCGATATAGTGAATCGGTTCGCCGCTGGCGTCTTTCACGGCAATAATATTTTGCCAGACGGCATAGGTCTCGCCGCTCTTGCGGCGGTTGAGCAATTCTCCCTGCCAGAGGCCGCTTGTCTTTAGCGTTTGCCACAGTGCCGCATAGTGATTTTTGTCGTGATGCGCAGACTTGATGAGGCGCGGCGACTGGCCGAGTGCCTCATCGGCGCTGTAGCTGGTAATCGCCGAAAAGCTGCGATTGACGCGCTGGATACGACCGTCAAGGTCAGTAATGAGAATGCCCAGCGGGCTTTCCTCAAACACACTGGCGGCCATGCGTAATTCGTCCTCGGCCCGCAAGCGCTCGCGGGCGCGGCGGCGCGCGCGCAGGGTAACAGCAGCAATCGACGCAAGTGCGATCAGCCAGACCAGCCCGTGACTCAAGGTATGGCGTCGCACATGCGCGTCAGCCTTGGTGAAGTAGGGGCCGAGAGGCAGGCTAACGCCGACGGCACCGGCGATTTCATTCACCTGGATGCCCTGATTGAAGTGGCACGTCAGGCAGGGCGGCGCCATCACCAGAGGGCCAATCAAGCGCACCTGAGGCAAGTCGACACGCTCGAAAAATTCGGCAACTTCGGTTGCCCCGCCACGAAAGGTGGCGATGGCACGTGCTTCCCAAGCATCGGCCTGGTTAGCCGGGTTGAGCGGGTGTTCGCTGACGATCCGCCCCTGGATGCCATACAGCTCCCCGTAATCCTCCATCATTTCGCGCAGTAGGGTCGCGGGGTTGGCCAAGGTCAGCAGTTTGCCGTCGCTGGTGCTGATATCGCGGTCAGGCATATGCGCCATGTGCGGATTGACGGGCGTACGCTCGCTAGGTGTCAGGTAGAGCTTGCCCTTGCTGGTGGCCCAGACGCGAAAGGCAACATCTTTTTGATAATTGGCACGGGCGGCATCCAGCGCCATTTTGCGTGCGGTATCGTATTCTTCACTGAGGTTTGCCCACAAGGACAAGCCCAGGACGAGCGTGCTCACCAGCACCGCGAGTACGGCATAGCGCAGAATTTGCGTTTGCGGATCAGGCGTTGCCGGTGAGTTGGGCATATAAAAGTGGTAGGCGGTCGGGCAGGTCTTCGGGTTTGCGCACGATGGTGAATCCAGCGGGACCAAATAAATGCGGCAGGTAGGCGGCGCCTTCACGATCAATGGTAACGCAGAATGGTTTGATGCCCGCCTCGCGTGCCTCCTTCAGCGCCATACGCGTATCTTCAATGCCATAACGGCCTTCATAGAGATCGATGTCGTGCGGCTTACCGTCGGAAAGAATCAGCAGCAGGCGGCGGTTGGCGGGCTGTTTTTCCAGCAATTGCGTGGCACGCCGCACCGCCGCGCCAATGCGCGTGTAGTAGCCAGGCTTGAGCGCCGCGATGCGCCCGCGTGCGACTGCATCGAGCGGCCGGTCAAAGGCCTTGATCTCATGAAAGCGCACGAAGCTGCGTTTCAGTGACGAAAACCCGTAGAAAGCGAATTTGTCGCCGGTGGCATTCAACGCTTCGCCGAACAGCATCAGGCTATCGCGGATGACGTCGATGACCCGTTGCTCGTCGTTGGCGTAGGCATCGGTAGACAGCGACAGATCAGCCAGCACCAGACAGGCCAGGTCGCGTTCGGTGGGGCGATGATTGAGATAAGCACCGGCACCCGCGAAATGCCAGCCAGCCATGCGGTCGGCGACGATGCGCACGCAGGCATCGATGTCGAGCTCGGTGCCATCGGGCTGCGCCTTCTGCCAGCGCCGCACCGGTGCCAGCGCGGCGAACTGGTTTTTCAGCTTGCGGGCGTGGCGACGCAGGCGTTCGGGCAGTGGCTGCGGCGCCGCTTCGCGCGCCACCATCGGCTGCAAGCGGCAAAAGTCGGCTTTCATGGTACGGCGCTTCCAGTCCCATTCCGGCAACGCAATGCCCGGGCCAAGTTCGATGTCGTCTTCCGCCGCCGCCGGCAGGTCGAGATCAAAGCGCACTTTCGAAGCCACGCGCTGGTCGCTTTCCATCAGGCTCAGCTTGTCGAGCGTTTCGGCGGCGCGGCCGGCATCGGGATTCTCATCATCATCCAGCGCGCGATTGACGCGCAGATACTCCGCCCAGGAGAGGATGCTTTCAGCACGCCACATCAGGATCATCGGCGCTTCGTTGTCCGGCGCATCGGTGCGCTCGGCCTCGAAGCGCTTGTTGGCGGCCTGCTGCTCCTTGGGTTGCTGACCGCCTGCCGCCTCGGCGGGCGGCGAGTTTTTCTTGCGCGCGGGCTGGGCAGAGGGCGGCGCGGGATAAAGCCAGAGCGGCACCGGTTGCAGCGGCTTGGCCTTGGCGCGTTTGAGTGGCGGCAGTACGGCAACGCTGCCCGGCTCGAGCAAGGCACGGCGCACGGCAGTTTCCTGCGCCGCCTCATCGGCCGGCAGCTTTTCGGGCGCAATACGCTCGGCCAACAGGGCTTCGACCAAGGTGTGATAACGCGCGTCCAGACCGGGATAACGGGTCAGCGCCAGCACGGTGGCGCGCTGGTTACGCACGATCCACGGCTCATCCGACGTGGCCTGCAAAGCATCCGGGCCGGCACCCGCCGCCAGCGCGGCGAGCCACAAATACAGGTCGCGATTGAAAGTCGGCGCTGGGAAGACGGCAATAGTGGGCGGCAAACGCAGGGTTTCCATGTCGAGTGCGGCATGCGCCGTGCGCTCGTGCGTGCCGGCAATGCGCTGGAGCAGACGCCGCCGCGCGCCGTGGGTGGAATCGGCAGCTGCAGCAACACGCAAACCAGCATCACCGCCCAGCGCGCGCAACAGCACGCCCAGCGTCTTTTCGATGTCCTTCAGATGCACGGCCGCGGCCGGATGGTCACGCCTTGCCGTCTGCGTAATCCAGCGATCCCAGATGCCGCCGATCCACTCTTCCATTTACTTGCAGCGCGGGCCGATCAGCGGATAGACATATGGCTTGCCGGCCATGGCCTTGGCCAGCCCCAGCATGCCGAGCAGGATCAGGGTGGAATGCACACAGGTGAAGTAGATGACCACGATCACCCAGGTCCATTCCCATTGCCAGCCGAGCCAGAGGAACAGCGCACTATTGGCAACGACGATCAGCAGTCCGCCCCAGAGACTGACGAAGAAAGTCTGATCGAGGTGGCAGCGTGCCAGCGGCGGGGCATCTTGGCGCCGCTTGAACCAGAGCCAGGCGATGGCGAGAAAACCCAGGCCCGGCGCGACCATCAGGTTGACGAGATAAAGTGCCTCGGCGGTGACGGCAAGACCTTGTCCGGGTTGCTGGGCGGGAGATGCAGGTTCAGATCTCATCTGCCGAAGGTGGCGAGCACAACTTCATTGAGGGCCACCGCCACCTCGATATCGTCAGTCAATGCTTCAACCAGCGCGGCGTTGCAGGCTTCGACCGGATCCATGCCGTCACGAATGAGAATGGCTGCATAGACCAGCAGGCGTGTGCTGGCGACTTCCTCGAGATCGACATCCTTCAGCGCACGCAAACTGCGGCCAATATTGACGAGCCGCTTGGCGGTCATTGCGTCGCAGCCGGTTTCGCCGATGAGTACGCTTTCCTCGCGCGCCGCTTCGGGAAAATCGAAGCGCAGGGCGAGAAAACGCTGGCGTGTCGAGGGTTTCATGCCCTTGAGGAAATTCTGATAGCCGGGGTTGTAGGAAACCACCAGCATGAAATTATCCGGTGCATGCAGCACTTCACCGGTACGGTCGATGGGCAGCACGCGGCGATGGTCGGCAAGCGGGTGAATCACCACGGTGGTGTCCTTGCGCGCCTCGACCACTTCGTCGAGATAGCAGATTCCGCCTTCGCGCACCGCACGTGTCAATGGCCCGTCGGACCAATAGGTCGCGCCATCGCCGATCAGGTGACGGCCAACGAGGTCGGCGGCGGTCAAATCATCGTGACAGGCGACGGTGTAGAGCGGCAAATTCAGACGCGCCGCCATGAAGGCGATGAAACGCGTCTTGCCGACCCCTGTCGGGCCCTTGATGAGCACGGGCAGGTGGTTGCGGTGCGCCTGCTCGAACAGCTTGATTTCATTGCCGGCAGGTTCGTAAAACGGAAGTTCAGCAGCGGTCATTTGAGTCCAAGCCAGTAGGCCAGCAGGATAATGGCCAAAGTAAGGAGCAACCAGCCTAGCACGATGCCCCGCCAGAGAAACTTGACGCGGCGCAAGGCCATGAAATCGTAGATGATCATCCAGCCCTTGAGCGCGGCGATAAGCAGAATGGCAATAACCGCCGTGGCGCCCATCTGTCCGGTTTTACCGATAAACCAGGTCAGCGCCGTGGCAACCATCAGGGCGACCCAGATGACGTTGAGGAAATGTGCGCTCATCGCATGATGTAAACCAGCGGGAACAGAATGATCCACACCAGATCGACCATATGCCAATAGCTGGCGCCGGTTTCCATGCCGTGATGATCCTGCGCCGAATAACCACCCCGCACCGCCTTCTTCCAGACCAAGCCGAGAATGGTCATGCCCAACACGACGTGCATGGCATGGAACATGGTGAGCGCAATGTAGAAAGTGTAGAAGAGATTGGTATCGAGATTTATGCCCAGCGCAAACTTGGCACCGTATTCGAAATATTTGACGGTCAGGAAGCCGCAACCGGTACCAATGGCGGCCAGCAACCAGCGCGCGCTGGTGACCGCATGGTTGGCCTTGATCGCGGCAACGGCACGCGCCACGCACCAGCTGCCGGTAATCAGCAACAGCGTGTTGAGCATGCCGGCATCGCTGTCGAGCGTACGCTGCATCTCGTTGAAGAGGGCTAGATGCTTGAGTCGCGTGAAAGCGTAGACGACGAAAAGCACGAAAAACGCGAACAGTTCGGCGAGAATGAATACCCAGATAGCGAGGTCGCCCGGCGGGTATTGATGAAGCTTGTGACCTGTGGCGTGAGGAAAATTAGCGGTATGTGAAGTCATGCGCGGCGAGTTGGGCAGTTTGCGCGAATATTAGCGAAACTTTATATACCCCCGCCTTGACATGAAACAAGCCAGGAACCAGCGTAAATGGCTATCCCGCTCAGCGCACGGAGAATAATCGATCGAACTGGGCGGTGCCGATGACTTCACGAACTTGTCCGTGCGCATTCTGCAAAGCCACGGTCTTGTCGAGTTTCTTGGCCTTATCGCGCAACATCAAGAGCATACCCAGTGCCGAACTGTCGATATAGTCGACCTGCCCCAGATCTACCCGGATTTCTGGCTCGGCTAACTTCCCGAGCGCACCATCCAATTGCGCCATGAATTGATTACGGGTAGTGAAGTCAAAGCGGCCTGACAAGCGCACTATGGTCGCCTCCGCTACTGTCGATAATTCAATATCCATGGTACTTACCTCAGTCGTTTGTTGCCGGTCGGTGTGCGCAGTCTTTTTTCAGGCAGTCGCCGTAAAGATAGAGCGCGTGTTCGACGACCGTGAAACCGCGCTCCTCGGCGACCTTGACCTGCCGGCGCTCAATTTCCGGATCGTTGAATTCTTCGACGCGCCCGCATTGCAGGCAAACTAGATGGTCGTGATGCTGGCCATCTTTGAGTTCGAAGACGGCCTTGCCCGATTCAAAATGATGCCGTTCAAGCAAGCCGGCCTGCTCGAACTGGGTCAGGACGCGATAGACGGTGGCCAGACCAATATCGACGCTCTCCGCAAGCAGCAAACGATAAACATCTTCGGCAGCGAGATGACGCGTCGCCGACTTACGAAACAAGTCGAGGATAGTCATGCGCGGGACCGTAGCCTTAAGGCCGATGCTCTTGAGTTCTGTTGGATCGGACATGTTGCAGGGCGGGATAGATGGAATGTCAGAGGATATGCCGACCCATATGATATAGTTTTCCCGTTAATTTTGCCTCCTAGCGTCCAGCGCCCTCCCTCGCCATGCCGTCTCGTCCTATCCCCCTGATTACCCTCCTGCTGAGCCTGCTGTTCGTCAACGCCTGCTCTGGCGTACCGGAGGTGACTTCCTACCTTTCCCCCTATCGCATCGATGTACGGCAGGGAAATTACGTCACCCAAGAGATGATGGCGCGCCTGAAGCCAGGCATGAGCCGCGATCAAGTGCGCTTTGCCCTGGGCTCAGCACTGGTGACCGACATTTTCCACGCCGATCGCTGGGACTATGTTTACCTTTTCCAGCCGGGACGTGGCGAGCCGCAATTGCGTCGCCTGGTGGTCTTCTTTGAGGATGGCAAGCTGGCACGCGTCGGCGGCGACGTGATTGCCGAGACGGCGACAACCGCCACGGAAACGTCTGCAGCACCCGCGCGAGTGATCGAAGTGCCTGGCGCGCCAAAGAAAGATTGACCATGCCGATGATACGTTTTGCCATCGTCGGCGCCGGTGGCCGCATGGGCCGCATGCTGATCGAAACCGTGCTGCAAGCACCTGATGCGACACTGGCCGCCGCGCTTGACCTGCCGGGCAGCCCTTTGCTGGGCAAGGATGCCGGAGAACTGGTCGGCGTGCCCTGCGGCGTCAAAGTCACGGATGATGTTGAGACCGGGTTGGCACAAGCCGATTGCCTGATCGACTTCACCCGCCCCGAGGGAACATTGCAGCATCTGGAAATCTGCCGCCGCCACGGCGTGCATGCGGTGATCGGCACAACAGGGTTCTCTCTCGAGCAGAAACAGCAGATTGAGGTCTTTTCCCGCGACATACCTATCGTCTTCGCGCCCAACATGGCCGTGGGCGTGAATGCCGTGTTCAAGTTGCTCGACATGGCCGCACGTATCCTCAACGAGGGCTATGACGTCGAGGTCATCGAAGCCCACCATCACCACAAGATCGACGCCCCTTCCGGCACCGCATTACGCATGGGCGAAGTGGTAGCGGCCGCCCTCGGGCGTGATCTGAAAGAATGCGCCGTGTATGGTCGCGAAGGCCACACCGGCGAGCGCCCGGCGACGCAGATCGGCTTTTCCACGATACGTGGCGGCGACATTGTCGGCGACCATACGGTGTTATTCGCCGGCACCGGTGAGCGCATCGAAATCACCCACAAGGCCGCCAGCCGTATGCCCTATGCGCTGGGCTCGCTACGTGCGGCGCGTTTTTTACGCTTAAAGACCAATGGTCTTTTCGACATGCAGGACGTGCTGGGCCTGCGCTGATCGGCTACAATGGCGCGGTTTGACTGACGCTTCCTATTCGAGCGTTGGTGCATTGCAATAACTGCTCAGGAGCCCGATCTTGCCCGCTTTTCCGCCTGCCCTGCTAGCCCTCGCCGACGGGACGGTATTTTTGGGTAAAGGTATCGGCGCTGCCGCTACCAGCGTCGGCGAGGTGGTGTTCAACACCGCCATGACCGGCTACCAGGAGATCCTCACCGATCCTTCCTACACCCGCCAAATCGTCACGCTCACCTACCCGCATATCGGCAATACCGGCATCAATCGTGAAGATTGCGAAGCCGGACGCATTTACGCCGCTGGCCTGGTGATCCGCGATCTGCCGCTGCTTGCCTCAAATTTTCGTTCCGAACAGACCCTCGCAGATTATCTTCGTGCTGAAAACGTCGTCGGCATCGCCGACATCGATACCCGCAAACTGACCCGCATCTTGCGCGAAAAAGGTGCCCAGGCGGGTTGCCTGATGGCTGGCGAAAACCTGGATGCCGCTGCGGCCCAATCCGCAGTCGCCCAGGCATGTGCTTTCCCCGGCCTGGCCGGCATGGATCTCGCGAAGGTCGTGACGGTCGAGAAGCCTTACGAATGGAATGAAGGTGAGTGGAAACTCGGCGTTGGCTATACGGCGCAGACCAACCCGCGCTTTCATGTCGTCGCCTACGATTTCGGCGTCAAGCGCAACATTTTGCGCATGCTCGCCGCGCGCGGCTGCCGCATCACCGTGGTGCCAGCGCAAACAGCCGCCGCAGAAGTGCTCGCGTTGCATCCCGATGGCGTGTTCATGTCGAACGGCCCCGGCGATCCTGAGCCCTGCGCTTACGCCATCAGCACCATTCGCGAACTGCTGGACAAGAAGCTGCCGACCTTCGGCATCTGCCTCGGCCATCAACTCATGGGCCTGGCGGCCGGTGGCAAGACACTCAAGATGAAGTTCGGCCACCACGGTGCCAACCATCCGGTGAAAGATCTCGAATCTGGCCAGGTACTCATCACCAGCCAGAACCATGGCTTCGCCGTCGATCCAACCACGCTGCCCGCTAATGTGAAGGTAACGCATGTGTCGCTGTTTGACGGCAGCCTGCAAGGCCTGGCTTGGACGGATCGCCCCGCGCTATGCTTCCAGGGCCACCCCGAAGCGAGCCCGGGACCGCATGATGTTTCCTATCTTTTCGATCGTTTTATCCAGTTAATGGCGGAGCGGAAAAATGCCTAGACGCACCGACATTCATAGCGTCCTGATCATCGGCGCCGGCCCGATCATTATTGGCCAGGCCTGCGAATTCGACTATTCCGGCGCCCAGGCCTGCAAGGCGCTGCGCGAAGAGGGTTACAAAGTCATCCTGGTCAATTCGAATCCGGCCACCATCATGACCGACCCGAACATGGCGGACGTCACCTACATCGAGCCAATTACCTGGCAGGTGCTAGAAAATATCATCGCCAAGGAGCGCCCCGACGCGCTGCTGCCAACCATGGGTGGCCAGACCGCACTGAACTGCGCGCTGGACCTGGCCAAGCATGGCGTGCTGGAAAAATACGGCGTCGAGATGATCGGCGCCTCGCGCGAGGCCATCGACAAGGCCGAGGATCGCGAGAAGTTCAAGCAGGCCATGACCAAGATCGGTCTCGGCTCGGCGCGTTCCGGCATCGCCCACAGCATGGAAGAGGCGCAGCAGGTACAGAGCGTGATGGGCTTCCCCACCATCATCCGACCTTCCTTCACCATGGGTGGCTCGGGTGGCGGCATCGCCTACAACCAGGAAGAATTCGTCGAGATCTGCAAGCGTGGCCTCGAAGCCAGCCCGACCAAGGAACTGCTCATCGAGGAATCCCTGCTCGGCTGGAAAGAGTTCGAGATGGAGGTGGTGCGCGACCACCAGGATAATTGCATCATCGTCTGCTCGATCGAGAACCTCGATCCGATGGGTGTGCATACCGGCGACTCGATCACCGTCGCGCCAGCGCAAACGCTGACCGACAAGGAATACCAGATCATGCGCAACGCGAGCATCGCAGTGCTGCGCGAGATCGGCGTCGACACCGGCGGCTCCAATGTGCAGTTCGCCATCAACCCGAAGAACGGTGCGATGGTGGTAATCGAGATGAACCCGCGCGTCTCGCGCTCGTCGGCGCTGGCCTCCAAAGCCACCGGCTTTCCAATCGCCAAGGTGGCGGCCAAGCTTGCCGTGGGCTACACGCTGGATGAACTGAAAAACGACATCACCGGCGGTGCGACACCTGCCTCCTTCGAGCCCTCCATCGACTACGTCGTCACCAAGGTGCCGCGCTTCGCCTTCGAAAAGTTCCCCACCGCCAACAGCCGTCTGACGACACAGATGAAGTCCGTGGGCGAAGTGATGGCGATCGGCCGCAGCTTTCAGGAATCACTGCAAAAAGCCTTGCGCGGCTTGGAAGTCAGCGTCTACGGCCTGGATGAAATCGAGGCGGATCGCGAAACCATCGAACACGAATTGGCCAACCCCGGCGCGCAGCGCATGTGGTATCTCGGCCAGGCGTTTCGTAGCGGCTATTCGATGCAGGACGTCTTCAATCTGACCAAGATCGACCCGTGGTTCCTCGTGCAGATCGAGGACATCGTCAAAACCGAGGATTGGCTAGCGACTCAGCAACTGGCCGATCTAGATGCTGACAGCTTGCGCGGCCTGAAGCGCAAGGGCTTTTCGGATCGCCGCATTGGCACGAAAGTCGGCGTTGGCGAGACGGCAGTCAGGGAGCATCGCCACACACTGGGGGTGCGTCCGGTATTCAAACGCGTCGACACCTGCGCGGCCGAGTTCTCGACATCGACTGCGTACATGTATTCAACCTACGAGGACGAGTGCGAGTCGCGGCCGACCGATCGCAAGAAGATCATGGTGCTCGGCGGCGGACCGAACCGCATTGGCCAGGGCATCGAGTTCGACTACTGCTGCGTGCATGCGGCGCTGGCGATGCGCGAAGATGGCTACGAGACCATCATGGTCAACTGCAATCCCGAGACCGTATCGACCGACTACGACACGTCGGATCGCCTCTACTTCGAATCGCTGACGCTGGAGGACATTCTCGAGATCGTCCATATCGAGAAACCCGTCGGCGTGATCGTGCAGTTCGGCGGCCAAACGCCGCTCAAGCGCGCACGCGAACTGGAAGCGAACGGCGTGCCGATCATCGGCACCTCGCCCGACATGATCGACGCCGCCGAAGATCGCGAGCGCTTCCAAAAATTGCTGCACGATCTCAAGCTCAAGCAACCACCCAACCGCACCGCGCGCACCGAGCCGGATGCGATTCGCCTTGCCGCCGAGATCGGCTACCCGCTGGTGGTACGTCCGAGTTATGTGCTCGGCGGCCGCGCCATGGAAATCGTCCATGAGCAGAAGGATCTCGAACGCTACATGCGTGATGCGATCAAGGTCTCGAACGATTCGCCGGTGTTGCTCGACCGCTTCCTCAACGATGCTACCGAGGTCGATGTCGATGCCCTGTGTGACGGCACGCAGGTAATCATCGGCGGCATCATGGAGCACATTGAACAGGCGGGCGTCCACTCGGGCGACTCGGCTTGCTCGCTGCCCCCATTCTCCCTGTGTGAAGAGGTGCAGGACGAACTGCGCCGCCAGACCGAGATGATGGCGAAGGGCCTGAATGTCGTCGGCCTGATGAACGTGCAATTTGCCATCCAGGGACGCGGTGCCAATAGCGTGGTGTATGTGCTAGAGGTCAATCCGCGCGCCTCACGTACCGTGCCTTTCGTCTCGAAAGCCACCAGCCTGCCGCTGGCAAAAATCGCCGCGCGCTGCATGGCCGGTCGCAGTCTGGCCGATCAAGGCATTACTGGAGAAATCATTCCTCCTTACTATTCAGTGAAGGAAGCCGTTTTCCCCTTCGCCAAGTTTCCTGGCGTAGACACCCTGCTGGGGCCGGAAATGAAGTCGACCGGTGAGGTCATGGGCGTCGGACGAACCTTTGGCGAAGCCTTTGTCAAATCACAGATCGCTGCCAGCACCAAACTGCCCGCCGCCGGCCGCGTACTGATTACCGTCAAATCGGCCGATAAGGTCAAGGCGGTCGAAGTGGCACAGTTGCTCCATGAGTTGGGCTTTACCCTGCTGGCGACACGCGGCACGGCAACGGCCATTCAGGAGGCAGGCATTCCGGTCACGCCGGTCAACAAGGTGAATGAAGGTCGCCCGCACATCATCGATATGATCAAGAATAATGAGATCGTACTGATCGTCAATACCGTCGACGAAAAACGCGCCGCCATTCAGGATTCACGCTCGATTCGCACCTCGGCACTCTCGCAAAAGGTCACGCTGTTTACGACGATCGAAGGCGCACGCGCCGCCTGTATTGGCATGCGTCACTCCGGTCTAGAAACCTATTCGCTCCAACAACTTCACGCCGAGCTATCTGTATGAGCAAAGTCCCCATTACCTTGCGCGGTGCCGAACTGCTCAGAACAGAGTTGCATCGATTAAAGACTGTCGAACGGCCTTCGGTCATCGCCGCCATTGCTGAGGCGCGCTCACATGGCGACCTCTCCGAAAACGCCGAATACGATGCTGCCAAGGAACGGCAAGGTTTTGTTGAGGGTCGCATCCAGGATGTCGAGGGCAAGTTGGGTAACGCCCAGATCATTGACCCGTGCGCACTCGACGCGGACGGCCGCGTGGTCTTCGGCTCCACTGTCGACTTGGAAGATATCGATGGAGAAAAGACCGTGACTTATCAAATCGTCGGGGATGACGAGGCCGATCTTAAACAGGGCAAGATTTCGCTCAACTCACCCGTAGCCCGCGCCTTGATTACAAAATTTGCCGGAGATGTCGTCGAGGTACATACTCCCGGCGGACGCCGCGAGTACGAGATTCTCGACGTACGCTACGAATAGCCTCCCGTAAGATGAAAGTGCTTAGCGGAATACTGCCAATATTTTTTGCGCTGCTCTGCCTCGCCGGATGTGGCGTGGAAACCGCAAGTACCGCTGCCACCGTGGCAACACTGAAGGCAAAAGAAATCCAGCATGCGCAGGAATCCAAGGATCAGATAATCCAACAACTCGATGCCGTGCAGAAGCAGTCTGACCAACGGTCGAGGGACGCCGAAGAGAAATAACCAGACAGCACCGTGGCTATGTGCATGTATAAAACCGCAGCTATCCTGATGGGGATGTTCATCTCCTTCGGGGCGCTTGCCGATGGTTATTATGTTTGCCAAGATCCCAAGACCGGCAGGAAGGTCGGGCAAGATTTTCCCTGCCAGTCCGGGAAATCCTTAGGCAGCTACGAACCTGTAAGCCCCAAAGAACTACAGGCACGTGAAGAATCCGCCAGAAAAAGCAAGCGCGAGTTTGAGCGACTGCACCCGGGTACCTACCCGCCCGAGGAATACATGACGAAAGAGGAATACGCCACCTATCTCGTCAAGCACCAGCACCAGGAAGAAGAACGAAAGAAACAGGAAGAACAGCAGGCAGTGCTGGAGGCTATCCACCGCTCGGAAAGAGCCGAACAACGTGCCATCGAAGCCGAGCGAACTGCCCGGGCAGCCGAAGCCAAAGCTGCTGAAGCTGAAGAGGCAGCGAGAAATCGTCGCCTCTATCCCGTCTTGCCACCCCCACTACCGATGCCTCCGCGAGTCACGAACTGTGACAGGGGCGGATGTTGGGATGAGCAAAGTCGTCGCTACAACAAGGGGGGCGGGAATACCTATATCGGCCCATCGGGACCCTGCACGCAAATAGGCAACACGATGCGCTGCCCTTGATCGCACACGGATGGAGCGCTGGGCTCTGTTCATTGCCGCGCCGCATCCTGCATACCGAGGCCGACCTCATCGCCTGGGTGGCCGAAGTGAGCAAGACCGTCCTGGCAAAACTCCCCGCTGGGCCGGTACAACTATAGTTATTGCTTCATGATGCAATAATCTATTTACATGTATTACATTTTAACGCAATATATACGTTCAATATCTTGCGTTATGGTGCATTACAATGAAATCTGATTTCTCTGAACTCAAGCTCCGCCAGCTCGATGTCACGCTGAATCGCTGGCGTGGTGCCGATCTGCCACCACGCCCGCCAACGGGCTGGATCAAGGCGATTCGGGAGGCGCTCGGCATGCCCTCTGTCCACCTTGCGCGGCGACTGGGGGTGACCCTACCGACCGCCACCCGCCTGGAACTTTCCGAGGCAGAGGACAGGATCACATTGGCGACCCTGCGTCGTGCCGCCGCCGCCCTCGGATGCGAATTGCAATACGCCTTGGTGCCCCGGCAGTCGCTGGCGGATACACTGGAAACACGGGCCACCCAACTAGCCAGACAGCGCATGGCGGCCATCAGCCACACCATGGCGCTGGAAGCGCAGTCCACCTCGCAGGAAACCGTCGAGGCGCAGACCCGCACCCTGGCCGACAGCCTGCTCAAAGGTTCTCGTCGCGCCCTGTGGAAAGCCCCGGCGCGGGAGAAATCGGCTCCATGACTGTCAAGCTCGACTATCCACCCGGTGCCACCCCGCTGGATGGCGACGAACTCACCCGCCTGATTCCCGGCCACATCACCACCCAGAGTGAGTTGAACGAGTGGGAGCAACTCAACATCATCCAGGGCGAGAACTGGGCACGCAAACAACGCAAGGAAATCCTCAACGAGGGTTTCCTGCGCCAGCTGCATCAGCAGATGTTCGGCGAAACCTGGAAGTGGGCAGGTGAGTTTCGCAAGACCGACAAGAACATCGGCGTCGACTGGCTCAAGATCGGCGTCGAGCTGAAGAAGCTGCTCGACGATGTCCAATACCAGATCGAGCACGCCAGCTATCCGCCCGATGAAATTGCCGTGCGCTTCCATCACCGCCTGGTTTTCATCCACCCATTTCCCAATGGCAACGGGCGTCATGCGCGCCTGATGGCCGATCTGCTTGTCGAACGCTTGGGCCAGCCTCGATTTACCTGGGGCCGCCGCCGCTTGGCCGCTGCCAACCTCATTGATACCAGCGCTACCCGGCAAGCCTATATCACCGCCCTGCAAGCCGCCGACGCACGCGACTACGCTCCGCTATTGGCTTTCGCCCGTAGCTAAAACCAACCGGCAACCCTGTCATGACCCAAGTGCTCTCCCGCGAACATCGTCAGCGGCGGATGTAAATTGATGCCAACGATTTGAAGTTGATTCACCGAATTGAAAGAAGATCAGACTGGAAGGTGCAACTGGAGAAACAGTTGGAACATCGTGTCACGAGGGGTTTACTGGCATGCCATGCGTTTTTTGAAGCCGTCCCTACCTGCCTTGTAACTGCTTGTTGAAC
>Ga0315268_10002583_pt1 | contig 20346 bp, 15 predicted proteins | sample C1_top_MG_FD_204535 | JGI IMG/M metagenome (GOLD analysis project Ga0315268, IMG submission 204535) | Sediment microbial communities from Yellowstone Lake, YNP, Wyoming, USA - C1_top | ecosystem: Environmental > Aquatic > Freshwater > Lake > Sediment | place: USA: Wyoming | collected 2017-08-01
GGTCAAATAGGGGGGAAATTGGAGCAGGAGCACCCGGCGCAAGAACTCCAGGGCCGGTTGATTGATGCCGGGGTGGCGACGCCGCACTGAGGCGATGGCGCTTTCCAGGTAGGCCCGGTCCCGGGGCGTCACGGCAAAATCCCGGATATAGGTGCGGTACACCGGGAGCGCCGCGGTGACTTCCACCAGGACGGCGATGAGGTCGCTCCTGGCAATATCCCGGGCCTGGCGGTCCTGGGTGGCCAGGTGGTTGAGATAGTACCCCTGGTTTTCCACCTCGCCCCCGAACAGGGTGGCCATGATCAATTTTTTCTTTTCCCGGACCACCTCCTCAAAACCTTGGGAAGAGTCTACCCACCGGGCATAAATTCCCTGCAGTTTTTGGAATCCCGCCTCTGCCACGAACAGGCCATTGACCACATTCAAGAAATCGTAGCCGGTGGTGCCGGCGAGGGGCCATTCCGGCGGCAGAGATTCATCGGCGCCCAGGATCTTCTCGGCAATAATATAGAAATTCGAGGGTCCGGGAGACTCCTCGCCTTTTTGGGCCAGCCGTTCTTGCAGGCCCTGGAGATATCCCAGGGGATCGTAGAGGCCGTCGAGGTGATCGATGCGAATCCCGGAAACCTTGCCGTCATCCACTAATTTGAAGATGAGGCTATGTTTAAAGGCTTCGAAGACCTTAGGGTCCTCCAGGCGGATGCCGATCAGGTCGTTGATGCTGAAAAACCGGCGATAATTGATCATCTCCAGGGCGACTTTCCAACAGGCCAGGCGGTAAGGCTGGCGCCCTAAAAGTTGATCCAGCAAATCGAAGCTGGCGGGCTCCCCCTTGCGGCCGTTGAAAATCTCCAGGTTCTCATCGAGAAATTTCTTGATCTCCGGGCTTTTCTGGTACATGAGCCAGAGGTTTTTCTTGATGATCTCCTTATCCCGTTGCCGTTCCCTGGACTTCTGGGGGCTGCTGAGGGTGCGGACCGGCAGGTGGTTGATGATACTCAATAGTCCTCGCAGGCTGATGAGCTCAGGATGCTCTTCCCCCAGGGTTTGCGCCAGTCCGTCCAACCGATGCGCCAGGACCCGGCGGTAGGTTTTGGGATCCAGGGGGAATTTGTGGTCGTAATAATTGACGAAGAGCCCGCCCTCTTCCAAAGTCAGCCGGAGTTCTTGTTCTTCCAGGGCCTCCCCAAAGGGTCTCCCGAGGACGGGCAGCAGCACCACGCCTTCCAGGAGGCGATTGGGGGGATGCCAATCGATGTCGAAGAAGATGGCGTAAGGGGAACTGGGGCCGCTTTCCAGAACCTCCATCCACCAGGGGTTATCCGGACTCAAGGCCATGTGGTTGGGAACGATATCCAAAACCAAACCCAGGCCCCGGGATTTCAGTCTCTTGGCCAGGGTGTCGAAGGCCCTTTTGGAGCCCAGTCCCGCGTTCAGCTCCATGGGGTTGGCCACCGAATACCCGTGCAAGCTTCCTTTCCGGGCCTTAAACAGGGGAGAGGCGTAGATGGCGGTGATACCCAGTTCGTCCAGGTATGGGACCAGGGCCTGGGCCGCGGCGAATTTAAAGTGAGGCCCGAATTGGAGCCGGTAAGTGGCGGTAGGTGCCCGGAAGCCGCTCATGATCCATCCTGCTTAGCAGGGGCGGGGAGTTCTCGTTCCCAAGTGGCACTTGGGAACGCCCTTTACCGCCAAGCTAAGTTTGGCAACCATTTTCGTTCCCAAGTTGCACCTGGGAAAGAGTTGATAGATTCTTAGCTTCGCTCCGAATGACAATTGGCGGATGCAGCAATTTTTCGGGGAAACCTTGCCCCACGAAAGGAACCCGTAGGGCACGGGTGCCGTACCCCCATGCCCGGATAACGCCCCGCCAGAATTTCTCAAAGCAAATGCAGGATGCGTTTTACGCACCAAAAAAATTCTCAGCGCGAGTCCCCCGGCCACCGGAAATACGCCCTCTCAGGCCAAAAAGTCGTGGTTCATGCGGATGGCCAGTTTCCCTCCCAGGGCCACGAAGCGGCTGACCCAGTTATGGGCCGGTTCGTCCCCGTGTTCAGCCCGCCAGAGCCATTCGGGATAGGCGGTGTGCACCATCTCGTAATAAATATTTTGCACCTTCCACAGATTGACCTCGAAGGGCAGAGACTTGGCGATTCCCGCGGCCGCTTCCAGTTGCTCCAGGTACTTTAACTCGCTGGGGTTGTCCCGGAGGCTGGTGACCAGGCGCTCCAAGGTTTTTCTCAGGGTGAACTCCAGGCTGACGGCGTCCAGTGGAACGCGCAAGGCCCTGGCTTCCTCGAGTAGACCCTCGATGGTCTCCGGAGAAATCTCCTCGGCCTCGAAGGACTGGCACAGATTCAGGTTCACCACGAACTCGGCCGTGCACGGATAAGGTGCGGGTAGGGGGATGCCCAGTTCCGTGAGAAAGCGCATCAGGGCGACGTGGTGGCTGAAGGTCTGCTGAAAGAGGAAGCGGGTGCCCTCGAGGCTGCTCTTCATGATCTGGTTCAAGACCTTGCGCTGCTCGTCTTTGAACAGGGAGCGCAGGGAGTACGTGGAGGCCCCGAAATGGCGGTCCAGGCGCCGGATGGTTTCGGCGAAATCGCCCCCGGCAAAGGCCTCCGTCACTTCCGCCACCATGGCCTGATAGGCTTCCTGGCCTTGAAAATGCTGCACTCCGGAGCAAAGGTTTTGCTCCCCGAAATGCATGGCCCCGAAGGTCAGGGTGGCGGCCTCCCGGGTGATCTCCGAGACAATCCCCACCCGCCCCACGGCCAGCTTGGCTATGCCCACCTCGGAAAACTGGAAGTCCTCCTGATTAATAAAATAACAATAGATCCTGCCTTCGGGGGGGTACTGTTCAAAAAGGGAACTCACCGCATAATGGGCCCCCACCTTTTCTAAATCCAGCATCCCCGGTTTGACCAGCTTCTCATAAATCTGACGCCCGTCCCCATACTCCTGGAGGTTGCTCCCGGCCTGGGAGAGACGCTCCAGGAACTGGTCTTCGATGGCTTCCGTCCCGGTCTCCTGGGCCAGGCGGATGGCCCGGCCGGCATAGTGCAGCACCTGGACGGCTTCCAGGCCCGAAAGCTCGTCGAAGAACCAGCCGCAACTGGTATACATGAGCATGGCACAGCGTTGCATCCCCAGGAGCTTCAAAATCATGACCTTTTCGCCCTCATCCAGCATCCTGACGGCATGTTGGGCCAGGAACCCGTCGAGGTCCTCCGGAGTCCGGTTCAGGATAACCCCGACGTAATCGTTGCGAGCCCCCCATGGATCTTTGAGAAAACCGCCGGCCTTTTCCTCGTAGATCACGGCCAGGGCATCCCGCAGCCAGTCCAGGGCCTCTCGCAGCGGGGTGCGCCAGGCCTGGTTCCACCCGGGGTGGAAACCGGTGTTGCAGCCGCAATCCTTGTACCAGCGGTCCACGCCGTGCGCGCAGCTCCACGAGGTATTCTCAAAAATCTCCACTTCAAAGGCCGGGGGGTTCTTTTCCAGGAATTCCCCGTAATTGGTCAGTCGGGCGAGGTTGTCTTCCTCGATGTACTGGATGGCGTAAGCCAGGGCCATGTCGCCAAAGCGCTGGTGGTGCCCGTAGGTCTCGCCGTCGGTGGCGATGTGCACCAGTTGGGGCCACTGGCGTTCCTCCGAGAAGGCGGCATTCATCCGCAGGGCCAGGTTCTCCCCCCGGCTGAGCAATCCTTCAAAGGCTACGGCCCGGGAAATGGGACCATCGTAAAAGAACAGGCTAATGCGGCGGCCGGAAGGGAGGTTGAGGGCGTAAGCCATGGAAGGGTCGATGCGCCCGCCGCTGACCTCCTGCCAATCGGTTTGACCCAGGGGGCGCACCTGTTTGGCCTGGTGGGGGGCCAGAATAGTGAAGACGATTCCCAACTCCGCCATGATATCCAGGGTTTCCAGGTCAGCCGCGGTTTCCGGGAGCCACATGCCTTCCGGGCGCCGGCCGAAGCGGTGTTCGAAGTCTTGCATCCCCCAAATGACCTGGGTGTATTTATCCCGCCGGTTAGCCAGAGGCATGATCATGTGGTTGTAAGCCTGGGCCAGGGCGGAGCCGTGTCCGGAGAAATTCTTCTGGCTCAGGCGATCAGCCGCGACAATGTCGTCGTAAACCTGGGGGGTCTTGACGGCCATCCAGGTGAGGAGCGTCGGCCCGAAGTCAAAGCTGATCTTGGCGTAATTGTTGGGCAGCCTGACAATGCGGCCCTCCCCGTCCAGGAGGCGGGAGACAGTGTTGGGGGCATAACATTCAGAGGTGATGCGTTCATTCCAGTCGTGGTACGGATAGGCCGAATCCTGGAGTTCGATGTCTTCCAGCCAGGGGTTCTCCCGGGGCGGCTGGTAAAAATGACCGTGGATGCAAATATACTTTTCCATCAGACCTCATCCTCTCTCCGGACGAACAGGACTAATGAATGGGCGGCCAGGGTCAGGGAGACCTCTTCTCCTGCTTGAAGAACCGGGGGTGCGGGACTGCCCGGGCCCCCCCACCTGCCTTCGGCCGAATCCAGGAGCTTATCCCAGACGCCTGTCCGCCAGGGGAGATCCAGGGACCGGGATGACGCCTGGAAGTTGCACACCATGGCGGTCTCCAGGGTCCCGCCCGCCCGCCGGACCAGCAGCACCTTCTCTTTTTCATAATGGTTTACCTCCAGGTCTGCCGAGCCGTTACCTGCAAAGGTCAGCGCTTCTCGCCGGAGGCGCAGCAGTTCCCGGTAGAACTCCCGGAGGAGCCGATGCCTTTCCACCTGGCAGAGGCCGTGGTTGAGCTTGGCGCTGAGAAACGTCTCTTCGCTCTGGGGATCAGGGAGGTCCGCTGCCCAGGCAAAGGCGGAGAATTCCTCCCGGCGCCCCCGGCGCACGGCCTCCACCAAATCCTGGTCCTGATAACTGATAAAGTAATGAAACGGGGCGACTTCCCCGTATTCTTCCCCCATGAACAGGAGGGGCAAGAAAGGCGCCAGGATGACCACCCCGGCCGCCAATTTCAAAGCTTCGGAGGAGACCAGGCGGCTCAGCCGTTCTCCTCCCGGGCGGTTTCCCGCCTGGTCATGATTCTGGGCGAAGGCCACAAAGCGGTGCGGCGGCAGGTCCCGGCCCGAGGAGCCGTGCCGGCGCCGCCGGTAGGCAGAGTATTGGCCGGAATAAATAAAACCTTCCCGGAAGGCTTTGGCCAGCTGTTCCAGCCGCCCAAAATCCTGGTAGTAACCGTATTGCTCCCCGGTCAGCAGGGTGTGCACGGCATGGTGAAAGTCGTCGTTCCAGTGGGCGTCCAGGCCGTATCCCCCCAGCTCCGGGGCCCGGATCAGGTGCGCGTCGTTGTGGTCGCTTTCCGCCACCAGGTAAACGCGCCGGCCCAGTCGCTCCGCCTGTTCGTGCACCGCCCGGGCCAGTTGCGCCAGAAAGGGTTGGGCGGACTGGTCGATGATGGCGTGCAGGCCGTCCAGCCTAAGGGCGTCGATGTGGCAATCGGTGATCCAGTACAGGGCGTTTTCCAGGAAAAAGCGCCGTACCTCGTCGCTGTGGGACCGGTCGAAGTTCACTGCGTCACCCCAGGGGGTGCGGTAGTGGTTGGTGAAATAGTCCCCATAATCCCAGAGATAGTTGCCTTCCGGGCCCAGGTGGTTGTAAACCACATCCAGAACCACGGCCAGGCCCAGGCGGTGGCAGGCGTTGACCAGGCGTTTGAGGCCTGCGGGGCCGCCGTAAGTGTTTTGCACGGCAAACGGGTAGGCGCCGTCGTACCCCCAGTTGCGCTCTCCCGAGAACTGGGCCACGGGCATCAGCTCCACCGCAGTGACCCCCAAGTCCTTCAGCTCTGTCAGATAGGGAATGATGGCGTCAAAAGTGCCCTGGGGCGTGAAGACCCCCACGTGGAGTTCGTAGATCACATAGTCCCTGAGGGCCGGGCCACACCAGCCTTGATCCTCCCAGGGGAACTGGGGAGAGATTACCTGGGAAGGCCCATGGACCCCCTCAGGCTGAAACCGGGAAGCCGGGTCCGGGCGGTCTTTGACGCCGTCCAGCCGGTAAAAGTAAAGGCTGCCCGGCGCCACCCCGTCCAGATCGCCTTGAAAGTAACCCCTTTCCCGGGGTTTTAAATGCAGGAGCCGCTCGGGGGGGCCAACCAGGCGCACCTCCACCCGCTCGGCTCGGGGAGCCCACACAGAAAAATTGCACCGGCCCCCTTCCAAAGGGGTGGCTCCCAGGGTGACGGACCGTATCAAGACCCGGCTCCCATCAAAAAACATTCCCGGAACCAAAAGGGTTTTCCGGTCGGCTGGTCTGTGACGGCAATCATTGGCAATCGTTACCTTTCCTGGATAGAAAAGGGCCCGGGATAGGGCCCCGTATCAAAGACAAGGAACCTATGGGGCCGCGGTTTCCAGAACCTGGCTAGGATGCCCTGAATTGCGGGCTCGACAAGCAGTAATGATTTAAAAATAAGCGGGAAAATCGGGGAAACAAGGCGAGGGGAAAAATTTCTGGGAAACTGCTCCTGGGCAGGAGGAAGAAATTCTCAGGCCGGGTGGCGGCAGCGCCGGTCAATAATTAGCTTACTATCGTGGTGCCGGCCACCGTGCCCTCCATGATGAACCGGCGGGAGAAGCCAGGATGAAACTGACCCATGTCTGTATTATTACTAAAGATTTAAATAGGTTAACTGAGTTCTACCGCCAGGTGCTGCAAATCGAGCCGAAAGCATACGGAGACGATTACGTGGAATTTCCCACGGAACTCGGCGCCCTGGGCCTTTTTGATATCGAAGCTCATGAACGGCTGGCCCCCGGTTCGGCCCGGCCGGCTTCGAACCGCAGCCTGGAACTGGAGTTTCTGGTGGAAGCAGTGGATCAGGAGTACCGGCGTTTGCAGACCCTGGACATGGACTGGGTTCTGCCTCCCACCACCTTTGCCTGGGGGAACCGGTCCATCTATTTCCGTGACCCTGACGGGAACCTGGTCAACCTTTACAGCCGCGTCTAATTGAGCCGAACCTAAAAAGTTTCTCCTCTGACGATTTTCTCGGGGATGGTCTTGACCATATCCCAGGCCCGGCTCTCCCCGACGATTTTTGCCAGCCTGGCGGTCGCCTCCCGCAGCAAGGGCGGTCGCCGTTCCGGGTCGTGGGCGTCGGTGGCCATGATCTGGATATAGCCTTTACTTACCAGTTGGGAGGAGAGCTTGGCGATATGTCGCCCAAATCCCCCCGTGAGACTCTGGGCCGTTAACTGGGCCAGACATCCCAGGTCAAGCAGGCGGGCCAATTTCTGCGGCGATTCTGAAAATATCAGGTGGCGCTCTGGATGAGTAATGATGGGAGTGATTCCGGTGGAAGTCAAGTTGAAAAGGATATCTTCGATGGCCGGGGGAATGCCTGAAAAGGGAAATTCCAGGAGAAGATAGCGGTTTCCATCAGCAATGGTCATCAGGGCCCCGTCGGCCAGCAGATCCAAGGCTTCCCGGCATAAGGGGACGTCGCAGCCGGGATAAATTTTCAGATCAGTGCCGGCCGCGGACAGCTTCTCGTTTAATTGGGATACCAACTCGAAGATTTTATCCTTGGTAATCAGTCCTTCCGGCTCCACCATGCGGTGGCGATAAAGATGCGGGGACGCCACCATGGCCGTGATGCCGTCTTCCTTGGCCATGCGGGCCATTTGCAGAGTCTGGGGCCAATCTTTGGCCCCGTCATCCAACCCGGGCAGGATATGTATGTGGATATCGATCATGTTTATGGTGCAACTTCGTTCAGGATGACAAAAACCGTTTTTCAACAGCCCGATAGTTAGTCCCACCCTGGATGATAATTGATACCAAAATCGGAGGCAAGGTTTATATATGCCACCGGGAGAGGGATTCTATCGGCCTCAGCAGTTTTCAGGTTGATGGAATTGCCGACGTGATTAACTTATGAAAAAGCCGGCCGGGGGCCCTAGCCAAGATCCGAGATGGGCCCAGTTACTCCGGCAGAGGAGGTGAGCATGTTGCGCGGTCGAACCCAAAGAATTGTCCAGCTTCTGGCCATATTGTGCGGCCTGGGAGGATTCCTGCTGGGGATCGGTTGCTCCGAGGAAGCCGGGGAAAAACCGCAAGCCCGCAAGCAATCCCAGGAAGAATATCAGGCAAAGGCCTCCCCCCGGGAGACCCCTTCCAGTTACCTGCCGGTGCGCATCACCCAAAGTTTTCAAGCCATCATGGCTCCCCTGAAAGCGGAAAAGCCCCAGGTGATGGCCCGACAGTTGGAATTGCTGCAAATGCGCTACGACCTGTCCGACCGGGCGGCGTCGGGCGTCACCATGTCCCGGGGCAAGCCCGTCCAGGAAGGGGTGCGGGTGAAACTCCCCCCGGGCGTGACCTGGGAGCAACTGGCGGATATGAGCCCCGAGGCCGTTCGGGAAAAGGCACTGTTCCCGGCGGGCTTCCTGCCTCTGCCCCATCCCAAGCACCAGGAAGGCGGCATGGTCTTTCCCAAGTTTGCCATCAACGAGATCCAGAAGCAAGAAGGACGGGACCTGACCCGGTTCGACGTGGACTTCGACCTGCCGGATCACTTTCTGCCGGAATTTCCAGCCCCCATCTTTCTCACCACCCGGCCTGACCTGGGGGACGTGTCCCGGGGGCAGCTGGTCACCATGATGAATTACTACGAGCTCTTCAACGGCATCCTGAACCCCAAGCAGATAGAAGGGCTGCGCCTGCTCCTCACCCCCTTCATGCAGCAGCAGTTCAACCAGACCGAGGACCGGCGCTCGGAGCTCCCCAGCCGGGGGGTGGCCTGCTTTGACTGCCACGCCAACGGCCACACCGATGCCGCCACCCACCTGGTGGGGGATATCCGGCCCCAGGAATTCCGGCACCGCATCGACACCCCTTCGCTTCGGGGAGTTAATATCCAGCGCCTCTTCGGCTCCCAGCGGGCGTTAAAATCGGTGGAGGATTTTACCGAGTTCGAGCAGCGGGCCGCTTATTTCGACGGCGATATCGTCATCGCCACCAAAAAGGGCGTGAACATCCTGGAGCGGGGCAGCCAGGTGCACTTCATGGCGGAATTTCAAGAACTCCTGGACTTCCCCCCGGCCCCGAAACTGGACCTCTTCGGCCGGCTGGACCCCCAGAAGGCCAGCGACGCCGAACTCCGGGGCCAGGACCTGTTCTTCGGCAAGGCCAGGTGCGCCCAATGCCACGTGCCCCCTTACTATACCGACAACTTGATGCATAATCTGCGGGCAGAACGGTTCTACAAGCCCCAGATGATCAACGGCCGCATGGCCTCGGCCGACGGTCCCATCAAGACCTTCGTGCTCCGGGGTATCAAGGACTCGCCCCCTTACCTGCACGACGGCCGCCTCCTCACCCTGGAAGACACCGTGGAATTTTTCAACCTGATCCTGGGCACCAAATTGAGCCCCAGGGAAAAGCAGGACCTGGTAGCCTTTATGCGGGTGTTGTAGGAATGAGGTCTTGGGGGAGGGGCTAAAGGGCGGAGCCCCTTTGGTCGGCTGACTTTCAGCCAGCCGACAAATAAAGACTAAGCCCCCCTCCCCCAACCCCCCCCAATCCCGTAAGTTTTTGGCCGGGGATGATGGCGCTGGCGCCATCATCCCCGGCCAAACTTTTCAGGGGGTGGGGAGGGGAGTTTGAGGGGAGGGCGGGGGAGCTGCGCTCCCCCGGCCCTCCCCTCAATATTTCACCTCTACCAGATACAGCCCGTGCGCCGGGGCGGTGGGGCCGGCCAGGTGGCGGTGGCCGGTGCGCAGCAGGTCGGCCAGGTCGCTGGGGGGGCGCTTATCCTGGCCGATTTCCACCATGGTGCCCACGAGGCTCCGCACCATGCCCCGGAGAAAGCCGTTGGCGGTGATGGAGAAGTGGAGCCGGCCCCCGGGGTGGGGTTGCCAGCGGGCTTCCAGCACCCGGCGTACCGGGTTCAGGTTGTCGCTCCCCGCCGCCCGGAAGGCGGTGAAATCGTGTTCTCCCACCAGCATCGCCGCGGCCTCGGCCATGGCCGGGAGATTCAGGGGATGGGAGAGCCACCAGGCGTAATGGTGCTGCAGGGGGGAGCGGCTGGGGCGGTTCAGGATGCGGTATTCGTAGATCTTGGCCCGGGCGGATTTCCGGGCATGGAACCCCTCGGGGGCTTCTTCGGCCGCTAGCACGGCGATATCCGGAGGCAGCATGGAGTTCAGGCCGTGGAGAAAGGCCTTGAGAGGGAGGGGGCTATCGGTGAGGAAGTTGGCCACCTGGCCCAGGGCGTGGACCCCGGCGTCGGTGCGGCCCGAAGCGTGGAGGGTTAGCGGCCCGCCGGTCAATCGCTCCAGAGCGGTTTCCACCACTTCCTGAATGGTGAGGGCGTTCTTCTGGCGCTGCCAGCCGTGGTAGCGGGTGCCGTCGTATTCCAGGAGGAGGCGGATATTGCGAGGGGTCATGGAACGAAAGATATCCTGAAAGGACGGAGCGGGCTATTGCAAATAAGGGGGAAAAGGCGAAAAGGCGAAGAGGGGAAAAGGAAAAACAAGGATGGAATGTCCCCGATTATTCCATAGCTAAGTATAGCCGCAGGCTTCTGGGCACGGGCCCGCCGTGCCCCTACAAAGAAATTCCTGGTTTGGTATCATTCCCTTTTCGCGTTTTTCCCCCTTCAATCTTCTAAGGAGCCAAGGGCGCCAAATCCAACCCGGTGGTTTCGGGAAATCCCACCATCAGGTTGAAGTTGGCCACCGCCTGCCCGGAGGCGCCCCGGGTCAGGTTGTCGATGGCGGAGATGACAATGACCCGGCCCCGCTCCTTATCAAAGCGCAGCCCCAGGTCGCAAAAATTTGAGCCCCGCACCTGGATGGTGTTGGGGAGGCTTCCCGGGGGATGGAGGCGCATGAAGGGCTGATCCTGATAGAATTTGCGGTAATGGTCAAATAAATCGTTTTCGGTCCAGCCGGCCATGGGGCTGTCCGGTCCGTAAGAAGCGTACAGAGTGCCCAGGATGCCCCGGCTCATGGGTGCCAGGTGGGGCGTGAAGGTGACCCGGACCGTGGTCCCGGCCAGGCCGCTCAGCTCCTGCTCCATTTCCGGGGTGTGGCGGTGCTCCGCCACTTTGTAAGCCCGGAAGCCCTCGTTGACCTCGCAGTACGAGGTGCCTAGGGCCGCTTGGCGTCCGGCGCCGCTCACTCCGGATTTGCAATCGGCGATGATGGAATTAAGTTGGATCAAGCGGGCCTGCACCAGGGGGGCCAGCCCCAGGATGACGCCGGTGGGATAGCAGCCGGGGTTGCCCACCAGCCGGGCTGTGCCTATTTCCTCCCGATGAAGTTCGGGGAGCCCGTAAACCGCCTCACCCAGGAGTTCCGGCGCGGTGTGCGGCTGATACCAGGTTTCGTAAACGGCCCGATCCCGCAACCGAAAGTCGGCGCTCAGGTCCACCACCCGGCAGCCCGAGGCCAAGAGGCGCGGCACCACCTCCATGGCGGTCTTGTGGGGCACCGCAGTAAAAACCACCTGGGCCATCGCGGCGATGGCCTCGGCATCGGGGGGGGTAAAGGAGAGCTCGACGATGCGGGCCAGGGCGGGGAAGACCTCGCGCACCGGACGGCCCTGGTATTCCCGGCTGGTGACGGCCGCGAGGTTCACGCCGGGATGCCGGGCCAAGAGGCGCATCAGCTCGAGCCCGGTGTAGCCCGAAGCTCCCAGTATCGCCACCTTGATCTTGTTCACCGCCGTGGACTCAGTCTTTTGGGGATGCATTCCTTCCGGGGGAAGGAGGGGTAAATGAGGCTTGGCCGTGCATGGTGATTAAATGCAGGAGGGCACGGCAAGCCGTGCCCCTACAATTCCTGCCCAGCCTGAGCCTGAAAAAAACAGTAGCTGAACGAATAAAAAGCCAGCCTTTTGGATTAATTAATCGCTGGCGACTACCGTTTGGAGTACTGACAGCCCCGGCGGGCACCCCGGCGGCCGTATTTCTTGCGCTCTTTGATGCGGGGGTCCCGGGTGAGGAGGCCGGCCCGTTTGAGGGCCGGGCGAAACTCGGCATTGAGGAGCACCAGGGCCCGGCTGATGCCGTGTTTGACGGCGCCGGCCTGGCCTTCCAGCCCGCCGCCCTGGACATTCACCAGGATATCCAGGTCGTGGCCCACATTGAGCAATTGCAAGGGCTGGCGCACCAGGTTCCGGGTGGTCTCCATGGGGAAATAGTCTTCGAAGTTCCGGCTGTTCACCCGGATGCCGCCGCTTCCCGGCCTCAGATAAACCCGGGCCACGGCGGACTTGCGTTTACCGGTGGCGTGGATACTGAATTCTGCCGCCATCAATCCTCCCAAGTCAAGGGCACCGGCTGCTGGGCCTGGTGGGGATGCTCTCCCCCGGCGTAAATCTTCAGTTTTTTCAGCAGGTGCCTTCCCAAACTATTTTTCGGCAGCATGCCCCTGACCGCATGCCGCAGCAACTCTTCCGGTCTCTTCTGGAGAAGATGCCTGGCCGTGATACTTTTCAAACCGCCCATATAAGTGGAATGACGGTAGTAGACCTTGTCGTCCCATTTTTTGCCGGTCAGGCGCACCTGGGCGGCGTTCACCACAATGACAAAATCGCCGGCATCCGTATGCGGGGTAAAGGTGGGCCGGTTCTTGCCCCGGAGCACCATGGCGATGCGGCTGGCCAGGCGGCCCAACACCTGCCCCTGGGCGTTGACTTGATACCACTGGCGGGGTACCTCCCCCGTCCGGGCCATATAGCTTTTCATAAGTCGCTCCCAATTATTGAACCTTATAAATATATCGGCCCGGTCCGGAGCTTGTCAATAGATAATAAGTCTTTTCCCGCTGACTTGCCACTTTCTCCCGGCATTGTCAGGGGTTCCCCAGAAAACCTGATCCCTGGCCCCTGCCCCCTGGCCCCTGCCCCCTGATCCCTGGCCCCTGGCTGCTGGCTGCTGCCTGCTGCTTTATAATCCTCTTTCCAACTATACGAGAATATGGTAAGAATTGATAGAGTTGAGGAAGATATGCCGTATTGTCATCAGTGCCAACTGGTTCATGGAGAAGAACACCGGTTCTGCCAGCGTTGCGGCCAGTTGCTGAAAAGCTCTTCGGCCGGGGCCCGGCCCTGCGCCCGATGCGAGGCCCTGACTTTTCCGGGGCAAAAGTTCTGCACCGATTGCGGTCTGCCCTTGCGGGCGGCGCCCCCCAGGAGGGAGGAAGAAGAGGAATTGGCTCCACGTGCACGGCCGCCGTTGTTCTATCCCAAAAATAATGAACCCCGGTCCCGGCGCCGGGAGCGCCGGCCCGGTCGGGCCGTGGCCCTATTAGGCCTGGTGGGGCTGGTGATCCTGGCCTTTTACGGCTGGCACAAGCTGCCTGGGAGCCGCGCCCCGGTGGATAAATTACCCGCGGTAGCCGCGCCCCAGGACGACATGCGCCGGGATGTGGAGATCCTGGCGGAAAAGATCCGGGCAGCGCATCTGAACAAAGATATCAACAAGTGGCTGAGCTGCTACGATCCGGCTTACCCTCACCTGGGGCGCTTGGAAAGCCAGATGCTGGAGCTCTGGAAGAGCTACGATGTCAAGGAAGTTTCCTACCGCATCGCCAATGCCCAGCGCCAGGGACCCCGCCAGGGCGTGGCCGATATCGTCTGGAATATCCAGATTTATGACCAGCGCACCCGGGATTATACCTTGATCAGGCAAGGCTACAAGGTGACCCTGGAAAAAGGCGATGGCGGCTGGAAAATCCGGGACAGCAAGGAAGAGGGGGCTTCTTAATTGAGGTGCTTGACGGAATGGCGGCGCTACCTGGCCTGGATAGGCGGCTGCGGGCTGGCCCTGTCCCTGCTGAGCTGCCAGCACGTATTTTATCAGCCTCCACTTCCTGCGCCCCAGCCCCCCCCCCAGGCGGCGCCCGCTCCGCCGGCGCGGCCGGTCTTGTATGTGAATGTCATCCGCCTGAACCTGAGGGCCTGTCCCGGCATGGACTGCCCCAAGATTTCGGTGCTGGAGCAGAACGAGGCCGTGGAAAAGGTGGGCGAATCCGAAGACTGGGCCCAGGTGCGGGTCACACAGGATGGCCGCCTGGGGTGGGTGGCTTCCCGGTATCTCTCCGCCGCCCCGATGCAGGCTGCTCCCGAGGTGCCGTCAGCCCCGCCGGCCACGGTAATTAGACCGCCGCTACCCCCGGCCCCCGAAGTGGCCCCGCCGCTGCCGGAGGTGCCCCAGGCGGTGCAGCCGCCGCTACCCGAGAAGCCCCCGGTGGTAGAGACGCCGGCGCCGGCCAAGCCCCCGGAGGCTGCCGCTCCCGCCCCCAAGAAAAAGGCGGAGGAGGTGAAACCTCCGGCCGCCAAGAAGAAAGTGGAAGAAGCCAAATCTGCCAAACCTGCCCACCCGAAGGCGGAAACCGCGGTGGATAGCCCGGCGCACAAAGCCGCTCCGGCCGCCAAGCCGGCGGGAGAGAAACCGGCGGCCCCGGCAGAAAAGCCTGCCCCCAGCGAACCCGCCCCGGAACCGGGCAAACGCATCCGGATTATGTAGGGGTCAGGGGCCAGGGACCAGATCAATACTATCTGAGGGAAAAAGGCCCTGGCTCGAGCAGTCCCATATTGAGGTCAATTTGATCGGTAGGGCGGGCCTCCGTGCCCGCCATCCCCAACAAATTAGGGCAGGCTCTTTGAGCCTGCCCTAATTTGTTCAACCTTTTCTTTCCTTAAAAAAATTTGTGAGAACTGTTACCCCTTCTTACCTGACCCCTGACCCCTGCTCCTACCGCCCCCACTCCAGCAAGGTGGCCCACCAGGTGCCCCCGGCCCCGAAGCTCACCAGCAGCACCCGGTCCCCCTCTTTGATGCGGCCCTCCTCCAAGGCTTCGTGCAGGGCCAGGGGCACCGACGCCGCCGAGGTGTTGCCGTATTTGTGGATGTTGACGAAGACCTTCTCCATGGGCACCCCGGCAAACTTGGCGCCGGATTCCAGGATGCGGTAATTGCCCTGGTGGATGATGAGGAAATCCAGGTCGTCGGGACCTATCTGAGTCATCTCCATGATGCGGCTGATGGATTCCCGCACCGCGTTGACTGCGAACTTAAAGATTTCCGGCCCGTCCATCTGCAAAAAATTACGGTCGATGCGGGTCTGCACCGGCAGAAAGGGGCTGTTCCGCCAGGTGAACTCAGTCTGGCAGTAAAGCTTGTCATTCAGAGCCGAACTGATAAAGGAGGCGATGATGCGCCCCCGCTGAGCCGGGCCTACCACCACGGCGCCGGCCCCGTCGCCGAAGAGGATACAGGTGCCCCGGTCGGTGTAGTTCATGAAACGGGAACAGGCGTCGCTGCCGATGGCCAGGGCATATTTCCCCTCCGGGGCCACCAGGTGTTCGGCGAGATACAGGGCGTAGTTGAAGCCGCAACAGCCGGCCTGCACGTCAAACGCCGCCGCCCCGTTGGTCGCGCCCAGGGCCTCCTGGATGCGGATGGCGTTGGCCGGAAAAAAGTAGGGGGGGGTATTGGTGCCCAGGATGATAAAGCTCAATTGCTCGGGGGCGATGCCGGCATTGGCCAGGGCCTGGCGGGCGGCGGCGATGCCCATGGTCACCGCGTCTTCATCCGGCGCGGCGATGCGTCGTTCCCGGATGCCGGAGCGCTGGACGATCCACTCATCCGAAGTCTCCACCAGCTTTTCCAGATCCTGGTTGCTGAGGACGGCTTCCGGCGCATAGGCTCCGGTGCCCAATATGCCTATGGGTTTTTTCGACAAATGCACCCCCTGCTCCACCGCGATTATCAGGATATTTTATACCGCAATCCGGGACAAAAGGCAAATGAAATGGGGGCGGATTTTAGCGTCTTAGCGTCTTAGCGCCTTTGCGTGAGACTATTTTCACGCCGAGGCGCCAAGATGTCGGGGCGAAGCCGCGTGTCCGCCCAAGGGGGATTTTAGGCGGCCGATATGATAAAATTTGCCAAGAAAACCATCTGCCGGAAAATCACCTAATAGGGAAAAATTTTCCTTGACACCCAATATATTGTGTTCTATCATAGAAACTGATACAAGATATTGCTTTTTCAGGCAAATTTGCCAACCACCTGGATAAAGGAGGAAAACATGGCGCCTCGCGGGGAGACCAGAGAAATCGCCGGGGAATTGCCCTTAACCCCCAACGCCGTGGTGGTGTTGAAACGCCGCTATCTCAAGAAAGACGACCAGGGCGAGGCCGTGGAAGGGGCTCCGGATATGTTCCAACGCGTGGCGGCAACGATTGCCCAGGTGGACCGCCGCTATGATTCCGAAGCCGATGTGGCCGCCACCACCAAAAAGTTTTACGACCTGATGGCGAGCTTGAAATTCATGCCCAACTCCCCCACCCTGATGAACGCCGGGCGGGAACTGGGCCAGCTCTCCGCCTGTTTCGTCCTGCCGGTGGAAGACGACATCGAAAGCATCTTCGACGCCATCAAGCACACCGCCATCATCCATAAATCCGGCGGCGGCACCGGCTTTTCCTTCTCCCGCATCCGCCCGGAAAACGACCGGGTGCTGTCCACCAAGGGGGTGGCCTCCGGGCCCATCTCCTTCATGAACATCTTCGATGTGGCCACTGAAACCATCAAGCAGGGGGGCACCCGCCGGGGCGCCAACATGGGCATCCTCCGGGTGGACCACCCGGACATCGAGAAGTTCATCACCTGTAAGAACGACACCAAGCGCCTCACCAACTTCAATATCTCCGTGGGCCTCACCGACGCCTTCATGGCGGCGGTCAGCCGGGGCGAGGATTTTCCCCTGCTTAACCCCAGGACCGGCGTGGAGGTGAAAAGGGTGGACGCCGGGGCCCTCTTCAACCTCATCGTCCAGAGCGCCTGGGCTACCGGCGAGCCCGGCATCGTCTTCCTGGACGCCCTCAACCGGGGGAACCCGGTGCCGCACCTGGGGGAGATCGAAGCCACCAACCCCTGCGGCGAGCAGCCCCTGCTCCCCTACGAGTCCTGCAACCTGGGCTCCCTGAACCTGGCCCTGGCGGTGAAAGACGGCGCCATCGATTACCCCGCCCTGAAGGACATGGTGCAGGGCGCCGTGCATTTCCTGGACAACGTCATCGACGCCAACTCCTTTCCCCTGGAGCTCATCAAGGAGCGCACCCTGCAGAGCCGCAAGATCGGCCTGGGGGTCATGGGGTTCGCCGACATGCTGCTCCGGCTCGGGCTACGCTACAACTCCGACGAAGCCGTGGCCGCGGCCGAAGAGGTCATGGCTTTCATCGACAAAGAATCCAAGCTGGCCTCCGCCGCCCTGGCGGACCGCCGGGGCAATTTCCCCGCCTATGCCGGCAGCCGCTATGACGGCAACGGCTTAGGCCGGATGCGCCACGCCACCACCACCACCATCGCCCCCACCGGCACCATTTCCATCATTGCCGGCTGCTCCAGCGGCATCGAACCCCTGTTCGCCATCTCTTTCGTCCGCCGGGTCCTGGAAGGCACGGAACTGGTGGAGGTCCACCCCTATTTCGAGGAGCTGGCCAAACGCCGGGGGTTTTACAGCCCCGAGCTGATGCGGATGATCGCCAAAAGCGGGTCGATTAGGGACTTCCAGGAGATTCCCCGGGATATCCGGCGCCTGTTCGTCACCGCCCACGAAGTCACGCCAACGTGGCACGCCAAGATCCAGGCCGCCTTCCAGAAACACACCGACAACGCGGTCTCGAAGACCGTGAACTTCCCCAATGCGGCCACCCCGGAGGACGTGCGCCAGGTTTATCTGCTGGCCCATGAGATGGGCCTCAAGGGGGTCACCATCTACCGGGACGGGAGCCGGGAGCAACAGGTGCTGAACATCGGCGCCGCGGCCAAGGCCAAGGCCCAGGAGGCCCAGTACATCACCCCCCGGCCCCGGCCCGACCGCACCACCGGGGTCACCGAACTCATCACCACCGGCTGCGGCAAGCTCTACGTCACCGTGAACCGGGACGAGGCGGGGTTCTGCGAGGTCTTTGCCCAGATGGGCAAGACCGGGGGCTGCGCTTCCAGCCAGATCGAGTCCACCGGCCGCCTCATTTCCCTGGCCCTGCGCTCCGGGGTCAAGATCGACTCCATCATCAAACAGATCAACGGCATCCGCTGCCCCAACCCCAACTGGCAAAACGGCAAACAGGTGCTCTCCTGCCCGGACGCCATCGCCCAGATCCTGGGCCACGTGGCCCAGGTGGACCCCCCCGCCCCCAAAGCTGCCTCCATGGGCGCCTGCCCGGACTGCGGCGGCGCCATCGAACCCGAAGGCGGCTGCCTGGTCTGCCGCTCCTGCGGGTTCTCCCGGTGTAGTTGATGATTCTTGGGGAAGAGGGCCAGGTATAGACGAAAACTTATTTAAGTTAATGAAGGAAGATCCCGAAATTAAATTCGGGATGTCCCGGCAGCTAATTTATATTATAGGCTAAGGGCTCTATGGGAAATGGACTTACACAATCAATGATTGATTTCTGCATTGTTGATAAGTCGGAGGAATCTTATCAACCTCTCCCCTCCGTATGGGAAGGAGATGATAATGAGCTATTGGAGCTTATGCTGAATTTTTATCCCAGGACCGACCCCAAGATGATCTTAGATGCAACTATTAATCGCGGTCGATTCTGGTTAGGCGGTAAGCGACCCGTAATCGGTCTTGATATCAGCTCACATTATCACCCTAACGTAGTTGGTGATAACATGCAGATGCCATTTCGTCGAGAGGTCTTCGATGTAGTGGTTTATGACCCACCACATATTCCAAATCAAGGGAAAGACCGCTTAAAAGATTTCAATATTAGGTTCGGCTTAGGGTTAAAATCTCCGAAAGAGAATGGCTATAATTTCTCCCACCTATATCCGCCGTTCGTCCTAGAAGCATATAGAGTGTTAAAACCAGAAGGCCTTCTACTATGCAAGATTACGGACTATATTCATCACCACCGTTATCAATGGGCACATGTTGAGATAATTATGGCTGCATCCAAAGTCGGATTTAAGCCTTGCGACTGCATCATTAAAATCAGAAAGGGGCCGATAATTGACCCCCGCTGGAAAAAGGCCCATCATACCAGACGACATCATTGTTATTGGCTTATATTCCGGAAGTCTAAAAAGTGTGAATAAACCTTAATCACTTGGCTGAATATCCCAAGCAAAAAGCAGATTACAATCAGCAACAGCTAACCCTCTTATCTGGCATTTTCTATCTGACGCATCGAAATGAACGTGAAAAATTTTTTTCTCTCCACGATAAATGTCAGCACCTAAACTTTGCTGATCTGTCAACTTGCCTACCGGCTTTAGGTCTGCGCCCTCGATTGATCTCAATAAAGTAACTGGAATATCAACAAGTTGATAATGGATGACAGGCAGTCTCCAAATAGCCCTTAACATTAATATACAATCATAACGTGATAAGTGCTGTAATGCACGATTTATAAGCGACTCAGCAGTCCAGGGCTTCTTTTCTGTTGTTAATAATTTGGTAATCTGAATGAAATCCGGGTTTGTGCTTAAGCCGGTTTCCGTTTTTAGCGATAACCTTGCATTCCCAACATTTAAATCATCCCTAGGAGCATTTCGAGTTGTAGGCTTGACCCTCGTGGCAGGTTGTCTAACCTGCTTAAAAGCCCTCTCCACGAGAGCCTCAAAATATATTCCTTGTGGCGGAATTGTTGGATAAATAAAATGGTGATGGTCCACAAGTTTTTGCAGCCCCTCAAGGAATCTTTGCGTAAATATGCCGGAGGTTTCCAAGATTCACCACCTTCTCTATGGCGGCTAAAATACCTTGGAATTCTTGCAACTGTCAAATTTTTAAAACCACTACCTTAATTTGGGCCATTCCGGAGATAATCATTGGGCGAGACATTCCGCCAGCTATAGCCTCAAGCAAAGGTGGGCGGTGCCCACCCTACATAAGTGGCACAGGCTTCCAGCCTGTGTCCTTCCACCGGCCGGAGGCCGGTGCCACTTTTTAATTCCCTTCCCTTGGTCTCCTCCCCAGTTTCATCTTTCCAATTAAAGGTTTTTCCCGTATAGTTTTGTCGAACTTTCCTGAAAATAGCCTCGTGCCATGGAAGAGTCCAAGAACCAAAAGGGAAAGCCCGTCGCCCCCGAGTCCGGCGGGCCTGAGCCCCAGACGCCCTCGCCAACCGTGGCCGAGGAGCCGGCCGCCCCCAAGCCCGCTGGGCCGACGGGGCCGGAAGGGCGGGAAGTCACCCCCTTTCCCGGTCTGGCCCAGGTCCGGGAGGCCCTGCCCACCCATTTTTCCCGGCTGTTCTTCGCGGTCATCACCCTCCTGGTGCTCTATTTTTCTTACCTGATCATCAAACCCTATCTCAT
>Ga0315268_10002584_pt1 | contig 20345 bp, 16 predicted proteins | sample C1_top_MG_FD_204535 | JGI IMG/M metagenome (GOLD analysis project Ga0315268, IMG submission 204535) | Sediment microbial communities from Yellowstone Lake, YNP, Wyoming, USA - C1_top | ecosystem: Environmental > Aquatic > Freshwater > Lake > Sediment | place: USA: Wyoming | collected 2017-08-01
ATCCAACTCCGCCTCGCCCTTGATCATTCGCAGCGGAGCGATGATGTCCGAGGCCAGGACGAATTCGGCTTGGGGCGACAGGCGGTGGAAAGCCAACATGGTCGCGGCCCACGCATGGTCATCTACAGCGATCTTTTTGCCGTGCAGGTCAAATCGCGCAAGTATTTGGCGCATGACGTCCAACGGGTCTTCAGACTCGAGAATGACGCGCACCGAATCAAACCACGGTTTATCTTTCGCCCTGGCGATATAGTTCTTGCTGTCCATCCGAGGCGCGGTCAGCACGATGCTGCCCTCCACGCCGATGAAACCGCCCACGGCCCAGTCGCCATACGTGTTAACATCGGTCGAATGCGGCTCATTGCGTTGGAAGCCGGTCAAGAAGTACAAGTTGGCCCCAACGTTGAGAAACATCAGCCCGATATTGTTCTCGGCCATTCGTGTGCGGGCATTCTTGAGACGATTCATGTAGTCGAGCATATTGACCTCCTCTTGATGATAAACAAAAACATCCCCCGCGTTTTTCGGCAAGCCGCGAGGGATGTTGTTCTAGCAGATCTCAGCTCTTTTTCTCTATCTTGGCCCACGTATCTTTCAGCCCGACCGCCCGGTTGAACACCAGCTTGCCCTCCGTCGAATCCGGGTCCACGCAGAAATAACCCTGCCGCTCGAACTGAAACTTGTGCCCCGCCTTTGCGTTCGCTATACTTGGCTCGACCTTGCATCCCGTCAACACTTGAAGCGAGTTTGGGTTGACAACCAAAGTGAAATCCTCGGCCTCGTCTGGATTGGGCTGGGTAAAGAGGTAATCGTACAGCCGCGCCTCGGCATCCAGTGTGTGCCTTGCCGAGACCCAGTGCAACGTCGCCTTGACCTTACGCCCGTCCTGCGCATCGCCGCCGCGCGTGGCCGGATCGTACGTGCAGTGCAGCTCCACCACCTCGCCGCGTTCGTTCTTGACTGCGCTCACGCATTTGACGAAATACGCATAGCGCAGCCGCACCTCGCGCCCCGGCGCCAGCCTGAAAAATTGCTTGGGCGGATCCTCCCGAAAGTCGTCCTGCTCGATGTACAGCACTTTGGAGAACGGCACCTTGCGCGTGCCCGCATTTAGGTCTTCGGGATTGTTGATGGCGTCCATCTCTTCGACCTGGCCTTCGGGGTAATTGTCAATCACCACGCGCAGAGGCCGCAAGATCGCCATCACACGCGGCGCGCGCTTGTTCAATTCCTCGCGCAGACAGTGCTCAAGCAGTTGAATGTCCACAATGCTGTTGGCCTTAGCTACGCCGGCGCGTTCAACAAAGGTGTGGATGGATTCCGGCGTATAGCCGCGCCGCCGCAGGCCGGAAAGCGTCGGCATGCGCGGGTCGTCCCAGCCGCGCACATAGCCTTCCTTCACCAGTCGCAACAGCTTGCGCTTGCTCATCACGGTGTATGTGAGAAAGAGCCGCGCGAACTCGATTTGTCTCGGATGATAGATTCCCAACTCGTCGAGAAACCAATCGTACAGCGGACGGTGGTCCTCGTATTCGAGCGAGCATAGCGAGTGCGTGATGCCTTCAATGGAATCGCACTGGCCGTGGGCAAAGTCGTACATCGGATAGATGCGCCATTTGTCGCCCGTGCGATGATGGGGTGGCTCGTGAATGATGCGGTACATCACCGGGTCACGCATGTTCATGTTGGGTGAGGCCATGTCAATCTTGGCCCGCAGGACGCGCGCGCCATCAGGAAATTCACCTTTCCTCATGCGCTCCAACAGCTCGAGGTTCTCTTCGACGGTGCGATTGCGGTGCGGGCTTTCCTTGCCCGGCTGAGTCAGCGTGCCACGATACTCGCGGATTTCGTCTGCGCTCAGGTCGTCCACGTAGGCTTTGCCCTTTTTGACGAGCTTGACGGCGAATTCGTACAACTGATCGAAATAGTCGGAAGCATAAAACTCTCGGTCTTCCCAATCAAAGCCAAGCCAGTGAATGTCCTCTTTGATGGACTCGACGTATTCGACGTCCTCTTTAACGGGATTGGTGTCGTCGTATCGCAAATTGCACTTGCCGCCGAACTCGAGCGCCATGCCAAAGTCAATCCACATCGCTTTGGCGTGCCCGACGTGCAGATAGCCATTTGGCTCTGGCGGCCAGCGCGTGTGAACTCGCCCGCCAAAGCGGCCCGTGCGGTTGTCCTCGATGATAGCCTCTCGGATAAAGTTGGAGGGGGTGGTCGAATCGGTCGGGGGCACATTCGCAGCCCCACTCTTGTTTGCACTGTCCTGTTCACGGCTCGACATAGCTCTTCCACCTCGGTTTTGCATGTCATGGTGTTAGCAGACCATTTTAACACATTCTGGCGTTTTTGCGCCATTCAGAACGTTTGTGATCCGCTGGACAAATCTCTAGACATCGTGTATTATTTCTGCGCTTCAGTCCTCAAAATCCTCAAAGGAACTGCCGTGGATCAAACCGAAAAACTGCTTCAGGAATTGACCGACGCGCATGGCGTGTCGGGTCACGAGTCCGTCATTCGTGCCGTGATTCGTCGTTACGTTGACTCCCTTGGAACCGTCACGCAAGACAAGATTGGGAGTCTGATCTGTGTGCAAAGCGCACAGGACAAGAACGGCCCCAAAGTGATGCTGGCCGGTCACATGGACGAGATCGGCTTTATGGTTCGCCACATCACCGACGAAGGCTTTCTGAGATTCGTGCCGCTGGGCGGTTGGTTCGACCAGGTCTTACTCGGCCAGCGCGTCGTCGTCAAGACGCACAAGGGTGACGTGATCGGCGTCATCGGTAGCAAGCCGCCACACTTGCTTCCTCAAGACGAGCGCAACAAGGTCGTCGAAAAAAAGACCATGTACATTGACGTCGGCGCGACTTCGAAAGCCGAGGCCGAGGAGGCCGGCGTGCGCGTGGGCGACCCGGTCGTGCCGGATAGCAAGTTTGCCGTGATGGCTAATCCCAAGATGTATCTGGCCAAGGCCTTTGACGACCGTGTAGGCTGTGCGCTCATGGTCCAGGTGCTGCAAGCCTTTGCCGGCGAGCCGCACCCGAACACTCTGTGTGGCGCGGCCACCGTGATGGAAGAGGTGGGCCTGCGCGGAGCGACTACCAGCGTGGACGTGGTAGACCCGGATGTGGCGCTCATCCTCGAATCGGACATTGCCGGAGATGTGCCGGGTATCAAGCCGGAAGAGTCGGCAGTCAAGCTGGGCAAAGGGCCGACGCTCATCGTGTTTGATGCCCGGATGATCCCCAACCTCAAGCTGCGTGATTTAGTGGTAGAGACTGCCAAGGAGCTGGATATCCCGCTGCAGTTCTCGGCTTTGGAGGGTGGGGCGACAGACGGTGCGGCGATTCACTTGCACAAATCCGGCGTCCCGACAGTAGTGCTGGGTGTGCCCGCGCGTCATATTCACAGCCACACGTCTATCATCCATCGCGACGATTACGATAACGCGCTCAAGTTGCTCGTCGCCCTTGTCAAAAAGCTGGATGCGGCGACCGTAGCAGGGTTGACTCAGTAATAGGGGGCGGGATGGCATCACAAGCGCCGGAGATGGTTCAGGACATTGCCGCGGCTTTGCAGAGGCAGATTGAGGCCTTCGCGCCCACGGTCGAGGCAGTAGACATCGGCACGGTCATCGAGGTCGGTGATGGCATTGCGCGGGTCTCGGGGTTGGCCGGCGTCCGCGCCAGCGAGATGGTGCAGTTCGAAAACGGCACGTTGGGGATCGCCTTCAACCTGGAACGTGACCAGGTGGGTGTGATCATCATGGGCGAATATGCCGAGATCGGAGAGGGGCAGTCCGTGCGCGCCATGGGCCGCATTGTTTCTGTCCCTGTCGGTGACGCGTTGATCGGGCGTGTCGTGAACGCCATCGGCCAGCCCATTGACGGCAAGGGGCCGGTTCTAACGGACAAGTTCCGTAATATTGAGCGCATTGCCCCAGGTGTGGTCGAACGGCAGAACGTAGATACCGCCGTGCAGACCGGGATCAAGGCAATTGACTCGATGATCCCGGTTGGCCGCGGGCAGCGCGAGCTGATCATCGGCGACCGGCAGACCGGCAAGACAGCGCTGGCCATTGATACCATCATTAATCAAAAAGGCAAGGACCTCATTTGCATTTACGTCGCCCTCGGTCAAAAGAAGGCGCAGGTGGCGCGTGTCGTGGCGACGCTGGAAAAGCACGGCGCGATGGAGCACACCATCGTCGTCGTCGCGTCCGCTTCTGAGCCGGCAGCGCTCCTCTACATGGCGCCCTATGCTGGCTGTGCCATCGGCGAAGAGTTTATGGAGACCGGTCGAGATGCATTGGTCGTTTATGACGACCTGTCCAAGCATGCCTGGGCGTACCGTGAGGTGTCACTGCTGCTGCGCCGTCCGCCTGGCCGCGAGGCCTACCCAGGCGACGTGTTCTACCTCCACAGCCGCTTGCTGGAACGTGCAGCGCGCTTGAGCAAGGAGCGCGGCAACGGCAGCCTGACTGCGCTGCCGATCATCGAGACGCTCTTGGGTGACGTGTCGGCTTATATCCCCACCAACGTCATTTCGATCACCGACGGGCAGATTTATCTGGAAAGCGACCTGTTCAACGCCGGCATCCGCCCGGCTGTCAATGTGGGCATCTCGGTCAGCCGTGTGGGCGGCTCTGCACAAACCAAGGCCATGCGCCAGGTGGCTGGTAGGCTGCGGCTGGATATGGCCCAGTTCCGCGAGTTGGCAGCCTTTGCCCAGTTTGGCTCGGATCTGGACAAGGCCACGCTGCAGCAACTCGAGCGCGGGAGACGCATGCAAGAAATCCTCAAGCAGCCGCAATATCTGCCGATGTCGCTCGACCATCAGGTGATGATCATCTTTGCCGGCACGAACGGTTACTTGGACGGCGTGCCGGTAGATCGCGTGCACGAATGGGAGATAGCTTTCCTGCGCTTTATGGACACGCAGTACCCCACCATTGGCCAATCCATCATGGCCGAAAAGCGCATCAATGACGAGAATGACAAGGCGCTGCGTGTGGCGGTGGAAGAGTTTGCCAAGTCTTGGCGTTAGACGGCTCACATGGCATCTACCCGTGAGATTCGACGACGCATCAAAAGCGTCAAGAACATTGGCCAGGTCACGCGTGCGCTGCAGGCGGTGTCGGCTTCCAAGGTTCGGCGTGCGCAAGAGGCAGTGCTGGCGACGCGCACCTATGCCCGGTTGGCTTGGGAGATTCTGAGCGATCTTTCACAGCAGGTGGGCGCGAACGAAGGGCTGCACCCTCTGTTTGTGGTGCGCCCGGTCAGGACTGTCGGTATCTTGATGCTTACCGGCGACCGGGGACTGTGTGGTGCGTTCAATTACAACATCGTCCGCAAGACGGTAGACTTTATCCATCGCCATGTGGAGGACGTTCCAGCGGCGATCATCGCCGTGGGCAAAAAGGGCCGCGAGCTGATGTGGCGGCGGGGGTTCAATATCGTCCGCGAGTTTTCCGGGCTGCCAGCCTCGCCGAGGTTGGCTGACGTGACGCCGATTGCCCGTGCAGCGATGAATGGCTTCCGGAACGGCGAATTTGACACGGTCTACCTGGCCTATACCGACTTTGTCAACACGCTGGTGCAAACACCAGTTGTCAAGCGCCTGCTACCCCTCAAGCCGACCGAGTTGGAATCGCAAGCGATGGCTGAGTACGTGGCGGGCGCGCGCATAGGGCAGGGGCCGGCGACCGATTACATTTACGAACCGTCTCCGGGTGCGATCCTGGAGGTGATCGTTCCGCGCTTTACCGAGTTGCAAGTCTATCAGGCCGTGCTGGAATCGCTTGCCAGTGAGCATAGCGCCCGCATGGTGGCAATGCAGAATGCTACGGACAACGCCGGGCAGTTGGTGGGCGAGTTGACGCTTCGCTACAACAAGGCACGGCAACAGAGTATCACCAGCGAATTGCTGGACATTGCAGGCGGAGCAGAGGCGCTGGCCCAGGCCCAGGCAGCCAGGTAGAAGGTATGCTTCCTGCACGTCCATCACATGGGCCTGTTGATGGGCATGCCGTTCCCAATGGGCATCAAGGTTGTCTCAGAGGAGGCGCGCGAGATCGTGCCGTGGGTGTGGGGTGTCAACGGTGCGACCTCGGTAATGGGCTCGGTACTGGCGGTGATGCTGTCTATCAACTTTGGGTTCCGCGTTGCGCTGCTCGTGGGGACGGCGATTTATTTGGGTGTCTTGCTCCTGGCGCGGACTGTGCGCGTGGAGCGTGCCTCTGCTGCACCTGCTGCGCGAGCAGAAAGTGCATAAGGCGAGAATAGCCTCTACCTTGTGAAATGACGTTTCACGTTTTGCGGCGTGACGGGTATCATCCGGAGGACATTGATGGCACGAACTTCGATGGGTAAGGTTGCAGCGGTCAGAGGCGCGGTTGTGGATGTCGAGTTCTCGCCTCAAGAGCTGCCGGAAATCTATGACGCGATAGAAATCTCGCAAGATGGCAAAAAGCTTGTGCTCGAAGCCCAGCAGCAGATCGGCGATAGCACGGTGCGCTGCTTGGCGATGGACTCGACCGATGGCCTGGCGCGTGGCGTGCCGGCCTATAACACTGGCGCGTCGATCGCCGTACCTGTCGGCCCGGCCACGTTGGGGCGCATCTTTAACGTGTTGGGAGAGCCGGTAGACGGCAAAGGCGAGGTCAAGGCCACCACCCGCTACCCGATCCATCGCCTGGCCCCTCCGTTCGACGAGCAATCCACGCGCGCCGAGGTGTTCGAGACCGGTATCAAGGTGATTGACCTGATCGCGCCGTTCACCAAGGGTGGCAAGACAGGCGTCTTTGGTGGCGCGGGCGTGGGCAAGACGGTCATTATCGCAGAGCTGATGCGCTCGATTGCTGCCGAGCACGGTGGCTTTTCGGTGTTTTCCGGTGTGGGCGAGCGTACCCGCGAAGGGACGCAGTTTTATCACGAAATGATCGAGTCGGGCGTGATTGACAAGACTGTGATGGTCTTTGGTCAGATGAACGAGCCGCCCGGCGTCCGATTGCGCGTGGGGCTGACTGGCCTGACGATGGCCGAGTATTTCCGCGACGAAGGCCGCGACGTGCTGTTGTTCATTGACAACATTTTCCGATTTGTGATGAGCGGCTCGGAAGTGTCCGCGCTTCTGGGCCGGATGCCCTCGGCGGTGGGCTACCAACCGACGCTCTCGACCGAGATGGGCGAATTGCAGGAGCGCATCACCTCCACCAAGCGTGGCAGCATCACCTCGATGCAGGCTGTCTATGTGCCCGCCGACGACTATTCCGACCCGGCCCCGGTGGCGACGTTCACGCACCTGGACGCGACGATTGCTCTGGAGCGCTCCATCGTGGAAAAGGGAATCTATCCGGCAGTAGACCCGTTGGCCTCCACCAGCCGCATCCTCGATCCGAACCTGGTGGGCGAAGAGCACTATCGTGTTGCGCGCGAGGTTCAGCGCGTGCTGCAACGGTACAAAGATTTGCAGGACATCATCGCCATCCTGGGCGTGGAGGAGCTGAGCGAAGACGATAAGCTGCTCGTGGCGCGCGCGCGCAAAATTGAAAAGTTTTTCTCACAACCGTTCTTTGTGGCCGAAGTGTTCACCGGGCGCAAAGGCCAGTACGTTTCGCTGCAAGAGACTATTCGTGGCTTTCGCGAGATCCTGGAAGGCGAACATGACGACTTGCCCGAAGGCGCATTCTATATGGTTGGCACGATTGACCAGGCCGTCGAACAAGCCAAACAAATGCAGGCATAGAGGGGAAAGTAGTGCTCCTCAAGCTAGAAATCGTTACACAAGAACGGCGCATCTACTCGGCGGACGATGTAGAAATGGTCGTCGCGCCGGGAACCGAAGGCGAGATGGGCATTCTCCCTCATCACGCGCCGCTCATCACGTCCCTACGAGATGGCGTGATGCGAGTCAAGCGTGCGACTGGAGCAGAAGAGGTATTGGCGATTCACGGCGGCTTTATGGAAGTTCTACCAGATCACGTGACAGTGCTGGCGGACACGGCGGAGCGCGCCGAGGAAATTGATATTGCCCGCGCCGAAGAAGCTCGCAAGCGGGCCGAGGAATTAATGAAGCGGCGCCGTGAAGACAAGATAGATTACACGCGCGCTGAGGCGGCGCTACGCCGGTCGACAGTCCGCCTCAGGGTTGCCAATAAGCGTCGGCAGCGTGGACTGCCCTTGCCCCCAACATCAGAGTCAAAGTGAGGCCCCATGTTTGAAAAGCATCTTGGCATTGATCTGGGAACGGTCAATGTATTGGTCTATGTCCACGGCCGGGGCATCGTCCTGCAAGAGCCGTCCGTTGTAGCCCTATCTGTCAACGAGAACAAGATCGTCGCCGTGGGCGAAGAGGCCAAAGCGATGTATGGCCGTACCCCAGATGTCATCGAGGTGCTGAGGCCGATGCGAGATGGCGTCATTGCCGACTACCAGGTCACAGAGGCGATGTTGCGCTATTTCATCCACAAGGCCATCGGCACCTGGGGATTGTTCAAGCCACGCGTGATGATCAGTGTGCCGTATGGTGTCACCAGCGTGGAAAAGCGGGCGGTGCACGAAGCGGCGGTGGCGGCTGGCGCGCGGGAGGCGCACTTGCTGTGGGAGCCCGTGGCGGCGGCCATCGGCGCTGGGTTGCCCACCGACACGCCCACGGGCAACATGATCGTTGACCTGGGGGGCGGCACGACCGAAGCCGCCGTTGTTTCGATGAATGGCATTGTCGTCGCCAACTCGGTCCGCACCGGCGGTGTGCGGTTGGATGAGGCCATCGTCGCCTACATCCGCAAGAAGTATAACCTGGCCATCGGCGAGCCAACCGCCGAAGAGATCAAGCTGCATGTCGGCACGGCGATGCCGCTGGACGAGCCACTGACCATGGAGGTTCAGGGGCGTGACCAGGTGGCCGGGCTTCCGCGCACTATCACCCTCAGCTCCGAAGAGGTGACCGAGGCGATCAATGAGTCGTTGGGGGCGATTGTCGGCGTCGTCAAGTCTGTCCTAGAAAAGACGCCGCCGGAGCTGGCCTCGGACATCATTGACCGGGGAATGATACTCGTCGGCGGAGGATCACTGTTGCGCAAGATAGATCAACTGTTGACCAAGGAGACAGGCGTTGCGGCCTATGTGGCTGATGCGCCCATGGCGTGCGTGGCGCTTGGCGCTGGCAAGGCGCTGGAAAACTATTACGTGCTCCGGCGAAGCATTCCCGGGCTGTAATTCTCAACATGCCATTTGATATTTGAGATTTGATATTTACAGGTAGTGCGTCATTCGCTGCAGATGCGCCACCGGGTCTATGTACTGTACGAGCACACCTTCCGGCACACTCAGTGTGATGGGGGCATAGTTCAAGATGGCCTGGATGCCAGCCGCCAGGCAAACCTCCGCAACCTTTTGTGCGCTAGAGGCCGGCACGGCAATCATCGCCATACGGATGCCTCGCTCGCGCACCAGGTCGGCCAGCCGGTCGGTGCCGGCAATCTCCAGGTCGCCCATGTACTGACCGATCTTGGCCGGGTCGTCGTCGAACAATGCCACGATGCGAAAGCCCCGATTGACAAACCCGCCATAATGCGCCAATGCCCGCCCCAGGTCGCCCACGCCGATAAGCGCTACAGGCCATTCGTGATCTATTTTGAGGATGCGCCTGAGTTGCTCCCGTAGATAGCCGACGTTATAGCCTGTGCCCTGCTTGCCGAACTCGCCAAAGTGCGAGAGGTCCTTGCGGATCTGCGCTGCGCTGATGCCCAATCGCTTGCCCAACTCGTGTGACGAGGTGACCGGGATACCTCCGGCCGCCAGGAACGACAGTTCGCGCAAGTAAATGGGCAAGCGCCCAATGACAATGTCGGGTATTGGCTTTGATGGCATGGCGATTCTCCTGGGTGGATTGCCGACCAATAAAAATGTTACCATAGTTCAATCAGGTTGGCAAACCCGGATTTCTCGGTTTTTGCCGACCTTCTTGCCTCCAGATGCCCTGATATTAACCTGTTCGTGGGGCAGCTTGTGCGGCGCGCAGCGCGGCCAGCTCGCCCGCAATCTGATCCAGGCGGGCCATCACTTCCTGGCGATGCCTGGCCTCGATCGTGGGTTCCCTCCCGACGAACGCGAACGTGCCGCCGGGTTCGAGCACGGCGCGTTCGACTTGCTCCAGAGAGTCGAACCCTTGCTTGTGCGCGGCCGCTTCCAGCTCAGATAGAGTGACCAACTCAGTCTGCAGCCGATCCATTCTGACCTGCCCGTTCTCGATGAGCGCATCAGGGGCGCCCTCGATCAACTGCTCAACTTTTTGTCGCCCATAAACAAGCCGCACAACCGCATAGTTGATCGCGAGCAAAGTCGCCGCGCCGACCAGCCCCCCCGTGACCGAGTTGTCTTCGCCAATGATGGCGTTCTGCACCGTGTTGGATAGTGTCAGCAGTACCACCAGGTCGAGCGGGTTGAGTTGAGCCAGCTCACGCTTGCCTGCCACCCTCAGCCCGATCACCAGGAACAAATAAACGATCACAGGCCGCAGTATCTTTTCCAATACGGGCAGACCCAGGTAGAACATGTCGCTCCAGAGCTTGTCCATGTTTGCTTCTCCTCAGATCGTTGTTTCCGTGTCTAGGTCATACGAGCTTGCCGCTTCAATACTACCCAGGCGGCCGCTACGACGATACATGCTGCGCCGGCTATACCATACGCCGCGCCGAACCCGGCGGCCCCGGCCAGCGGTCCCAACAACGCGCTGCCCAATCCAATCCACAGATCGTTCATGGTGAACTCGACGGCAACGGCTGTTCCGCGCAGGTGCACGGGCACGCCGTCGAGCACCTGCGCGTCAATCGCTGTGCGCGCAATGCCCAGTCCTGCTCCGCACCCAAACGCTACGAGCAGGCTCACCAGGTCTGACCGCGCCTGTGGAATCAACGCGAACGCGAGGCCGGTCAACAGCATCCCCGGCAACATGACTCGCGCCCGCCCGATTCGGTCCGATAGATGCCCCGCCAGGATTTGCACTGTCAGTTGCCCCAGCGCGTAGACTGAATAGAACGCGCCGACGGTGCCCAGTCGGTTTTGTTGAGCGACCAGTGGCCAAAACGTCACCATCGCGCCGGTCGCCATGCCCATCGGGCTGACGGCCAGCACGCCAGCGCGGACGTTACGCAGCGCGAGTGTTTCTTGCAAGCCTTGCAGAGGAAGCGTGCCAACGGTTCGCTTGGCCTCGCGGTGCGGCTCGCGGACCAATAGTGAAGCCAGCGCGCACGACCCACCGGAAATCGCCGCCAGGCCAAACACGGTGGGGAAGCCTCGGTGCGAGGTGACCCAGTCTCCGGCGAGCGGTCCGACGAGCGACGCCAGCGCCGTCGAGTTGCCGCCCCAACCGAATGCCTCGCCACGCCGCTCCGGCGAAGTGAGATCGGCGAGCAATGTTTGAAAGCCTGTGGTGAATGCTGCAATCCCAATCCCACTCAAAGCGCGGGCGGCGATGAGACCGGACATGGCGTGTGATGCGCCGTACAAGACGGGCGTCATAGTGGCGACGAGGCCACCCGCGATCATTACTGGTTTGCGGCCCAAACGATCCGCGAGTGTCCCGATGAACAGGCGAGAGAGGACGGCTATGCCCGCGGCAGCGAACGTAGTCAGCCCGTTATCCGTGGGGGTGCCGCCGAGCGATTCGATGTAAAGCGGCAGGGCAGGATAGAGCGCCTGAAAGCTGAGCCAGAACAGGATGTTTGCGAGCAGGGCGAGGACGAAGGCGAAGGAAGGAATCATGCGCGCATAACGTAATGCGATGAGCGACGTGCGACACGCGACACGCGGCTATTCTTCTCCCACGCGCAGGATTGCCATAAACGCTTCCTGCGGCAGCTCGACAGAGCCGATCATCTTTAGTCGCCGCTTACCGGCCTTTTGCTTTTCCAAGAGCTTGCGCTTCCGCGTAATGTCGCCGCCGTAGCACTTGGCCGTCACGTCCTTGCGCACCGGCTTTACGTTAGCGCGGCTGATGACACGCCCGCCCGCCACGGCCTGCACCGCGACGAGGAACTGTTGGCGCGGGATGAGGTCTTTGAGCTTGCTCACGAGCGCCTGGCCTTTATTGTAGGCATCTTTTTTGTGGACGATCATCGTCAGCGCGTCCACCGGCGCTTCGTTCACCAAGACGTTCAGCTTGACCAGGTCGCCGGGGCGATACGCTTCAAACGTATAGTCGAAAGACGCATAGCCGCGCGTGCGCGCCTTGAGCTGGTCGTGAAAATCCACAATGATCTCCGAAAGCGGCAGGTGATAGGTGAGCATCACCCGCGTCGGGTCGAGGTATTCAAGGCTCTCCTGCGTGCCGTGGCGCTTGGTGACCAGGTCGAGCACCGGGCCGACATATTCGGTGGGCGTAAAGACTTGCACCTTCATCCACGGCTCACGGATTTCCTTGAACGTGCCTTCCTCCGGCAAGTCCACCGGGCTTTTGATAGTGATGGTCTCGTCGTTCATCATCACCACCTCGTACTCGACGCTGGGCGCGATGGCGATAATGTTCAAGTCGTATTCGCGCTCTAGCCGCTCCTGGATGATCTCGACGTGGAACAAACCCAGGAACCCGCAGCGAAAGCCGTAGCCGAGCGCCTGCGAAGTCTCTGGCTGATAGTGCAGCGAGGCGTCGTTAAGCTGGAGCTTTTCCAGGGCGTCACGCAGTTCGCCATAGTCGGCGGCGTCCACCGGGTAAAACGACACAAACACCATTGGCTTGGCCGGGCGATAGCCGGGAAGGGGCGCGCTGGCCGGGCGATCTTTACTGGTGATCGTATCGCCAACGTGGCATTCGCGCACGGTCTTTAGCCCGGTCGCCACGTAGCCGATCTCGCCCGCGACGAGCGAATCAGTCGGCTGCATCTTGGGCACAAACTTGCCGATCTCGATTGGCTCGGTGACGACGTCGGTGGCAAACAAGCGCAGCTTGCCGCGCGGATCAATCCGCCCTTCGACCACTCGCACATAGGCAATGACGCCCTTGAACGAATCATAGTGGCTGTCAAAGATGAGCGCGCGCAGCGGCGCATCAGGATTGCCTTTGGGCGGCGGCACGCGCGCCACAATCGCTTCCAGCAATTCGGGCACGCCCTGCCCGGTCTTGGCGCTCACGCGCAACATTTGGGATGCCGGAATGCCCAGGATGTGTTCCAGGTCGCTCGCCACCAAATCCGGCTGCGCCGAAGCCAAATCAATCTTGTTGAGGATTGGGATGAGTTCGAGGTCGGCTTCGAGCGCGAGATAGATGTGCGAAAGGGTCTGCGCTTCAATGCCCTGTGTGGCGTCCACCACCAGCACAGCGCCCTCGGCGGCAGCTAGCACGCGGCTGATCTCGTACTGAAAGTCCACGTGACCGGGACCATCGAGCATGTTCAGTTCGTATTCTTCGCCGCCCTGTGCCGTGTAGCGCATCCGTACTGCCGACGCTTTGATCGTGACACCCTTTTCGCGTTCCAGGTCCATCGTGTCGAGAACCTGCTCGGTCATCTCGCGCGGCGTGAGTGTGCCGGTCAATTCCAACAGCCGGTCGGCCAGCGTGGACTTGCCGTGGTCAATGTGGCCGAGCAAACAAAAAGCCCGGATGTGAGACGAGTCGTATGGCATACTTCTGTCTCCACCCTTACAGAGGTTCCAAAACCTTCGCAAGGGTTCAGTGGCAATTCTGGTCGAGATTAGCAAAAGAGAAGCGGGAGAGCTTGTCTCCCGCTTGCAAGTATAACCGAGTTGGCGTGGATTGCAATAGAATTGTCAGCCGGCTGGAAGGGTAAAGCTAAACACGCTCCCCTGTCCCGCCCGGCTTTCGACGCTCACCTGCCCGCCAAGCTTTTCCACAATCCGCCGGACGATGGACAGCCCCAGCCCATGTCCTTTGGTGCGCACCTGGTCGAGCCGCGTGAATGGCTTGAACAGCCGGGCTTGAGCCTCTGGCGGAATGCCGGGCCCGTTATCCCGTACCCAAAAGCGCACCATGCCATCCGGCTGCGCTTCCGCGCCCAACTCAATGTGCGGCGGGCGACCACCATACTTGATGGCGTTGCTGAGATAGTTGACCCACACCTCTTCCATCCACAGCGCATAGCCCAGGACCACCGGCCACGCGGACGCATCCGGCAATACGATCTCAGCATGAGACTGCTCGGCCGTATCCGCCAGGCGCTGGCGGGCTTCGGACACGATAGTCGCCATGTCCACTGGCGTCGTCTCGACCTCTGTCTTACGCACCTGGGCTAACAGGAGCAGCTCTTCAATGATCATGTTCATCTTGCGCCCACTTCGCACGATAGCTTGCAAAGACTGCAGCCGCTCGTCCTCGGACATGACCGCGTAATCTCGCGCCAGGACCTCGGCAAAGCCAATGATCGGCCCCACTGGGGTCTTGAGGTCATGCGCCACGGTGTGGGCAAAAGCATCCAGTTCCTCGTTGCGCGCTTGCAGCTCCATCGCCTGCTGTTCGAGTTCGGAGGCGTGACGATGGGCCTGATCGTATAGCCGGGCATTCTCGATTGCGATGGCTGCCTGATCGGCAAAAGCTTGCAGACGGTCGGCATGAATGAGCGTGAAAAAGCCGGGCGTTGCGCTGTCGAGATTCATGACACCAAAAACCTGACCTTTGACACAAATCGGCGCGCCAACATATGAGCGCTGCCAGTCAGTACCCGACAACCTGACCCAGTCAGGATCGGCGTGCGTATCCGGGATGATCACGGGCTGGCCCATCTCGGTCATAGTACGCAGGCCAGCGAAATCGGCTATTTTGAACTGCCATAAATAGATTTCTGCGCTAACACCGCGCTCGACGTAACCGTGGCACCGGTGGACGCGGGCCGTACCCTGCCCGGCATCAATCAGCATGATGCTGGCTGCGTCGTGCGACACGACACGCCCGACGTTGGCGAGGATGCGGTCGAGGACTTGATCGAACTCGAGCGTGCTGTTGAGCGCGGCGGCCGTGTCACGCAGCGCTTCGGCCAAGGCGCGCTGTTCGCGTTCTGCTTCCTCTGCCGCGCGTTTTTCCTCTTCCAGGCGATGTTGGTGCAGGACCTGGTCAATCACAGAAGGTAGCAATTCGAGATATCCCCCGTTCATGTCTTTGACGATGTAATTGCCAGCGCCCAGCTTCATGGCCTCGACAGCGATCTGTTCATTACCTGATCCGGTGACCATGATGATGGGGGGCAATGGGCCTCGTGCAGCCAGGATGCGGATCACTTGCAGCCCATCGTGCACAGGCATGTTTTGATCCACGGCGACGACGTCGTATTGAGCGGCGTCGTACAAGGCCAGGCCCTCTGCTCCGTCGTGGGCGAGCGTGACGGCATAGCCGGCGCGTTCCAGCTTCTTTTGCAAAAGACGGGCCAGGCCGGCGTCATCCTCCATGTACAGGATGCGAATAGGTTCCGGCTTTGTCATAACACTCGCCCTCCCACCGCTTCGTAAACCATGACCGAGGCGGCTTTGCCCTTCAAATGCAGGGGGCCGACCGGACGTGTGCGGATGTGTCCGTGCACCTCCTCAAAAGTCTGTGGGCCAATCAACACCTCGCCACTGTGCGCCGCGTCCGACAGGCGCGCGCCTACATTGATCGTGTCGCCGATAACAGTGTAATTAAAGCGATCCTCAAAGCCCACATAACCGACCACGGCTGGCCCGGTGTTGATACCTATGCCGAACTGGACAATGATCGACCGGTCCCCTTCCGACAGCTGCCCGTCCAGCAAACGCAGCATCCTCTGTACAGCTAGCCCAGCTTGTACGGCGCGCGTGGCGTGGTCGGGCTGATCATCTGGCGCATTGAACAGTGCCATCACCTGGTCGCCCACATACTGGTCGATGGTGCCGCCGTGCGCCGTGATCAGGCTGCCAATAGTCGTATAGTGCCGGTTCAACAAGTCCATCATGGCTTCCGGCTCCAACGCCTCGGCCAATTGCGTAAAGCCGCGAATGTCGGCAAACAGCACGCTCACTGTACGCCGCTGACCGCCCAGGCGTGGAAGCTCCTGTTGCGTCATCAGTCTTTTGGCCACGCTGGACGGAACAAAGTGGCGTAGCAGATAATCCAGCCGTATGTTAGCTTCTTGCAGCGCCTCTTCGGCTCGCCGCTTTTCCTCGATGAGGCAGTGCTGCCGGAGCACTTGTTCGATGACAGAGGGCAACAATTCGAGATACCCCCCATCCGCGTCTTTGACGATGTAATCACCGGCACCCAGCTTGAGGGCTTCGGCAGCGATCTTTTCGTCGCCTGAGCCGGTGACCATGATGATGGGAGGGAGTGGGCCGCGCGAGGCCAGGATGCGAATGACTCCCAGCCCATCATAGACCGGCATGTTTTGATCGACGGCCAAAACATCGTAGACACCAGCGTCGTACCGGGCCAGGCCCTCTGCTCCGTCGCGGGCGAGCGTGACGGTATAGCCGGCGCGTTCCAATTTCTTTTGCAGAATACGAGCCAGGCTGGCGTCGTCCTCCATGTAAAGCACGTGGATTGGCTTGAGCTCTGACATGACAGTCACTCGCCATCCGGTATGGTGACTACCATCAGGAACAGCCCCAGGTTGCGGATTGCGTCAGAGAACTGCTCATAGTCTACTGGTTTGGTCATGTAGACATTGCAACCCAGGTCATAGCATCTTTCTACCTCACGCGCGTCATCCGTCGTGGTCAAGATCACTACCGGGATGCGCTTCGTTCTATCGTCTCCTTTCATGCGTTGCAGCACCTGGTAGCCGTCCAGGCCGGGCAGATTCAGGTCGAGCAGCACCAATATGGGTTTGTGGGGCCTGCTCCTCGAATAGTCGCCCTCACCGAATAGGTAGTCAACCGCTTGCTGGCCATCGTTGATGATGACGATATCGTTCGTAATGTTCGAGCGTCGCAAATTCTTTTCAATCAAACGAGCATGGCCCGGATCGTCTTCCACCAAAAGGATAGTGACCTCTTGCTTATGCGCCATGATTGTCTCCTGTCGTGAGATGATCGGGAATGGTGAAGGCAAATGTCGTCTCCACTCCCAGTTCTGATTCACACCAGATGCGCCCGCCGTGGCGGCGCACCAACGTTTGCACGTAAGCCAGCCCCATACCCTCGCCCGGGACGTCCTGACGGCCAGCCCGGCGGAAGGGCGCAAAGACTTTGTCCATATCTTCTAGCGCAATCCCGCGCCCATTGTCACGCACTCGGAAAATGGTTTCACCCTCGCCACGTTCCCCACTGATCTCAATCTCCCCTGGGCGGCCCGGCTCGAGATAGATGATAGCGTTGTTCAAGATATTGCCCATGATCTGCTCCATGGCGGTCCGGTTCGCGACCACTTCAGGCAATCGGCCGATGGTCACTTGCACGTAGCGCTGCTCGATCTGGTGCGCCAGGGTCTCCAGGGTATCTTGCACCAGGGCATCCATGTTCACGGCCACTAGAACAAGCTCAGTGCGGCCCAAGCGAGACAACTTGAGGAGGGCATTGATAAAGTGATCCATGCGAGTTACCGAGGCTTCGATAAAGCTCAAGGCTTCGGGGATGTCTTTGCCGAGGGCGCCCGTCACCATCGCTTTCTGCTTATCGTCCATGTGGTGCAACGCAGAATTCAACGCTGGCTGGATAGCAGCCAGGCTGGAAGACAGTTCCGCCGCAAAGCCTTTGAGGTTGACCAATGGTGCTCGCAGGTCGTGGGAGACGATGTAGGCAAATCGTTTGAGTTCTTCGTTGCTTTGCGCCAACTCGACGCTATAGCGTTCAAGTTGTTCCTCTGCCTGCTTGCGCAAGGTCACGTCCTGAACGAGCGAGGCTACGCCGACCACGTTCCCAGTCTGATCAATCAGGGGTGTGTTGTACCACTCGCAGCAGATGATTCGGCCATCTTTAGTGACATTGTCGATGGTGCTGCGCGCTCCGCCTCGATTTGTCACCAACTCGTTCCAGACCTTGTCTACTCGCTCTCGTGCGCTTTCAGGCACGATCAGCCCGGCGGCATGTCGGCCAATGGCTGCGTCCTTGCAATAACCAAAGATTTTTTCTGCGCCGAGATTCCAATCTATCACCTTAAAATCTAGGTTCCATTCAATGACGGCCAGGGAGGTTTGCTGCATGTGGAGCGCCAGCCTTTGCTCCGATCTGCGGAGGGCTTCTGTCTGCGCTTCCAATTCGGCTGTCCGCGCCGCAACACGGTCTTCCAGGCCCACAATCAATGCGCGCAACTGGGCCGTCATCAGGTTGAAGGTGTCGGCCAACAAGCCGATTTCGTCATCACGTTCGATCCGAGCTGTTTGCGTCAAGTCGCCCCCGGCCATACGCGTGGCGATGGAGGTCAGGTGCTCCAGCGGAGTGGCGATGCCGCGCGCGACGACAATCGCCGCGCCGACTGTCATCATTGCCACGACGATGGTGATGCCGAGCATCGTCCAGATATTCCGAAGAGTCGCTGCAAAAGCCTCGGCCTGGCTCTGTTCCGCCAGCAGCGCCACCCGCAGTTCCGGGATCCAGCGATAGACGCCCACAACAGGGGCTGCGGGGTATTGATAATTCTCATACAATCCAAAGCCGTCGATCCCGGCCAATGCGGCGTTAGCGCCCTGCGTGTGTACGGCGGGGAAGCCTCCCGGCGAGGCGTAGCGCGGCTCGGTCAGCATGATATAGTCCGAGCTGACCAGATAGGTTTCGCCCGTTTGCCCTAACCCGGCGCGCTCTCGCATAATGCCATCCAGGGTGTCCAGACTAGTGACTCCAGCAAGCACTCCTTGGGCAACGCCTTTTTCGTCGCGGACCGGTACGACAACAAACACGACCATCTTGTCATACGAAAGGGAATAGAAAGGGGATTGTACATAGGGTGCGTTCAAGCCCTTCTGGAAAAATGGCTGTGCGTCAAAAGCCTGTCCCTCTCGGTCTGGGTTTGTCGCCACAATCACCCGGCCTGTCGCATCCATCAGAAAGACTTCATCGAACTTGTGCCCGGCTACCAGCACGGCTCTTGACGTCTCCAACCATGTACTTCGCCATGTCTCTAGCATGGCCAGGTCCTGCTGGCCGCTGATCAGCCCGGTCATGCTGGCGCGGGCATGCGGGTCGGTCGCCAGTAGTTCTAAATCAGGCGACAATGAATTGAACCACGTTTTGACCTCCGCTTCTTTCAAGGTTGCCACCGAGGTCAACTGGTCAATGATTTGCATGCGGCTGCGCTCGTACTGCCGCCAGGTGGTCACCATGCTGATCCCGACCAATGGCACAAGCGTCAGCAACAAGAAGGCAGCTAGCAACTGGCGGCCAAGACCACCGCGCCTGCGAGATAAACGTACCGCTGAGGCGCGTACCGACTTTATTTCTCTCAAGGTCTCGTTCCCCATCGTCTCGCTCGATCACCGTTTTGAAAAGAGTCTCCCCTGACCTGTCGTCCAGGGCAGGCAAGACTTGGACTGAAACGCTCTTTATTTCAGAGCCTTGATCCGCCCTGCGCCTTGCTTCATCGCTTCCGACAGAGAAATCTGTTTGGTCAGGAACAGGTAGCCGATGTCATCTACGACGGCCTCGGCCTCAGATTGTCTCTCGTGGAAGGGCCGGGCCGCAGGCACATTGTTTTCGATATACATCTTCATGTGTGGCACCAGCCCCTCATTGCTCATGGCAGCCAGGATAGACTTGCGTGGCATGACGAACCAGCTTTGTCCGCGCGCCAAGATGGGCGCGTTCTCGTTGCTGGTGATCCACCGGATGAGGTCGAGGGCCTCCGCCTTGTTGGGGGCAAGCCTGGGCACGGCAAAGCCCCAGCCGCCCCACCAGCTTTTGGGGCCAGCCGGCCCGGCTGGCGGCAATGCGATGTCGGCCTTGCCTTCTGTGTACCACACTTTATTGTCGCGAGAGACTCCCCAGAAATAGGGCCATTGGCGCATCATAGCGACGTGATCCTTCATGTACTCTTCGTTCTGCTGAGTATAGTCTATGCTCAGCGCCTTTTCTGGCAGGATTTTGTGTGTGTAGATCAGGTCGTAGACAAACTGGAAAGCCATGGCAGTTGGCTCGTCAAAGTTGAATAGATTGCCGCCGCTTTGGGCTGTGGCATAAGCCAGGTACACAAAGAGCATACCCGGCCTGGTGAGGGCCTCCAGTGTTCCCACGATATTATCTTGTGCATAGTCCTTGCCGATAGTAATAAACTCTTCCCAAGTCCTGGGCGGTTTGATCCCTTTCTGGCTGAACCAGTCTTGGCGGTACCAAAAGTAGCCGATCGCGAACTCGTGCGGCACGCGATACCGCTTGCCGTTGTAACTGTGAAACGCTTCGATTTGCGGGTTAAAGATTTTGGGAAAGTCATCCCACGTCTCCTTGGGACTG
>Ga0315268_10002585_pt1 | contig 20343 bp, 18 predicted proteins | sample C1_top_MG_FD_204535 | JGI IMG/M metagenome (GOLD analysis project Ga0315268, IMG submission 204535) | Sediment microbial communities from Yellowstone Lake, YNP, Wyoming, USA - C1_top | ecosystem: Environmental > Aquatic > Freshwater > Lake > Sediment | place: USA: Wyoming | collected 2017-08-01
TGCTAAGCCGGCCATCGCGTTTCCAAAACCCAAACCCGCAATGGAAGCTGCGTTTTGCAGATGATACCTAGCTTCTTCATCTTTGCTATCTCGAACTGCTCTTACCAGATACTTAAATATTAGGTCAATTGCCTTTAGGCACATAGCATCGCAAAAATCATTATGCCAGGTTGTTGTGAATCCCTCAATACCATGAGTTAAAGCATCTAAACCTGTATCTGCCATTAATCTGGCCGGCATATCCATGATAAGCGAGGGATCTAAAATTGCATAATCCGCTATAGCCTCACGATTGCCTAAAGCAAGTTTTCGACGTTCAATAGGATCAGTTAACACAATAGCCCAAGTTACTTCTGAACCTGTACCAGTAGTAGTTGGGATAGCAACGAATCGCGCTTTCCTTCGTAGTTTGATCTCTTCCAATGGGTTAATCGCCGCAGGCTCCAAATCAGGATTTTCATAAAGGATCCACATCGCCTTAGCTGCATCTATAACTGAACCTCCACCCAAAGCAATAATCCAATCAGGATTGAATTCCTGTAAGAAATTTGCGCCTACTCTTGCCGTTTCAAAAGAAGGATCTGTCTCCACTTGGTCAAAGACACGAACTTCTGTCTTTGGTAGAAACTCAGACTTCACGCGATCCACATAACCAAGTCGAGATAAGTTTGCATCTGAAATAATACAAACCCGCTTCCCATTAAGTGTCGATAAATGGCTCAAAGCCTGCTCGCCAAATACGATTAGGGGACTATTAAAATACCACATAGATTCCTCAAAGCTTTCATGGCTCTAGCAGAAAATTAACCAATGAATTGGCAGCATTAGATTAAGAATATCAAATGGGAAATTGTGTAGGGATTCGCGTACAGCTCTCGACCAATTCCTTTGCAGCACGGACATTCCTCATAACCATAGCCATGTTACCAGTTAGCTTTAGTTGTCCAGTCATCATTGCTTGCATCGGATCAAGCTTTTTTGTCATTACCTTCTTCCAATTTGAGACTTTTCCACTCAAAACAAACACAGGTGAACGTTCATTACCTTCTGTAACTGCAAAAGCATCTCGACATTTCCCATGCCATAAATCCATATACAATGTAACTGTTTCTTTTTGGGACCCTTCAGGTTCAATAATAAAGAAAAAATCTCCTTCCCAATTCTTAGCCGCTTCTTCGTATGCCGTGCTATTGTTCAAATCCTCCATCATTGCCTTGATCCATTGATCGCTAGGAAATTCCATAAACATATACCATCTCCTTATCAAAGTTTGGGATATTATAGATGATTTCCTGATATTCTGAGCAGGAAAACATCATTTTCATACGAAAAATTTTAAGTTATCGATTTTCAGGGTAAAATGGAATTTATATGAACTTAGAATATTTCACACAACATGGTAAAAACGAAGGTGTAAAAATGAGCCTGGCAGAACTAACTGCCAGATGATCTACCACAACTCATTTATCTAAACGCTTCCCTACTACAATTACCCGTATATGAGAAACAGCATCTAATAGAAGAAAGAAATCGAACAAAACTCCTTGTTGAAAGAGCAGCATGGTTAAATTGAGGATAAGAATGGTACAAATCAATAATAAACCGGAAAATGTAAATAAAAGTCAGTTAAACTCAGCTAACCAAGTAATTACTGAACGAGTTCCTCGCATCATTGCCAGGCATAAGGTTGCTGATGAAGACACATTAAGCAATATCGCACTAAGGTATTATACAAATGGCTCTCGTCCATATTGGATGACGATTTATGAAGCCAATAGAGACGAAATTGGTGGAAATCCTCAGCGGTTAAAAGTTGGCACTTTACTTGTTATACCCGAACTTCCGCAAGAGCTTAAGAAATAAACAAGGATAATTCTCATCCGAGCATTTCCTTTGCCTTTTTCAATATTTTTCCCCGTTCTTCTGTATCTAGGATCCGTTTCCGAATCCGAAAGTTCTTAGGGGTCACTTCCAATAGTTCATCCTCCCCTAAATACTCGATTGCTTCATCCAGGCTGAGCTCGCGGGGCGCAGAAAGCCGAACTTCAATATCCTTATTGGATGACCGCATGTTAGTAAGATGCTTCTTCTTACATACATTGACTACCAGGTCACTTGGTCTGGAGGTTTCACCAACCACCATCCCTTCATATACCTCCACGCCAGGCCCTATGAATAACGTGGCTCGCTCTTCAGCATTCTTAAGACCATAGGTGCTCGATTCTCCTGCCTCCCAGGCTACAACTGAGCTAGTTGACCGAGAGTTAATTGGGCCGGAATAGGGTTCGTAGCCATGGAATAGAGTATTCATAACACCCATGCCACGCGTAGCCGTAAGAAATTGGTAGCGAAATCCCAATAACCCACGAGTAGGAGCGATATAGGTCAGATGAACCGTATTATCCGCATTATTCGTCATGTCAAGCATCCTACCGCGTCGGCTACCAAGCATTTCCACGACAATTCCGACCATTTCCTCGTTTATATCAATATGAACTTCTTCAAATGGCTCCAAAATTGAATCGTTCTCCCCCTGCCTGAAAATAGCCTCTGGTCGGGAGACCTGGAATTCATATCCCTCTCTCCTCATTGTCTCTATCAATATAGCTAGATGGAGTTCGCCCCGCCCAGACACAATAAACGTATCTGCGCTTTCTGTCTCGGTAACTTGCAATGAAACGTTTTTTCGTAATTCATCAAATAAACGTTCGCGCAATTTGCGAGATGTTCCCCATTTTCCTTCCTGCCCAGCCAATGGAGATGTATTTACCCCAAATGTCATCCGAACAGTAGGAGACTCGACTTTTATGGGAGGCAAGGGTTCGGGGTGCTCAGGATCCGCAAGTGTTTCACCAATTCCGACTCCTTCTAGACCGCCAACCGCTACAATTTCTCCCGCGTTTACCACCGGCACCTCCACCTTTTTAAGCCCTTGAAATATATAAAGGTAGCGCGCTTTCTCAGGCAGGATATCGCCATTTGCTTTTATTCGTGCCAGGTTTTGTCCTTCCACCATACGTCCAGTAAATATCCTGCCCACAGCCGTCATTCCTCGATACTCATCATATAAAAGGTTGGTCACCAACATTTGCAAAGGTGAGTCTAAATCCACTATGGGTGCTGGGATGTAATCAAGGATAGCTCGAAATAGAGGTTCAAGGTCCGCACAAAGTTCCTCGGTTGTGCTAGCCAGTCCTGCAATTGCATTTGTATAGATAACCGGGAACTCCGCTTGACGGTCATTTGCCCCCAATTCTATAAAAAGGTCAAAAGTCTGATTCAGGGCCCACACAGGATCCGCATCACGCCTGTCCATCTTATTAATTACAACAACTGCAATATGCCCCATTTCCAACGCTTTTTTCAGAACGAAGCGGGTTTGTGGCATGGGGCCTTCGGCAGCATCCACTAGCAAAAGCACTCCATCGACCATATTCATTACCCGCTCAACTTCGCCCCCAAAATCAGCATGACCAGGGGTATCCACAATATTGATCTTGACAAGCTTCCCTGTTTTGGTGTCTGGGATTGTAATGGCAGTATTTTTCGCTAAGATGGTGATTCCGCGCTCTCTCTCCAGTTCATTCGAATCCATAACTCGTTCTATAATTTGCTGGTTCTCGCGGAACACCCGGGCTTGCTTTAGCATGCCATCAACCAAAGTGGTTTTACCATGGTCGACATGAGCAATAATTGCAATATTTCGTAGATCCGATCTTTGTGTTAACATAATACTGCTTGCGCTTTCTGCTACTCATTATACGAACAATAACCTCGGCGAGGTCGCCAGTGCAACATACTATCATATCAAATCGGATTTGATTTGAAAAGGGGTGAAAATAGCTTCAGATTATTTTTCATTATTTTCGAGAATGATACTGGTCTGATTAGTCGATAAGTCACTAGAGCTTGGTTTATTCATGTAAAATTGTAAAGACTTGCACATCTAACATCAAAAAGAAAGGTTGTCTATGCATCGGACCACACGAACTGCTATCATTGGTTGTGGAGGTATGGCACGGCATCACATCAAAAGTATGCTCTTGCAGAAAGACACCACAGAGATACTAGCCGTTTGCGAACCCTCGCAAAAGGCGTATCAATTAACATGCGATATCTTTAGCAAAGCTGATCTTACCCCACCCCCAAACCAACCTGACCTAACTAAACTTCTTACGCAATTTTCTCTCGATGCCGCATTTATTATCACACCGCATGCTTACCATTATGAACAGTCCAAGGCTTGCCTAGAGGCAGGATTGGATGTGTTGCTTGAAAAGCCAATGGTTATGAATGCAAATGAGGCTCGCCAGCTAACACAGGTTCGCGAGTCGACCGGCAAATTATTAGTGGTCGCTTTTCCTGGAAGTCTTTCACCCCAAGTTCGAAAATTAGTTGAAATGCTACGTTCTGGGGAGGCTGGTAGGTTGATTTCAATCGATGCAGTCGCATGGCAGAATTGGGGTTCTGGTACTGTAAACACTTGGCGGCAGGACCCAAGAATATCGGGCGGTGGTTTTTTATTTGACACAGGAGCACATATGCTCAACACCGTTGCCGATATCGCAGGAGAAGAATTTACAACTATCGCTGCATGGCTCGACAACTGTGGTAGACCAGTGGAGACCTTAGGTGTTACAATAGGGAAGTTAAAATCTGGAGCATTGGTAACGATACATGGTTGCGGTGAGGCAATTCCTTCTTGCTCTTCTGAAATCTATGTTTTCTGTTCAGAAGCAATTTTCCGTGCTGGTATATGGGGAGAACGACTCGAAGTTCAGCACAAGGGAGATACTAGGTTTAAAAAAGTACGCGTTCCACCCTCACTCGGTGTTTGGGAACAATTCCTTGCAGTTCGAAAAGGTGAAATACCAAACCCTTGTCCCCCAGAAGTCGGTCTTCGAATGGCAAGACTATATGATGCAATCAAGCAATCGGCTGCGCAAAATGGTCAGCCGGTTGACTGTAGATAATTATATACAAGGAGATAACTAAAATGTCAAATTTACCCCGTGTTCTTGTTTGGAACGAAGGACGGCATGAAAAAAGGAGTCCTGAGATTGCCAAGATATATCCAGAAGGGATCCACGGAGCGATCTCCGCTGGTTTGAAGAAGAAAGGATTAGTTGTCAAGACAGCGACCCTTGATGACCCAGATCATGGGCTTACACCAGATGTTCTAGACAAGACAGATGTCGTCGTGTGGTGGGGACATATGGCACACGAGGAGGTCAAGGATGAGATCGTCGAGAACCTCTACCAACGGATAATGGAAGGCTTGGGGTTGGTTGTGCTTCATTCCGGCCATTTCTCCAAAATATTCCGGAAACTGATGGGAACATCGTGTAATCTTAAGTGGCGAGAAATTGGTGAAAAAGCACGGGTCTGGGTCGTAAATCCTGGTCATCCAGTCGCTGCTGGCATCGGTGAATATTTTGAAATCGAACACGAAGAGATGTACGGGGAGCACTTTGACATTCCGGCTCCTGATGAACTCGTATTCGTTAGCTGGTTTGCTGGTGGCGATGTGTTTCGGAGCGGCTGCGGGTACTACAGGGGTGCTGGAAGGGTCTTTTATTTCCAACCAGGTCATGAAACCTATCCCAATTACTACCAACCCGAGATAATCCAGGTTATTTACAACGCGATTCTGTGGACAGCTCCTGTAAATGGTCCAAAAGTTACTTTCGGTCACCGCCCAGAACCATTTAAGTAAAAGAATTTTCATCTAAATTTCTGTATCAATCCGCTTCGGATATGTAGAAGCGGATTTTTGCTTGACCAGGTGTCATGGGCAGAGTAAAATCTAATCGAAAAGGAGACTCTTCAAAATGCCAATATATGAATATATTTGCGAGGATTGCGGAACAGAGTTTGACAGTCTAAGAACTATGCAAGATGCTGACCGTCCAATCACTTGCAAGAAATGCGAGGGAACCCATACTCGCCGAGTTATTTCGGTCTTCTATGCGCAGAGTAGCGGTCGCAATATTACTGGTAGCTCTACCAGCGGGTGTAGTCATTGTAATGGAGGGTCCTGCGCTTCTTGCCGGAACTGAGCCAATCGCTTAGTGAAAAGGAGATCGAATTTGAAGGACTTTATTGGTAGGCTTGTACTAATTACGGGTGGATCAAGTGGAATTGGTTTAGCGCTGGCTTGCGAGCTAGCTAAAATGGGGGCAAATATATTTATATTAGCACGGCGACCTGATCAATTAGAAATTGCACATCGGTTAATTTCACAGGCTAGTATTGGCCTTGATGGCAAGCAATATATTGGAACTATTTCTGCGGATGTAGCGGATCGTCCTCAGATAATAGAAAAGCTGTCGGCTTTTTTAGATACTCATGGACCTCCGGACTTATTGATAAACTCAGCTGGAGTTACGTATCCTGGTATTTTCTATGAACTACCTTTAGACATTTTTGATTGGATGATGAACGTTAATTATATGGGAGTTGTTAACGTCACCAAAGCGGTTATCGGTGAAATGCTAAAAACACATTCAGGTTACATTGTGAATATTTCATCGGTTGCTGGTTTTCTTGGGACATATGGCTATTCAGCTTATGGCGCGTCGAAGTATGCAATTCGCGGTCTTTCCGATGTAATGAGAGCAGAGTTAAAACCCTGTGGAATCCATGTATCAGTGGTTTTCCCCCCTGATACACAGACACCCCAATTAGAATATGAATCCAGCTTGAAGCCTCAAGTCACTCGCGACCTGGCTGGAAATACGAAGATACTCACCGCTGAGAGAGTTGCCTTAGAAATAATAAAAGTAATTAAACGCGACCAGTATATAATCACCCCTGGATTCGAAACCACTGTTATATATCATCTCAGTACTTTTCTCGGCAATCTAGTTTACCCAATAATGGATTTGATGATTGCCCGTTCATTAAAGAAGAACATTGAGAAGAAACCTGAATCGTACATAGGACCATCGTAATCCAAATCAAATCAGCCACTAATAAATGTATCATTTGCAAGAAGATAGGGGCAAGTAATAGAACATTCACAACGCCTATTGCCAATTGAATAGCAACCAGGCTTAGAAGCAATAATGTCATTGCTTCTATGGATTCAATTACGATCTGCTTTCTATACCATATAACCAATCCTCCAATATATAGAGCAGTCAGGATAGATAATAGAGGATGCCAAACCCTTAATCGGATTAAGAAATGTTCCGAATTGAAAAAATCCTCCTTTAAGCCAGATACTAATGACTTTGCAGGAAACAAAGTATCACCCAGAGCAGTGATTGCACCACTAGCTCCGACCACCATGAGACTCACCAAGCCAAAAAAGAATAAGATTGACCATCTAGATATCGTGAATTTTATCGGCTTCCCAGAGGTATTACTTGCCCATGCAGTAAAAGATAGAGAAGCTAATAAAAGCAGAGTATTTAGTAGATGTGCAGCCATGGTGAATGCCCGTCCTAGGGAGGCATTATGAGAGACAAGGTTTAATAAAACTAATCCGGCTCCTAATAAAGCCTCTGTGAAGATAAAGGCTAAGGAAAACATGGACCCAACTCTTGCAGGACGATTTTTAGGGAATCGACTCCTCACCCAGAAAAATAAACCCATAATTAACACTAACGACAGTCCACTAGTGAGTCGATGGGTAAATTCTATGATCGTTTCTGTCTGCGGAGAGCGGGGAATCACCTCCCCATTACACGAAGGCCAATGATTACCACATCCAGCGCCAGATCCAGTAGCCCTCACATAAGCACCCCACAATATGACACACAAGCAGTAAGCCACTACCACCCAGGGAAAGACCAAGAATTTCCTTCTCATAACCATTCCACGTCTCAAGAGAATCTAAATATAAAAAAGGTGAAGGTGCTTAGCTATACGCAACGAAGGACCGGGGTTATTTCACATCCTGAAAAGATGTCACCTGTATGTGTTATACTCAAGTCTAATCTTACCCTGCGTCTCATTACCAATAGGCCTTATCCATCCCGCGTATATCAAGATGATGCGATATAAAGGTCTATTAGTAGATATTAAATTATATTACCAAGAAGATGGATCTTGTGTTTAATTTTCGTGAACGAAACAACAATGAACAAAAGGGATATCAATGGAAAGAAATGTAAAGATTGTTGCGACTATCGGCCCTAGCAGTCAGGATGAAATTACTTTATCTAATCTTATCAACGCCGGATTGAATGTCGCCAGATTGAATTTCTCTCACGGCACTCATGAGGAACATGCGAAGGTAATCACCAGCTTGAGGAATTTATCTGCGAGTCTGAACAAACCCATCACAATATTGCAAGACCTACAAGGTCCAAAACTGCGTGTTGGTGACCTTCCCGAACAGGGTATATTACTATCCGCCGGCCAACAGATCGTTCTTGCATCGATGGATTCGGCCCATGAGACAAACACCCAGGATCAAGATACTCTTACTATTCCAATGGATGTACCCAACCTTACTGAGTGTCTTTCGCCTGGAAACCATGTTCTTTTAGATGATGGGAATCTCGAGCTACTCGTAGATTCGATCGGCAAGGATTATATCGAAGCCACAGTGATTCTAGGTGGTTTATTAAAATCCCATAAGGGCGTGAATCTTCCTGGAGCCAGGATCAATATTCCATCTTTTACGGATAAGGACGAAATTGATCTTGCCTTTGGGCTTAGTATGAAGGTTGATACCTTAGCCATATCTTTTGTCCGTTCTGCTCAAGATATCATTAAAGTGCGAGAAGCCATCCAAAACATTGATCCAGCTCAGGCAGATATTCCAATTATCGCAAAACTTGAGCGTCCAGACGCAATATTGAATTTAGATGAAATCATTGAAGTCTCCGATGGTGTAATGGTTGCGCGTGGAGATCTGGGTGTGGAAACCGCCCCATCAGTAGTGCCGGTCCTTCAAAAAGAGATTATCAGAAAAGCCAATCAACATAATAAGACCGTAATCACTGCGACCCAGATGTTGGATTCGATGATAAACAATCCTCGTCCCACACGCGCCGAGGCATCAGATGTAGCAAACGCAGTATTTGACGGCACCGATGCAATTATGTTATCGGGCGAAACTGCCAGTGGAAAATATCCTATCGAAAGCGTAAAGATGATGGCGGAAATTGCCCAAGAAGCTGAACGACACAGTAGCGAGTGGTCACAGTGCAAAGACGAACCTCTGGAACCACCATTAGATGACGCGATCTCTATCACCCGTGCAGCTCGAGAATTAGCCCATGATCGTAACGTATCAAGTATTGCAGTCTTCACACAATCAGGCCGCACGGCATTGTTGATGTCCAAAATGCGTCCTCGTGTACCGATCCTGGCCTTTACCCCAAATTACCGAACCTATCAAAAGATGGGAATATACTGGGGTGTTACACCTTTCAAGGTGCCTATTGCTACAAATGTGGAGGAAGTCCTTAATATCGTTGATGGAGCCATTCGTGAATCCACAATTCTTCAACCTGGTGAGCAAGTCGTTATGATTTTTGGATTGCCAGTGGGTACTTACCTCCAGCCAAACTTGGCGTTATTACATACCATAGGGCAATCTTCTTAGTTCTTTCCTTAATACAATACTTCATGATGAAGCACAAAAAAGAACCGCCTTTTGACCAGCTGTTAAGGTCACTCTCAGGTTTTAAGTTCCTGGTTCCTATAATCCTTTCGATAGTTCTCTTGATTGGAGGGACTGCTTATTATGAGTTCACTAAACTTCAAACGAACCAGCTTCTCAAAGCAATCTCCATAGGACAAGAAATTGATGATCAATTTATCACTGCCCAACAGACTCTCTTGAGGATTTCAAATCTTTCATCTGATATATCGCAAGAACAACTTGAGACAAATTTGGAGTCTATTTTAGAGAACTCTCGAACAATTGAATCAATCTTTATGATTGACCAGTCTGGAAAGGTCATACTGGTCAGTCCCTTAGGGACAAATTTAGACTCGTTTATACTAGATTACTTGAACAGAATTGAGGTGAAAGACACTTCACAGACTTTTACGACAGTTGTTTTGAAAGAAAACGAAAATTCACATATTTTTGTCACATTAGTTACAGAAGATGAGCGGAAATTTGCCGGAAAACTAAGGTTAACCTCGCTGGACGATTTACTGAATTTACAGACGCCCGGCAATACAGAATCAATTCTCATCCTGGATCAAAAAGGACTATTGATAACTGCTAACGAATCCAGTTTCACGAAACAACCGAATTTCATGACTGGATTTCAAATGATAAAAGCAGATTCATTTCAATTGGTACTCAACCAAGGATATGTATTTTTAGAATCGGCTCAAAAAATCCATAATCCAAACTGGTATGTGATTATTCTTGATCCAATCACGACCATCTTCTGGCCCGATTTACCCATATTCCTAGGAATAATGACCATTTGCACGATTACATGGGCAATATGGAATGGGGTAATCAGGCATGAAATTCGTTTTAAGGTAGCTGATCCAATCAAACGGATGAATGAGAAAGTTGACAATCTGATCCGAGGAAAGGAAGTGGAACCCTGTGAGGATCTCGGAAAGCCAAATACTATTCAGGAAATCGTTGCACTATACAACAATATCAATAATCTTTTTCAATCTATCCAAACCGGGCAGTATCTCATCAATCAACACGAGCAAAAGTACCGCGCGTTAGTTGAACAATCCACAGATGCCATCTGCCTTCGAGTGAATGGTGCGTATGAAATTGTCAATCGAAGATTCACCGAATTGTTCGGTATAACTCAGGAAACAGTATTGATATCTGATGTCGACTTTTTTTGCAAGGTTGCGCCGCGTTCGCGACTGTTTGTTAAAGAAAAGCAACAGGAATTAATCCTGCAAACAACTTCAAGTCAATGTTATGAATTTACTGCACTGGATAAAAATAACCAAGAGATTGATGTTGAAGTATCAACATCGGCATTTCCATATCAAGGCAGCGTTGCATATCAAGCTATTTTCCGTGATATTACTGAGCGAAAATCAACTGAACGAGCTGAGCATGAATTACGCATTCTTGCTGAGGCATTAAGAGATACCGCATCAACATTAAATAGCACTCTTGATTTTAACGAAGTGCTTGATCGAATTCTTAACAATGTAGGGATAGTTGTTCCCCATGACTCATCCCACATTATGTTGATTGATAAAGATGGCGATACAGCTAGAATCTTGGCATCCAGGGGTTACGAAAAGCCTGGTTTGCAGGAGTGGTTATCAAGGGTTTCTTTTTCTATAAGACAAACTCCAACCTTGAATGAAATGTATCAGAGTCGCCGAGCATTATCAGTTCCAGACACTAGCCACAACCCACGTTGGATTAACCTTCCATCCTCCAAATGGATCATGTCTTTTGCAGGTGCTCCAATCAAAGTAAAAGATTATGTTATAGGATTTCTAAATCTAAATAGTCCCCGAGCAAATTTCTTTACTCAAGAGATGGCTGAACGGCTTCAGGCATTCGCAGACCAGGCTGGAATTGCGCTGCATAATGCACGTTTATTACAGGAACTCCAGGTTGCTTACGATTCTACTCTGCAAGGTTGGTCCAAGGCTTTGGAATTACGCGATTACGAGACAGAAGGGCACAGTCAACGCGTTGAAGAACTGACCATAAAACTTGCAAGACGCCTGAATATTCCCGAAGCCCAACTAACGAATATCCGCTATGGCGTCCTGCTTCATGACATAGGGAAGATTGGTATTCCAGACGGAATTCTATTCAAGCCAGGACCATTATCTGATGATGAATGGGAGAAGATGCGTAAGCATCCAGAATATGCTTATCAAATTCTGGCACACATCCCATACCTCTCCAGTGCGATAGATATTCCCTATTACCACCATGAAAAATGGGATGGCTCTGGTTATCCTAAAGGTCTCAAAGGGGATCAGATCCCCCTTGGTGCTCGGATTTTTTCCATTGTGGATGTTTGGGATGGCTTGCGTTCAAAAAGACCTTACCATGATGGCTGGCCTCAGGCTATGGTGATCCAATATATACAAGAACAATCAGGCAGGCATTTTGATCCTGATATTGTTAGGGTATTTCTCGAGGTCATTCATGAAATTGACGAAGACCAAGAAAATGATACCTAAAGGGATAGAAATTTATTCAATATGGAATATACAACTATTATCTCAACCGATGAATTAGAAAACAACCTAAACCAACCAGAATGGGTAATTATAGATTGTCGGTTTAATTTGCTGAAGCGTGATTGGGGCATTCAAGATTACCAAATTTCTCATATTCCAGGCGCTCTTTATGCCCATTTAGATAATGATCTTTCGGGTTCTATTGGCTTGAAAACGGGTCGTCATCCTCTGCCAGGAAGTAGAAATTTTTATTCTACACTATCCAATTGGGGAATATCCTCGAGCAAACAAGTAGTGGTGTATGACACAACGGGAGGAAGCATTGCTGTTCGTTTATGGTGGTTATTAAAATTCTACCAACATCAGCTTGTTGCGGTATTAAACGGTGGATTCTATAAATGGATTCGGGAAAACCGCCCTACTCGTCCAGGCATCGAAAACCCAAAAGAGAGCTGCGAGCTTTTAATGAAAAAAGCCAATCTGGATATGCTTATCACCACCAGAGATCTTGAAAGTATATACTACGACCCAAAATATCGCTTGATTGACGCGCGTGCGCCCGAAAGGTATCAGGGGAAAATAGAACTTATTGATCCCGTCGCAGGTCATATACCTGGTGCACTCAACCGTTTTCATGAAGACAATCTAGGATCAGATGGAACATTCAAATCAATAGACCAATTAAATAAGGAATTCTCTCTTCTCTTGGGAGAAACACCTGCCAATAATGTAATTGTATATTGTGGTTCTGGGGTTACATCCTGTCATCACCTTCTCGCTCTTGAGATGATTGGCAAACCTGGGGCAAGACTCTACGCAGGTTCATGGAGTGAATGGATACGCGATAAAAATCACCCAATTGAAAAAGGGTAATCCATTAAGACCTATTTACGTATTTTTCCAAAATGTTTGATTCTTCCTAGAACATCATCCTGTTCACTTTATCTATAGTCTCGCGAGGAGGACGAAGCTGATTTTCAGTCATTCGATTCAAGGGCGTTTCTGGGATATTATACAAATCAAATATTGTAGGACTTTCTGTGTTCACATAAATTAGCCCAGTAACCAGGCAATTACAGTTTTCCGCTTCCTCTAATACCTGCAAGGCTCGCCATCGATTCCTTGGATCGTAATCGCGATCCAGCTTTCTTAACAAAATTTGTGAACCATCATGCAATGCAACTTCGCGAGTGGTACCCTCCTCAAAATCTTCAATGAAGATTTCATCTCTTGCGGGTATATAGGTCACATCATGCAGTGGCGTCTCGCGCTCCTTACCCCAAGTATAGGAATGAATTGATTCATCGTGATTATGAAACGTGACACACGGGCTAATAATATCTAGAACAGCAATTCCATCGTGGCTAAAGGCAGCCTTAATCAATTCCTTTACTTGCTTGGGATCTCCAGCAAATGAACGGGCGACAAAAGTAGCATTTCCGACCAGTGCTTCCATACAGATATCGATCGGTTGATAAGGATTCGTTCCTTGCTTCTTAAGTTCTAAGCCCTTTTCTGCTGTGGCTGAAAATTGGCCTTTGGTCAATCCATAGACGCCATTATTTTCGACGATATAGACCAAAGGCAGGTTACGACGCACCATATGCTTGAATTGGCCAATTCCAATACTGGCTGTGTCCCCATCACCACTGATGCCAATTCCTTTCACATTCCTGTCTCCAAAAGAAGCACCAGTGGCCAGGGAAGGCATCCGACCATGAAGCCCATTGAAACCAAACGATCGATCTAAGAAATAGGCAGGGCTCTTGCTTGAGCAACCAATGCCGCTATACTTAACCACTTTTTCTGGCAGAATATTTAATTCGTAACAAGCAGCGATGATTTGACTTGCAATCGAGTTATGTCCACATCCTTGACATAAAGTAGTCGGCAGACCACGATAATCTCCCCTGTTAAGCCCGACCAGGTTCACCTGGCCACGGACGGCTGTTGTACTCTGATCAGTCATAGTTTTTTGTCTCCTGTGAAAAGATCTGCTCTCGCACCCAGCCTGCTGATAATGGTAAACCATCAATGTGGGAAGCTTTGATGAGACGTGTAGCATATTCAGGATATTCAATGGTTAGCAATTGTCTTAATTGACCATCGCGATTGCTTTCAACAACATAAACACGTTCATGTGCTTGAATGAATTGGCGAACTGTATCTGTAAATGGAATAGCCCTGATTCTCAGATAGTCCGTGAGCACCGCTCGAGTTCCGAGCTGGTAACGAGCTTCTTGAACAGCAAAATCATTGGAGCCAAGAGTGAGTATTCCTATTCTTGCTCCATCCATATTTTCTGCAATGGGTTCAGGTACAAACGATTTAGCGGTTTCGAATTTCTTGCCAATCCGTTTGAGCATTTTCTCCCATACATCGGGTTCTTCGCTATAACGTCCGTACTCGTCGTGGCCTGTACCGCGTGCAAAATAAGAGCTTTTCGCATGTTTATTACCAGGAACTGTACGATATGGAATTCCATCTCCATCTATATCTTGGTATCGTCCCCAATCACCTTTATATTTTTCAAGCATTTTTTCGAGATCATCTTCCCAAAGGATCTTCCCCCGATCCATTGGTTCAGCAGGATATTCAAACGGCTGCGATATCCACTGGTTCATTCCAAGGTCCAGATCCGAAAGGACAATCACAGGTGTTTGGAAACGTTCGGCTAAGTCAAAAGCTTTCCAACCAAACTCAAAACATTCTTTAACCGATCCAGGAAATAGGATAATATATTGGGTATCACCATGGCTCATGAAAGCAGCCTCTGTTATATCCCCTTGCGCCGAACGGGTAGGTAAACCTGTACTAGGCCCTACCCGCTGGATATCCCATATAACAACGGGCACTTCGGCATAATAAGCAAGTCCAAGATACTCGGCCATTAACGTGAATCCGGGTCCTGAGGTCGATGTCATAGCCCTTAACCCACTCCACCCTGCCCCAACCGTCATACCTGCAGCAGCTAACTCATCCTCTGCTTGTACAATTACGAAGGTGTTCTTACCAGTCTCCGGATCTTTCCTGAACTGAGGCAGAAAATCATTTAATGCCTCAGCAAGACTTGACGCCGGTGTGATAGGATACCATGCAGCAAATTGAACTCCCCCGTAGATTGCGCCTAAAGCACCTGCAGTGTTTCCATCTGCCATGATAAGGCCTTGTGTTCCATTCATTGGTGTGACTGAATAACGATCGATCTTTATTAAATTGACAGTAGCCCAATCTGCGGCTTTCTGGATAATCTGCATATTCGAGTCAATTGCTGTTTTCTTGCCTTTGAAGTGGAAATCTAGAGCCTGACGGATATATTCAAAGTCAATTCCTAGCATTTGTGCAACAATTCCTACATATACCATATTGGCTATATAATCTCGTAGCTTCGCTGGAACATCTGCTTCACGCACCAGTTTTTTTACAGGCATCGGATAAGTAATAATATCTTCTCGGATCCTTGGAATTTTTATATCATCTGCATAGAATAGAACCCCGCCTGGCACAATATAATCTTGCTCCTTTGCAAATGTTGCTGGGTTCATTGCTACAACAATATCGTCATTCTCCACACGCGCTAAAAATCCATCTCTGCTTAGACGTAATGTATACCAGGTGGGTAATCCCTGTATGTTTGATGGAAAAATATTCTTACCAGAAACTGGGATGCCCATCTTGAATAAAGCACGTAATAAAGTCAGGTTAGCCGTGGCGCTTCCTGATCCATTTACCGTGCTGAAAGTTATACAAAAATTATTGATGAATGGATCTTTAATATTTTGCAAATTATCAATCATTGTTGAGTTGACTGCAGACATAACGTATCCTTAATCCATATTCGAACTACTCAAAATACTGGATGGTTTTTGATCCTGATCGCTTGTTTAGTAAATCCATGTGATCTCTCAAGTAACGGTATCCACCCGAGTAATCCCCTTCGTTTACTGCATTTACCATTTTTTCATGATAACACCAGACTTCTTTAAGGTATTCATAATCCGTATATATACTGAGGCCTATCGCTTCATACACTTCCCAATAGGCCTCTAATATACCAAGGACGAATGGATTGCTTAATTGATTGTAGATTGTCAAATGAAGATCTCGGTGCTCTTGATGGGGAATTTGAATGGGTTGCTGGTCTAGCTTCTCTTTTGCTTTTTGGATTAACAACAGTAATTTTTGAAGATCTTCCTGTTGTAATAAAGCGGTAGCCTCATACCAATAGGATGTTTCTATATGCTTCCTGAGATTTGAATAGGAGTAGAAATATTCCGAATTGACTTCAATTGCATAATATAAACTACGGCTGACGCTAGGACGGAACGAATAGGGCAATACGCGTATACCAGTTTTCGGTTTAACATCGATTAGACCTAAAGATCGAGCCACTTCAAGCTGTTCCCTTAAACTTGCTACACTGACACCTAGCTCTGAACTTATCTTAGATAGTGGTGGTAAACGTCCACCAAGTCGTTGGCCATTTGCAGCAAGATATCTGAGAAAACCTGAAAGTGAAGAAGAATTGACCATTAGCTTCCCTATTCAGACTAAACTTACATTAATAATATTAATCTTATTATTCATACAATTAAGTATATCCATTAATAATAATGAAGTCAATATGTTTTCTATTTTACTTCGAACACCAGTGATAGCTCTGAAATAGCGCGCGCTAATCGAGTTCCGTACCACGCAATCAACGTCCCATCAACCAACATAATTCGTCCGTTGTCAACTGCAGATGTACCTTTAAACCACTTAATGATCTTTTTTCTATGATCCAAGGTAAATGAGAAGGGTTCGCTTGGCAATATAATCAATTCAGGATCCAGGCTACAGATCTCTTGTTTGGTGACTCGAGGATATCGTGCATCTCTACCAGACAGCTCTTCCTCCTTGCTCAGCCCCAGGTCAGCTTCTAACGGATACCTTCGTATCCGATTTTCGAATATATTTGAACCTCCAAATAAGCGAAGCAAATCGTTACAATAGGTATCGTGGTTAAAAGTGACCCAATAAGTAATATCCTCACTATATTCTTCCTGCCAGACCGGACAAAAATATCGAAGCGGTTGCTTATCTATTACGGACAATTCCGCCCATTCATAAGAAACCTCGATTGTTCTTACTTTTTTTGAAGCGTTTTCAGAGCGGTATAATCCAGCTAACTGCCAAAGGCCGTTGATAACCTGTCGGACGGTTTTTGGAAACCATATCCAAACTGGTAAACCTTTCGACATTAATATTTCAATAACCTCGTCAGTACTTTCTTCCTGACCAACCAATACCAGATCGGGCTGAAGATCACAAATCTTCTGGAAATCTGGAGTTCGCGGTCCACCGATGCGAAGCAACTGGGTGGGTATATCAGTTGGATAAATGCAATAATCGGTTATACCAACCAAAGAGGAGCCAAAACCAAGGTCAAACATGGTTTCAGTGAGTGAGGGAACAAGCGAAATCACTCTTTTGGGAGGTGTATCAATGGGAAAATCAATCATCAGCGAAATTTAGAACACAATCCGACGAAATGCTTCTTCGTAACGCGGATTTTCTAATGAACTGTCGGGGGTATGCCATTTTCGAGATTTTCCTTTAAATTCCAGAGGGTCTCCAATCTGGCTTTCATGTTTTAATAGAGCGTTGATCTTAAAATCCCACCATTGCGAAACATCCAGGATAATACTTGGCTGCTCAGTCACTGTAAACCAAACTTCTTTAATATCTACGGGCTCTAGTCCTTCCGATAAGAGATCGGGGAAGTAGTGTGGGTCGAAAGGCGCAGGATATACTGCATCTAATACTACCTGTCCAGCAGCACGATGGTCAGGATGGTTGATAGATCTTCCATCAAGAAAAATATTTGTAGGATCCGATGTCACGATAATATCGGGTCGTTCTTGGCGAATTATTCTTACAATTTCCTTTCTGGTAGTCAAATCCGGAACAAGATAGCCATCACTATAATCTAAAAAACGAACTTTATGAACCCCCAATAGATTGGCTGCAGCTTTTTGCTCTACTTCACGCCTTTCAGCAAGCTCTCTTGGATCTACTTCACAGTCTCTTGTCCCTTTATCACCGCGGGTTAAAAGAACATAGGTCACTTGGTGTCCCATTTGACACCATCGTGCTATAGTCGCTCCGCAAAAGAATTCCGGATCATCTGGATGTGCTAAGATTACTAGAATTTTATTCTGGCGATTCCAACCCTCAGCGAATTCAACCATGGATTCATTTCCTTCCTTTTAACACTTTCTTACCCACATTTTGCCTTTGTTTCTCAAAGGGAATGAGCTTGTCTGATTTATCGATGAATCTGTCATTGTCGTCGATAATCTGGAGATCTTCATTAGAAAATTCTCTGACCCCAATCTCTGGAAGCTCTACCATTACAACCTGACGCAATACTTGTACATCAACCACTCTTCCTTCCCCAAGGGGAGTAACCACATGCTTGTTTCTTTTGGGAAGGTCCTTGCGAAGACCTATATACTGTTCATACTCATAAATGAGACAGCAACGTAATCTTCCGCACATTCCAGTTATCTCAGAAGGTGTCAAGGAAATATCTTGTTCCTTTGCCATTCGAATTGAAATAGAGTTGAAATCTGTCAGAAATTTGCAGCAACAGCGAATTTCAAGACCACAAGCACCCATACCACAATAAAATTTTGCAACATCACGCGGTCCAATCTGCCTTACCTCGATCTGTGCCGGTGAATATATCCGCTGTAGATCTTGCTTAAGCGACTTAAGATCCACTTTCTCTTCTATTTCGCTATTGAAAAATACAATCAACCGAGTGCCATCGAAACTATACTCTGCAGCAATTATTTTTATGCCATTTAAACCAATTGCGTTGACACGTTGTTGACTAGTTGCGACTACATCGGCTTCTTTTTTCTGCCAATTTTGTCGTAGAAGTAAATCTCGGGGCGTCGCGCGGCGTTCTATATGTTTTATATTTTGTTCAACGGAGGCTTGTTGATATCCTAATACCTGAACAACCAGACCCAATTGCCAACCACGACTGGTCTCAACAATAACAGAATCCCCCTTCTTCAGATCTTCAATATTACTGGCATCAAAATGATATACTTTACCTACTTTCGAGAACTGGACTCCAACAACAAAAATCTGTTCTATAGACATTATCGCAACCTTCTGATCTTAAGCGTCTGTTTCACCGTTTTGGACAATCTACCTTTACTTGTCCGTAAAAATTAGTACTTGAATGTACTTATTTCAGCTTCTATATTTTGTTTTTGTAGAAAATTCTCGATTTCTCGACGGCATTGATGAAATTGTTCGATCAGCTCTTTATCATTCCCTCGGAATCTCCGGATTGTTTGACGAGCGCATTGCGTACAACCACGCATGGCCCGAAATGAGTCGGCATTACAAGTGACGCATCCTCCTAACCGCACCATCAACAGTGTCATAGCGATCTTGTCTAGGATCAATTCATCTGAAGCTGTTATCGAGCGCACTAATTTTGACCACTCTTCCCCCCTTAGGGATCCAAGGCTAACAATAATGCGAATAGGGAAAAGCAATTCGGTATCAGAATTGTACATGAATAGGTTCAATTACCTTTACAAAAAGGGTTAATTGGCTCCTGGTGTAGCACTACGACTCGCCCTAACGGCATTTTTTTCGGCTCGGGCCGCTTCCTCAGCGGCATAATTCAATGGACGGATACCAGCATAATAGCTTGCCGGCTTAGCAAGTTTTTCTAAATTATAGATGTGATTCCTCAAATGGTCATTTGAAGCCAATTCATAATTATGATCCATTTTTATTGCATCAAATGGACAGTATTCTGCACAAAGCCCACAATTCATACAGATATCAATGTCAATATAAAATTCCGCTGGAGCTGGGATTGGACGACCAGTATTCGGATCGTTTGTCCGGACAATCCAGATACACTGAGGTGGACATACTTTGGCACATATTCCACAGGAAGTACACCGGATAATCTTCTCATTTTCTGACCCGTTATCATAAACTAAGAAAGGTAGAAAACGAAATTCTTCTGGAACAGGCAGCTTCTCTTCAGGATATTGAACAGTAAAGATACCGTTCGCCTCTGCACTCCGACGCTGTTCAACGCCTTCCTTTGTATAATATCTCTTCTTTCCAATCTGGATATCTTGAATATAAGTCCCTAAAAAATGCCGTAGAGTTATATATAGCCCACGTATTATTCCCAATCCATTCATCTCG
>Ga0315268_10002587_pt1 | contig 20317 bp, 22 predicted proteins | sample C1_top_MG_FD_204535 | JGI IMG/M metagenome (GOLD analysis project Ga0315268, IMG submission 204535) | Sediment microbial communities from Yellowstone Lake, YNP, Wyoming, USA - C1_top | ecosystem: Environmental > Aquatic > Freshwater > Lake > Sediment | place: USA: Wyoming | collected 2017-08-01
CTGACCAAAGCTTCTTTCATATTGCGCGAAACGGCTCCTGTAACCATAAGCATATCGGCATGCCTCGGGGAAGCCACAAAGCGTATTCCGAAACGCTCCGCGTCGTAAAAAGAATTGCTCAATGCGGTCAATTCCTGTTCGCAGGCATTGCTTGAACCCGCATCAACTTCTCTTATTGAAAGCGATTTGCCGAAGATTTTCGCCGTTCTTTCGCTTAACTTTTTTCCTATTATCTCAAGTTCCGGGTCTCCGGTGAACTCGCCTGCCGGGATGACTGTTTTAGGAGTTAGCAATATTTTAAAAAGAAGTTTGAACATTTTTTGTTTCCGGCGGATTGACTTGCTGGCGTTCCTTATAATGAAAAATTATTCTTATTTTCTCAAATTGTTCTTGAGAATTCTCTTTCTTATGCGGATACTCTTCGGCGTTACCTCGACGAGCTCGTCGTCGCCGATGTATTCAAGGCACTGCTCAAGCGTCATTTCTCTGGGCGGAATCAAGTCGTCCGTGACGGCGTCGGTTTTGGCGCGGAAGTTGGTGAGCTGTTTCTGGCGACAGACGTTGAGAACCAAATCATTGGCTTTTGCATTCTGCCCGACAACTTGTCCTTCGTAAACATTCACGCCGGGACCGACGAACATAACTCCTCTTTCCTGCGCCATCAAAAGAGCGTAAGCGGTCGTAGGGCCTGATTCGCTCGCAATCAAAGAACCGTGCGGATTATTCTCGAACTCCCCGAATTTCGGGAAGTACCCCGCGAAAAGCGAATTGATAATGCCGAAACCTTTTGTTTCAAGCATAAGCTCGTTTCTGAAACCTATAAGTCCTCTCGTAGGTATGAAAAAATGGAATGAAACGGTTCCATTCTCAACGCTCATGTTTTTCAGCTCGCCTTTTCTGATGCTCATTTTTTGGATGATGGCGCCGGAGTACTGTTCCGGAGCTTCAATCCAGACATCTTCCGCGGGTTCCATGGTCTTTCCGTTTTCTTCCACAAGAACGACTTCCGGTCTCGATGCCTGCAGTTCGTATCCTTCGCGCCTCATTTTTTCTATCAAAATGCCGAGGTGAAGTTCTCCGCGTCCGCTGACTATGAATTCATCGGATGACTTGCCCGGCTCGACGCGTAAAGCAACATCGTTGTCGATTTCTTTCTCAAGGCGTTCTTTAAGATTTCTCGAGGTGCAGTACTTTCCGTCCTGCCCGGCAAAAGGAGAATTGTTCGTGCTGAAAATCATTTTGACCGTCGGCTTTTCGATCTTAATAGACGGAAGAGCCACGGGATTTTCCGCACTGGCTATGGTGTCTCCGATGTTTATGCCTTCAATCCCCGCCACAACCGCAATATCCCCGGCTTTCAGTTCTGAAACTTCGGCTTTGCTCAAACCGCTGAATTCCATAAGCGAACTTATTTTATGCATCGTGGTTTTTCCTTCGTGCGTGATTCGCGCAACCTGCTCGCCGTTTTTAATGACGCCATTGTGTATTCTACCTATTCCGATCTTTCCTTTGTAATTGTCGTAGTTAATGGAAACTATCATCATCTGGAGCGGCTCATTGACGTTTGATACAGGCGCGGGAATGTATTCTATTATTTTTTCGAATAGCGGCTGAATGTCTTTCATCGCATTCAGGTCGGGCTCGTGTCCGGCTTTCCCCAGTTTGCCCGAAGCATAGATTATCGGAAAGTTGAGCTGTTCGTTCGAAGCACCGAGTTCCATGAAAAGTTCGATGACTTTTTCAATAACGTAATTTACCCGAGCATTCGGCTTGTCAATCTTGTTTATGACTACGATTATCTTAAGTCCGTTCAAAAGAGCGTTCTTGAGAACGAAGCGCGTCTGCGGCATCGTGCCCTCTTGGGCGTCTATTAAAAGAAGGGCTCCGTCGGCCATATTCAAAACGCGCTCTACCTCACCGCCGAAATCGGCGTGCCCGGGCGTGTCTATTATGTTTATTTTGACACCTTTGTGAACTACTGAAGCGTTCTTAGAAAAAATCGTAATACCGCGCTCGCGCTCGAGCTCGTTTGAGTCCATTATTTGCTCGCCTTGTCCGGCTTTGCCGATATCGGTCTCCGATTGCTTCAAAAGCGAATCAACCAAAGTCGTCTTGCCGTGGTCTACGTGGGCTATGATTGCTATATTGCGTATATTTTCCATAGGATTAAAAAAAGAGCCGGGCGGCTCGGTTTGAAACGCGAGAAAATTATATAACAAGAAAGTAATTAAGGCAATAGTTATCCATATTGCCTATTTTAAAAAAAGATAGCTTTATCAAGGCTTACCTGCTATGATGACCTTATGAATGAAGCTAAAAAGACATTTTACGGACTGGGAATAGCTCCCGGCATCCTTGAAATACTGACAAAACTAAAATATATATCGCCTACTCCCATCCAAGAGCAATCCATTCCCGTCGCGATAGAAGGAAAGGATTTGATGGGCGTCGCCCAGACCGGAACCGGAAAAACGCTTGCTTTCGGAGTTCCGCTCATCCAACACGTCCTTCATGAAAAAGGGCCTGGTTTGGTTATAGCGCCCACGCGCGAACTAGCTCTGCAGATAGATGAAACTCTCCGCAAAATCGGAACACCGCTCGGATTGAAAACCGCTGTTCTCATCGGCGGCGAGCCTGTTTTCAAACAGGTAAAAGACATAAGAAAAAATCCGCAGATTATTATCGGCACCCCGGGAAGGATAATCGACCATATGGAACAAAAGACTATTTCGCTCAAGAACGTGAGCGTGCTCGTGCTCGATGAAGCCGACAGGATGCTTGACATGGGATTCACTCCTCAACTGAAAAAAATTCTTCCGATCTTGCCCCGTGAACGGCAAACTATGCTTTTTTCCGCGACAATGCCTGCGGAAATTATCGGTATCGCCAAAGCCTACCTTAAGCTCCCGATAACCGTTGAGATTGCCCGCTCCGGCACTACCGCCAAAGATGTAACACAGGAACTGTTTTTCGTACCGCAGGAAAAGAAACCGTTGCTTCTTGAAAAAATTCTTCAGGAATACAAAGGTTCCGTTCTGGTTTTTTCGCGGACCAAGCATGGCGCCAAAAAGATTTCCGGATTGCTGCGCGCCCTCGGGCACGCTTCCGCCGAAATACACGGCAACCGTTCTCTTGGCCAGAGAAAAGACGCGCTTGAAGGATTCAAGACGGGAAAATACCGCGTACTTGTGGCAACCGATATCGCGGCGCGCGGCATTGATGTCACCAATATTGAGCTCGTGTTGAATTACGACTTGCCGCAGAACGCCGAAGATTACGTCCACCGCATCGGACGCACGGCCCGTGCAGGAGCCGGCGGCCACGCCATTTCTTTCGCCCGCCCGAACGAAGCTTCGGAAATCCGCACAATTGAGCGCCTCATTAGAAAGACCCTGCCCGTTTCAAGAATTCCCGACCTCCCGCCGCCACTCACTTTCAAATACAAGGTGGAAACGGAACCCAGGCACCCGGGAAAATTCCCTTCTCGTGGACCAAGAAAACCTTTTAGCCCGCGCGGCCGCAGTACTCCGAGATTCGGTGAAAAGCGCCCGTCCTCAAGATTCTCCAGAGGGAGAAGATAAAATCCGGCATTCAAAAGCTGTTTATTTTTCTTCAACCGATTGTTCTCCTTCCTTTTCAGGCGAATCATAACTCTCGCCATCTATTTCTTCTTCGGAAATCGGTTCGTCGTCAATAAAGCCGCCCGCCTGTATATTCCAAAGTTTTTGATATAAACCTCCCTGCTTCAGAAGCTCGCGGTGAGTTCCTTCCGCGATAACCTTTCCGTTTTCGATTACTACTATCCTGTCCATTTTCATAATTGTTGAAAGGCGGTGAGCGATTACAATAACGGTCTTGCCTTCCATAAGGTTTTGCAACGCTTCCTGAATAAGGGCTTCTGATTCCGAATCCAGACTTGAAGTGGCTTCATCAAGGAGAAGTATCGGGGCTGATTTAAGAATAGCCCGGGCTATGGCTACCCGCTGGCGTTCACCTCCGGACAATTTTACGCCGCGCTCGCCAACGAATGTCTGATAGCCTTCGGGCAATGCTGAAATGAATTCATGGCAATGCGCTTTCTTCGCGGCCGCGATAACTTCATCGTCGCTTGCGTCACGCTTTCCATAACGTATATTTTCCATAAGCGTCCGATGAAAAAGTATCGGCTCCTGCGGAACGAAAGCTATGGCATCGCGCAAACTTTCCTGCGTAACCGCGGCTATGTTCTGCCCGTCAATTTCAATGGAGCCCCCCGCAATGTCATAAAGGCGCAAAAGCAATTTTGTAACAGTCGTTTTCCCGGCCCCTGACGGTCCGACAAGCGCAAGCTTCTCCCCGCCCTTCACGTTCAAATTGAAATCTTCCAGCAAAGGCTTGCTTTCGCCGAAATAGAAATTAACGCCCTTGAAAGACACTTCGCATCTGGTTGTCTTTAGCGGCTTAGCGTCCGGAGCATCTTTAATTTCGTGCGGCATTTCAAGAATTTCAACCATTTCGCCCGCATCGGCGAAACTGTCATAAAATCTCCGCAATTCGCGGTTCATGCTGACAAGCCTGTTGAAAAGAACAAGAAGGTAACTTTGAATAAGTACGAAATCGCCGATTGTCACAAGTCCTCTTTCCCAAAATATAACCGCGCCATAAAGAAGCCCGACGTTTATTCCGAGCATAAACACTCCGAGTGCCGACCAAATGAACTCATCCGCTTTCCAGGAACGCACCACTGCCGACCGCCAATAATCGGTTACTTTGCGGAAAATATTGCCTTCATGTTCGCTTCCGGAAAAAAGAGTTACGGTATTCTGATTTGAAATGGCATCGGCAAGCGCGCCGACCATTTTGCTGTCGGCTTCGGTCCGCGCGGAGCGGAGCGGCTGGCGCAATTTAGATACGAAAAGTTGAAACATGACGAAGCAAATTACCCAAATGCCGAGCGCTATGCCGAGAATATGATTCCGCGAAAACAGGAAAATAATCGTTCCAACTGCAAAAAGCGCCGTAGGGAAAAACTGGAGCATTATGCAGTCCAGCATAGTTTCAAAGGCCATTGCGAATTTACTCACGCGGCGAGTCAATGTTCCGGCAAAACGCGAAATGAAAAAGTGGTAGGAATGTTTTATTAAATAATCAAACGCCGATGAGTAAAGATTTTCTATAACCCGCGATTCAAGATATAGAAGACTGTAAATTTGCGCGCGGCGCATGGCCCATCCGACAAAAGAAATCAGTCCGAATATGCCGATCAAAACAAAAAGTTTGTGGACAATTTCCGGAGATGGGCTGCTGGCAACCAATATGTCGACAAGTTTTTTAAGATACATCGGCGCAGCCAACTCGGCGGCCTGTATTCCGGTTGTTGCCAAAAATACAAACGCAAAAGCCCACGGGTAGCGCCGCGTTTCATTAATATAATATCGAAGCACGTCTCTGCCTCGGACAGTTTTTTGCCGTACGTTTTGCATATTATTAACGGAATGATAACAGAAAATGCGCCTTAACCGCCACTGAAACCGCGTCGCAACGATTTTTTACATCATCCCCTCCCGCCAAAATAAAACGGAAACGAATTATCGCGAACTGTTGATCGCCGCCTTGGTCAAATGGCCGCAATAGCCGGTAGCGGGCAATCCCGCCGATTTCTGAAAATCAGCAAGCGCCTTTTTGGTCAGCAAACCGAAATATCCTTCTTTGGTTCCAGCGGGAAGTTTCAGAAAATTTTTAATTTGGAGGAACCTCTGCAAAATAATTACGCCGTTGCCCGACGAGCCCAATCCCAAATTTGTTTTTAAATAATAAACCGCCGCCGATGAACTCGCAGCGGCAGAAAATGAGTTTGCCGCAACGGAAACGGGTCCTATGCACAAACTGCTTGAAGCATCCCAGGCATAGCCTTGTTTCAGCGAACATTCTTGTTTCTGAATCCGCAACTGTGCGCTTAAAGTAGTGCTGGTATTTTCCAGTATGGTCCGATAGTAATTTTTGATGCAACTCCCATAAGCTTGCTGGTCAAGTTGATAATCCTGAATCTGCTGTCCGCAAACCTGGATTTGTCTCTGAAGCGAAGGGAAAGAACAGCCGGTATAATATTGTATGGTTGGGCTGTTTAAGAGCTGACATTCGCGGGTATATTTATCGAACCGGCCCTGAAGCTCCTGCAATTGATATGAATTGACGCATCCTGCGGCAACCGGCGAAACACAGCCACTGGCCTTGTCGCTGATGCATTCTCCTGCCTGGGAATACAAAACCGAGCTGGTGGAATTGTCGTAGCACTCCGTATATCCGAACAACGCCGGACCGGCAAGGCAATTCACTCCGCCATGTCCGGCGCAAGCAGCAGGTGCGGCTTCGGAATTGCGGAAACCGGCCAAAAGTATCGGCACGACGATTAAAGTTATAAATGCTGTCTTTTTCATAAATCTGATTATTCCGGGCATAGATTAGAGAGACTCGAGATCCAATACCTGGTCTATCTTTATCCGCTTTACGAATTCGGGGACATGGCTAACCAGAATCATCGCGCCTTCGTAATTATCGAGCGCTTTTGCTATTACGGGAATATGCCTGAAATTGATATGGTTCGTCGGTTCGTCGAGAATCAAAAGTCCCGGGCGTTCAAGCACCAGCTTGGCGAACGCAACCAGCCCTTTTTGCCCTTCGGAAAGCGACCCGACTTTGGTTTTAAGAATTTCGGCATCGAGAAGAAATCCCGCCGCGCATGAACGGAGTTCCTGCTCAGTTCCGCCGCGTATCGCGTCGGCGAGCGTTTCGTAAACGGTTTTATTGAAATCAAGCGTGGAAAAATCCTGGCGGTAATAGCCGATCCTGACTCCGGGAGTGATATGCTCCCCTGTCGCATGTCCGGTTGCGAGCTTTTCAAGAAGCGTAGTCTTGCCGATGCCGTTCGGCCCGGACAAAAGCAGGCGCTCTTTTTTCTTAAGCGCTACATCGACTTTCTTCTTGGTAGCCTTGTGCTCCTTTATTACGGAAACAGATTTAAGTTCCAAAATGCGTCCGCTCAGATCTTCCTGGCACGGAATCCTAAAATCTCTTATGGCTTTGTCTTCGCGTCGCTCCTCGACTTTCTCCTCCTCAAGGTCATCGATTTTTTCTCTCATCTTTCTCGCAACGTCGCGGAGATGTCCTCCTTTTTGCGCGAAAAAGTTTGCCTGTTCTTTCCTGTGTTCGATATCCCTTTCAAGACGGACGTTCTTCATGCGTTCCCTTTCCAGCCGGTTTTTTATCTCGGAAACGACATCGAAATAATTGCCGGTGTACTGTTCTATTTTTTTTGTGAAAATGTCGAGATAAAGAACGCCTTCCGTGAAAGAATTCAGGAAATTGGCGTCGTGTGAAATTACAACGCAGGTTTTTTGGTAATCTTTCAAAAATTGCGAAAGGTGCGCGATACCAGCTTTGTCGAGATTATTCGTCGGCTCGTCGAGAAGAAGAATGTCGGGGTCCTGGATAATCGCCTGCGCCAGAAGAAGACGCGCCTGCTGCCCGCCGGAAAAAGTCTTAAGTTCCCTGTCCAAGGGCGCTTTAAAATTGACCGTTTCAAGAACTTTTTCAATCCTCGGCTCGATATCGTAAACTTTTTTCGAAAACGCCTTTTCGAAAAATTCGCGCACGGTAAGCGCCATTTGGTCGCGCCGGATTATCTGGCGCGCGTTCGCGATGGTAAGTCCGTCCGCAACGACAACGCTGCCTTCCGATGGCCTGATCTCTCCCGAAATCAGCTGGAATATCGTGCTCTTGCCGGCTCCGTTCTGACCCATAAGGGTTATCTTTGAGCCGCGTCTGACCGAAAAATCAGCTTCGTCCAATATTTGTTTTTTCCCATATTCGAACGAAACCCGGTTAAAACGGATGATTACTTCGTTTGATGCCATATTATTTTTCCGCCTTGATGGCGTTCAGTATTTTTTCAACTTTTTTAATGCTTCCGTCGTCAATTATAGAAATTGCGATTGCCTTTGAATCTATTTTTTTCAGCGCCGCCAATTTCTCCTTAAGCTCCTCTTTTGTGGCGAGGTCGCTCTTTGAGAGAAAAACATATTCCGGTTTTTTAAGAAGTTCTTTGCTGTAGGAACCAAGTTCTTTCCTTATTGTTTCGTAATCTTTTTCCGGGTCCTGAGATTCGGATGAAACAAGGTGGAAAAGTATCTTGGTGCGCTCAATGTGACGCAAAAATTTTATCCCAAGTCCCCTGCCAGCAGAAGAGCCTTCAATGATTCCGGGAATGTCGGCAAGGATAAGTTCGTAATAGGCGCCCAGGTTCGGTTCAAGGGTCGTAAACGGATAGTTGCCCACTTTGCTCTGGGCTTTGGTCAGGCAGTTCAATAAACTGGATTTGCCCGCGTTCGGAAAACCGATAAAGCCTATGTCGGCTATAAGTTTAAGTTCAAGCCTCAAATCGAAAGCCTCGCCGGGAGTGCCCGGTTTAGATTCTTTTGGCGAAGTGTTTGTGGACGAACGAAAGTGAAAATTCCCCTTGCCGCCTATGCCGCCTTTGGCAAGCAAAATGCGTTCGCCTATTTTTTCAATGGAAATGTCCGTCTCGTTCGTAAGATTATGGATAACCGTTCCAACTGGAACTTTAAGAATAAGATCCTTGCCGTCATGGCCGTCGCGGAACTGACTTCTCCCTTCCTGGCCGTTCTCGGCGTCAAATTCCTTTTTGAAGCGGAACTGATTGAGCGCGCTCAAATCCGAAACGCCTTCGCAATAAATATTGCCGCCATTCCCGCCCATTGCCCCGGCCGGACCAAGGCTCATCATGTTCTTATTGAAAGCCACGGCTCCGTGTCCCCCGTGCCCCGCGGATATTTTTATTTTTACATCGTCTATAAGCATATCGGTTTAGTGGAAATTTAATGACGGAAATCCGCTTGAAGCGGTCCGGAAAGATCCGAAAAATTCAGTTTGGCGGTTTATAAGGCGCCTATGTGGGAAGGAAGCCAATCCATCACCCTTTTGCGATGCCTGTCAATTGACCATTCGTCTCCGTTCCTGAAAAGTATGGGGTGCAATTCCTGAAACTGCTTCAATATTTGTATTGATACGTGAGGAAAACTGGCAGGAACGCTTTTGTTGTATGTTTCCATAAAAACAGCGAGCGTTGTTCCGAATTGATTGAATTCCAGGTCGTTATTTTTTCTCCTTTTTCCTATTGCCATGCCCCTAATAATACGGAAAATCTGCTATAAAAGCAAGGCGTCGGGCAAACCATGCCTGAACCTCTTTAATTAATACCGGCTAATAAATCTCTTGCCTCTTCAAGCAAGGCCAGGTCTCGCACCCGTATAAATTTTCCTTCGTAATCTTCGACTCCTGTTTCGCCTTCAAGAGTTCTGATGGCGTCTTCAAGGCTAAGCCACTCGGGTTTAAACCCATCTTCTATCTCTCCTTCGTCAAAATTAGGCTCGCCCTTCTCTCCTGACAAGTCCGCAATGAAACAATAAGAAATTTGATGCAGCTCAAACTTGCCCCTGTACTCCTCTATAATCCCGAGTTCCCGTACATTCTCAACGGCACAGCCGATTTCCTCCAGCAACTCGCGGCGTAACGCGGCATCTATGCTTTCACCTTCTTCTATCCCGCCGCCCGGCAGTTTGTGATAATTATTTTTGGTTACATTAAGAAGAGCGACATTTTTATCTTTATCAAACACAACCGCGCGGCTTGCCCTCCTTTCTTTGCGAATGACAGGATTGGGAAGAGAAATCATAAAATCCGTGTCGCGAATTGCCTTGATAAGTTTCATACAAATTCAATACTAACCGAAAAACAGCGAATAAATAAATTTGCCGAACGGGTCGGCATCCACGCCATAGACCATTATTCCTCCCAAAGCTCCGGTGATGCTTACGGCAATCAAACCTACTAACGCCAGCGAGACCGTAATCCAACGGATAAGAATCAAATCGGAAATCCATCGGAGCGGCTGACGAACAAAAGATAAAAAGCGGAACCGTTCCGTGAAGAGCTGCGGATATTCCTGAAAAGCCCATCTTAAAATGTATGCTGCGGAAAGAACTCCAAATACCAGCGTTGTCGTTGCCGCAAAAAACTTGTGCACCTCAAGAATATTCCTTAAACCCAATGCCAGCGATTTTTCGTCTATGTCGCCTGCCGCCGCGGCCGCAACCGCTCCGATTGTTCCGAAAAACACGAGGAAGGTTTTGACTGAATCCCAATGGATGCGCGAAAACCACCGTTTAAGCGGCAGTATCTCAACCATTGCATAGGTTATTAGAAGCGCTATAGGGAAATGTACGAATATCGGATGAATCTTCATTTGATAAATTTTACCATAAATTTGCATTCTCTTCCCGACAAAATACGGCTTCATAAAAAAATGGCCGCACCCGAGAGGCAGCCATTCATTGTCCTTCGAAAATCATATTTTGTTCGCAGCTGTTTTGCCTACTTCGCCGAGGCGACCATTTTGACCGGCGCCGTGGCCTTATCGGCGGAATCCCAGTCCGGATACAGGCCGAGGACCTCGTATTCGACTGTGCCTGCCGGCGTATCCACTTCCCTGGCATCGCCGAGCATCATCCCAATCAACTTCGCGAGCAGAGGATTGTCATAAGACACGCGTTTTTGGCGCAAATCGGTCTCATCGGAACCGACGATCTCCCATACCAGTTTCATTTTTTCCCTGCCCTTGCGGCGCATGAAACAGACGATGGAACCCAGCCGTACTTCTTTGGTGTTCCGTGCCATCGTGGTATAGACTTCGGCCACCGAAAGAACCTGCTGAATCCTGGATACCTTGTTGACCAGGTCTCCTTCGTGCACTGCCAGTTGGTCGAGGTAATGGCCGTTCTGGCTCGCGCAGACACTGACTTCACAGGCCAGAGCTCTTTCTCCTCGTAGCTCGGCGAGATTTGCCTTTGCATCCGCGAGTTCCTGATTGAGTGCTGCCAAGTGTTTCCCGCTTACATAGATCTTATTCATTATTTCTCCTGTCGTTATCTGGGTTAACTGCCTGGGCCGCTGCGATTTTCAATTGAAAGCAGCTGGTTATAAATTAACTCATTTTACACGATTTCGTCAACCGCCGGCTGTGTCTTTCCACGGGCAGGCATACGTCATTTTTGATACCATTTACTCATGAGAATAATCGGACACTTGGATATGGATGCGTTTTTCGCAGCCATTGAGGAAAGAGATAATCCCCGCCTGCAAGGCAGGCCCATTGTCGTAGGCGCAGACCCGAAAGGCGGCTCTGGTCGCGGAGTCGTATCAACCGCGAATTACAAAGCGCGCGAATACGGGATACGCTCCGCTCTTCCAATTTCGACAGCCTGGAGATATTCGGAAGTGGCGCGTCAAAAAGGGCTTCCGTCCGCGTCATTTCTCGATGTCAACATGAAACATTACGGCGAAGTGTCAGAACGCATTATGGAGATATTGCGAAAGCGCGTTCCGAGTGTCGAAGAAGCGAGTATTGATGAAGCTTACTTTGACCTCTCGTTCACGGGCTCTTACGAAAAAGCAGAAAATTTGTGCGAAAAAATTAAAAAAGACATAAAAACGCAGGAGCGTCTTACCGCATCCGTAGGCATCGGTCCGAACAAGCTCATTGCTAAAATCGCATCCGACCGGCAGAAACCGAACGGCCTAACCGTGGTGTCCGCAGATGACGCCGAGAAATTTTTGGAACCTCTTTCTATAAGGACTATTCCGGGCGTCGGCCCGAAAACCGAAGAGCGTTTCAAGCTTCTTTGCGTACGCACGGTAAAGGATGCGAAAAAAATTTCAAAAAGCGAACTGGAAGAAATGTTCGGCAAATGGGGTCCGGAACTTTACGATAAACTGCGCGCACGGGACGATTCGCCGGTTGTCGAGGAAGAACGGATTCCAAAATCCGTCGGCGAACAGGAAACTTTTGAAACTGACGCTGCGAATCCCAATTTTCTGCGGGAGCATCTGAAAACGCTTTCCGAAGAGGTCTATCGGCGGTTTCTTAAAGCGGGATTCAAAAGTTTCCGCTCCGTTACCGTGACTGTCCGTTTTGCCGATTTCGGCACGAAAACGCGCTCGGGCACTCTAAAAACAAAAACCGCCGGCCGCGAAGCTCTCTACTTCGAAGCACTGCGTCTTTTTATGCCGTTTTTGGACAGACGGGAAAACCCGGATCGGAAGAAAATAAGGCTTATAGGAGTCAGAGTGGAAAAATTGGAGTGAAAAACCATGCGGACGCTGTGGTATGATATTGAATATAAGTAAAAGGTCGTACAAAATTAAAATTAATAATTTTATGAATCGCATTAAATTTTTCGGGGTTTTCGCCATTGCGGGATTACTCGCATTGAGCGCAGCCCAATTTCATCGCGTAAGCGCTGAACAGGAAAACAACGGAAGCAGCTCCGCCATATCGTCACAAGCATCGGGGAGCAGCAGCGGAGAATCCGAAAGTGAAAGTGGTTCGCTTAATAGCTCCGCACTCGGCAACTCGCAAGGAAGCAGAAACGAAGGAGAGGGTTCGCAGAACGGCGGCACTCCGTCGCTTTCGGTCAATCCGGCGAATAAAATCGTCATCAATGGCGCTTCGTTGGTTTCCAATTCGGGTCAGTCAATGTCCATAAAAATATTCGGATTTAATCTGAACCTTGCGATAACGCCTTCAACCGTAGTTGCGGGAGTAACGCAGGCATCGGCTTCATCCACCTCGCCGGTTTCCGACATGAAAACCGGAGATATAATCGACGTCACTGGACAAATTGACTCCGCTTCGGGAATCGTCACGGTCAGCCAGATTCGCGACGAAACTATGCGGCAGCAGAATGATCAGAATATCCAGCAGCAGATTCAGGTCTTGCTTGAACAACTGCGCAAACTCCAGGCACAATTAAACACGCAATCCGGAGGGCAATAAAACTTGCGGCCTGCAATAAAAAAAGCGGATTAATCCGCTTTTTTTATTTGAAGCCAATTTATATAATCCTGAAAACGCGGCACTGTTTAATATTGCCTTCAGTCTTCTTTCCTTCTTATCGTCAAAAATCCGTTTGCTTTTTGAACAAAGTCCTGCACTTTTTTCCTGTCCTTTTCACGCTTTATATTTTCAAGGTTATTGTTAAACGCTGTTACCATTTCATTGTATTGAGCCACTCTCTGTGGGTCGCTTCTATCCATAATGTAATTATAATAAGCGCCATTCTCCGGATGCGGACGCCTGTCGGCCACTTCGTGCAAATATTCCTCGTATGTCTGAATGGGCTGGATCATTTCGAATTGACCTAATCCTGCGAAAATAGACGCTGTCATCAGACTATTACCCACGTCATCGTCGAGAAAATAATTTTCGAATGATTTGTCGAGCATTTTCTTGTCTCCGGGGCTTAACTCCGGCTTTGCTTCGGGCGGCTGCTCGCCTGATTTTGGTTCTTTCATGATTAAATTTGCTTGTTTCATTATATTTTACTTCTCCTCTGTAAAAATTCAATGATATTCCCGAAACCATGCGCTAAACCAATATTGCTTCATAAGCCCTAACGAATGTGACGGAGATTATTATGTGATATACTCTTTATATTATGAATATCGCTACAATGATCGCACTGCTTCAGGCTGCTGTTTCATTGCTTGCTTCCGCGCAAAACTCTCAGGCGACACCGGCTGCAATGCAAAAAGCGGTGAATCTAGCCGGAAACATCGTGCAAACAGTTGCCCAGGCCAAAACGCCGATTAGTTTTCCCGTAAAGGAAAATGACGGCATCTGGCCGAACATCGACGATTTGCTCAATGCCCCGTATCTCGATTCAAAAAACGATTTGGTCCGGTTAGGAAAAACTGTCTCGCTAATCACCGAATACACTTCTTTCGGAGATATTAACAACGACGGACTTGATGATGCGGCCGTTGTCGTCAACAAGCCCGGAGTTGACGAATCTCCTCATTATTTTCTTGCGGCAATGCTCAACCACGGGAACATTCTTTTTAACATTGCCGACCTCCCGCTCGGCGATTCCGTTAATATTGATTCGCACCATGTAATCGACGGAAAGATTGTAATTGATGGCCGCCGGTACGAACTTTTAGGAAAAGAATTGAGAAGTGTGCTGTAAGCAACCAAGTAGGCAGATTGGCTGCGCAAATTACAGCTGCATCTCCTCCATAAAAATAGAATGACGGGCTTGGAATCTTAATTGCTTTCCTTGATTAGAATAAGCTTCTTATCTTTTTTCAGCCTTTTAATCCCGGCTTCTCTGCGCCTTGCCTCGCCGAGGGTTTTAAATTTTTCCGAGTACAGCAACTTTACGGGCCTGCGTATTTTCGTGTAATGCGCTCCGTATTTCGAGTTATTGTGCTGTTCCACTCGTTTTCCGAGATTATTGGTGCACCCGGCGTAAAGCGATTTGTCGGCGCATTCCAAGATGTAGACGAAATACATTATGAGAATCTGAATCTACGAAAAAAATGCGTTACTGATCCAAATGCCCGTAAACCATATTATGCTCGCGAATGCAGCGCCGGCAATAAATCCGGAAAGCGAAGAAGCAATATGATGACCGATCTTGAATCTGAATTTGCGGGTTTCGTGCGAAATAAATTCGCTGATTACGCTATACATTTCTTTGTCTTGATTATACCATAATTGACAAAATCCGATTTATCCCGCACTGGCTAATACCCTCCCGGAACGATTGAATTGCCAATCCCGATAACCCGTTAAATTTTCAGTTTTAATTCCAGGAATTCACTTCTTGCCAAGCAACGGCGCTTAAATCGTGTATTGCGGCAGTCATTTTTTCTATATCAGTACCCTTGGTCATAATGCACAAAACATACGGGTTTTTCGGATGATATACTATTCCGCAATCATGCAGCTCTTTGTTTACGCCATCCTCTTTGGTAAAATACCGCTCGCCGAATTTTTGCGCGACAGTGGTGCCTTCCGGAAGGCCGGACTCTATACCCTGCGGAAAATCGGAGTAGCTTAAAAGTTCAAGCGCTTTTTGAGACATGCCTTTAGTAAGATAAGTTGACGAATATAAAACTCTGAAAAATCTGGAATATTCCTTGGGACTCATAAAATCAACAGTAGGAGTTGAAGTCGGATATTGAATATTCAGGTCATTGATAACGCCAGTAACGGCCGGGTCGCCTATATATTTTGAAAGAATCAGAAAAGCATTGTTATCGGAATATCCAATCATAAATCTCAGCAAATCATCGGCAGTGTACGCGTGGCGGGCTTCTATTGATTTTAACGGTTTGATATCTTCGGCTGCATTTCCGTCAAAAGAACCGTTATAAAGCAAGTCAGCCCGGAGTATCGCGGGATCGGTTTCAGCCGCCTTAAGATAGGCTATCATGGTAGGAACTTTCAGGAGACTGGCCGGCGCGAATTTTTCGTCTTCGTTTACCCCTGTCCATTTTCCGGTATTCAGATCGTTAAAATAAACGCTGATAACCGATGAAAATCCCGCCTGAATATCTTCTTTAATTTTATTGTTTAATTTGGATTTAAGCGGCTTAAATGAAGAATTGCTGTCTTTGCTGGCCGCATACAAAAATGGATTTATTAAACCTTGCGCGCCCAAGCGTACAATGGTTGACGACCCATTAGCCGCATCCGGCCTATTGATAAGGAACTCATTGAAAAAGAAAATGCCTGATCCAAAGGACGCCGCTGCAATTGCTCCAATAATTAAGTAATTTTTCATAGATACAATAGATAAATTTGCTGCCGGACTAGGATTCGAACCTAGATGAATGGATTCAGAGTCCACTATCCTACCATTAGATGATCCGGCAATTTGAAAGCAAAAAAACTATATCTTAAAATCGATGATTTTTCAATCCCGAACTGCGTTATTTTTTATAAATTAAAATAAGGGCGCGCCGCGTAATAAAACACGCAGCGCGCAATTTTCTCTTCGGCACCCTCGCTTTTTGTAAACCCGGGACCTATGCCGCAACAAGTTCGGCCGAAATATGGTCGCCGAGCCGGTCGCTGAACGGACCGTGTTCGCCAACTTGCTCCTGCTCAATGACCGTATGCTGGTAAATCGGCCGGAATTCCGCGAACGCTTCGAGTGCTTCGCCGATAAACGCCAGCCGTGCCGGCGGCATCCCGACAATCGTTTCAATGGGAAGCTGTTCGGCGGCGGCTTGAAGACTGAAGTGTTTCAAAAGCTCTTGGCGGCCCCTTTCTGTGAGCGGGCTGCCCAAGTCGTACCACTTCGTTTCCCCATAGCCTCGGGTAGACATTGTCCAAACGCATTTGTCGCTGTCAGGGCAATGCCAATCGACTGCTTTGACTCCGTCGCCGCCAGGATCGGGAAAGTTCACGCTATACTGCCCATAACGCTTGTTCATGGCGAGTCTCCTTTGGGTAATAAGTTCCTTCGGTTAAATCCCCTATCAAGTTGCTGTATGTTAATAAAACCGCCAAAAAACGTTTCAGTCAAATGCCGCATTAATCATAAAAACAGGCTGCTTAATTTATAAAAAAGCGGCTGCGACATGGAATTTACCACGCCGCAGCCGGAGTCTGGCGATTCGCCGTTTGTTCAGAGATTCCACTCCCCCCATATGGAATCGAAAGGAAGGGGAAATTTCGGCGGTCCGCTTAAAAACACCTGGCCGGGGAGGTTTGCTTCGAAACGGTCGGCATACCGTTCCGGGCCGTCAGGAATGAAGAAAGCTGCCTTCTTCCTGTGTCCGCCCATGAGCTTTGAATTTTTCCGGAGAACCTTAAGCAATGCCGCAAGAGCCATCCCGCCACTGGGACCTACAAGCTGTCCCGTAATTTGGCAAAGCCAGCAAGCAACGGCATATGCCTGTTTCTGCTCAACGCTTTCGAAAAAGTCTATGTAATCCTTCCACGGCAAAGATACTTCCCCCAGCCGCTTGAGATCACGCACGCCGGGAACTTCATGGCCCGGAGCGCAGGCCGCGCCGATAAGAACCACTTTCGCTTTACTCCGGCGCAAAGCCCTGGCTATGCCTCCGAATGTTCCCGTCGTTCCAAGAGTTGTTGAGAAAATATCGACTCTCTCCAACTGATTCAGAATTTGAGGTCCGGTCCAGGCGTCGTGCAAAAGCGAGTTTGCGGGATTGGCATATTGGTCAAGATTGAGAACGCCGTCAGCTGTAGGCTTCCACTTATTCATGTCAGCTGACCAGCCGCCGCCTCCCATCATTCGCGCGGTTTCGATAGCGCTCATTCCTTCTGCGGGCAACATCAACTTCGCACCAGCCAAATGGAGCATCATCTTCTTGGATGCCGGGATATCCGTCGGAATAACCAAGGTTACTTTTTTGTTGAACGGATAGCGGCGCGCCTGCAAAGCAAGCTCAAGCCCGGTATTACCGGAAGTCGCCTCCTTGAATTCTTCCACGCCTTCAAGCTTTCCGCGAACTTCGGCGTCGGCAAGAAGGCCTCGTACCGTAATAGCCTTTGAGCCACCGGCAAAACTGCTTGCCGACACTCCGAATATATCGACATTACGATAAAACGGGTTAAGCTCTTCCGGAACATGGAAAACCTCCAGCTTCCCGCGCCTTTCCAGATACTCAATTGATTTGCCGATGGCTTCCGACAAATCGGGCGGTTTGATGATTGCACTCATCATAATCTCCTTTGAACGGTTAAACAGCGAATTTTCCTTTTGCCTGCGGCAAAAAGAGTTTCAATGGTACTGCGGAGATTTTCCTCCTATGTGAAGGGTTAAGTCAACTCTTCAACTCCGTTCAGGAGTTTTTCTTCCTTATAATGCAGAATGGAGTGAATTCGTCGGACTGGCCGAGCGGATTGTCGCGCAAAACGTCATAAATGAATTTCTCAGAAATTTTTCTATCGGACTTTCCGAGGGAAAAAACGCCCCTATAGTTGGCATCAACGATAGCCGCTTCATTTCCGAATTTTTCTTTTATTTTCTTTGCAACGCCATCCGGGTCCAGAGGAGCCAATTTCGCGTAACGATTGTATGGCTGAACAGTGAACGACATCGGACAATCAACCGACTTCGCGAGCTTGCCGACTATCATGTAAAAAACTCCCTTGATTCCCAACGGGCGCGTAACAGCCGCAGCCGCGGCAGCCAGAATGGCTCGGGGATATCCCGCCTGCTCTATCAGAAGCTGCATCGCCATAGGAGTGCCGTGTCCAAATCCCCTGAATTGAGGCGTTCCGTAATTGTTCTTAACCTTGCGCGCCAACAATCGCGCCAGCCATGACGGTTTAATGTCCACAATCGGAATTATTCTGCCTTGCATGAGCGCAACCACTTTTTCACTGACGAAAATCAAATCGTTTTTCAAAAGAAAAGGTTTGATATGTTTTTCGAGAAGCTGCATCAAATCCTCTTTTTCGGAAATGATGCCCGTTTTAACCGGCAAACGCAGATATGTGTCATTGCCGACGCTTATCTCAAGATTCTTGCCTGGATTAGGTTTGAATACTTTATTTTCTGCCTCAGTTTTTTTGTCATTCATCTTTTTTGATTAAAAATCGCTTTATGACTGTATAAAAATATAATAATTTAAAATTCGGCCTTGCGCCAGACCGAATCAAATTGCCGGAAAATATTTTTTATTTAAATCCAAGAAATGGAGACAGGCACTTAAACAACGGCGAACTGTTGCAAAGCTGCATGGACACCAGTGAGTAATTGAGAGCCATGGCGAAAGACACCCAGATTAAATAAGGGACAAAAACCCAGCCGGCCGCGCGGTCAACTCTGAAAAAGAAAATCATTGTGTATATTATGAGAAGCCATAAAAGGAAAATTTCGATGAGCGCCAAACCGATATTTTGAAGGCCGAAGAACAGCAAGCTCCAAAGAGAATTGAAAAAAAGATGTACGCCGTACAGAAGCAGCGCGCCTTCGGCTTCTTTTTTCTTGTGCCTTACTTCCCAGACGAGATAAGCGGAAATGCCCATCAGGGCGTAAAGAATTATCCAAACAGGGCCAAACAGCCAGCTTGGCGGCGTCCACCAGGGCTTTTCCAGCCCGGCATACCATGTAGGTATGCTCGAAGCCGTATAGACGGAACCGACAACCCCTGCCATTTCCGCTATAAGTATGGAAATAAATAAATCTCTCTTTTTAATCCACCCTTTAATCATGCTTTTATTATAGCATATCAGAGTTTTTTTCAGCGGTCGCCTTTCTCACCTGATTGCATCCGCGATGCTTTCTGCTATGCCGTTTTCAAAAACGCTTGGAAGAATGTGTTCCGCATCGGGCTCTTTCACGAAAGCCGCCAGATTTTCGGCAGCTTTCAAAAACATTTTATTTTCGAACTGGCCGATATTGTTATCAAGCGCTCCTCGGAAAATTCCCGGAAAAGCAAGGACATTATTGACCTGGTTCGGGAAATCGGAACGTCCAGTGGCCACAACAAAGGCTCCCGCCTTTCTGGCTATGTCCGGCATTATCTCGGGAACCGGATTTGCCATGGCAAAAATTATGGGTTTTTTATTCATTGATCGGACCATTTCTTCCGTCAAAACTCCCGCTCTGCTGACGCCTATAAAAATATCGGCGCCGGCAATCACCTGGCCCAGCCTTCCGGCTACGCCCCGCGGATTGGTCGTCATGCTTAATTCTTTTTTTTCGTTTACCAGATCATTCCGTTTTTCGTTAAGTGCGCCCTGGCTGTCGCAAACAACAATATCCTCAAATCCGAACGACAGAAGCATTTTGGTCACGGCAACGCCTGCTGCTCCCGCTCCGCTTATCACAACTCTCGCTTTGTTCTTTTCCAGTCCCGCGACTTTCACGGCATTTATCAGTCCGGCCAGAACCACAATGGCCGTGCCGTGCTGGTCGTCGTGCATTACAGGTATCGAAAGCTCTTCGCGCAGACGGCGTTCAATCTCAAAACATCGGGGAGCCGCGATATCCTCCAGATTTATTCCGCCGAAAACCGGAGCGATATATTTAACCGCTTTTATTATTTCTTCGGTATCCTGCGTATCAAGGCAAATAGGAAAAGCATCTATATTTGCGAACCTTTTGAAAAGCGCCGCCTTTCCCTCCATTACGGGTATGGCCGCTTCGGGCCCGAGATTACCCAAACCCAAAATAGCCGAACCGTCGGAAACAACCGCCACTGAGTTTCCCTTCAGCGTAAGCTCGCGGGCAAGTTTTTTATCCTTGCCTATTTCCGAACTTACGTATCCCACACCCGGCGTGTATGCCAATGCCAAGTCGCTTTTGTTCTCAATCTTAACTTTGCTTTTTATTTCAATCTTGCCGCGGTTCTTTCGATGTAGATCCAATGAGTCTTCGTAAACCTTGTCCATTTTTTAATGGTGGTCGCCTCCTCCTTTCTTAACCTCGGTTAT
>Ga0315268_10002588_pt1 | contig 20314 bp, 17 predicted proteins | sample C1_top_MG_FD_204535 | JGI IMG/M metagenome (GOLD analysis project Ga0315268, IMG submission 204535) | Sediment microbial communities from Yellowstone Lake, YNP, Wyoming, USA - C1_top | ecosystem: Environmental > Aquatic > Freshwater > Lake > Sediment | place: USA: Wyoming | collected 2017-08-01
TTTGCATGTGGAAGCAGTATTCGATGATTTTGCCTTTGGTTTCCTGTCGGGTATTCTCCAGTTTCATCGCAACAGTCTTTGTTTCAGTTGCGGTGGTCAAATTTTCCGCTTCCTGCAGGATAGCGCATATTCGACCTTTGTTCATTGTCAGACAATTCATTTTAGGCTTATGGTCACAAAATCGTCTTCCACATTCCACACATTGAAATCTCTGAATAGCTCCTTCTGTTCTTTGGAGAGACCCGGCCTTATAGATCCGCCTCGAACCGCATTGAGGACACTTCAGCGTCAAGACTCGTCATCGTCCTCCAAAAACTCGAAAGGCTTGCCTCTCTTTCGTAACTGATTAAAACAAGAATTACATACTCGCATGATGCCATTTTCGCTTACGAGTTCCCATTCAACCGCAAGACTATGACACGCTTCACATGGTTCAGCGGGTGGAACATGAAGCACTTTTGTAGCGGGTGTAGCAACTCGTCCGCTTAAATCTAAAAATTCTGGAAGATCATTTCCTTCCTTAGTATATTCACCCGCTACACTCGCTACTAAACGAATATGTTGCCAGATGTGGACGCCTGCTTTTTCATCTATTCTTGCTGTTGTCTGTCTTGCCTTTGGCAGGTACTGGTGTATGTTCTGTGTCAAAATTGCTTTCTTACTTGTCGGTAATCCGTTTTCGTTGCAGAATTGAATGTATTTTTGGTAGAGTTCCGCTTCTGGTATTATGGCCTTATCGTTGGGATCGTATTGGAGACGTTCTTCTATGTAGGCTTTTGAACTGTTGCTTTTCCTTATGTATTGTCGTCTTTGTTCTTCAATGTCTTCGTTTCCGCTAAATTCCCCTTTCTCTATAAGCCGTTTCAATCCTTCTAATGCCCAGTGAAAGAGCCCCGAGAGCTCTTGCGGTGTTGTCAGTTTATCCAGAATCTTCGGATCGCACTTTTCACCAGTGAAAACATTATTACACGGGATTATTTTCCATCTGCGAAAATATGCGTCTGTGTCGTCTTTCGTTTCTGGAACTTTGTTGCAGCTGAAGATTAGCTTAGCATGGTTTGTGAATGTAAAAGGGTTTTTGAACTTGTATTCTGCTGATATGGGATCGTTGCCGGTTAGCATCTTGAAAGTACCGGTTTGAGTCAATGGCGTGTCTGGAATGTCTGCGCACGTATTCGCTAGTTTTCCGTAGAGTTGCGCTTTGGAGAAACGGTTATAGCATAATTCTTGAAGTGTTTCATGACTTACGTTTTCTTTTCCGAGAAATGCGTTTAATAAGTTCTGAAGTGTGGTTTTCCCGTTTTTTCCATCTCCAACCAACATGAAAGCTACGTGATAAGGATGGTCTCGCAGCAGACAGCAGCCAAACACTTCTTGGACGAGCGACAGCTGCTTTTCTCCAACCACTTCAGTTAAGAACTTGGCGATTGCAGGGCATTCAGCCTGGAGATCGTATGTTACTGGGGTTTGAGCCAGATGGAACTCTTCTGGGTTGAAATGGTGAAAGCTGTTTTGTCGCTAGGTCGAATATGCCGTTGAGCAAGACTATTCTGTTGGGATTGATTGTTCGGGGTCTGTCAAAAAAGGTCTTGCCTTTGATATGGTGTATAATATCAGCGTAGTATCGATGTTTGTTTCTTTCTTTCAGTCGTGTGGCCATTTTTTGTTTTATAAGCTGTTCGCCATAGGGAACGTAGATGCCTTTTTCAGAGTCATAGACATGGACGGTTCCATCGTCCTTCATGGTTAAGAAGTGATGTTCTCTTAGCATGTCTGCAGCAAACAACATGTGGTCGAAAGTTCCATTTTCGTCAAAATACTTGTCATGATCCACGACTTCTGGTTCATGCTGAACATGTTCTCTATAATGCTCTTCGTAATGCTTCACTTTCTCTTCCAGTTCATTCTTGTTCCGTGTCATTCCGCAAAAATCTGGTGCTTGCTCTTCAGCCATGCTTCAGTAGCCTCTAGTTCTCAATATTGCTCGCGCCGGGGCCATTCTTCAATATTGGCGCAATGGTTAGGACGTTATCGACTTCTATGGTTACAGCCTCAATCGGTCCATGCTTTTCTTCAAGCAGGTCGACCTAGGATTTAGGCAGAAAAACAGCTAGTCCGGTTCCAATCTTGCAGATTTTTCTTTTTATCGGCATTCTTCGTTTTCTCCTATTGCAATCGAATTTAAATACTACTAAAATATAAAGAATACCTAAATAGTATCGAGGTACAAGAAAGTGAAAGGAAGAAGCCCGCATAATAGACCGGGCGTAAGAAAGAACGATATCTATGGACTGCTGCTCGACATGGGCGGAGAGGCCCGTTGGAAGGACCTTAAAGACAAAGCACGTGCAACATTGCACTGTGGTCCTACTACATTGAAGCAGACCCTAGATCAGTTGATAGAAGACAAGAGTGTAGTCAGAGAAGCAAGGCTAAAAAAGAAAGGGGCAGAAGTGTGGTACAGAACCATAACCCAACTCGATCTTCTGAAGCCAACCATAGTCTGGAAACCGACGGTCCAGTTCAAGCCTCATGAAGACATACTCGACAAGTCTTACAATCACATTCGAGAAGAAGCACGGAAACTTGAGGGAAAAAAGAAGGAAGATTTTCTACGAGACCAATTGTACAGATTCGTCTTGATTACAGTGAGATCTCATATAGGCCAGTTGTTAGTTGCTTTGAGAACGGCTGAAGTCCATAAATTGAACAACTCTGAAGCTCTTCAAGCTTTTGACCTTAACTTCGACTATTCAGTGAGGCGACTAGATGGATTGCTGCTTGGGCTTCTTCTCGAATATCGCGAATACTCGATGGAAGTCATTGATCAGATATTGCGTGAACCTTTCAAACCAGCAAGTCTTCCACCGCGCTCTATGAAAGAATTCTTAGGTTCAACAGCTTCAACGCTGAAATGGATAGAATCATACGGAAAAGAGACCTAGAAACAGCACAGCGCGAGCGGTCTCAAAAGTGTCTCTTAGGAATTCTAAGAATGTTGGTATACGGAGATACACTAGGTAGATGCATTAGGGAGATACACACTAGATATGGAAAATGCCATCAAAATGGCATAGTACGCACTATAGTACGCAGTATAGTGAGTAACTAGATACTCACTAGAAAGTGACAGTAACGAGACTTTTATGAGACGCTTAAGCGATATGTTCGTGACGATAAGTGATGGGTGGCAGAAGAACCACAAAAGAAGAGTTCGCACAGCTGGAATCTCTGACCAGGGAAGGACTAACCTGCAGAGAGATAGCTCAGAAGCTCGCCAGGTCTCCGGCGGCCATAAGAAACCTACGCTACAGGAAACATCTCGCTGCAAGGGCAGAAGATGAAACCAAAGCCCTTTTCAAACGAAGAGACGAGTTAAGCAATGTAGTGAAGAACCTTCAGGGACAGAAAACAGTCCTTGGCTACGAGCTGGACTATCTTAGGACTGAGAAGGAAAGATTTGACGCAGCCATCAAAACAGACAAAGCCCTACTGCAAGGAACCCTAGCTCAAGGATGGATGAACCTAAAACAACAAAGACCAGACCTTTTCACTCTATCTGGTCCAGAACAAATAACCATGCTGCTAAAAGTGCTCTTGAAATGAGCTCGCATTATAATAGCGCGCATGCCTGTTCCGAAAATGGTCAAAAATGGTCTTAATTCGTCTTTTGCGATTTGGGGGCAATTTTAGGACTCGCGTCAGCTTTAGCCTTCTTGCAGTGTCCGCCTTTCTCGAATTGTCGAGGGTTAAGCTGATAGTCGCGGTGTAAGGCTCCGCGATCGTCAGATCGGCTGTTGCCCGAATCCATGATTTTACATCCTCAGCACGGCCAAGACTTGACTACCAAACAAGCCTGTGTCAGACGCGAACAAGCAAAAGAAGAATAAAAACCATTTTAGACCAATTTAGGAACACGCATGCGCGCTATGATTGTTACAGTCTCGTCATGCGCGCGCTCTGTAGCATTTTCGTCGTCTCGTCAATGGAGACCTGCGTCAAGTGCGAGCGAGGCTTCCGCAGTGTCGGTTCGTTCAAAGCAGATAATTAGCGCGTGCGCTTTGAGAAAAACGCATTGATTGGCAAACCAGAACGCCTCAGCTGTTCCCGTCCAATGCGTCTAGGTATATTCTGTTGGAATTTTCGACAAGAAATGTGGAACTTTTCCTATGCCGATGAACGGCAACGAATCAACCAGTTCAACCCTTACGTTGGCGATTTTAGCTATGCGGAAGCTTATGTTACTAAGTATGAAATTCGTGTGAGCTTGCGTATAACCGGTCCTTCTAACTATTCTTATGACGATTTCATCATAGCTTTCTTGAACAATCTGAAAGTTTTGTATTGGAAGACCTTCAAAAAAGGTTTGCAAGTCACGAAATGTCGTAAAAGTTCCGTTACTGTGAGCAAAGTATTCATAAACTCTTCCAATGGGTGTGAATAGTGAAAGCTCCCTGCCACAAGGACAATCATCGTTTAGTTTCTTTCCCGAATCTCCAATGTCATACCGGATAAACGGCATAGCGAAACTATTCAAGTTCGTCAACAACACCTTTCCTTCTTCCCCAGGACCAGCAATCTCCCCATCCTTCTCGATCTCAACGAGAACATTCTCTTCGTTAATGTGGTGACCTTCGTGCTGGCCGCATTGTGCAGCGACATGTGACATCTCACTGCTGCCATAGTAATCGTAGACCTTGCAGTCGAAAGCTCTTTCGATATTTTTTCGATAATGAGGAAGCAATGTTTGCCCGTAAGTGAGCACGGCTTTGGGACGTATTCTAAACCGAGGATTTTCGAGCAAGAAAACTGCATATATGTTTGTTGGACCTGCAATACCTTCTACATAGTCTGGTTCAAAACCACACAGCCTTCGACTAAATGATGCCATTGACTCCTCTGAAAGATCGTGGACATTCAACAACTTGCTTCTGTTTACGAAGCGCCTGATCCTGTGGTCTATTCGAGCCAACTCGTCATTTGGCCTGACGCGGCGGATATAGGCCAGCTTGGCCCCAGTTTTGTAACCGGCCCAACCGTGACCTCGGATTAGAGATGCTGTACCCCAAGTCATGTCCATCTTGCTTCGATAGAATTTCACGGGAGTAGCAGTAGTTCCATTAGTCCTACACGAGATCAAATCAGTCTTGTTCTCGTTTCTTGCCAGAAGTTCCTCAGACTTACTGTGCATTGATGATCTTTGTAGGACAGGGATTTTCTGCAGGTCTCTCAATTCGCTAAAATCGATTGGGCGAAACCTATTTTTCTTGAAGGTTCCGTGATAGTAAGGGACGTTTTCGTAAGCGTGTTTTAGTAGAATCTTCAGTTTTCGCACTTGCAGTCGCTGTAATTCTCCTTTCTTCATCCACTGGGTCTTCTCAAGGATGCCAAGACAACTATGAAGACGGCTCCTCATGAATTTGTCATATGTCAAAGACAGAAGGCGAGCCAGACTCGTATACAAACCTATTTCACCTCTATAGGTTGATTCATCCCATCGGGATGAGTTCAATTGAATCGTGACCGGATGGTTATGCGCGCTTGCGGCAATTTGTGCTATTGCCCGAAAAAAGCTTCTGATTTCCGAATCGATCGATGGCATAGTGGACACCCTGGACATAACCATAGCATCAAAAGCACATGGAAGTACGCCAGCTGACCCTAGATGGACGCTTCAGCTAATTTGGACAAGAACGGACGGATAAACATCGTTGACGTTAGCTTAGTGGCAAAAGATTTTGGAAAAGCAGCATAGTACTGGCGCGCGCCTAGAATGTTTTCTAATCCTTTTCTCCATAATCTGGCTGAATTGGACGTCTTTTTCAGATATTTTGCTCTAACATCAACCATGAGTGTTTAGCCTCAATGAAAGCTGTGCTTTTTGGCAATAACCTTTACACTTGTCTTATATCCATTTTCACTTGGCAATTATACATAGCGCTTGGCAAGTGCTTTGAGCTGACCTCGGGATTTGACCACAGTTGGCTACGAAGTGTTATGCATGCCTGAAAATGTGGCAAGGGAAATAAATTGAAGTGCGAGGTGAATGCCTGCTGGATGACAATCCTGCGCTAATATTGCCATCATTCCGGTTTTCAGTGGGTCCATGAATCCTATGATTCAGACTCTCACGAAACGGCCTAGCCTTTGGGATTTGGATACTCGTACTCTTTTCCTTTGTAATTCATGAGGACGATTTTTTCCTTCGTGATCTTTTTGACATACTCTGGAAGTATCGGAATTTTGCCTCCGCCACCAGGGCTGTCAATGACAAGATGTGGCAAGCATAAACCAGAAGTGTAACCTTGAATCGCCCGGATTATTTTCAAGCCAGTCTCAATGTTAGTTCTGAAGTGCTCTGCCCCTTTCACTAAATCGCAGAGATAGAGATAATAAGGTCTTACTCTTACTTGAAGAAGTTTTTGCATCAATTTTTTCATGACTTTAGGGGAGTCATTGACACCCTTCAGCAAGACTGTCTGACTGTCGAGCGGTATGCCCGCGTTCGCAAGCAATTCACACGCTCGTTCAACCTCAAGAGTGATTTCCCTAGGATGGTTAAAATGAATGTTTACATATATCGGATGGTATTTCTTCAGCATGTTACATAATCTTTTCGTAATCCTCATCGGCAAAGTACACGGCACTCTAGTCCCGATCCTGATGATCTCCAAATGTTGAATTGCCCTCAATTCTTTTAGAATCATCTCCAAATCTTTATCACTGCGCATGAGAGGGTCACCGCCTGACAGAATCACGTCCCTCACTTCCTTGTGTCGTCTGACGTAATCTATGCCTCTCATGATTTGGCTCATTGGAATTTGCTGTGTCCTGCCGACTTTTCTCTTCCTAGTGCAAAACCTGCAATAGGTTGGACATTTGGAACTGACAATCAACAAAGCTCTATCTGGATATCTGTGTACGAGTCCTGGAACTCTGGTATCTCTTTCTTCTGCAAGGGGATCATCAGTATTAAACCGATCTTGTAATTCTCTTATGTCTGGTATGCATTGCTTCCATATAGGATCACCTTTTTTTCTGATGAGACTTAAGAAATAGGAACTTACATTCATTGGATAGACTTTCTTCACTTTCTCAATTTCTTTGAGGTCAGCATTGAATTTTGTTAGAACTTCGTTGACAGTGATCCTTGATCTTGATGAAACCAGTGCCTTGTGTGCCACTTTCAACTTCATTCTTGGTTTCTCCAGATCATTGCTATACACATATTCTGAATCAGTTTTTCTTAAATGTATTGATTCACCTTGTTTTCTTTACAGTCATCACGCCTGGTAACTTATCTACCTGCCAGAAAATTCAATTTGACACGGAATCTATTCCGAACGAGATTGTGAAAGAAGCGATCGATATATGCAATGAGCCAGTTCCTGTAGCCATGCATATTGTGAGTTCTACTAGTATTCTTGTGCAACGAGTATTCAATAATGTTTATTAAGTCTCACTATAATCGATACAGCAGTAGCAACAACTCCAGAGGCCACGCTCAGATTGCAATTCAAACGATCTAGAAATAGAATGCTCACGGCAATCATCGTTATTCTGGGAGCTCCCATGGTCGTGATAGGCTTCGCGGGACAGACATTCAGAACCGTATCCACGGCAGGATCTATAAACTATTCAACGACAGTGAACATAGACGTGGCTTCAAGCAGTATTGTCGCCGCCAATAACGCGTCTTTGGGGTTTGTGCTGGATTATGAGTGGAAGAGTTGGCGTGATACTTCTGTTCGTCGGCAATTGGCGGTGGACGCGAACTTTAAGATGGTTCGACTCTTCAGCCACCGCATGGAACCTTGTACGCTGTGGTATGAGTCAAACAAAACCGGAAGTTTCAGCTGGGCAAATGTTGACCTGCTGATTCAAAGGATCTTTGAAGTCGGTGCAGAACCACTTATTACCTTGGGATTCTGCAACTATCAAGGCTTAGTCGTGCCGCCTGGAATGGCCTTTAACCTATCTACCGGTCTGCCCTATCCTGAGAGCTTTGCCGCGTACTGTAGAGAATGGGTTAAACATTTTAGGGCAATCGGCTTGCCTATGAGATATTACGAGATCTTCAACGAAGCATGGTGTTACTTCTATCCTAGCTGGAACTGGGACGAGATCAAGGCCGGATACTTTCTTCAACTTTTCAACACCTGTTACGACGCCATGCATAATGAAAACCTGCAGGTATTGATTGGAAACGACGCAGCTTTGTTCACAAAGTTTCTCAACTACTGGAAAACACACGGGGGAAAGCTTGACCTGCTGACTTTCCACAAGTACGACAGCTGGGGACTCGACCACGATGATTTTCAGGGTTTGGACTCGGCCGAAAGAAAGCATTTCGACCCAACCTACAGCAGCCTACACCTGACAATATCGCAGGCCCGACAAATCTGGGGCAAACGATTACCAGCCATCGCCACAGAAAGCAACTGGAGTGCTACTCAGAGTTCTGGTAGTACTGATCCGCGGATTCAGCAGCTCTGTGGTGTGGTTTGGGCTGGTTTGACGTTGCGGGGTGAAATGTTGAATGGGGTTGACTATAATTGTTATTATTCGTTTTCGAGCAGCAAGGAGTATGCATTGAGTCATCTGGATCAGGGTTATGGTTTCGGCATGGTTAACGAGGACAACAACCAGCCCTGGTACCCGTACTATGTACAGAAGATGATTGGGACAAACTTGGCGGTTGGCGACTCGATCGTGGATTCAACGAGCTCTTCGTCTGACGTGAGGACTGTCGCGTGGAAGCATGGTGACACGTTGAATGTGCTGCTGATCTGCAAAGTCGACCAGGCGAGGAACGTCAACCTGCACGGCTTGCAGGGCACGCTCAACTACTCCAGAATCGACAATAGGGTTTGGTGGGAAACTCCGCGCGTGCAAACCGGGTCCGTCGACTCGGCAACCACTCTCTCTTTCATCGGCTACACGGTCATTCTTCTCCAAAGTGGAGCTTCTGCTTCAACCGTGCTCTTCGAAGATGGTTTCGAATCTGCAAATTTTGCCAAATGGACAGGCACAGTAATCACTTCAGGAGAAACTGTAGCAGTTGCACGCAACCTGTCCAGTCAGAGATCTCACGTCGCTGCTTTTACTTCAAGCGGTCTTGGCGGCTGGGAATATGCATATTGTTTTCGAAACATATCTCCCCAATACGAGATTTTCGCCCGTGGATACTTTTATGTTGATAAGCTAGGAATATCAGAAAATGACGATCGTTTCTATTTCATACGATTTTCAGCTGGCGGGAACAACGTAGCCGCTGCCGGATGGCGCCAAATTGATGGGCTAATCAAGTGGTGCATCATGATCTCGCCCGGATCAGAGTGGACAGTTGAGTATGCATCGTCAACCCCGACTCCCAAGCGGTGGTATTGTGTTGAACTTCATTGGGTCCAGAGCAACACAGACGGCTATGTGGAATTATACATTGACGGCATTTTAGCCTGCGCTGCGAGAGGACTAAACACAACAAGTTCAGGCAGCGTTAACCTTGTACGTTTCGGCCTAGCTGAACTATATGGATGTAACAGTACCCAGGTCTATTGCGACTATTGCAAAATATCTGAGGTTTACATTGGTCCTTTTCCGCCTTGGGATTTGAATCAAGATGGTTCCATTAGCCTTTTGGATCTGTTTTTCGTAAGTCAGGCATTCGGGTCCAAGCCAGGTTCTGAGAATTGGAATCCACAGGCGGACCTTGGAGGGGACCAGGAAGTAAGTATCACAGATTTGGTAGCAGTTGCTATTCACTTCGGAGAAGAATACTCATAGATTGTGTCGCCGTAGCTGAATGATACATGTTTTTGAAGGACATATGTTGTTTAATGCTTGAATAGGTGAAAAGAATGGCACTACTCAAGTGTATTGTTGCGCTCATAATCCTTCTGGAGGTCTTGACCTTGCTTGACGTTTTGATATTGCCTAGCAAAGCAGATTCGGATATCGTCATTTTGTCTGAAACAGGATATCTGGATTTCTTAGGGTACTATCATATCGTGGGAGAAATCCAGAATGTCGGCGAACAATCTATCGGCTTCGTGAGAATCGAAGTTGCTTTCTACACCTCGAATGATAATCTCATTGCTACACGATTTAACCTGGTCATGTTAAGGATACTCCTGGTCGGTAGAAAGTCTCCATTTGATGTTGTTTTGTTTGACGCAGTAAGCTCGTCAGAAGTGCACCACAGTAGGATCAATGAAACGCATTCGATAATCAATCCGATTCCCAATGGTCTGAAGATCCTGACACAGAGATCTTATGTAGATGACATGGGGTGCATGCACGTATTAGGTGAAATAGGAAACATTGAGACCACTGCTGCTTCCAATGTTAAGCTAGTCGCAACATACTATGATGGTGCAGGAAATGTCATAGCAGCTACATCAACACCTTTGGATCCAATTGAAAGAAACCTGAGTGCAGGAGCTTCGGCGCAATTTGAGATATTGCTGGACGCGGAAAGGACGGCGTATGTCAAAGGATATGAACTGACTGCAGAATCAAATGAATATGCTTGTGCTGGAAGTGAATCTCTCTTGTCTTCCGACATAAACAAGGATGGGATTGTAAACATCCTAGATCTTGCGATAGTGGCACGGGCTTTCGACTCAATACCTCATGATCGGAGGTGGAATCCTGATGCTGATATAGACAAGAATGGGGTAATTAACACTGACGATCTGTTCCTGGTTGTTGGGGACTTCGGAAAACAGTTTAGCGTGCCTTGACGTCACTAGGATGACCGATGAAACAGCAAGAATTGCAGAGGATTCTGCGCGCGGTGGCTTCTTCCTATTTTCAGGCACGCGCGAGTGACGGCAGCATCCCGGTTTGTTTGCGGTCAGCGCGCGCACAAAAAGAAAAAATAGTCGTCCGTCAAGACGACGGCACGATTGGAATTTCCGGTAATTAGTAAGAAAATAATCATATGTGAGCCTTTTAATCACGACCATTTTTGTCAGAAACTAATCACCATAAAAACTCCATACAAATCTGAGATAATGGCTACTTGTGATTAAGATAATCACCATAAAAACACAGATCGCGCGCGCGAGAAGAAACTGAATTGTTGCAGATTGTTGTAGCAAAATCGTTTCAAATGTCCATCAATTCCCGATAATTGCTGTAATACGCGCGCTATTAGACGCGCGCGCTTTGCAATAGACTACGTTCTTGCTGACTGTTTTCCCTCATTTTTCCTTCAAGGAGTGGACCTAGCCTTCTACGTTATAATAGCATCTACCGAAACGTTTTTCAAGTGGTTTTCTCGACAGTCACTTCTGCCTTCGTGGGCTTAGACAGAGCCGGGTACAATCGATCGACCGCAGATGACCGAGAAGATTCCCCTATCCAATTTCGCCGCAAGCCCAATTCTGGGATATGAGCAAGAGTTGATGAAAATCAAACAGGGACCGAAAAGGAAATACAACGCTTGTTCATTACATGAAGCAGCTACGAAAGGAGAGATGCGCACGGAGGGGTGAGAGATTAAGCTTCAAAAGACCCGATTGGCTTTTCTAGTTTTTTTGTTTGCCGTGAGTATCACACTCATCGACGTAAGGGCACAGGATAGTCTGATCGAGGCGGAGATATTTCCATCAAAAGGAACGGCTGGCACTGAGATCCTAGTTAGGTTCAGCACTAGGAACGCCAGCATTGGTAAAGTCGAAACGGCGGATTTCTTCTGGGACGACGCTACGATAGAACTGAACAAGCCGGGTGTTCAGGGGGCCGATGGTTCATACAACTATCAGCTCAACGTGCCCACGGAACCTCCGCTCTCAGATGTGGGCAACCACACGATCAGCGTGTACTCTCTCGTTTCGAATTACGGGCAGGTCAGCTTCAACTTCACCTTCGAAATAACCGAGTACGTGCCAAGCCCAGAATACGTTGCACTAAACGCTACTTACAACGCTCTTCTGGCCAACTACACCGATCTTCTGGGCAACTACAGTTCATTGACAGCCAACTACACTTCACTGCTAACCAACTACACCACTTTGCTCGCCGATCACGACACACTCCTGAACGAACACAACACCCTGCTATCAGACTACAATTCCTTGTCAGCCAACTACAACACATTAATAGCGAATTACAACGCGTTGTCAGCCAACTACAACTCGATGCTCTCAAACTACAACAACCTCCACTCACTCTACACACTCTTCCTTGCGAACTACACCAACCTACAAGGCTACTTCAATTCACTGAGCTCCAACTACGACGCTCTCAGAACAGACTACGACTCACTCGAATCAAACTACCGCAGCCTGAAGACCAACTACGACAACGCACTCGGAGAACTGTCGACCACAAGAAGCTTCATGTACATTTTCATAGCATCAACAATAGCCCTGGCAGCCACGACCGTCTACCTCTTCCAAAGGAAACCCAAGCCCACACCAAGAACCAGGTGATTCTTTCCTCTTCTCCAAGCGCACCGCATCGAGTGATCACGTGAGACCGAGGCCGTGCGCTGTCTGCTTTTTGGCTCTGAAGTTCAAAGAAGCAAGGAGACACAAGCGGAAAGAAATTGCTGACACAGATCAGAACGCCAACAAACACTATCGGTGACCCGCGACCTCAGGAAAACCATAATAACTCGTTCTAATCTGCGCACTCCACTCCTCGTCAGCTTCTCTGTCCAGTCAACCCAGAGCCACACATGGAGTGGTCGACCCAGAATAGTACGGATGATAGAGGATACTACTATAAGATTTCTTCGGAAATGTTTAAGAACGCAGGTCAAGTCAAAAAACACAGGGGAGAAGATTGTCTTGAGCAGTCTCAGAAGCATGGTGGAAAAGCTTAGAGCATTAGAGACTGAAAGGAAGAATCTAATACTGGAAATCGAAGAGCTCAAGAGGCTGGCCGAGTCCAAGACCAGGGCGCTGGAAAGCGAAGTCGGCATGCTAAGAGAAGAAGTGGAATCGCTGAGAATACTTCTCGGCGCCGAAACAACCCATCCCCAGAAAACCGAACCTCAAAGAACGCGGGCTGAAGAACCCTCGCTACCACCGCCGCCATCAAAACCCGAGAAAGCAGAAGAAGGAAAATCGAAGCTCGGCTTTCTCAAACGCAAGGAGAAATAAAAGACTCCAGCGCGCGCGTTGAGTGTTTCGAATTTGTTGCCATCCGCCAGATCGATCGATCGCTTAAGAAGCTGGCTGAACCCAGAATCAAGGTGTTAGAGAGCGAAGTCAACACCATGAGGGAAGAAGTGCAATCAGCGAGAACACTTCTAGGGGCAGAAAAAACCGAGCCTAAAAACCGCCGCCAAAACCGGACAAGCCAGAAGAAAAGTCCAAACCCGATTCATCCAAGCGGAAAACCTGAGCCTCTCTTCTTCCTTGCGGAATAATTCTTAAGAGCAACACCAACCTCTGACATTGAAATGACAAGGAACAATAAAAGCACCCAGCCTAAGAGGATCATCTTGCTTCAAAAAACGAAGATCCCAGCAGCTCAACGGTTTGCAGCCCTAAAAAACATGGACAACCTAGCCCTAGCCTTGAAAGCCTCAGCCATAATCGCCGCGGCAGTAGCCCTCTACTTTCAAGACCTAAGCATAATCTTCACTGACGCCGTAAACAACGAATCAACAAGCTACATACTAGCAATCCCCCTGTTGTTCGCCTACCTACTCTACCGGAAAAGAAGAATGCTCAGAGCGGTCATCCCATCCGAAGCCTCAAACCAGCCCAAGGACACCAGATACCTAGCTACGTTAACAGGCATCCTGCTCTGCACGACTGCCATAGTACTCTACTGGTACGGCTCATACACGTTCACACCACTGGAATACCACGTTCTAACACTGCCCATATTCACGTCAGGACTGATACTGCTCTTATTCGGCACGCAAACAATGAGACAACTGGCTATCCCGGTAGTTTTCCTGTTTTTCCTCACGCCCCCGCCCTCAGAAATCCTGTACAACCTCGGCTCAAGCCTGTCAGTAATCAGCTCAGAAGCCTCAAACGCCATAGTCAGCGCCCTAGGAATACCCTCAACGCTCGTCAGCGAAAACGGAACACCAACAATAACCATAACCAGACCCGACAGCTCAACCATGAACTTCGCCGTCGACATCGCCTGCTCAGGCATATACAGTCTCCTCGGGTTCCTAGTATTCGCCGCATTCATAGCCTACGCAGTCCGTGACAAGACGTGGAAGAAAATCTCAACCTTCGCAATAGGCTTTCCACTGATCTACGCCCTCAACATAGCCCGCATAACAACCATAGTCCTAATAGGCTATCAATTCGGCGAACAACTAGCCCTAGACCTGTTCCACCTGTTGGGCGGCTGGATACTCATCTTCATAGGAACCCTCATCCTGCTATTAGCCTCCGAGAAAGCGTTTAAAACAAAGATCTTCACCAGTCCGCGGGAAAAGTGTTCGAAATGCAACCCGAGACCCGAACCAGATCAAAGTTTCTGCCAAGCGTGTGGAAGATTACTGAAACCAGGCAACATCGCACTTCACAAGATTGACGTCGTCAAGATACTGGCAATAGCCCTGTCCGTAGGTTTGATGACATCAATTCAGGCACCAGCCTTCGCGTTGACAAAGGCCGGCCCGATGACCATAATCAGCACACCTTCCGGAGAACAGGTATCAACAGAAATCCTTCCCCAAATTCAAGACTACAACCTGTCCTTCATCTACCGAGACACAGCATTCGAGGCCAGAGCAAAGCAGGACATGTCACTCATATACATATACGCGCCTAACAACCGATCAATGTATCCAGTGTGGGTCGCCATTGAAATAGCTTCAACACAAGCATCGCTCCACAGCTGGGAAGTCTGCCTCATAACATGGCCGACAACCCAGGGCCAGCAGTTGACGGTAAGCCAGATCGACCTGAAAGACATCCAGCTCACCCAAAACCCTCCGATAATAAGCCGCTACTTCGTTTTCCAATACAAGAAAAACAACATCACAGAAGCAGTGCTCTACTGGCGCGAAACCTCAACCTTCACAGTGAACTCAACATCACAAACAAAACACGTCAAAATAAGCCTGATAACCTACCCAGAAAACCTAGACGATCTCCCCGGCATCGAAAACCAGTTAGTAACACTCGCGACAGCAATAACAGCCTACTGGCAACCCATCAAAACCTGGTCCCAAATAACCATGCTCATCTCCCAAAACGGCCCCAACCTTGCCACAGCAACCGGCACGATGGTGATCGCCACGACAATCTTATACTATTTCCAAACCAAGAGACGAAAGAAAGCCAACACAACCGCCTACGAAAAACTATCGAAACCCAACCAAGAAATAGTAGACACTATTCACAAGACAGAAAAACGCACTCAGCCAACATTGAACAACATAAAAACAACATACGAAGAAACAACCAAACAACCGATCGACCCAGAACAACTCCAGCAGAAGCTCCTCGAACTCGAAAAAACCAGCATAATAGAGAGCTCAATAGCAAACAAGCAAGATGAACCCATACAAACATGGAAGACACAGGCGAACTTGAAATAAGAAAACACTAATAACTTGAACAACAAACAAATAGGAGAACGCAAGATGCAAAATTCCCAAAAATCCTTGGCCGAAACTCACACAAAACGCAGAATCAGCTTGGCGAGAGCCGCAAGTTGGACACTGCTCGCCTTGGGAGCAGTGGCCCTAATCGTTTCAATCATCACCGTCTTTTCAACACTCGCCCTCATAGGCCTAGGCCTGATCTTCTGGGGCGCAATTCTGAACTTCGTCCAAACCGAAGAATACGCAAAAGAGATCCTCCTGCCCGCAACCGTCACCTCCATCCTAACCACGCTAGACCAGACCCTGAAAGAACTGGGTTACGAGGGTAAGGCAGTCTACCTCCCGCCAAAGTACCTCAAAGACCCGGAAGACAACAAAGCCTACATACCGAAACAGGATGCCGCAAGCCTTCCGACACCCGAGCAGATCCAGAAACAACAAACCGAACCCTCCAACAAGAACCCCGAGGGCATTCTAGTAACTCCGCCAGGAGCAGGACTCGCAAAACTCTTCGAAAAAACCTTAGACACAAACTTCATGAAGAGAGACCTGCAGTACCTCCAGCAGCACATGCCAAAACTCTTCATCGAAGACCTAGAAATCGCAACAAACCTAGAAATAACCTCAGGACCAAGCAGCTCAGCAAACCCAACCAACGACTCGCCAAACCAGATCGGGAAAAACCAAGACTCGGTCCACGTAAGAATAAATTCAACCGTCTACAAAGACGTATGCAAGGAAGCCAGACAACTGCCATACGTCTACACCACCCTAGGCTGCCCGCTTAGCAGCGCCATCGCATGCGCCTTCGCACGAGCAACGGGCAAACCCATAACCATAGAAAACGAGAAAACGAGCGAAGACGGCAAGACAATCGAAATCGACTACCATATACTCGAAGAGGAGCAGACGCAACCATGATGTTCCCACTCGACTTCACGGACCTGAGCCTCTTCTTGGCCGCAACCTCAATAACCCTACTCGTCACGTCAGAACTGCTCAGCCCATACTACGGGAAAACAAACCTCAAAGTAAGCACAAAAAGGCTCAGAAACGTCGCACTAGCCACCTCAATACTTTTTCTCGCAACAGTTGCGGTACGCATAGCGAGCATAATCCTCAACCCATAGAAAACAGAACAAGAAACCAGAACGATCGATCGAATGGCGTTTCTACATCGTTCGCTATAGCAGACAGAACTTTCTTCTATAAATGTGTATCCTATCCACTTATAAGCAAGAATTTGTCCTGTGGTTACAGGAGATAAGGATGAAGAAGATAGCTTTGATGCTTGTCGTTCTAAGCTTTGCCGCGATGTTGACCGTTGTCTACGCAGGAAACTCACTGGGCTCAGGATATGCCCTCACAAGTAACTGGCACGGACAGAATGTTCCGCCAGGAGCGACTGTAATCGTAACCGCAAGTACGACAGATTCAAACGTGGAGCAAGTTACTTTTCTCTGGAAGACCCCTTCGGGAAATACAGTATTCACAGACGTTGACATCACAAGAACCACAGACGGAGAATACGATGGCAAAACCGTATACACATTCAGCTCTGAACATGTTCTTCCCGCCATAGAAGGAGATTGGGGAGTACAAGCACTTTTCCAGGGTGACGGAGGCAAAACAAAGCAAGGAATAGAAGAAGTGATATCGATAAAGGCCACATCGTTCTTCGCTGTACCGGACCTTCCAATGATCGGCACTTTAGGATCGCTCGTGGCAATGTTCCTTGGACTAGGCTTGTACACGACAAGAAGAAGAAAGAAATAGAAGGCCTATGTATTCCGCCCTCACAAGGGCATTCTTTCTGTACAAACTAAGGGGAGACCCTAAATCCATTTCACTTTTTCGATCGATCTGGCTCTACAGAGTCATCTACAGAGAAATATTACATGAGCTTGACATAGGCTCAGGCACGACAAGCAGGACGATCAACGATGCCAGAAAGCAAACGCCAGACATAGACCAGTTGAGAAAGCTGAACCTCAGATTGAAGGATATTGGATTTTCAGTCTTAGATGCTACTCGAGGGTGCAAGGCGATCGATCGAGATGTAGCGCGCGCGCCTTTACGCTTGACTCGCAAGAGTTGAGGCTCCATAGGTTCTACGGGTTGTTTATCTATACCTGACTTTTCCTTTTTTCTGTATTCGATCGATCGCTGACAACCTATTTATAAGTAAACAACTACTCACTTCTGAGGCCAAACCAGTTTGACCAAAAACTCAACCCAAGACCAGCTCGAGCAGACAATAGTTCAGGTCACGCTGGAAAGCAAGCCTCAAACCGTGAAAGAACTCGTAAGCCTCGTAAGACAAAAAACGCAAGTCGCAGAAAAGCAGATAATCCAGGTCATTCTCAAGCTGCAAAGCCAGGGAAAACTGAAATTCACCACCCAAACGCAACCTATAACCAAGATCTTCGCCTACCTAGAAACAACACACGCCCTCTGGTACTGGATCACACTAGCGTGGACAATCGCAACAATCGCCGTCGTCTTCACCATCCCAGAAGACTCCTACCCGTTTGTCTACGTAAGACAGGTCCTCGGCGTAGTCTTCGTCTTGTGGCTACCCGGCTACAGCTTCATAAAAGCCGTCTTCCCAGAACAAGTCCCGATAAAAACATCCGACAAAAACCTCGACACAATAGAACGTGTAGCCCTAAGCCTCGGCATGAGCCTCGCCCTAGTCCCCATCGTAGGCTTACTACTCAACTACACACCATGGGGCATAAGACTCACACCCATCACCCTAAGCCTGACAGCACTAACCATCGTCTTCGGCACAGCAGGAATCATAAGAGAATACCAAGCCAAGAAAACCTAGAAACCAAGACCCCAAAACATATCTCAGATACTTATTTGAAATTCATAAAGACTTTAGCCATCTCTCACTCCTCCACATTCAAAGACAATCTTGAACGGAGGAGAAAAGGTGCGAAAACGCGTGTTTGTCATACTTCTTCTGCCCATCATCATCATGCTTTGGGTAATCGGCTGGAGTCTCTTCTGGACGGGGTCCCAAGGCAACGCGAAAGCAGATCAAACTGCGAGCAAAACAGACGGAATAGACATAACGATTGCTCCCCTCGAAGAATGCACCGCCGAGTGATAAAAATCAAATCAAGCCTACAGGCCCAGTTCGATAATTATTCGGCAGTTTTTCGCGGCCAGAAAAGCTACGCAACTGCCGATTCCCAAACTATTTTATGCAGAAAAGAGATTGATCAAGCTCCACAGTTCAGTTGACAACCCGAAGAAACCTGTACAATCTGAACTCGATAACAGTTTCATAGAACAAGCATCTATACAGTTGCTCCTTATGGGTTTATAAAATCCCATGGGAACGCCTAGTATTGAAGGAGAAGGGAACATGAACAAGAAGATACTACTCCCAATCATTGTACTTGCTGCACTAGCAACGATCATGTGCATCGCAAACGCACAGATAAAGGTCTCAATCCAAGTGAAAGATTCCAACGGCAATGACATCAGTGGCTCAACCGTGGTCCTAGGCACGACCGCACACGTCTACGGCCACTACGAAGACCTAGGCGGAAACGCTCAAGCGTACGGATGGATAAAAGTGTACTTCGACGACGGAACAGGCTTCAAATACGAAACAACACTATTCTCCGGCTCGGTGAACGACGGAGACACGGTAGAAGGAACCCCGTACACGATGTCGAAAATGGGCACCTACAATTTCACATGGAGATCCCAGAAAACAGACCCAACAATCCCATTGGCGCTCCGCTGTCAACAGGAAGGGGCATTGGCCCGAACAATCGTACAGCTGCACGTACCGGAACCGGCAACACTGATCGGACTCGCAATGGCTTTATCAGCCTTCGGCCTGCTAGCGCTGAAGAAGACACGGGCGAAATAGCGCGCCGCCACAAGAAACAGCTAAGACGCAAGGCTTTTTACAGCACAGCCGTTATTAAGTGACGCACTTATCTGCTTGTCAACTTTTCAAACGCAACACTTAGCGGTAGCTCTATCTGCTTCAATGCGCGAATCACAGAAAACCACCTGGCTACTCGAGACAGCAGAACAACTTCAGTTCAAAAGTCTGCAACGTCTTGAGCCAAAAACCTCCGGTGCTGTGAACAGAGTAGGAAAATTCGGAATTGATTATTGATGAAGTAGTCCTCTGCACTATACTTGCGAGTAGCCATCTAGTCCTATTTGTTTGTGCGACGGCCATCGTGGAAGCCAAGGACAGGTAGAGCAATAGCGGCGGCAAGGATTAGCCCAGTGATTGCCAAGTATGTACTCGCTTCCACTGGATTGGAGTCAACGATGCTTCCGCCAACAGTGACCTGAGCGTATATTGAGACTTGAATATGACATTCGTTGTTGTCGTAGTTCTGATCTAGCCAATCCACGATTTTAAATGTGATCGCGGTCCCGTTGCCAGCGTAATAGATCGTGTAGGTGTGATTCGTGTCCCCGTTGCTGAAATCGCCCCAGTCCTTGTCTTGCCCGTTGATCTGCAGAAACGAGTGACCATCCGGGGCTGCAAAATGATTTCCCCAAAACACATCGTCCGAAGGATCAGTAGTATAATACTGAGAATCAGCCGCGAGATAGGTTTCATTGTCGTAGTACCAGCGTCCACGCGCAACAATCCGATACAGTGTCCCATGATTCAAAACCGGAGAAACAACCTCCACTCCAGACGAAAACACCAGATGCTCCCACACAAGAGACTCAGCAGCAGGTCCAGCAGACACAAGGGCTACCGAAATTACCAGAAACAGAACA